>Ga0079302_1000057_pt1 | contig 25259 bp, 26 predicted proteins | sample Wag4_2014_7_16_FD_75102 | JGI IMG/M metagenome (GOLD analysis project Ga0079302, IMG submission 75102) | Fresh water mixed with fracking chemicals microbial communities from Ohio, USA - Utica-2 Time Series FC 2014_7_16 | ecosystem: Engineered > Industrial production > Chemical products > Input... | reverse complement strand
ATCAGGTTCTCAAAGAGTTCTCGGAGTTGTTTGTCGCTAGCCATGATTCCTCACTTGATAAAACGACTGAGCACGGCAACGGCCAGGGACACCCCTGCACCGACCACGGCGACAATCCCAACCATATAGTGCTTGTGTTCCTCAAGCTTCCTAAGGCGGTCGTCGTGGTTTTTCAGCTGCTCTTCCTGCATTTTCTGCAAGTTCAGCAAAGCATCAACCTTTCCTTCAAGCCGGCCCAACGCAATAAGGAGCTGCTCGTTCATCACACTCGCCCCTGGAACTTGGCCTTGATGATGTAGTTCAAGACCATCGTCGGCTGGACGTTGGCGTGGGCCGTGCCGCCACCGACAGAACTGGTCAGGCCAATATCGGCAGCAGTAGCCGATCCAGACAGATGGTACGAGTCCTGCGACGAGTGGTTATTGTCGTGGACAATGGTGTTGGAGTTGGTCACAGCAACAGCCGGGTTGTTAGAAGTGACATCAGAGTTCACCGCAAAGTGGGTGTGGGCGGGGATCTGAGAAGTGGTCAGGGTGTGGCCTTCAGTACCCCCGGTTTGACCCAAGGATCGGCCATCGCTGCCGAACTGAGCGGCAGTCAGGCGATCTGCATAGATCCCACTCAGGGTCAGGTCCCGGCCTGCCACAGTTCGCCCACGAAGGTCAGGCACGTTGAAAGACGTGATCCCGTCGCCACCGTAGGTGTTGCTGATGGCCGCAAACAACTCAGCGTACTGAGAGATATTGAGCGGCTGGCCGTTGCACAGGAGCCATCCCCCAGGAGGGTTGGCCCCAGCGAATGGCAGCACAATGCCCACGGGGATCGCTGTCTCCAGCGACAGGGCATTCATGGCGGATTCGCGGGCAGCCTGGGTGTTGATTTCGGAGAGGTTGTTGGATGTCTTCAGGAGTCCTGAGGTCATCGCTGGGTCAAGAGTGGTGAGAGTTGGCATGGTTTAGACTCCGATTTCAAGGATCATGATGCCGCTGACTGCTGATGGATGGAAGTTGACGATTCCATTCAAGCCAAGTGGGTTGGCCGTTCCGAAGGCGCCCACTTGGATTTTGTAAGTGACTGTCTGAGTTGCTCCTGCCGGTACGATGTGAAACAGAAAAACATTAGATGCCGTGTTTACCACTCCGAAAGCGGAAGTGTTGTTCTCAGCCACGCTTACAGCGTAGCCATAGGTCTGAACGTCACTCCAGACGGTAGGAGCTCCACCAATACCGCCCTGAATCTTGAGACTCACTCCGCCTGAGCCAGCCCAAGTTGATGGAGTTGTGATGCCTGCATTTACAGAAGCAAGAATAATCAAGCGGCTCGTTGCAGATGTCGGCGTTATTGACAGACGCAGATCCGTGGCATCGAGGTAAGAACTCTGTGTGGTATTAGTGGTCTGCGTTGAAGTTGACATGCTGACCACCTGCTTCAGACCACCAGCCAAAGAAGCGAGGTTAGCCGCCGAGATGTTCCCGGTGATGGCCACGTTGCCGCCAAACTTGGCACTACCGAGGACATCAAGATCGACCGTGGGTGTTGCCACGTTGATCCCGACTCGGTCAGTAGTGGCATTGACAACAAGAGTGTCAGTATCAACCGTCGTGTTACCGGAGACCGTCAAAGACCCGAGCGTACCGACGCTGGTGATGCTGGTCTGCGATGCCGTTTGAACCGTTCCGGTGAGGTTTCCGGTCACATTACCAGTGACGTTTCCAGTAACGTTTCCGGCTAGCGGCCCAGAGAAGCCAGCAGCCGTAACTGTTCCGGTGACTCCAGCATTACCAGTGACGTTGATCCCAGCACCAAAGGTAACAGCATCGTTGAACGTGGCGACGTTTCGTGCGTAGCCGAAGTTGCGAACGATGATTGACGCACCATTGGGTGGGAGTGGGGAGGATGTGAACTGAAGAGTGCTCGGGGCAACGATGTTGTAGTTAGCCGGGTTCTGAATAATCCCGCCGACCTCAACAAGGAACATGTTTGAGTCAGTCCCAAACGGAAGTGGGCTAGGGAGCGTGTAGCTAGCGGTTCCATTCCCTACCAGGACCCAAGTCTGAGGGACGGCAAACCCATCGCCCTGGAACACGATGCCGTCAACGTAACCGCGGGTCACGGCATCGGTGTTGTCTTGAGGAGACGCCAGGTTTTGGATGCGCTTGTTGGCCGCATTCCAGTGCGACCCAGTAAGAGCAATGGAAGAAGAGGAGACGTGGGATTCGACCCAGCTCTTGTTTGTTGCGTGATCCGCAGCAGTAGGAGCATTCAGGTTGACGATCCGAAGCCCGGCTGCATCCCACGCGGTTTCGCCGGCGTTTTTGGACAGACCGCCAGACCCAGTATCTTCGGCCTCCTGGGTGATGTACAGAGTCTGGCGTGCAGACTTGTCAAGGTCCTCAGCCGTCAGAACAGATCCGTCGGTAAAGTCAATGACTCGCTCAGCTTCCGTGTTGGGCGTAATACGCTGGATGCGGACAGCGGTTCCAGCCGCAACCGCACTGTTCAGTGTGATCTGCTTAGTTTGCTCATTCACCGTAAACGCAGTAGTCACTGCATCGTTGATGAAAACCTTGATGTGACTGATGGACAAATAACCATCAATCTGAGCGAACGAAAAAGGACCGGCAGTGGTCGTTGAGGTGGTATGCAGTTGATATGAAAGTGGCATGTTTTTACCTGTTGACGAGATCCATCAGTTCCTGAACAGGGCGACCCATCTTCATCGCCCGCTTGATTGCGAAGTCCCGTTGGACGCCCTGGGCGACCTCTGGGAACTCATCCATGACCTGCTTGAAGGCCGCCTTGCGATACCTTTCGACCAGTGATCGCATGACGCGAACACGAGGAGAGTCGTACATGTCGGTGGTCTCTGGACTAAGGCGCTGGTACTCCTTGCTTCGGATCGTCTTGAGCATCGCCTCCCGGAGGGTGCGATTGCCAAGCTTGACCTGGCCGTGGAGTTCCATCCAACGGTCATATGCGCTCTGGCCCCCACGGTTCATGATGGTCGTGAGATCGACCCCGTTGCGGACTTCCCGAGGAGCAGCGAAGGAGTGGCCAATCTGATCCAACTCCTTGAGGATGGCGTCGTCCTTGACCGCCGTGTAGGAGAACGGCGAGACCATGTCTCCGAACACCCCCTGAGGACGGGTGATCGCTTCACCGAACATGTTCCTACGCGGAGCGACACCCTGAGCCCAGCCTGGGATGGTGTTGTAGATGGCGTCACCCATGGTGCGGACATCACGGACCACCAGGTCATCGTCAAGCGTGCCCTTGGCCTGACGCAGGCCAGAGCTGAACGGGACCGCTGCGGAAACGTATTGGTTGACCAGGTTGTTACCGAATCGACCGGGCTCCTTGATGGCGTTCACCATGTTGGTCAGACCCGTGAGGTAAGACTTGTTGGTGATGTTGTTGGCCAGGCCCACGATGGTGGCATGCAGGACGGACTCCAGCTGCGGGCGCTGGCGCTCGTTCGCATACGAGTACGAGTGCATCGTGTCAACGATGATACCGATCATGGACGCGAAGGGGTCCATGCGGCGGTATGACACCCAGCCGTCGCCCATCTTGATCGAGTAGGGCTGATTACCTGCCTGAATCCATGCGTCACGCTCGGCCTGGTTCTCTGGGCCAGCTCCGGTGATGCGCCCAGCGTAGAACATCCCGCCAACCGTGAAGACCGTCAGGGTCGAGAAGGCGACACGGCCCATGGCCTCCGACCGAACAGTGGCCTCGGCATGCGTCAGGTCTCCCTTGAGCTTACCGAAGGCATTGTTCAGGTTCCACGCCTGGCCGGGCAGGGAGCGGTCCAGGGTGAACTCAAGGATGCGCGTAGGCGTGCGGATGAAGGGGATGACGAACCGGGCCAGCGGGTGCTCGTCCACGGCCTGCTGGACACGGGCAGAGATGCGGCTGATTGCGCCGCCCTCGCCGGGGACCAGAGGCGTCGTAAAGGTCGAGTACCGGGCATAGTCCAGGGCCGTCTGGCTGAGGGCACCAAGGCGAGGATCCCAGTTCTTCTGGTCACTCATGTACTGAGCGATGAACGTGGTGCGCTCCTCGGCAGTGATGGTGCCGTTTGCCACGGCCTTGTCAGACTCAGCCATGGCCCGCTGCATGATGACCTTTTCGGCGTACTGCTGGCCGTCCGTAATCATCTTGTCATAGGTCTCAGCGGCCCAAGCCTGGGCAGCCCTGTGGTCACCCTTGAACTTGGTCAGGCCCTCCATCTCCAGCTCGGTCATCAAGGCAGCACGGTAGTTGAGCTGCTTGAAGAACTCGTCGGTGGTGGTCAGGAAGCGGCTGGGGACGTTCAGGGCCTTGCCCAGCCAGGTCACGGCCTGGCCAGCCAGGGAATCCTCAGCCATGCCAAGGCCGGCAGCCGAGATGGCATTGGTCTTGACCTCACTGGTGCCAACCTCTTCAAGCACGTTCTGGCCTGACTTGAGGGCAGCAGAAGCGAAGCTAAAGGCATCCGCACCGACATGCATGAGGTGGTTCAGGTGACGGATCTGGGACCCGACAGTCCTGAAGTCACCCCGCAGGCTTGCGCCCAGCATCCGCTCAATCGGTAGATAGAACGCCGTCGTGCCAGTGCCCAGGACGTTCACGACCTGGGTCACGGGGTTCGACAGGATGCTGTTCATGAAGTACTCGACCAGCACATTGCCGACGCGCTGCGTGCGGCTCAGGCGAACAAGTGCCATGGGGTTGCCCGTAGCGGCAGCCGTGGCGTACTTGTCCATCTCGGCGCGCACGGCAGCCTCGCCACCAGCGTCCGTGATGACGCTGTCCATGGTGGCAGCCTTGCCGGCAGGATCCAAGGCAGGAGCCACAGGAGCCGGGGTCTGGGTCGGAACGGCACCAGGAGTGACGGCCTGGGTCGGTGCTGGGGCAGCAGCCGGAGGCAGTTCCTTAGGCTTGGCGTTCAGGTCGGGCAGGAGACGGAAGTTGGGATCCGGCTCAAATACGACCCGCTGGGCGTTCAGGATGCGGGCCACTTCCCGGACCTCTTCCTTGACCTTATAGGTCATGAAGGTCAGGATCTGCTTACCGCGGATGAACTCGTACATCTGCTCCCGGCTGGGGTTCTTGGCCTTGGCCAAGGTAGCCAGACGGTCAGAGACATTTGCCAGGACCTTACGAGAGGCCATGATGCGGTCACCCGCCGTGCGGATGTCAGCGGCCCGGCCAGGCACTGCGTCCATGAATCCAGCCAGGGACCCAACGTCAGCCACACCAATGGCTCGGGTGACTTCCTTCAGGGCTGGGTCAGCACGGGCGATAGCATCCTCAAGGGGAACAACATCATCGCCAGCCATGGCGCGGACGGTGTCCTCAACGAGCTCCTTGGCGTATTCGCTGGCAGATCCAACGGTTGAGAACCGCTCCCAGTTGATGGCGGTCTCAGGCGGCTTGCCTAGGCCTGGGGTGGCGCCTTCGGCTGGCGACCGGCGGCCTTGGAGGAGGATTTCCGCGCCACGCGCTTGGCGGGCTGCGATGACTTCGGTTCCGGTTGATCCGCTTGCGCGAGGAATCCGTCGGGCAAGCTCCTCAAACGCTCCAGGATCGCTGATTTGGATTGGTCGGTCGAGGTTGGGTCGGACGCGCTTTCGGACTGCGGCTGCAATGCTGTCGATACTTTCAAGAGATTCTTCAGTAGCACCAAGTCTGCGGAGTTCATTGGTTACCTCGGGGGACTTCAGGATAGATAGCAGATTCCATGAGGCTACCATATCCTCATTGGAGAGATTCTTCAGGATCTTGTCGTCGGGGACGCCGGCACGCTTCAGGGCTGAGATGACGTAGATGCTGCCCCAGACGCGCTCCTGGACGTGTCCAGGGAGAATGTCCATCTCGTTGGCAAGCTTGCGGACCATGGCCGCCATCGACAGGTAGTTGGGGACCTCCGCCAGCCACTCCTGCTTAGCAGTCAGCAGCTCAGACTCAGGCACCCCAGGGAACATGTCGTCCGGGATCAGGCGGGCCATGTAAGTGTCCAGGACCACCTTGTTTAGGCGACCCGCGCTGGCCTCGGCAAAGCCGGGGACCTTACCGGCGCCGAACTCAAGTCCGGCCCCGCGCATGTTCTTGTACAGACCAGACGTGTCCACGGCCTGGAACAGCTGCGACACGGTGGCCTCGGGGTTGGCTTCCTGGGCCTTACGCAGGCGGCCAATGAGGTCATTGGCCACCGCCGCGCCACGCTTGGCATAGCCAGTAACCATGCCCTTGGCATCAAGGCGCTCACCAGTGGACTTCACAATGGCTTCCATCTCGGCCTGCGTGATCTCCGAGAAGCTTCCCTTCAGAACTCGGGTAACGACATCGGCGGCAATGCCTACGCCGAGGCGCGTGTGGTTATTCACAAAGTTCCGTGGCGACGTGGCCGCCGAGAACATGGCAAACAGCTCCTTGGAGGAACGGCCAACGACCTCTTGCACAAGAGCGGCGCCCTCTTCGTAGCCCCCCTGCACGGCTGCTCCAGCCTCAGAGGCAGTTCGGAACAGAGGCAGGAGCTCCTTCTCAAAGCGGCGGTAGATGGCGATGGTCTTGTCGAGGGCAGCCTGGCTCTTGATGCTGGCCCATTCTTCTTCGTCCAGCAGGTTCTCCAGGTCCTTGGCCTCCTGCGGGAGGGCCGCCTTGGCGTCGAACTTGCGGCGGCTCTGCATGAGCAGGTCGCCGGCGATGCCCCGGCCACCTGAAATGGTGCCATCCACGCCGTTCATCACCAGGTTATCAAACGCCTGGCGGACCTCGGGCGACAGCATGGCGTTGATCTCAACGTCATCCAGGTCGCGGTACAGGTTGCGCAGCCAGTTGGTCATCTGGTTGAAGACGCCGGCAACACGACGGCTGGGGGCCGCGCCTTCGTACAGGTAACGCTGGAACGCGGTGACGAAGTTCTCCTCGGCCTCGGTGGTCCACTTCCAGGTGCCGTCAGCGTTCTTGGTGGCCCCAACGAACTCACCGATGAAGTCGATGTCCTGCTTACGAAGGACCTTGTTGGCGACGGTGGGGTCAACCACCATCATGCGGATGCCGTGGCTGACTTCGTGGATGGCAGTGTCCAGGTCAGCGCCCTTGAGTCCGCCGATGATGACCTTGCCCGCCTCGCTGATCGTGGTGAAGCCACGGGCCTCGGCGTCCAGCTCATCGAAGTTCAGTCCCCGCTTGGCGGCCCATTCCTGGACCTCCGTGCGGGTCATGAACTCAAAGTTCTCTCGCGCTGCCCCGGTCGCATCAATCATCCGCAGGATGCCCTTGGCCTCGTCCAGAGTGGTGTTCATGGACAACGCCAGGCCCTCTGCCTGTTCTTCGCTGATACGGAACTTGGCGGCGGCAATGGCCTCGTCAGGATTCTGGCCAGCCAGCTTGGCCTTGACCCCGGCCCGGTGGACCCGCATGGAGTTCACCATGCCACGGGTGGTGGCCTTGACTGCCTGGATGCCAAGCTCAGCCACACCGCCCAGGAGGAAGTCCTCCATCATGTTCTTCAGGCGGCCTTCCAGCTCCGTATCGTTCTCGTCGGCGGCCAGGAACTCAGTCACCGGATCGGTGAAGCCGGCCTGCTCCCGAAGGATGTTCGACAGGCGCTCTTCGTGGCCGTCAAAGACCAGACCCGAGGCGATGCCAGAGATTGTCGAGGTGCGGGCAAACTCAGTGCCGATCTTCACGGCCTTGGAAGCCGCCCTGCCGTAGTTCTGGAGGGCAGCAATCTCAGCCGCACGGGCTGCCTTGGCCGCCCGCATACCCATACCCCCGACACGGCCAGCCACGCCCAGGCCCTTGGCCACGGCCCCGTAGCCCGTCAGGAAGCCCGACAGGGTATCCACGACGGCGCCGGCGGCAGTCTCCGGGGGGTCAAACAGGCCGAAGTACTCAGGCACCTCGTCGGTAATGCCAGCCGCCTGAAGGGGCAGGTTGCCCAGCTCGACCACGTCACGGGCCGCATTCACCACGCCCTTGGGCACGGCCTTGATAACATCCCAGCCATAGTCCAGGTAGCCGAGCTCCTGCTGCTGAGGCTGAGGCGCTGCCCCTTCCTCGGTCATGTCGGTAGTGACAGTCCCGAGGTTGGTCTTGGCAGGGCTATAGGCAGCACTCAGGGCTGCGCTGAGGTCGTCTGGTGTATAGGGCATGGTTCTCAGTTCTTGGGCTTACGGGCAGCGTACAGGGCTGCCTGGGTGTCAAAGAAGACTCGTTCGCTGGGGATGGCTAGTTCAGTCTGGGCTGTAGCCTGCATCAGCTCGACAAGGAACCCAGATTCTCCACCGCTGGCATTGTACTCTTCCAGGACGGCTTGCATGTCCTTCTTATCGGCAAACAGGAGATCGGACTTCCAGTCCACCTGGGTAGCCGGATCAAAGGACAGGCCCTCTACCGTGGTCTTGGACTTGAGCTCGTCCATGGTGAAGCCAGTGATGGCCTTGAGTTTCAGGTAGGCCTTGGTGGCGGCAGGATCAGGGTCATACGCCCCAGTGCCAAACTCCGCCCCGCCCACGGGGTAACCACGGGCATTGACGCGAATGCGCTTCAGCGTGCCGCCCTCGACCTTCATTGAGGGCTGGCCGTTTGCGCGGGAGCCCAAGAGGTCAGTAATGGCACCCTGTGCACTAGCCTGGACCTTGCTCAAGACGGGCGACGGGTCAGCCCCGCTGGCCACGGCCTCGGCGTATTCCGTGGACGCCCGCTGGAGAACTTCCAGGTTGCGGTCCACAAACCAGCCATCGGTCATCCCAAGGCTGCCGGCGGTGTTGGCCTCAGCCACAGCCGAGGCAGTAGCCTCAGGACCCGGCACAGAGGGACCAGTTCCGACCACAGACTCCTGGCCAGCGACACGCATGTTCAGGACGTTGCGGATGGGGCCTGGGACATTCTTACCCGACTCCAGCTCATCGGCCATGTCGGCCAGGATCTCAGGCATGGCGTCCAGCATGCGGTCATTGCGCTCTGCCGGGCTCAGGCCGGCCTGGGTAAGGCCATCCCACTCCATGCGCAGGCGGTCCTGGACACGCTTCTGGACGAACGCCTGGACTCGCTTGAACTGAGCCAAGGGGACCGCGAGGGTTGGCTTACCGTCCATGCCCTCCTCCGTGAGGTTGAACATCGTCAGCAGCTGCTCCTGCATGTCCCCCACGGCGGCGTCAGCGGCCTGGCTGCGCCTCCAGGTGTGATAGGCATTGCGTGTGTCAGCTGAGGCCAGGAGCTCGGCGTTGCCTGATTTGGCCTCGCGGATGACCTGGTCACGGGCCACGGCAATGGCCTCCGTGAGCTTAGCCAGACGCGCTGGGCCCTCAGGGGCAGCCATGATGTCAGGCATCTTGGCGGTGACCAGGGCCTGTACCTTGGCCTCGCCGGCCTTGAGGACGGCCAGGACGCTGTTGGCAGCCGAGGGATCCAAGGACTGGCTGTTCAGGCCGATGGCCTCTGGGGTCATGCTGACCTGGTTCTGGTAGTCAGGCATGATCTGGGAGAAGCCGTCGCGGATCTTGATCTTCTCGCGCATCTGCTGGACAGCCTCGTAGGGGACCTCGCCACGACGGGCACGCATGGCGGCCTCAATCGACTCGCGCGAGGCGCCGCTGTTCAGCATGTCGTCAAAGGCGAACAGGACGCTGCGGTTCAGATTCCGGGGGGCATTTACCGCATCAGCCTCGGCCAGGATCTGGTCACGCACCGTGTGCTTGAGGCGCGCAACGTCATCGTCGGAGACGTTCGGGTTGGTGGACCGGATGGCGGCCTCGGCCATCTGCTCGGCCTGGTCATAGCCAATGGTGACGTTGGCAACGCCCGTAGCCTTCTCGGCGTCCCTGACCATCTGAGACACCTGGCCTTGCCACGTCGTAGCCACGGCCTTGATGGTGTCCTTGTCCTTCATCTCGCGGAGCTGCCCAACACGGACCTCGTCCTGGATCTGGCGGTCTTCGATCTGGTCAATGGCGACCTTGACTGCCTGACCCACCTCGGCCCCGACCTTGCGCCCGCCAATGAACACCCCACCGCCCTTGTCGTCATCGACAATCATGGCGTTCAGGATGGCGCGGGCGCTGTCGTAGTCCCCCGCTGAGGCCTCTGCCTTGGCCTGCTTGATGGCAGCCTCAGCCATGACGCTCAGGCCCGACTCACCGAAGTTGGCGTAGTAGCGGTCGGCCATGGCCTTGGCCTCGGGCCCCTGGATGAAGTCATCCATGCGGTCGGGGATCGTGACGTTCATCGCCCCTACAAACTCATCCTGGAGGTCCATTCGTGTGCGCGTCTTGACATTCTCGACATGCATCGCCTGGATCTTAGGAAGAAGAGCCGCATCAATCTTGGCGCGTTCTTCCACAGCCGCGCGATTGATGAAGTACGAACCCTCCGGGATACCGACCTTGCTGTAGAGCTCATCCAGCTTTTGCTTGACATAGTTCGGATCACGCACCGTGCCGTCCGGGTTGCTGACGGCGGCCAGGTCATCCATGGCCTCGTAGACTGCGGGCTGGTACTTCTCCCGCATCTCACGACGGGCGAAGGCGTCCAGGAAAGACTCGTAGCGCCACGGGCTGACACCACCGGCCTTCTCGACCGCCTGGGCGGCCTTGGCTCGGTTCTCTTCGCTGGACCCCTGGGCAGCCTCCATGGCGCCCTCGTTGCGCTCCCGGTCAATGTTCTGGGCGACCAGGTCAGACGTGAGGCGCTGGAGCTGGGGGCTGAACTCGCGCAGGGCCTGAACGACCTGGGCTGACCGATCAAGACCGACCTGCGAAAGGTTGGCCCGGTAGTACAGGTCAACAGGGGCAGCCACGGGCTGGAACACCCGCTCAGGAGCCCCCTCAGGATTGATGCGCTGCTGCTTTGCCATGGTGTTGTTTCTGGATTAGGTGTTGAAGACCGTCCGCGTGGTGTTGCGGTCGTAGTTGTTGATGTACAAGTCGGAGTACAGGCTGGCGGCGCCGCCGGCGATGCCCAGGCCGAGGCCGGCAAGGGACCCACCCGAGGAGCTGGGTAGCATGCTCAGGACGTTGCCCTGGTAGCCATAGCGTGACTGCTCCTTCTGTTGCTCAAGCTGGAACAGGTTGGCCCGCATCTGGTCCTGCGAGGTCTGGAGATACTCGGCCTGCTGACGGTAGTAGTTGCCCATCAGGGCATCGACGCTCAGGCCAGACACGCCACCTTCGACGGCAGACACCAAGGCAGTGGCGCGCGCCTCAGCACCGCGCCGACTGATGATGTTCATCTCCTGGGCAAACTTCTTGGACTCTTCCTGCTGGCGGCGGGAGATGGCCGAGTACTGCTGCATGAGATTGTTGCCGGCAATCTCTTCGTTGTACTTGTACAGGCGCTGCTGGTACTCAGCCGTGGCCTGCTGCTGCTGGTACGACAGGATCGGAGTAGCCACTGCGGCTACTGCCGAGATCGCCAGAGCCGCGTTGGCCAGGAATGCAGAAGTTGCTGCCGCAGAACTTGCTGCTGCTGCCCCAGCCGCAGCTGAGGAACCTGCCGCCGCTGCTGCCGGGGCGGCTGCCGCTACAAAGATGCACATGGGTTATTTGGTCCTAATGAACTGGTAAAAGGGCTCGTTGTGTGGACCCCAGGCACCGAGTCCAAGGATCTTGAACCCGAGCCACTTGATCCACCGAAGGTGAACTTCGTTCTTGGCGTAGACCCGATTCCAGAGAACCGGGTACTTGTCGTTCATAGCGTCTACCCATCCTCGGCTCTGCCTTAGGAAGGTGTAGGAGATGCGCTCAATGCCTGGGGTGCCGATCATCCAGACGACGCCGACATCGAGGTCCTGGAGGCGGCCTGGACCGACGCCAAAGATCCCCACGGCCTTATCGCCCTCCATAATGGCCATGACGTAGGTGGAGGCATTGCAGCTCTGCTGAAGGCCATCCTTTGCGTCAATACCACAGGCCCAGGCCTCAGCCACGTCCTCCTTGCGGAGGTCAGCAGCGACCTCGGCAATGTCCTTAGGCTCTGCTGCTTTGACGTAGGCTTCAGGCGCGCTGTGCTCTGGTGTCATACGAGCTTTCGTATTCCGCGCTCATGAAGTAGCACGGCATGTGCGTGTCGTTTACGAGCTCGACGCACATCTCGTCGTTCTTCCCGTAGATCGGGAACTTGAAGGTCCCGGACACAATGGGCGTCTGCCCGATGATGCCAAAGCCGGTCCCCAGCACGTTCCCTGTGAAGGTGTAAGTGTACTGTGTGCCCGTCAGCTTATGGGTCACCTTTGCGGTGAAGAAGGCTGAGTTGCTGTAGATCAGGGACATGTTCCTGAGCTGGAACCGACCAGAGGCAAAGGCCACCCGAGCGTTGTCTGAGCTGCCCTTCAGGTAGGGAATACTGAACTCGTATCTGGTGGTGTAGACATCACCAATCCAAACGTCGATTGCGGTGATGTTGCCTTCAACAGTAATGATGTTGGACCCCGCAGTTGCATTCACATTGTAGACGTAACCCGCCTCGTTCACAACACCTCCGGGGCCAACCCAAGCCTTGCGCACGACACGGAGCTTTGCCGGGTCAATAACTTGATATGGCAAAGTGATGGTGGTGAGGTTAGTGCCTGAGTTGTAGCTGGGATTAGCGTTCTTGACCGTGCGGCGATCAAGAGCTGTAATGAACTGACTGTTTACGTCCTTGCGGTTAGGCTCTACGGTGAGCTTCTCCAAGTACAAAGCTTGATTGCGCTGAATGACCATGAACAGGGTACTTTTAGACCAGGTGGCGGCCTTGATGGAACCACCGTTGAACGACCACTCAGACCAGCTGGACTGCACCCGCTCGTTGCCTGAGTTGAGCCATCGGTAGACATAGAGCCGGCTCTGGTCCCCGTCAGCAAGCGCCACCAAGACGTTGTCGTGGGTCGATACTGACATCTGGATGATCTTACCCTTGATGAACTTGGGGATCTGGGCTGAGATGTCAGGGGCAATGAGAAGCGAGGAGTCATCTGGGTTTGCAATCATCTCCCTGACCCCGCTGTAGCCACCACGGTCAAAGGGGAAGAAGATCGACTCTCCGGCCACCACCGGTCGGGGGCGGTTGATGCAGTCGTAGTTGGAGATGATGTTCAAGACCGCCGTCCTGGGGGTCAAGTTAGGGTTACCCGTAAGGACAAACTGGGTTTGGTCACTGAACAGGACTAGACGCTCACTGAAGGCGATGGCGCTTCGGAAGATTGTGATGGACGAGTAGGCAGAACCGATGTCGATGGGGTCCGAGTCCAGCAGCGTAGTGACCGTGGTGCGCCAGAAGTTGAAGAACTGCGAAGCCTCCGAAAGGATCACGTTCTCTCCAGCAAGGAAGCCCAAGCGACCTCGGAACAGGAAGATGTCGTTGATGGCCTGTCCGACGAAGCTGGGGTCGGGGTTGCTGCCTAGGTCTCCCACGAGGCGGTCGCCCCAGACGGCGTTGGTGTAGTCCCTGCCCAAGGGATATCCCGGACCAACCCATCCACCAGGAGCACTGGGCGTTGTCCCGTCAGCTTCCTTGAACATGAAAGACCCATCCGACTGACGGATCAGGACATGAGGCATCGTGTTGCGCTGGAGTCGGTACTTGATGCCGGGCGCGATATCCTCTGCCCAAGTCCCTTCGCCAATGTTTGCAGCGTTCTTTGAGGTGAACCTGACCCAATAGTCATCGTCCTCTGATTCAGGAAGTCCCTCAATCTGGACCAGCATCCCGTTCTTTGCGACTGACGGGAGGTCAGCAAAGGACTGGACAGAGTCTTTCACCAAACCCAAGCCGTTACCAGAAAGGCCATCGTAAACGGTCATGTTGATGGCCGGGCCTTGTGTGATGTGGATTGTATAGCCGCTGCGCGTAATAGTGGGAGAAACGCCTCCGGTGATTGCCGCCTTCAACTTGGCCGCAATGTATGAGCCATCAGCCGAAGAGGTTGCGGCGGGGAACGTTTCACCGTCAACTGTTTGCAGTGATCCAATGGTCCCGCTTGAGGTGGATGCGGCGGCACTGGTGTAATCTCCAGTAAACGTACCCGAGATTGCATACTTTGTTGAGTATGCACCCTGCTTGATCCAAACTAGAGCCTCGTTTGTTGCCGCTGTCGTAGTCGCATTGTCCATCGCCACGGTGGTGTTGCGGTTGACGATGAAGGTGTAGTCACCGACCGACACCGCTCGGAACGTAGACTCAGCGGTGTTGCCGGCTGTCACATTCAGATAGCCGACGCCATTGGGCTTGGCCACCACACGCTCTACGCCATCAGTGTCAAACACCTTGATATCGTCGTCACGAATGACAACGACGTACCGCTCCGTTCCGTCCCCGCGGTCGATGACGTGGACGTAGGCCGATCCCGCGTCTCCTGCGATCAGGCTGGCCACATGCTCGGTCGGGGGCCGCTTGCCAAGCCCCTCCACGGGGCTGCTGTAGGCGTTTTCTTGGGCCTCAGCCTGGGTGGCAAAGCGAAGGCTCGGGGTCTGCTGGGAGATCCCGTTGAGCATGTTGGGGACGGGTACGGTAATCAGTGGCATGGATCAGCCCATGAAGTCCTGGGGATAGTGCCGGGCAATCACGCGGAAGGTGTCGTAGTTGTCGAAGATGGTACGGTCAGCGGTCTCGCCTTCGTACTCACGGAGCTTCGACAGGGCCATGACCTCATCGCGCAGAGTGAAGGCGTGGTGCTTCTCGGACCCAACCATGCGGTCCTGGAAGATGCGTGCGGCCTTGACGTTGATGTAGTACCTGGCGGCCTGGGGCAGGTAATCCCAGTCCAGGGCATACACCACGGTGGCCTTGACCGCTTCCGTGAAGACGTGGGAACGGGTCTTCAAGTCGTAGAGCTGCTGCCCACGGAGGATGACATCGACCTTCAGGTTGTCTGGGTAATCGACATCGACCATCAGGGCATTGGAGGGAACAGTGATCTGGCTGGTAGCCGGATCCGGCGTGAACGGAACTTCACGCTCAGTGTTCCAGTGCCAACCCTCCATCTGCACCGCGAGAGAGGTTTCGTCCAGGACCTGCACAGCAAGGGCGACATCGGCTGAGTTCGCACCTGTGATGGTGTTCACGGGGGCCGAGCCGATGGTGCTCAGCATCAGGTTGACTGCCTGGAGCTTGGTCGTAGGTGACAGGGGCATGTTATTTGTTACGGCTGCGTTGCAAGAACTTGGATTGCTCCGGTATTGAAGCGAACACACAACTGCGTCTTACCGCTGCCGTTATCCCGCGCATAAACTACTGCTTGGTTTGCGGCAGGAGCGGCTGGATCTGCGCGTTCCGTGTACAACAGCCGATCATGGAAATACACACCACCGATGTTGATCTGGTTGTCTGAGGTAGGGGAATCAACATCCTGATCCTTACCAATCACGATGTTGTTGTTACCCGTGGTCAGGGCATCACCCGCACGCCAGCCGAACAGGCAGTTGTAGTCACCGGACATCGGGTTGTTTGAGCCAGCCTGATATCCAACGATGGTGTTGCCGTCCGAAATACTGACACCAGAGAGGTAGCCGCTGATCGTACCGCTACCAGCCGAGCCGTTGCTGATTGCGACACCACCCAGCGTTTCCGACAAGTTGAAGGTAGTCCCACTAACACCAACAACATAGTAAGCCTTTCCGCTTACCAAAGCACCTGGCAGGGTACCAGTACTGCGGAAGGCAACGCGGGTTCCGTTAGCGGGGGTGCTGGTAGCCCAAGTCACCACAATCGGAGTTCCAGCAGCAATCGTGACGGACGCGCTGGTGGAGCCAGTCGTGTCCTTCGGGTACCGGAACGCTTCAAACCCGACAACGGTGTTCTGCGAAGCGGAATATGGTGCATTGGTCGGGAAAAACTCATCAGTTTGGCTATCAATCGAAGCGTTGCCCCAGCCCGCCCCACGACCAACCATGACATTTTCCGATCCCCACCAGTTTCGATAGCCAGCGTTGGTGCCGACAGTAGTGTTATATGACGCCTTACATCCGTCGCCAGAGTACTCACCGAGCGCGGTGTTGCTGTCGCCAATCTGGTTCTGCACAAGAGCCTGATTGCCAAGGGCTACGTTGTACTTGCCCGTTGTGATTGCCAAGCCAGCCTGATATCCGACAGCCGTGTTGCTGTGGGATGGAGAGGCTGGGTTGACATTCAGCAGGGCGGAAGCCCCAACAGCGGTGCTTGCGCCGATTACCGATCCTGACACGCCGCGCAAAGCATCGTTACCCACCGCAGTGTTGTTGTTGCCGGTTGTGTTGTAACGACCAGCGTTGGATCCGATAGAGACATTACCAGATCCGGTGGTATTAGACACTGACGCCTGATACCCAACAGCAGAATTGCCACTTGCCGTGGTATTTAGACCGGCGAGCGACCCAACAAAAGTGCTGGTATTTCCAGTAGTGAGGCTCCCACCTGCGCTAGAGCCAACGCAAGTATTATCAAAACCGCTGGAGTTCCCAGCCCCCCCAGTAATCAACTGACCTGCGTTTCGCCCAACAAGCGTGTTGTTTGATCCACCTGCAATGTTCTGCCCGGCTTGGTGGCCAACAGCCGTGTTGTTGTTTGCGTCACCTGTGCTAATCAACGCATCGACGCCGATTGCAGTATTGCGGTTTGGGGTCGCGGTTGTGAGCTTTCCGGTTCCAGCGCCGCCTGCTGCGTAGGGGAGTTGCGTCCACGGCAGGGTTCCCGTACCGACTTTGAACTTCCCCGTATCGGTCTCAAAAGCGATCTCACCAACAAGAAGAGTCGGGTCTGCGTTGGTGAATGCGGAACGGGTGTCACGACGGATTTGGATGTTAGCGAGGTAAGTAGTCATGTGTTTTCAGTTGTTTGCGGTCCCGTTGTTGATGGTGTTGGGATACACCACAGAAGAAGCGACTTGGCCATTGACATTGTCTGGGTACGACGATGTGGTTGCTACGCTCCCGTCAAATTGAGAAAAGCCAGTCAAAACGACAGCCCCAAGAAGGACGCGAATAAGCGAGTCCGCCAAACGATTTCCGGCGGCTCCGTATCCGCTAGCAGTCAAGTGGGAGTTCCCCCCAGCGTCGTAGAACCCATTAGTGGTCAAGAAGCTCGGCGGAAGCAGTTCGTTCGTGTCCACAAACGTGACATTACCAGCACTGCCTGGGGAAACTTGGTTCTTTCCGAGAAAGCTTGCAAGAGTTTGGTTCGCATCACCCACTTCAGTTGGGTGGGTTCGGGAAATGACAAATGCCAAATCAGACTGCGGGTAGTTGAGATCAGTCCAGGCTTTAGTGAACACACTAACAATCCTATTGGCGGCAGTGGCGTACTGGTCAATTGCCGCAGCTCCCGCATCATTGATGCTAGTGTTAGTAAACACCAGAACTCGGCCAGTGCCGCCAGCGGCGATTTGCCGATTGCGGAGCTCAGTCAAATATGTCTTGATCGTTGCCAAGCCGCCGGTAGTCTCAAACGTCGTGGCCATTTGCCCGGTCTGCCTGCCTCCGTAATACTGAAGCATGTTGACGGCAAATCCCTTGCGCTCTCGGTACACCGATTCAAAGATGAAACCAACCGGCCCAGTCACCCCATACTGAGACCCATAAAAGGCTCCGTACTTAGTGAATCGAATGGCGCTGGTTCGGCTTGGATCAGCGGGGAGACTGAAGGTCGCAATGTTAGGGTCGTAATTGCCTCCGGCTGAACTAAAAGCCTGAGAGCCAATAAGAGCACCGCCGTTGATGTAGCAGCTCAAACTAAATTGGCCACTACCAAAACCAAACTTCAAGTAACAGACGCGATACTTGAGGCTCGCCTTGGTATCCAACGGCGAAGATGCGCCAATCTGCGTGTGATAGGTCGATTCTTGCCCAGTGCCGGTAGGAACGTATGCCCAATTCAACCCGCTCGACCACGTTCGGAACTCGTTTGAAACATTGTTCCAAAACAACGAAACTACTGCATCAGCCCCTGCGCTTGCGGTTCCAAGCGTAAGCCAAGCAGGACTCCCAGCCTGATCGGTTGCGTAGGTGACGCCGATACCAGATCCGGCATAAATGTTAGTAGCGGCTGTATGCATGCTGGGATTCAGGCTAGTGGCGTAAGGCAAGGCGCCAGCGTCAATCATGCCCTTTTCCCAAGCGTAGATCCAGCCGGTATTGTTGAAGTTAGCGTTGCTATCTCCAGCAATGACGATGTCTACACAATCACGACCAGCCTTGGCATCTTGGAGGAACTTGTTTGCGACAGTAGACCCATACAATCCAACAGCCTGCTGATTGAGAGTGTTGGAAAAATAGCCGCCATAATCACCAGTCTTGCTGGTTGGGTTGAAGACGATTGGCATTTTTACCTTTCTGAGAGAGAGAGTGTGCGGAGAGGCGAAGGAAAGAGCCCAGGCCCCTTTCGGGGACTGGGCCCTGAGTTGTCAGAACGGATCAGGCGGTCTTGATTTCCACGGCGCACTCGGGACGCAGAATGCCCGAGCCCATCGCGTACTTGGCCACCATCAGGTTGCCCTGGAGACGGATGTCGTAGTCCGTTTCCATAGCCAGGTCCATCAGCTTGACCGTACCGACTGCGCTCTTGTGGAACGCAACGCAGGTCGTGTCGGTGAACGTGCCGCTGTAGGTGTTGTTCTGACCAGTAGCCGCAGAAACGGTCTGACCAAGGACTGCGGCGGCGTTGTTGCTCTTGACGAGCGCGAAGCCGGCCACCTTGAGCAGCTTGCCGTCATAGTACGCGCCGTTGCTTTCGCCACCGAAGTCGCGGTCAATCAGGGCAAGGCCGCCCGTGCTGTTGACAATGCTCCAGTAGGTGTTCGGCGTGACCACAGCGAAGCGATCTTCGCTGGGGACGTTCTTGTTGTCAAGAGCCGCCGCAGCAAGGTACAGAGCGTCAATGATGCCGGCTCCGGTGTACCCAGCAGCAGTCAGCACCGAGCCGCCGTTACCGCCGGTGACGGTAGCCGAAGCGCGGGCAGCCAGAATCGACAGACCAATCAGGTTCTTGTCGAACTGGTTGGCAAGGGCGCGGCCAAGCTCCGCGCTGTAGATCGAACGCACGTCGTAGTGGTTCTTCATCTCGTCCAGCTTGTCAATGAACGTGCTGGCAGTCAGAAGGCTGTCCACATTGATGACGCGCTCGGCGGACTTGATGGCGTTCAGGTAAGTACCATCGGTGGCGAGGTCTTGGCCAGGAACGTGATAGGCTGCCGTAGCAGTACCAGTCACCGGGAACTGAGCCGACTTACCGCTGGTGATGGTGCGGATCATGTGCTTGTCCTTCATGACCGTAGTGGTCTCAAAGGCCTGAAGCACTTCACCAGCGAAAACCTTGAGGAAGAGAGCGTTGTCGGTAGCGAAGTTAACGGACGCGCCTGCGCCGTTGATCTGACCACCGAATGAAACCTTAGTAACAGCCATTGTAATGGCTCCTTGTGAAAAAGAATGCGTTGAGGGAGAGACAGTTGCCTAATGCCTATAGCGACGGCTGTGCCTATTCCGCAGAACGGGCCAAGTGCTTATGGCGTTGGCGTTTGAGGGGATTCATCCTCCCCCGCAGGGGAGACGTATCCTGCATACCACCCCTCGGGGATATGCACGACGTTTTTGGACAGCTCCCATTCGGAGCCGTTCCAGTAATAGACATGGCCCCGGACATCGGGGCCAAGCCTGACAAGATCATGCTCAGCTGGGTGGACGAATACGACCCGTGTGTTGCCGCACGCGGTCAGCAAAGCGGTCATACATGCCGCTAGGACCGGGACGAGCATCCGACGCATTAGTCGGTGTGTTGGCCTGTTTCCACCACAGACTGAGCAGTTCTTTGAAGAGGGCTGAAAGAGCGAGACCGAGAGCGGTCCACACATCAACCAGCCTTCTTGATAGCGATACGAGCCCCGGTGTAGCCCATGGCCACGAGGGCAGACACGACAAGGCCGAGGACCTGGTTCCAGGCGCCTTCGCTGGGGATGATGCCAGACGCTTGCACGGCTCCTACCATGACAGCAGCAAAGCTGAGCCAGAACTCAGTTGTCTTGAAACCGGGCTTGATGTTGTTGGTGTTGTTTTCCATGTGTTCACTCAATTTCCGCCGGGACCAGTTTGAAGTCCTGAGCGACCAATCCTGTAAGCATTCACTTTAGCGGCGCTGCCGCCCTTGGAGGGACGGCCCACAGAGTGACGGCCCCCAGATTTAGAACGACGCTTCTCTTCTTCCTTTTCGGAAGCCATCTTGATCTTCAGGCGAGACATACGCATCGGATCACCTCCTTAGAGAACATTGGATGCAGCGATCTTCCGCTCCACGTCGGAACGGTACGCTTGGTCGGTCTTGTAGCGGGGATCGCTCATTGCTTGGACAACCTCAGCCACGCTGCGGAACATGCTTGGGGCAGCCTTACCGCCGCTGACGAAGGTCGGCTCACGGGTCTGAGCCGTGTAGCGTGCCTGGAGTCCCTTGACTGCGAACATGACCTGAGCCTGGTCACCAGAGCCAACAGCCTTGTTGTAGGCCTCGATCTCTTGCTGGCTCAGGCTCTGCCCAGCCCACTGAACCATCTGGTCATAGCTGGCGCGGCCACCAACGCTATCGAATACAGCCTGCTCCTCGCTGGCGATGACGGCCTTCTGGCCGGCGATGAACTGGTCAACGATGGCCTTGGGGTAGCCCATCTCAGACAGCTCGGTATAACTGAGTTCACTCAGCTCACCCGACGAGAAGAACTCCTCAGCGTACTTCTGGAGCTTGGCCTCGGGAGTCTCCGTAGGCTGTGCCTCAGGCGTGGCCTGGGGCTCAGTAGCCTGGGGCTGCTCTTGGACGGGCGCCTCGGCCTGGGTCTGCTGCTCTGCCTTCATCTGAGCTTCCTGCTCAGGGCTGTAGGCGGTGGTCTGTCCGGTGACGATTTCAACCTTGTCCATATTTACCTCGTTACGGGCCCATCATAGCTGGAGATCCGCCAGGAGCTGCCTGCAACATCCCAGATTCCATCATCTTACCAGCCTGACCAACGACGCTGGGTCCAAGCTTCTCGGTCATGGCGGCCATCATGGCACGGTTGCCTTCGTTGGCCATATCCTCATCAGACTTGATAAGGCCCTTGGTGTCAATGCCCAGGGCAGCCGCTCGGCGGGCCAGATACTCGCCGGCATTGATGTACTGAGCCACGGCCTGGGGGCCGAAGGTCTGGGCAACCCCAGCCAGCAGGGCATCCAGCTTGACCAGGTCATTACCACGACCCAGGGCGTCGATGCCGGTGACGATCATCGGCTTGACAAACTCCTTGGGCACCTTAGGCATCTTCTTCTTGCGGGCCATCACTTCCATGAGGCGGTTCACAAGAGGCAGCTGGAACTCCTGGGCAAGGATGCTGTAGATGCCGCCTAGTTGCCGCTCGACCGCTGCCGTGGTGAGGCGAACCTCTTCTGCGGTAACACGCTCAGCATTGCGAATCGTACTTTCCGCAAGGAGGAATGCGTAGTTGAGACGCTCACGGATGCCGCCGATAGCCTGTAGAGCAACCCCGAAGTCCGCTTGCTTCTGAAGCTGTAGGGTCGAAACATCGGTCGCCAATCCTTCCCGGATCGCTCCGTTGGGGGACTTTGCCAGAACATCCGCACGGGTCATCCCGTTGGGGTTGACCAGGAACAGAACCTTTGCCGCAGCGGCAGACCCCTCCACGATGGCCTGGGACAGGGCCTCAAGGGAGCGGAGGTCACCGAGGTACTCCTCGACGTAGCCACGGCCATACGACTCGCCGTCCACACGGTTCATCCGCAGGGGAAGCCAGGGCATGGCGGCCTCGGAGTACGAGCCGTAGCTCGACTGAAGGACCATGCCGGCGACTTCCTGGTAGGCCTCGTAGCGGCCCTTGCCGGTGTTGTGGATGCATGTGTACAGGTCTACCGAGCTGTCCATTTCCTGCTTGCCTTGGACAAACTGCTGGGCTTCCTCGGGGAGCTCAATCGGGGACACCGTCTCCTTGACCACGATCTTCAGCACCTTGCCGCTCGGGTCACGCTTGACCACATAGCGGTCAAGGTGGAAGACGCGGATGCCATCCTCGCCAAGGTAGACCAGTGCATTGCCGGTGACGATCAAGTGCTTCAGAGCCTCAAAGACCGCTGACCGAATGGCCATGGTCTCGATCTCTTGCATCACGGCCCGCTCAATCGAAGACAGGGTCTGGTCGATCTCGGTCTTGTATTCCTCGGCCTGACCCAGGGCACGCACAGCCTCCTCGTCCAAAATCAGCCGGAAGAAGGGCTGGTTCGGGGGCAGCAGGCTCATGAGCAGAGACGCTGCGAGGTGGTTCACGCCACGGGCACCCATCCCCTGGAATGGGGTTGGGAACTTGGTGGCGTGCGTGCTGCCCTCATCAGGCAGCAGGGTCGGAATAGTCAGCCGCGAACAGTCACGGCCCCGGAGGAGGTAGCTGTGACGTTGAGTCTCCAGCTCCGAGAAAAGGCGCGCGGCTGTTCCGTTCATAGATCAGTACCCCAGACCAGAGCCACCGCCCATGCCCCCGAGGGGGATGGTCAGCGAAGCCTTGCCGCGCTTCTTCGCAACCACGTCAGAGTCGTTCTGTTGAACGAGTGCCGGATTAGGCTGAACCTTAGTGGCAATCGGAGCCGGCGGAGGCGGAGGTGGCGCCGGCGGCTTCGGGGTCGGAATCTTGGGAGAGCTAAAGCACATTGTTGAACCTGTTCTCCTGCTGCCGCTCATAGGCAGCCTTGAGGAAGTCGATGACAGAACGCTGGCCCGCGTAGTGCCAAACAACGCGGTCGGGCCAGTCCAGACCAGGACAGCGTGGGGGAAACCTGGCATCCAGGTGGTCCAGCAGGTCCTTGGGAATCGGGGGAAGAGTGTCCCGAAGTTCCGTAAGGTCGTCCATCAGGAGACCCTCAGGTTGAGCTCTCGTGCGTGGCTGATGAGATCACCAAACCGCGGGCTCATGAGGGCGCGGCGGAGCTTACACATTGCCTTGAAGTGAGAGTCACGAATGGAATCAACGCTGAGGTTGGTCCCGTTCTCTTCGTTGTAGCGGCGAGTCACTTCTTCCCAAGGCATGAGGTCAAGGTGCTGAGTCTTAGCGTGAAGGGTCTTGCGTGGCATTGTCATTGTCTCTCACTACCCAGTTTGGAAGATCGTTCAGGTGGGCGGGTAGAAGGCCCATCTGGATCATGAGTTCGGTGTGCATGATAGCAGCAATGTTCCAACGCGCTGCGGCCAGGTGATCCTCATCGCGGTGTCCCATAAGATACTTATTCATGTGGCGCATGGCCGAGTCCATGTAGCGGGACAGCGGCTGGCCCTTCTCCCAGTTACGGTCGCCGTACTTGCGGGCTCCGTTTTCCAGGTGCATGGCATCACGCTCAAGCACGAACGGCGAAAGCAGATCAAACCGCCCCTTGCCTTCCCGAGTGTCACGCCGGCTTCCTGTCTCAAACTCCTCGCGGCAGCCAGAGTCCTTCACCTCGCTAAAGCTAACAGCAAATGTCAAGGGGTCCACAGGGTCACCTCTGCGTTGGTCAGGTTGTACTCCCCGTGCTGGAGGATCCGCGCAACGCGGGCCTGCTGGAGAGCGTGTTCTTCGGTCAGGCCGGCCTTGACGAAGGCGGCGGTCACGGCGGGCCAGGAACAGTCAGCATCAAGGATGGCGTCAGCCTTGACCGGGCCGATGCCAGGGCATCCCTTGTAGTTGTCCGTCGTGTCCCCCACGAGCGTCTGGTACAGGTGGAACCTGGTGGCCTCGCTCTTGGTGGTCTTGGTGAAGGTTCGGGTGCGGGGGTTGTAGAGCTTGCCGGGTACGCCCTTAAAGTCCTTGTCCTCTGAGACAATGACCGTGCCCTTGGTCTTGGGCCGGGTGGCCAGCAGGCCGATCACGTCGTCTGCCTCAAGGCGGGGATAGGACACGCACGGGTATGCCGACAGGCAGTAGTCCTTGACGGCCCGGTAGCAGACAGGCTTGCGGCTGGCGGCCCGGTTGGCCTTGTAGTCAGGCAGCACCCCCATCCGCCAGTTGTTGGAGGAGGTGAAGCAGAGCGTGATCTTGGACGCCTTGGTGGCGTCCTTGATCTCAGCCAGCGTGATGTCAACGATCTCGCGCGCCTCGCGGGCGTCGGAGTGAAGCGTCCACATGTCGTCTCCCCAGTCCATCTCCCGCTCGACAGCGGCGCAGGCCTGGTAGACCACGATGTCAGCATCCACTAGTGCATGAGTTTGGGTCTTCGTTCGTGGCATGGTGGGGATCTTAGCGCCGCTCCTCTACGGCATTCTCAATGACTTCCTGAAGTCTCTCGTTTTCTGCGGTCAGCTTGGCCACGGTGCTGGCCAGAGTCTGGACCTCTTCAAGCATACGCCGGGCATCCGCCGTGGTCAGGCCGGGGTCTTCCCAGCCAAGGTCAATGTATGAGCGCAGGCGCTGATGTGTAAAAGACGCATTAGCCACAGTCGGCCTCCAGTTCTTTTACACGCCGGCGCAGGCTCTCGATCTCGTCACAGGCTTCCTGCATGAGCTTGTCGGCTCCGATGGATCGAGCAGCCAGGGCTGCGCGGAGCTGTTCGATTTCGTCGGCTGCCTGGCAGGCAGTCATGGGGGAGATGATGGCGCAGTCGCGCAGGCGGGTGACAATGTCGCTCACTTGCCGTCCTCCTTGAAGCAGTCCCAGTCAAGATCCTCTGCAATCTCTCGCTCTTCGCTTTCCTGACCGTTCTCGGCCATTGCGCGGCAGTACATCTTTCTTGCCTCGTCGCAATCGGCGCGGAGGCGTTCGACTTCTCTCCTGTTCTCCTCCAACACCCACCGCAGTTCTTCGATGAGTTGCGTGGCGTTCGGTGTCGCTCCGCTCAAGCCTCGCGTCTGGGCGAGGATGCGGTCGGACTTCTGTGCGAGTGTCATGGCGCTTGTGTTAGTCATTGTTGTTCTCCTTGTTGTTAGTGATGTCAGGCAAACATCTTGCGGATCTTCTTGTAGCCGTAGTATGCCACCATTGACACTCCAGCAACGATGGCTACGGTTTTGATGTACTTCCAAAAGTTATTCATGGCTTTCTCCTTTCTGTGTTTCAGTTGATTACTTTTGTTGTGACGGGAACGGACTTTGAGCGTTGCTTGTACTTCTTGTACAGGAAATAGGCAAGGTAGGCAATCGCCGCCAAGACACCCATCTTCAACAGGGACGAGAACCATCCGCTGCTTGGCTTCTCATTGGGCTTGCTCTCCTTGCAAGCGCATCCCGAAAAGTAGAGACTGCTGTAGTGGCGCAACTCGGATTCAAGGTGACGAATCTTGTTGTCCTTGCTCAAGAGTTTCCACTTGGTGTCATGCAAGTGAATCATGTA
>Ga0079302_1000046_pt1 | contig 28063 bp, 36 predicted proteins | sample Wag4_2014_7_16_FD_75102 | JGI IMG/M metagenome (GOLD analysis project Ga0079302, IMG submission 75102) | Fresh water mixed with fracking chemicals microbial communities from Ohio, USA - Utica-2 Time Series FC 2014_7_16 | ecosystem: Engineered > Industrial production > Chemical products > Input... | reverse complement strand
GGATAGAACGCCCCGGCCACGCCGCCTTGGTTTTCAGGTGCGGGGGCACCGTTGTCCTTGGCGTAAATCATCTGCCCTCCCAAAAAAATCGACGCACTTGATCGACTACCCAGCCAAAGACGAGGACGGCTACGGTTAGCCCGGCGATTCCAGAGCCTACGAACAAAGCCCAGCCGGTGATCAGCATGGATACCTGGGCAAGATCGCGCATTACTTCCCACGAAATCATTTGCTGGCCTCGTGCTGCTGTGCCCACATGCGAAACACGGCGGGGTTTGGGTGATAAATGAACGCCTCGGGGGTCAAGTCGTACCCGCCGCGAGAATTTAAATTAAGTTGCTGGTAGTGAGCCTTTTTTGGCTCAGTAATTACCGCCGTGTTACTATTTCGGCATAAGTCGTTGTAACGATAAGCATCGGACGGGGTGGGATTTGAACCCACGGTTCTATCTCCTTCTTTGATTTGATTGATTATGCTTGGCACGTTCATTGTATGTTATTGCGTTAAACTGCCCAAATGTTACCCTTGTAACTATGGCCTATTCCTACATTAAGAAAGGCAATCCGTGGTTCTATATTCGTTTTAAAGATCCGTCCGGCAAGTGGCGCACGAAAAGCACGCGATACCGAATCGACAATACCCTTCATCGCGCGAAGGCAACGGCCGAGGCCGCTCGACTTGGAGTTAATGAAAAGCGAAAAGATTGCGGCAGCGACTGGGTTGATGATTTGATTGAAAATCACCCCGTTTGCCCTCTGACAAAAGTTTATTACAAAAATTCGTGGCGTCATCTGGCGAGATTTATTAGTGAGAAAAAAATAACTCTGCAAGCGTTTTCTGCATCCGATTGTGAAATTTATTTGCGATGGCGCCAGAGCCTTCCCCGCACGTCCGGCGGCAAAGCAGGCAGGAACCAAGCCTGCCAAGATCTGAAGATTCTTAAATGGATTCACAGGCAGGGCAGACTTCTGGGAAAGATGGATTCTGTCGCCCTTCTGGATTACCGAATTAAGAGGGGGCCGATCTCCCGAGTTAAACCCGTCTTTTCGGATAATGAGATTAAAATCACCCGGAAAGCCTTGGCCGTGGAAGGCGTACCCGAATGGATGCGAGTCAGTTTTGAGATCGCTCTGGCTACGGGCTGTCGCCTCCGCGAGACGCAGATCCCGCTCGACTGCGTAGATCTCAAGAATCGCATCCTTACCTTCCCCTGCCCCAAGGGTGGCACTGGCAAATCGTTCTCCATTCCCATCCCGGCCGCCATCGAACCTATGCTGGCCAAGATGAAGGCCGAGGGTCGCGAGATCACTTGCGAAGTGCCCCGCACGCGAGCCTCGCTTTGCTGGCGTCGCTTGCTCGATATATGCGGTCTTAAACGTCACTGCTTCCACTCCCTGCGTGTAACTCGTGTAACCAGGCTTCGGCTTTCAGGTTGCTCGCAATCCGTTGCCATGCGACTCGTGAATCACTCCTCGACGTTAGTTCACGAGCTTTACCAACGGCACTGTGTGGACGATCTCCGCGATGCAGTGAATTTGGGGCAGTCTGCATCAGCCTCCACCGATCAAAGTCACTCGGAATTACCTTCCCGGCAATCAGCGGGAATCCAGGCAGTGCCTGCATTTGCTTAATCCGCACGTAACCGAACCCGTAAGCAGCGCCTAGTTGGCGAAGGGAAAGAGCTTGGTTCTCCTGGCGGAGTTTTATGGCAATATCGTTGAGGCGCCCCAAGCTCATGGCGTATCTAGCTTTGCTCTCCCGATGCCCTTGCGAGCAGTTGTGTGATGAGTTGGGAAAGCGAAATACGACGGAGAGCGGCCAGTTTTTGAGACGCTTTTTTCACAGCAACAGGCAGAACGATGTTGGTCTTTTCCGCTTTTAAACCGTTGAGTGGACGACGAGGCATACGCCTTGCATACGCACAGACGGCGTATTAGCAACACATTTCTTTTGGGCATTAGCTTTTTAACTTATACTTGAATGCGTAATAAATGCGTATAGAATGCTCCCTATGAAGAAGGCGAAAACAAACCTTACGATCGACCCAAAAGTTAAGCGGAACGGTGAGCGTCTTGCCAAAAAAAGTGGATTATCTCTTTCGGCATATATCACCACGCTGCTCGTTAAAGAGCTGGCCAAAGAAAATAGACGTTAGCTTTTGGGCGTTTTGCCTGTGGTCAGCCTGTAGTGCGGTACCTTGCGGCAGTGGCCTAAAAACTTCTTTCCCTTTGCATCAACGTGAGGCAGGCGGATCACATAACTTTTTCTTTCGGCTCTGCCGTCTTTAACCAAGCAGGCTAAAAGTTTGTTGGCGTAATTTGCCGACTTGCCCCACAGCTCGGCTATCTGTTTTTTAGTTAGCCAGCCATCGGGAACTACCTCCTGACGATACCCAGCGACATACTCCGTTAGGACAGTCGCCCAATCTGACTTTACACTGGGTAACGCCACACGCCTCCTACTGGCGAGAGCACGTTCACCGTGCATCCCTGACCCCCTTCTACATACTCGCCCCAAGCTATTCCATGCTGCCACCTGGTAACCGACCGCTGGCGCCGGGCGTAGTGCATGCTGGGAATATCGGCTAGGCAACCGATCGACCAACCCACGGGTGCGCCAAAACTACGGCCCGCAGTTCGATCTATCCTGTGTAGATGTCCCATCACGATAGGCTTTTGAACCATCTCCACATGATCACGCACCGCGCTGGATTCCGAAAACATATAGCCGTGGCCAAACGCTGTGCCTCCTAGAATGCGCCAGCCTTTCTCAATGTCGTAAGGCACATACTGCGCCTTTAGATCCTTGCACATATTGTAAATCTCCGACTTGGCCGAGGTGCAACAGTGAGCCACGATTGCGCTAGGCGAGTATTGTAGAGCCGTTAGACGGTGCTCATGGTTTCCCTCAAAGATGTAACGTGGCGCCAGTTCTCGAACGAAATTAACACCTGCATCAAAGTCCTCACGAATCGACGAACTGCGCTCGGGCGAGTCTGGGTCTTTCCTTGCACTACCCATTAGCCCTGACAGATCGACAAAATCGCCCAGGTGGAGAGTCATGTCTGGATTCCACCGGCGTTTCATTTCCAGCGCAGCCTTACAAGCGGCCGCGTTTGCTAGGTGACCGTGGCTGCACGATACGGCCAGCCACCGTTTCCACTTGCGGATTACTTTCATTTCTTATCGGCGGCCGACGGGAACCCCTCTAGGACGGCTAGGATCTGACGGCAACTTTCCCGCGATTGTGCCGCCACCACGCTCTCGTCAGCCGCACCTATCAGCGCAATCTCCGCGATCACGGATAGCTGCATTTTTAGCGTGTGGACGTAGGTGCATAGATCCAGTATCTCGTCCCAGGCATCCTTCCACACGGGCCTACGCCAAAGCGCACCACCGTGCTCGTCTTGGCCTTTGCGGTACTTGGCGTCCAGATCCCTGGTTAAATCGCGCAGAATGCCCGACAGATGCTTCTCGTGTTCGGGCGTCACCGTGAACTCCACGGCCGGTTGCTGACTAGGCTTGTGGCCTTGCTCTTTTTGCGCATGTCCTTGGCCTGCACTTGTTCCACAGGCTTGCGTGAGATGTCACGCCAGCTCTTGTATTTAGCCGACTGTAGGTGACCAGTTTCCCAAGAAATTGCTGCCAGCTCAAAGGATACGCCAACGTGCTCGCCTAGGCGGAAAGCCGTCTCGTTGTCCCAGTCTGCGATCCATAGATCCGCGTTTTTGCCTGACTGCTTTAACGGCACCCAATCAAACGCGAGGCCGTAGTTGTGATAACTCTCCCCTGGTTTGGCCTTAGTCACGATCCGGCCGCCAGCCGTTCTGCCTTTCGCATAAAGCGCGGCCTGCTCTTCCATAGTTCGTCGGCCGCAGTAGATGAGCGGCTCGATCCGGCTTGTGACCATCTCGTTCACCCATCCCCTCACCTGTTTTTGGAAGCTGGGGTCTAAAGAATCAATCGCCCGCAAGGTGCGGGAACTAGCTTCCGCCAGGCTTGTCACTGCCTCGCTCGCTCGCGTTGAGTTTCTGCCAAGCTGTCAGAAAGCGCCTTGAGCGATTCCGCAAATAAGTCTCGATAAGCCTGTGGGCACGGGGGATTGGTGCGTTCGGCTTTGTCCCAGGCGTAGATGAAGTAGCTGATGCTGTCCGGGCTAGGCGGCGGGCCGTCTTGCGTTTGCGTCGTGGCACAGCTGCAGAGCGCTAGAGCGCTAATCAGTAGGAGGGCGTTTAGTCCACCACGCATCGATATCTCTCAGTCTTTTCCTGCGTTCAAGTTCGATCGCCTCAAAGTTGCGTTGCAGTGGCGATTTGCGTTTTAAGAACCACAGTACGATCCCAATTATCCCGCCCAACGCCGTTAGTATGCCGGCGATCATGGGTGGTTATTTTTTTGAGAATCGTGCCAGAAAATCGACCACGGCTTGTAGCGATTTCTCTGGTTGGTCGCCAGGAATGAGAGAAGCGACTGCGATGGCGGCGACAAGTACGGCCGAGAGGGCGCCGAGGTACGACTGCCAGTTATTCAGTATGTTATTGAGTATGTCCATGCCAGCAGACGAGGTGTCAAAGGCTGAACCGACGCTTAATCAATTCCCAGACGGTGCTTACCACTGCCCCGGATACTAAGGCCACAAGCCACAGTTTTGTTTTTATCGTGTGGGCGTCGCGTTCCATGTTAGTTAGGCGACCGTGGTACTCGCCGAGACTGGCCTGGGAGCGTTCGAGTAAATCCAGAATTACCGACTGGCGGGTCTCGATCCGGGCTATTGATTCTCGGACTAGAGCCAGTCGTTCGCTCAGCTCCGCTACCTGGTCTGCACTCACTTCCACCAATCTGCTGAGTCGTTAGATACTAGCTTTGTGATGGCCTTCCTTGCTTCTAACAAGCTCGTAGTAAGATAGACCGCTGGCTTGCCGTCGATATAGCCTAGGGAGATGAAGCCCTCGTCTAATAGATACTGCAGGGCTTGGCAGGCTTGTTCGTCTTTGCTCATTTGCTAGGAGTTTTGCCCGCGTCCTCGGCGGCTTGCATCATATCGTAGTTAGGCAGCCCTGTGCTCTCCGCTGGCCGTTGCGAGCAGGAGCAGAGGAAGAGGGTGATGAGGAGGAGGGGCATTAAGGAAGCCCTAGCCCCACACCGAGGGTGGTTTTGTAGAGATTAAAAATTCCGCTATTTAAGCTACTTGTATTTGTGAACATACAAAACGCTATCTCGTAGTTTTTGTTCGAGTAATTAAGGTTCCGATTATTTCCAATAATTAAATTAGCCAAGCCACCAGTCCCTGCGTTTCCTGTGTTCGTGGAGTTATTTAGACCTATTACAGATGTCGCTCCAGAATATTGTGCGCTAATAAATGTTTTCTGTAAGTTTGTAAAAGATGCAGTTGATGTTAGTGTAGGGCTAGGTGCTTCCATATCAATTTTTCCAGATGAAGAAAAATTATACAGCCTTGCGCTAATTGCGCTGTCATCAAAAACACCTGCCGCAACTGTTGGGGTTGGAAAAGACATACAAGAATAAAAACAAAAGGGCTGTAAAAGCACGAAAGGCGAAACGCTTACTCTTGATGCCCTGTTTCCTGTTAAGAAATTCAAGCCTCCAGGATTTCGTATTGGTGAGCCTATTAGTGTTCCATCGTAAGTTCCTAGTCCACCCAAGCTGTATGCGGTCGTTCCAGCTTCAGCATTCTGCGTGGATCGAAATGGCCAGCATACCATATTATTGTAAAGTCCAAGGGCTTTTACTCCAACCACAAAGGCGTTAATCTGCCCCTTTGCAACTCGATCAGTTATTCCAGCGGTTGAAATAAAGGCTCTTGCGTCTGGATCGAATAGCCTATTTTTAATCCGATTAACTGGCAACGGGGCGACCGCCGAAAACAAAGGCATCGCCTACTCCTAGCTAACTTGCGTCACGCGAGCCGTGCCAGCCGTAGCAAATACAGCAGAGTGCGTAAGGCTAGTTTGATGATTTGGCACTTCATAGTAATCGCCTGCAGATAGACGCACCTGATAGGCGATCGTGGTGCAAGTTGCCCCTGCACAGATATGCAAATTACCCGCCCCCTCGTTAAAAATCGTCAGCACTTCCCTTGTCGCATTGTAATTAGCCAGCACGGTAGATGCCGTTGTGCTGGTAAAGTTAGAGGTGGTGACTGCCGTGCCTTGCAAGGCAAATGTGTTGGCGGTGACTGTGCCAGAGATGGCTGGGAGTTGTTGAACAATAATTGCGCCCGTACTTCCAAGCCTTAAAGCCCTAAACTCTCCTCCGTCTGTATCAAATCCTCCAACAATGGTAGCGTACTTTGGGTCGTTGGGGATTGACGAATCTATTTCAAGTATTGGTCCGTTGGCTTGAGGCGCAAGATTTGCCGTCACCGTGCCAGAGATAGATGCCGTGACGCTTCCAATTTGCGCCGTTCCTGCGACTAACGCGGGCAGAGTTGTTAGAGATACCGGTTGTGTGCCTTGGAAAAACGTTCCGCTTACTGGCACAGTTCCGCTGATGCTTGCTGTTACACTTCCAATCTGCGCCGTCCCTGCGGCTAGTGCAGGCAGCGAGCTGATCGTTAGACTGTTCCCAACCGTTACCGTCCCGCCAATCGATACCGCGCTTGCTCGGAGTTGGGTGTCGGTGAGGGCTAGGTTTGAAAATGTGACAGCTTGCGATGAAGGAAAATTACTAATGCTTACGGCCGCACCCACAGTCACGGTCACATTTTCCAACGCACTCAGGCTGTTTGCATCCAGCGCGACGGTCACGGTGTTGGCTACGGTGACGGTAGATGAAAGTGCCCCAGAGATAACGGGTGCGGATAGTGTAACGACGGTGGGCGTTTCGGTAATCTGTAGGTAAATATCGCTCATTTTTGGAAGGGATTAAGGGGTTAAGGGGTTAAGTATTTTTTAAGCCACGGTTATTCTAGGAGATAATGTCACCACGCCTTCCAGTAGGCGGGTGGCGATGCCAGCGCTAGTGACTTGGATTAGGTCGTACTTCGCCCCGCTGGTAGGAACAAGAAGGCTGGCGGCCGAGGTTACGGTAAGGCGCACTTGCCCGCCGGCCGCCGACACTACGCTGGTCGCAATCTGCGTAACTACGGTGCCCCCTGGCATTTGACGGATTTGGGCCGAAAACGTGCGGCTAGTCAGGTCAATCGCGCCCTGGGTGGCGGTGGTCAGGAATAGGTCGCGAGTCCAATCCGTCCCCTGCTCGATCGTGATGTCGTAGGTGGCGGCCATTATACGTCCGATATTTCCCGTTCGATTTCAGGAACGATATTCACGGTAAATGGTTTGGAGCTGTAGACCTTGCCGCCGTAAGTCCATTCGACTTCGCCTATGGCTGGGATGGCGTCGGAGTTATCAGCCACGCCGTTAAACGCGACAAAGCGCTGAAGTGAATCGTTGTCCGCGGTAAAGCTGATTTGATAGTACGGATCAAAGCCGCCAAAGTCTGCTGGGGTAAAGGCGGTGGTCTCCAAAATAACAGGACGCCGATTGGTTTTTTCGCGAATACAAAGTTTTAGGGCGGAAGGAGCCATGAGGATGGCGGCCCCGGCTGGATCGGTGAAGAAAATGGCTAGGTCGTGGGCGTCACCCTGGCGAATGGTGAGCACGGCCCCATTCCCTTTTGCGCTGGAAACGGCACGGGTACGGGCATCGATCTGTAGATCGGTCAGCTCCCACCGCAGATCTAGCCAGGCGAACTGCTTTTCCACGATAACGAGTGATTGGGTAACGGCGGAAGCTGCGGTGTAAGCGTTGTCGCCGGCTTGGGCGGCTACGATGTTGGTTACGCCAGGAGTGACGGGTGTGCAGATATTGCCGACAATAGAAGCAACAGCAGTAACGGTGGAGGTAAAGGTGACGGGCAATCCAGAGGAAGCTGTCGCAACTAAGGCAAAGGATCCGTTAGAGCGAGCGTTAGCTTGAGCGACGCTAGTGGCGTCAGCAAAAGATAGACTCGTGCTGGTAGCGATAAGCGAGGCGGCCGAGTAGACGTCTTTTAATGACGCAACCCGACGTGGAGAGAGGGCAGCAAAGGCAATCGTCTGCGCGATGGGCGCAGTAGTGGCGGTGAGCACTTGGGTGACGGTAGCGGCCGCTAGGTAGTTAGTGTCGCCTGCTTGGGTGGCCGAGATGGTGGTAGTGCCAGCGCCGATAGGTGAAATAGAAAAGCCAGAAACAGTGGCGACCGCAGTGTTGCTGGAGGATAGGGCGACAGTCAAGTTAGAGGTAGAGCTGGGCGCAACTGTGAAGGGGCCAGAGCCGACAAACTTACTAGGGATAGAGGCAAAGGTGATTGTTTGGCTGGCCTTGCTAATTGTGACTACCCCGCTGGTTGTGCCGTAGTAGAAATTATCCACGACGCTGGCGGTGACTACATAAGAGCCAGCGGTGACGGGCGCTGAGAGGCTGGCGGCCGTGCCTGCGTAAGTTACTTCTATCGCAAGGCCAGAGGGGGAGACGGTGGTGGTGGGCGCTTGCGCAGAGCCAGTATAGGTTTTTGACAGGCCAGAGAGAGTGACCGTGGCAGGAGCGGATGAAACGGTATTGCGGATGGTGTGGTTGCCTGACTCCGCCACAAAAACGTTGCCCGAGACATCAACGCCAATGCCGCCAGGAAGGTTAAACCTAGCGGCAGAGCCTAGGCCATTATTGGAGCCAGAGGTAAGAGATAGGCCCGCTTCGGTGGTAACCACTCCCGCACTAGTTACCTTGCGGATGGTGCAAGCACTGCGATCCGCCACAAAAACGTTACCGGCTGTATCAACCGATACGCCCCAGGGATTATAAAACCTAGCGGCTGAGCCAGTGGCGTCGGTACTGCCACTAATGCCGGCGCTACCGGCTAGTGTGGTTACGACGCCAGCGCTAGTTACCTTGCGGATAGTGTGGTTAGGATAATCAGCCACAAAAACATTTCCTGCGGTATCAACCGATACGCCAAAGGGATTATAAAACCTAGCGGCAGAGCCAGTGCCATCGGTAGAGCCAATAGATCCAGATGTTCCAGCTAGAGTAGTTACAACTCCTGCGCTAGTTACCTTGCGGATAGTGTGGTTGCCGGAATCCCCTACAAAAACATTACCGGCTGTATCAACCGATACGCCAAAGGGATTATAAAACCTAGCGGCAGAACCGGTGGCGTCGGTTGAGCCGCGAGAGCCAGCGGTACCGGCAAGTGTGGTAACTACGCCAGCGCTAGTTACTTTGCGGATAGTGTGGTTATTGTAATCCGCCACAAAAACGTTGCCGGCAGTATCAACGGAAACGCCGATCGGATATTGAAACCTAGCGGCTGAGCCAGTGGCGTCGGTTGAGCCGCGAGAGCCAGCGGTACCGGCAAGTGTGGTAACTACGCCAGCGCTAGTTACCTTGCGGATAGTGTGGTTGGCAGCATCCGCCACAAAAACGTTGCCGGCAGTATCAACGGATACACCGTAGGGATAATTAAACCTAGCGGCAGAGCCGGTGGCGTCAGTGCTGCCAGCAGAACCTGCCGTTCCCGCCAACGTTCCAAAATATAAGCTCATGAGATTGTCACCTTCACTTCACCGCCAATCGTGTCATTCTCAACGCCCTTTAATGAGTAACCCACCCATCCGCGAGCGTCGTCTGCCGTGTTCGCAATATCAAAGTTCATCAAGCGGGCTCGCAGAATAAAGCTGGCTCCGGCAGGCGCGCCGATCGTGCTCTCGTAAGTTCCATAGAGGTTTTTGTCTGCTGTGATAACTATGTTTTCGCCACTTAAAGACCGCGTCAGACGCACGCCGAGAATGTGTGGTGCCAGCGTCTGAGTTAGCATGATGCGGTGATCCAGTAATTTATTCTGGTTATAGTCAGCGCTGGAGATGTTCATGCCTTGGACGGCTGGGCTAGTCACCTCGCTTAAATTGGCCGCATCGATGACCACACGCCATTGGGCGTCTGTCTTGGCCAGCATCTGTAAAACTAGGCCAAACTTAACTTCTAGGGTGCGGCCGACTCTGAATTGATTGGCGTTAACGGGAACGCGGAAAAGCTCCACCTCGTAAGGCACGGGATAGTAGGTTTTGTTGTCTCCGTCTTGGCGGCCTTGATAGATCCGGCCTTCGTCGTAGATGACGATCCCGCTCGGCGGAACGGTATCGCCAGGGATAAAGCCCATAGGCGGGAGTTCAATGCCCCCAGAATAGATGAATGCGCCCGAGACAGTCGGCACGGTAAGGATATTGGAATTATCAGCTAGGCCAGAAAAAGATCGTAACAAGCTAGGGCCACGGACGGGTAGTTTCGACTGATCGATTCCGCCATCTCCCCAAGCTCCTTCTATATCTTGCGAGAACAGCACCTCAGAGCGTGCCGGGATGGTCATGGTTAGCGGAGTGGTATTCACGCCGGATTGGTTAATGATCCCCACGCCATTAGGCAGGACGTTCTCTAGTGTAGTTAGCCGTGTGCCGAGTGCGTTCAGCGTATCTTGTAAATCTACAACTTGAGCAATCGTATGGGTGTGCGCCTGGAACACGCTTGTCGGCCCTGCGGAGGAGATCATTACGGCCCAGCCGGCTGTTGGTACTGTTCCTATAAGTCTTGTGACAATGATTGACTGACTCGTCGAACTGCTGACAGAAATATCCCCCACACCTACGTATGGAGATGTTTGCTGTAGTATAGCCCCACCAGAAACATTTTCCCTAACGGTGACGTGGATCGCCTCCGTGCCTAGATTGTGTGCGATCGTCCACGGGCCTGCGCCTGTGACGACTGCGGTAAAGCTCTGTATCCCGGTGATGACTTGGTCTGTGGTAAAAGGGATATAGTTGACCGGCTGCGGTGGGTTTAGCCAGTTGATCCGCTGTGCGGCTGCCAATCCTGTCCAAGCACCGTCGGCCTGCACGGTCATGTTCTGCTGGAACACGGTGACGTACTGGACGTTGGGCGTGGTTACTGTGCCGTAGTTAATTCCTACTTCGCAAGTCAGCGGATGCGTGACCTCAAAATCGCCACGCAAAGCGGCCAGCATCCCTTGGGTATTTAGATCCAGATCGAATGTGACGTCGCCCTGTGGCGATATAGGCACAGCCACCGTTAGCAAGCTGTGGGTCGCTCCACTCATAGCGCCTGCGAACTCAATGTCGGCGGTGTAGTTTTGCGGGTTGGTAACTAGGAAGATCTCCCCTGCCCCAACAGTAACGCAGCCTTGCATAAGGGCAGCCTCAATCTCGGTCGATCCATCGTCCTTACTTAACAAGGCGGTGCGAGCTGTCCCGCGATAGATCTGGTAAGTGGTATCGAATGCGGGCGGAATGTAGAGCCGTTGCACCTCGTTCACAAAAACGCCCGTGGTGGGATCGCTGTAGCCAGTAACAACGCGGGTGATGGTAGGAGCTGGCGGAACGATTAGCCCGAATGCGCTAGTATAAGCTAACGGCGACTGCATCGGGCGCAGCTCTTGATAGAAAGTATTGTTTGCGGAATAGCTAGTCACCCGGACAAAGCTGTCTGGGATTAGCTCGTTTTGAACGATGGTGATGCCGCTGGTTGTCGTCCAGTTAGCCGTCCTGCCTACGATGTAGGAGCCTTGATCTTCCGTGACGCTCCAGCCGGTAGCGGCTGAGATGGTGTTGAGGATGGCGGCCACGCTGGCGGCCGTAGATCCCAGCGTGATAGCGCTAGACGTGACCGCATTAACCAGCACTTTAAACGTCCCAGCCGTAGGCGCCACGTCGACAGGGCCGTAGCTTAAACGGGCGGAGTAGATGGAAGGCGCGGTGACTGTGGTGGTGTTGTTAGACGTCTCGGTAAGGCGCACCGCAAGCGTAAAGGTATCTCCCTGCACGACTGTGGGCAGGGTAATCGAACCAGGCTCAATCGTGTAGCTGGCCGTTTTCTGGGAGATGTTACCGTAAAGGAGTGTGGCCATGGTTACTTGGCGGGTGTCGTGTCAATCCCTGTCTCCTGCTCTGTAAAGCCCTTAAAGAAGGCGGGATCAAACTGCACTGCTGCGGCGATGGGATACCACGGCCCTGGCTCAGTCAGTTGAACGACGCCTAACTTCCGCAGTCTGCGGTTTTCCTCGATGATCTTTTTGCGACGCTCGGCTGACTTGTCTAGGCTCATACGGCGTAAAACTTTCCTGCTAGGTTGCGTTGCTGATAGAAGTCCAAAGCCGCTTGGGCAAAGAAGTTGTTTTCGGCCAAGATATAGTCAAAGATCGGCTGGGCTACCCCGCCCGCAAATGGAAGAACTAGGCTCAACGGGGTAAATTCCTCACGCTTCTCGATCTGCTTTGTCGCGTGAACTAGATTGTGATGGCAGTTGTATTGAATATAAGGCTGCCATCCAGACAGGTCTGTCGGATCTAACAAAGGAAGAACAGGCGACAAAAGATAGACGGTGCTTAAGTGCAGCCGATCTGTCGAACTGTCTACAAATCGTTGAAAGAACAAATCGGCAAAGTTAGTAGTTTCAATAGGCGCCACATACTTGGGCAAGGCAGTGACAGTCGCCTCGCGATCGGCAGGAGACAGGAATCCTGGGTTAATACTGACAAGCGTAGTACTGATCGATGCGGCAGAGATAGAGATTGAGTTGGTTAGCGATACTCGCGGCTGATTTAGGACTATATCGCAAGCGAGGAGCAGGCGTTTAGTTTCGGGTTTCTCAGCCAATAGGTTTGTATTGGCGTCGGAGACGCCGAGCCTCTTAAAGAAGTCGGGCACCTTCTCAAATACGCCGGTGATGTTTCCGCTGCCAGCGTTTGCCGTGATGGATGACGGGTCGGCATCAGATCCTATCTTGCGGAAAGATAGTTTTACAGCCGCCTGCTCGTCCAGATAGATGGCCACTCGATCCGTCTTTTTAGGTGCAGGCTTTTTGGCCTCAATGTTTTCTAGCCTTATACGCTCTTGCGCGGCCAGCGGAGCGTCCGAGTATTGCATCGTAATTTTAGCTGGGAATCCGTTAACCAAGCCCGGCGATAAGGACGCCCGCCAGTAGGAGATGTTTGCGATCGGATCGGTGTAATACTGTGCCTGAATCTGCCATGGGTGCGGTCGGATGCCGGCTCCGGTGTAATCAAATTTGATAGGCAGATACTGCTCCACCTTGTGCAGTAGCTTTTGCCATAGCCGTGATGTGTATTTCACGCAGGCCAGTAGATCACCCGGTGCGATCCGTTATGCAGATAAGCCCTCACCTGCAGGTTGTGCGTAACGAACTGAGTGAAGTTGTCTTTACGCATATAAGCCAGAGGAATCAGGCCGGATATTGTTTTATCTTTTACGGCGTAATCAGCGCTGCCTGTACGTGGAATTTCAATAGGCTTCTTCCAAACGATCTCGCTGGATTTAAGAGCGAATGTTTCGGTAAATGTAACAAGGGCACACACTAGGACAGGGCGTTCTGCCGGTAGTTTTGCTGGCGGGGCTGGCACGCCATCTGGGTCGACGATGTCTTGCAGTTGGCCTGTGCTGGGCTTGATTTGAGGCAGCTTGCCGTTGATGTAGCCTTCGCTGACGCTGAAAAACTTTGTCCCGTTAAATCGGACTTGCAGTGGAGTAGAGATTGTCGGCGGCCGATCCACCATGGAAACATGCTGTCCGTTTGGGGTTGAGTTAATTAGGACACGATCGTCTACGGAGACGAGACGCTGACTGTCGATCCAAGCGACCAGCTTTTTGAACTTAGGCAGGATCTTGTCGCCCGATTCCGCCTTCAGCTCGGCAGGAATCATGTGGCTCCTGGTACAGTGCCCTTTTCGTATAAGCCGTCAGCCACCCCCTTTGAATCCAGCAGCACGTATTCCTGCACCACTTGCCATGCCTCGCCCTGCCTGCTGACGGCGGGAGCCTGCATCATCCAGCGCCGAGGGATTTCTTTTCCGTCCTTATCCTTTTCGCCCCTTGGGATGGGGATGCCCGCTGGCAATTTATCTACGACCCGGCCTGCGGTATCCCAAATTTTAGGATTTACACTTTTCGTAAAGTAGGTGTGACGCAAGGTTAGCGTGACCTCTTTGTAGCGGGTAACTCCAAACATAGGATTAGCTACAGTATTGCCAGATCCTAGCCCTCCGCCTGATGTCGGAGTGTAAGTAGGCGGCCATTTTGCAAATCCATCTGGCGTAAAGTACCCGCCAAAATCTACAGAAAGTTTATCGATGCGGGGATGCAGCTCAATCGGCTTGCTTTCATAGGAGCAGAACATTTCAAACGTGCCCTTAACTCCTGCCTGCAGCCAAACGACTCCGCCTGTTTCACTTGATGATCCCTCCGTCATCGCCTCGTAGGTGACGGACTGTTCGTAGGCAGTTTCATTTATTTTTGTGTAGGTAATGTTTGTAGCCTGATAGCCATCTATTCTTGGCGCAGTTTGAAGCTGTGCGAAATCTGTGACAAAATACTTTTTGTTGATTGTGGTCTTGCCGGTGGCTTGAAAGCTGCCGCCACCACCCAGCATCTCGACACCCGTGTTTTGAACGGATCCTCCGCTGCCCCCACCGTAGCTGCTGCCCCTAGCCATTAGCTAAACACCCCGGCGTTTTTGATGAGTAGATCCAGCTTATCCAGTACGCCTTTTAGATCAGGTGGGTTTTCTAGTCTCACGGGTTGGGTTCGTTGTGCCTCCGTGCTGGATGGAATGTCACGTAACTGGCTTCCTAGGCCGAATCTTTGCATCAATGCCTCGCGAGGGTCAAAGTCAGCTTCGTTGCCCCTTTGTTTGTTTATTTGTGCAAGCCGCTCTGGGCGATCGTCTTTTTGATTGGCTTTTTGTTCCTCTAACCGTTGCGCCCGCTCTAGGCTTTTTTGGGCATATTTTTCTTCAATAGCCTGCTTCATCTTTTCCGCTTCTTCTTTTCCAGCGATTTGAGCCTCAATTAAACGCAACTCGTGCCTAGCGGCGGCTCGCTCGCTTGCCTCAAAGGCTTTATCAGCAACGGCCGACACTTGTCCTTCTGTATCGAAAACACGACCTGTCTTTTGCCTAGCTGATCTAGCCTCTTCAGCATCTCTGCGGCTTTTTATCTTTGATGCTTCTTTTGCAATTTCTGCTGCACCAGCAAAATCACCAGTAGCAAAAGAAACGGCAGCAGATCCAATCATAGCCGTTAGTTGCGCTATATCACTGAATGTTTTAATGAGAGGCACAGCAACCTGCGCGATGCCTCCGAAAGCAATCGTCATTGTGTTTTGAAATGCTTTTATTGCGTCAGATGCCTCGGATAGTTTTGCAATCGTTTCATCCGTCCAGACTCCCATCGCTTGCCCGTTGGCTGAAATCACCTCTGGCCCCATTCTAAGAGTCTCCATTAGCACGGCCGCACCCTTACCAGCCAGCTCTTGTGCAATCGCAAAATCCTGCATGCCAAGCGTGCCAGAGGCCACTGCCTTGGATAAGGCCATAAATAGATCCTGTGGGGTCATTCCCTGAAGTTGCTCTACGCTTAAACCAATTTTATTAAATGCCTCGGCCATTTGCTCATTCCCGCCAATGGCTGCGCCCGCGTTCTTCGCCAGCTTATTCATAGCACTAGCCACATCCTCTAACCCTGCTCCCGAAGTGCTGGCCGCATTTCCTATCTCTTGCAGGCTACTGGCGGCAACTCCAAACCTATTAGCAAGATCTTGAAGCTGGTCGCCCTTATCTATGGCATTGGAAAAGCCTTGTATGATTTTATCGAAAGCAAAGGCGCCAGCCAGAATGCCGCCAACCTTCATGCCAAACCCTTTGACAGAGTTTTCCATGGAGGCCAGCCCGGTGGTAAATCCAGATTTATCTACCCCTACTTTTACTTTTAGATCAGCCATGGTTATGCCTTGCTGAGAGCTATTTCGATAGCCTTGGTCATCTTGTCTTTTTGTATGTCAAGAGCACGCTGGATCTGGCCTGCGTTTAGGCACTTATCAATCCACGGAACTTGATTAGTCATAGTCACATATTGCTCGCCAGCCGATGCCTCGGAATTATCGACTACCGATCCTTTGGCACGCTTGCCCGCGTGCCGAGTTACCCACTGTGGGATGCCACGGGATCCGCCTAACTGTTTTGCACAGTGTGCCCACCCAGCTTTTGCAATACCGACTTTTTTATGCGTAGCTGTAACGTATTGCCCCAGCTTGTCTTTATCGACAATGCCACGATTTGCGGTGCCATGCCGCCCAATGCCTCGATCGCCTTGTCCTGCCTTGCTTGTTCTTCTTCTGCCACCCTGCGTCCTCATAGATTGATGAAATTGTTTCATCGCACCGATTGAGGTCAAAATCTGATCCTCCTCACTCATCCAGACCCTTCCGTCTTTTGTTGTAAATCTTCTCTGAAAGTTCTCGGGTGCGTACTGCTTCATCCGAATCGCCTCGTCCATCCAGAATTTATTTAATGGCTTAAAGATCCCTTTGTTAGTTCCTTTTTTGGGCAATAAATCGCCCGATATTGCACCCTCGCCTAATAACTTTCCTTTCTCAGCTCCAAAAGGCTGAGTCTGAAATGCAAGATTCACGGCAACTAATCGGCCTTGCTGTTTGATTGCTTTTGCAAAAGATATTTTCTTAGCCAAGGCGTAGCGTTTGAGCTGATAGCTAAAGTCAGCATCGTCCATTTTCATCGTAATCACTTCCCCGCCCTCCTAGCACGAACGGCCTCGATCGCCAGCAACTCGCCCTCACTCAGTAGATCCACGTTGCTGCCGTTCTGCATAGCAAACGCCACGTGATACCAGTACGCCTGCCCGATCGGCATGTTCCAGACCTTTGCCTCGTCCCACCCGGTCGCCCCGCATACGCCCGTGACGATCGCCAGAGACCACGGCAGGCCCGTGGCCTCCCGGCCGGTGCCCCTCTTTTTCTCTGGCTGCCATAACTGTGGCAACGCATTAAAATCATCCAGGTAGGCGCGGAACTTGGCCGTCTCGATCAGGAACTCGCACCGCCAGCTTTTTATCCAATCCAGCCAAAGCCGACTGTTGGAGAGATCTGGCAGAATGGGAAACGGCGTCCGGCAAATGTTCACCGCTAGGCGCAGATCTCTGGCCGACGGGAACGATCCTCCGATGAAGTAGGGCGATTGAGCGACCTCTAAATTAAACATGTGCCACAAGGAAAGCGGCAAGAGTGGCAAGCCTAGGACGCGATGATCCTGGCGATTTAGGAATGATTCGGCAAAGTGGCGATTCATCGCCGTCTTACCGATTACGAGGCAAGCGAGCTGTTTGGATTGTAGACGCCAGTGACGCTGACCTTAACCACGTCGCCAACTGTTTTTGTGTACGACTCGCCCGTCTTTACGTAGCTATTTCCGCCAACCGTAAAGGTGGCAGGAACAGAAGCGCCAGAGCTGATCCCCTCTATCGACACATTGTAGCGAGGATTGTAGTAGGTGGTAACTGTGGGAGCGGTGTTGGCTGTGCCGGGATCGATAACGATCTCCGTCTGCTCACCCGTGATGCTCATAGAAATGTATTCCTCAATCCCGGTGACGGTTGCTACCCCTGTGAATCCTTTGTATGGCATATTGTTATTTCCTTAGGCAATCGTGCTGAACGTGACGGCGGTGTTGGTAAGTCTGGCAAAATCCGTATTCGATAGGCGCAACTCTTGGCGGAAAGCCGTAGGGCCAGACACGCTAGGGTGCGCAAAGGAATCGGGCAAAGTCTCTGTGACTGTCTCGATCCTTTTGTATTTCCTAAAATGTTTTACTACGGTGCCGTCTGTTCCCGTGATGTAGACGTACTCGTCTGTGTTGCTGATGTTCTGGGAAATTCCAGCCGTCACTCCGTATGTCATCGCCATATTGTTTTTTCCTTACGTGTCAACTAGGCGTGACGAAGGCGGTGAATTTCACCGAATCCTCCATCACCTTGTCGTTGCTGCCTGTGCTTTCTTCGCCCAGGTATCCGCCCATTAGAGTGGCACCGGCTATGGTCGTTACGGCCGTCAGCTTGGTATTTAGCCAATCGAAGTTCGTCCTGTGAGCTGTGACCGTGCTGGCTACTTCCAGCGGCGTCATAATTGAACAGGTAAAAGTAACCTTGCGGGTAGTAGCTAGAGATCCCTCCACAACTGGCACGCTCGATTCTGCGTGAACGATGCAGGCTGGGAGCTGTAGTTCCGCAATTCTGTGGCCTGCTTGAACGTATAGCCCGGCGGGCTTACTGGCTGTGGATAGGTAGGCGGCTAGTCCGTCCTCCGCTGCGAGTCTTAAGCTCATCGCACATCCTCTGGATCCGCCAGGATAAGAGTCGTCACGCCTTGGTCGGATTGTACGCCGGTAAGTCTTTTGGGTGATCCACCCACCGTCACGATCGTCATTAGTGAGGGCAAGCTGACGGCGGCCGTTAGGCAAACGAACTCCGCATTCTGTGGATTTACGAATCCGCCCATGCCCAGCTCTGCCGTTTGTTCGCTGGGTGTGTAGACGCCACGGACGGCAAGGCCGGAGATCGTGGCAGTCGTCGGCATGGCCGAAATCATATCGGCCACCCCTGTGGTCATTAGGGTTTGAATTTCGGTCACGTCGTTGGCCTTATGTCAAAACTTTCACCCAGCAGTTCTGCTGAAAATCAACAGAGTTAAACGCTTCTGCCACGGCTCGATCTACTCCCGGCCACCCGCACATGTAATCGTGCCCAGCAATCACCCCGCCTTTTTTTACCTTGGGCAGCCAAGCAGCAATATCCGCTTTCACGTTCTCGTAGTCGTGTGCGGCATCGATAAAAACAGAATCTAGGCATTGATCGGGAAAGAAGTTGGCGCCCTTTAGGCTGGTCATCCGTAACGGCACGAGCTGGCGGGAGACTGGCTTTACGTTTGCCAGAAACTCCTCGTAGAGCGTGCCGTTTTTGATGCACTCCTCGCCTGCGTGTTCCTCGCTACCTAGCCAAGTGTCGACAGCGTAGATCTCGATCCGTGGTGATTTGTTCCAAGCCTCGACGAGCAGAAACGCAGTAGACTTCCCCTTCCAGCTTCCTACCTCCACGATCTTTCCATCCATCGGGCAATCGGCCACTAGGCGCCGGTAAAGATCGGGAAAGCTGAACCAGTCCTCCCCGCCAATGTTTAGATGCTGTAGTTTTTCCACTTTGTTTCTTTGGCCGTGGCGACGCGGGTAGCGTGTTGATGTTCTTTGTGAAATTCCGGTCCCGGACAAAAAGTGCCGCCCTCTGCCCCGATGTTTTGAATCCGACTGACGTGTGGGAATAGTTCACCCATCCCCGTCCGTTCGCGCACCCGCTGAACCGATCCGTCCCAGAAATTACAATCCCAGGCGGGAACTAGATGTCTTTCAAATCGATCGCGCCAGGTTGCCCAGCCCCAAGGGGTGAACCAGTTTCTAAATCCGCTGGCGTCGTTCTGGGCATCGCCGCCGTGTTGATTGTAGCCAGATACCGTTAGCACTTTTGGGCCAGCGTTCTGTCCCGCCCACTCAAACCAACGCAAGCAGTCTGGGCTGGGAACAGTGTCGTCCTCCAAGTGAATGTGATAATCCGATTTCCTGAACCCGTACGTCATCGCGTACTGAATGGCAGATCCGCAGCCCATGTGATGATCTGGAATGTGCACGCCGATGCCGTGTCCCTTGGCAATTTCGGAAAGCTCTGCCGTCTTGTCCGACGGATCTAGAATTGCTGTGATCTGATACTCGCCCACGCCGTCGCACCACGCCAACGCCTTCAATACCTGGGCAAAGTATGTGGGCCGATTGTAGCCCGATATGGTGAGCGTCTTATCCATTTGCCTTTAGCAAAGCGTAAGCCGCCAGATTGCCGCCGGTGCCTTTGTTGTTTTGTAAGGCGTCAGCGCCTAGCCCTTCTGGCCTAATCTTTAAAGCATTCGTTCGGTTGAGTTCTGGCGTGTTGCAGACGAGCGTGGCTGTGCCTGCCTTTCGCAGTTCCGTGCTCATAACATAATCATCAGCAAGGAACTTGGCGCGAGCCAAGGGACTCAGCCCGGCGAACTCACTGGCCGGAATGGCTGGCCATAGATCGGCTTTCGGCATGTCCGAACGCCGACACATTACGCCGCCGAATCCTTCGAGAATCTCGGCATGACCGCCGTGATCCGGGGCGATGGCGTAGCCAGTGGCGCCTGTCATAAAAAATCCGCAGACACCTAACGCCGTTTTTGGTCTGGTATCTAATTCTTCGGCGAGGGTCTGCAAAAGCAGTGGGCTGTATAGGATGTCGTCGTCCAGCCAGCAAATCTTGTCGTCGGGATCTCCGCCCACTTCTAGCGGGCCGATAAACTTTGTCGCTGGGCCATAGTCCTTAGTGCGGTAAATTTCTAATTTACCAGCATCGGCCAACGCCTGTAGCTCTTTTGGAATATCCCCAAACCGTTCGCCTGTGCGTGCCAGCTTCTCAGGCACAGACAGAATGATCTGATCCGCCGGGCGCGATTGCGACAGCAGGCTTTGGATCGTGGGCATTATCTTGCCGATGCGGGTGGGCGTAGTAGTCAGCCCGACGATGACGTTCCCCGTTTGATCGACAGGATCTGGCAGGCGTGTGGCCCCGGCTGGCAGTGTGCCCTGTGCCAAAAGATCCATATCCCAGCGCAACGCCGGGACGACCACCTCTTTGCCGCACTTTATAAACAGCAAGATCCTTCCAAGGGTTTTGCTGATGGCGTCCTCAACGCTCGTGCAAATGTTTAGGCGTTTGCCGAATTTATCTTCGCCAGGGTTAGTGATAAATAAATGCTGTAAGCCGGCCGGCTGATCGGATGTGTCCATCATCAGCTTTGATGCGCGAACTACGTCTGCCAGCTCGCCTTGGTAAATGATGGTGATCTGTCCCCAGGCTGCGCGGAACGCTTCCTTTAGGCATCGATCTGCGTCGGCTGTTTGGCCGACTACCCGAAGCGATTGTTCCAGCAAGAAATTCGGCATGTGGCCGTACCACTTTGCGTCCAAGTTCCAGATCACTCCGGCCGGTGGCGTCAGGGTCATAATCATCTGAAGCAGTCGCACTGCCTCGTGATAGTTGCCGTCGTCCATCAGTTGCGTGGCGTAGTGGCCGTAAGCCTCGCGGCGTGTGGGCTGAATCATCACTGCCTCGCCCAGATATTTTCTGCGTTTTGCTGGGTCTGCACACATTATGCCCGCCATGCACAGGAGCTGATACCGTTCCGTGATGCCTACGTCTGGATGTTCTAAGGCAAGAAGCACGGGGCCGATGGCAGTCTGGTAGTCGTTACGCAGAAACGACTCCATGCCGATGTAGTACCAGTTCATCCCGGCGCCCTCTAAGACGCTGTTTAGGATCCGCTTGTTACGATCGCTAGAGTTCTTCTTACAGTTGTTAGGTGCGTGGACAATGACTAGGCCGTCGGCCAGTCCGACTTCCATGTTTGGAATAGGCTTAACCCGTTCGTGGATCGATCGCTCCCACACGGCTGGCAGGAACCCATCGGCCTGCCGGCGGAAGATCCTCTCTCTGCGATTTTGCCGCATTCCACTATTTTGTACATCGTACCGAGTGACTAGGATGTCCCAGCCTTTGTCGGCCTTTTCGCGTTCCTCAATTACATGTCGGTGGATCTTGGCCTGGTCGCCATCAAACAAGTCATCGCAATCTGCCCAGATGACGTACTTCCCTTTTGCTAGGTTAAACGCCTGATTGCGGGCAGCGGCGAAATTATCAATATGGGGCCAGTCCCGGTGCTCTGGGCTGTTCTGGTATTCTCCCCAGACTAAAGCCTCGCCTGCGGCTTCCTGAGCGCAAATACGCGCACTGTGCGCCTCGTTTTTGCCTACTGCCGCCACCACGACCACCTCGTCCCATAGGCCACGGGCGGATTGAATAAGGCGTTTGAGAATGTCGCCCTCGTTGGGGCCGACGATTAAAGCAAGAGACACTAGGGGGTTGGTCATATTTTTTAAGTGGGAAAGCCCGGACGCACCCCCCGATGCGTCCGGGCAACCCGGATGATTCTGTAACTTACACGATCCGAACTAGCGAACTGGCCGATCCCTTTGCCGCACCGTAGATGAGGCAATAGGTGCGCTGCACGCTGCCGGTCACGAGCGAGTAGCTCTCGCGAACCTGGAGCGACAGACCGCTCTTGGCTTCCGTCACGTTGGCAACGGTGCCGCTGAACTCAACATTAGGAATCTCAGGCAGACGAGCCGCCACGATGATCGCCTCTTGTTGTGCGATGAATCCTTTGGATACCGCAGAAGGCAGCGAAGCGTAGTTAAATACGTTCACGCCGTGAATTTCGCCAAGGCTGGCGCCGCCGACGAGGTCGGTGGAGCGCTGGGCATTCGCCACCACTACGGAATCTTTGGAAAGATTGGCGTAGTTGGTAGGGCTGAGAACGGCGAACCGTCCACCCATAGGTGCCTTTGCGCTGTTGAGTTGAGCCGCGATGTCGACGATGGAACCAAAGGTCACTGCACCGGCCGCGATGGTTGCGGTCGTGGTGTAGTTGCTGTTGGTTACCAACGCGAGAACGGTATCAACCATGCTCTTTCCGAGAGCGTGGGCCGCTTGCGCTGCAAAGCGCTCGACCAAGTTAACCGAGGAGCTGGTGCGCTCGTCATCATTCAAAGCGTACGAGACGTGTTTGAAATTGGAGAGCGTCACAACCACATCGGTCTGAGTTGCATCGCCAGCCACGTATCCGGCCGTGCTGGAATAATCCGAGGCAGACTGGATCGAGACGGTGTGGGTTATGATCGCGTCACCCTTGCGGGCGGTAGCGTCCGAGAAATCGGAAACGCCGGAAGCGATCCATGAGTAGTTTTCAACCAGCAATTCGAGAGCACGTTGTGCTACGACTTTGCCGTTGCTCGTTGTTGCGAGGCTATTTGCCATAGTTCTATCCTTCTTTCTTAGTTATCGTGCGAGCTTGATTTGGTTGAAAATCTCCGCCGCACGACGGGGATCTTTTTCTGCGTTAAACTTCGCGAGAAGTTCATTACGAGAAAGGGGTTTGGCTTCGCTGATCTCAACTGGCTGGGTGCCTTTGCTGGCTTCCAGCTCGACAGTGAGGCGAGCGAGCTTGGTTTCGAGAGCGACGATCTTGTCGTTGGATTCCAGATCGGCCTTGGCTTCGGGAGCTGCTTCGACTGCGGGCGCTTCTTCTGCCACGGGTGCTTCGGCTACTGCGGGAGCTTCCTCGACCACGGCTTCAAACTTGGCGGCAAATTTGCCAACAAGTTCGTCGATCCGGGCGGAGAGAGCGGCGATGGCCTGCTCGGCATTAAACGCCGGTGCCGCCGGTGCTTCGGGCGCGGCTTCGATAACCGGCGCTGATTCTTTTACGGTTGTATCCATATTAAGCGATTTGCGTGTGTCAACCCGTGCAGAATAAACGCCTGTCGGATTAGCCGCTGGGGTAGTCACGAGATCGACGGAATAGAGCGTGCTGACGTCAGCCAGTTGGGTGCCGTCCTCTGCCATTCTGGGCACGCCACTGAAGCTGATGGAGAATCCGATCTGCCCAGGGAGCGTGCCGATCAGTTCGCTAAAGTAGGCAAAGCCTTCGTGGCTTTCAAATAAGGTGAGATCTGCCCGCACGCGGCCGCCGTCTAAGGTAAAGTTTTCTAGGTATCCAATGATGTTGGAAACGCTAGAGCTGTGGTCAGAGAGTACCTTAACCTGACCTAGATCGTTACCAGCCTGGACGACTTGTTCCAGCGTGTCTGCGTCGATGACCATCCCGTGACCCAAAGCAGGGCCAGCGGTGATGACGGAAATTCCCTTAAATTGTTTTTGAGCCATGCCCGCGCATGGCGTGTCAAATTACTCCTGCGGAGGTGGCGGAGTTAGGTGAGCGTTTATCTTTTCTAGTTCTGCTACGGCCTTTTTCAGTAATGCCTCACTGCGTAGGGATGAGTTTGAAATCTGGAAAACGAACACAGGCAAAAGCAAAAGAAGTACCAGCAGAAAAAAAGCTGCTACAGCAAGCAAGCAATATATAAAACCTCCTACGCCTTCCATGCGCCAAGCCTGCTCCTACCCAGCGGGCTTAATCAACTACTTTTTCTTTTTTGTTTTCGGCTTTGCCCCGATGCCGATTGCCTTAACAACCATATTCATCTCTTTTGGGGTAAGGTTAAAATCTGGCTCGTCACGCATTGTGAAGGTTTCTGTGGCTGGAACTGATGCCTGCACTGGCTCAATCGCTTCCTCAAGTTGGGGCTGAACGGTGGTATCCTCTGGCAACGGTGCAGCCGGTGGCGTAACGGCCACGGCTTCAGTAGGAGTAGCGGGTGCTCCCGTAATCTGCACGTCTGCCATAGTCAGCCCAGCTTCCTGTGCCTTTTGCTTGATATAGATCTGCTCGGCAATCTTCTGATTTACGATCTCCTGCCAATCGGATCCGCGCTCTGCGCTAATGTCGGCCAGAGTCTTAATTCCCATTTTTAGATCTTCCCGATCGGCGGCGCTGTCCCGGCCGGCGTCGATCGTAGTGCGGGCTGGGGTGTGATAGACCGCTTCCCACCACATCGCCATTCCCTTCGGCGGAGTCAGGTCGCCACGTTTGATCGCCTTGGCCAGTGCCCACTTGCGAACCCGTTTCAGCATCTGCTCGATTACCGCGTCGGAAATCTCATCGAATCGACGTTGAGCTTGCGCGAGAACAAACCGCTGGCTGGGGCCGGTAAGTTCGTTGGGTGACCAGATGTAGGCGTAGGGTACGCCAAGCCCGGACGCCACTGCCCGGATGTATTGATCCATGTGTTGCTGTAGATTCTGACTAGGCCGATCGTTTTTGATCTCTCGCAGTGTCTTGCCCATTGGGACGTTGACTAACGCTCCACCGCCAAAAAGGTTGTCGGTCGTTAGGTTTGTTGAATCAGTCTCTGTCGGGTTAAAGAATCCAGGGCCAGAGTTAGTAGTCGATTCGATAGCCATCCCGATTTGCCCTGCCCGCTTACAAGCCAGCATCTCATAGTCCAGAATCTCGTCCCGATCCAGTAGCAGATTGATGCACGATGCGAGCTTAGACAGCGACCGCACTTCGTCTGCCCTGTCCCGTTCTGCCAACAAAATCAGATCGGCGGCCTGCACCTCTGTGAACGTGTCGCCGTTTATGCCGGTGCGGATGTAGTAACTCAAGGGGCGCCCAAACTTGTTCATGCGAACGCCGTCGAAAATCTTGGCGTCGTCCTTCACGTAAGATGGAGTTTCGCAGCGGTGCCCTTCCACCATTTGCAGCATCGGCCATCCGTCGCCGTTATCAGTCAAAAGTATAAAAATTTCATTATCGCGTAGCATTGTGCGGGTGGCCACTTGCTGCATCGCTTGGTAAGTAAGAATCCCGCGCACGTCGCAAGATCCTTCCCACATCGCCAGCCACTCTTCGGTCGCCTTGTTCCAGCCCTCGTCCTTTGTGCGTGCCTGGCATTTGATGCCGGCCCCGATAGCGTTCCGCGTCATCGTATCAATCGCCCCGCGAACAATAGCACTATTGTAACAAAGCCAGCGGGATAGTGCGGCGATCGATTGTCGAGATGCAGAGCTGACGTCCAGCTTCGTGTCGGCCAGTTGGGCATCTACCCAGCGGCGTTTGCGTGGATCGTGCCGGGCGGCTTGTACCATGCGCGACCAGCTAGAAATCACTTTGCCGACGATGTCCATTTTAGTAGGTGGTTTCTTTGAACCGTGGGTAGGTGACTAGACTCTGATCGCCTGTAAAGATTGCGGCCACCTCAGCGTCGTTCTTGCCCTGGATTAACCGCCAGCCGTCCAGAGCTGCTTTCGCCACCTCGACGGGCGTGATGCCGGCAGTGACTTGATAGCTGAACGATTTGCCAGCCACGCTTGCGTTAATCATTGTACGGCCTCCGTTTTGAAAAACGGTTGCCTGTCCGGCGGCAATAGACTCCAAGGCCAGCAGCAACGCGGTAGCGTTTTTGCTGCTCTGAATCCAAAGGGAAAAAAGGAGAGCACGATCCACGACTCCGTTCCCATCGTGTCAATCATACCTTCGCCTCCTGTGCCATCGCGGCCTCGGCCTGAATCACCTTCCCCCACACCGCAAATCCAGCCAGGTAAGTTTCGCAATCGTATAAGTGGTCTTGTCTGCCCTTTACCCGAATCCACTCATAAACATCCTTGCCGGTCTTACGGTTAATTCGATGCGCCTTTCTGTGGCTGGCCATGTGCTCGCGGTATTCCGGGCTGACGTCGTGGGCCACTTCCCACAGCGGCCCCTGCCCTCGTCGCAACCAAGCCAGCAAATCTTGGCAGGCCGGTGAGCTGAGAAGGAGCAGACGACAGCCTGCGTCCGTCGGCTGATCTGAGCTATGCACCGACTTCATCCGTCCAGCTTGCCCCTCAATATAATAGTATTGGCGTTCTTCGCCTTTGATCGCCGTCCAACCGTAACGGGCGGCGATGCGGTAGGTGTCTTGGGTTTCGTATCCTGAGTCGATGCACGTATGAATGTTCTTCACGCCCAGCTCGGCCAGCGTGTGAGCCACGTCCTCGATCGTTCTCCGCCGGCCTTCCTCAATCAGTCTGCTCGATCCATCCCTGGCAAACGCACGCACCACAAACCAGAACTCGTCGATCTGCCTGTCGATTGCGGCCAGCTTAATGTGATCTGTTTCCCACTCCTGCTTTTTGGCAAATGCTCCGGGCGGGATATTGTTTAGCTCGTTGTCGTCGAACTGATCTTCCCAAGGCATCGCGCTCCACCCGTTCACCCATCCCTGCAACCCGTGCAGATAATGCTTTTCCGTCAGGAACTTCTTGGCGCAGTCAGCGAACGTAATCGTCGGCGAGTACCAGCTAGGAAGGCGGAACGATCGACGGCCAACCTCCGAGCTTGCGTTTGCCGCCACCCACTTACCCTGCTCGATCGACTGGCGGCGATTGCGTTCACTCCACGGTGCGTCGCACTTAGTACAGTAGTAAGCGGCGGTTTCCGTCACCTTTCGCATATCCCATTTGCCATCTTCCGATCGTGCAGTTTCATCCCATCGGATTTGCCCGAACTCCATCGCTTGATACTCACCGCAAGCATGGCAAGGCACATGGAAAGTCTCTTGCGTGCCAGCTTGGTAATTGATCCAGATGTCGCCGGTGTTCAGCGTCGGGGTAGACGTCAGAACGTGCTTACGTTGCGGGAACGCCTTTGTCCGTTCTAACGCTAGGGAGTAAGCGGCTGCGTCCTTTTCAGATGGAGCAGCAAAAGAATCCAGCTCGTCCAGAACTGCTATGCAGATCGGGCGTGAAGAAAGATTGGCTGGACTGTTACTGCCAACCAGGGAAAGCGTCATCGTCGCAAACTGCATCTCTAAGATTTTTAAGTCGTCCAGATCCTGCGGGAATAGTCGCTTTACTGGTTTGCACTTTTCAAAGATCGGAGTCAGCCGCGTCTCGCTGTATGACCTAGCTAGATCCGCGTTCGGCATAACCAGCAACGCGGGAGCGGGATCGTTCGCAATTCTATACGCCAGCCAGATGGCCAGCGTCAGCGTCTTGCCTGTTTGCGATCCCCAGCAAAGCGTGACGGTGTGAACGCCAGGATCGGCTAGTGCTTCCAGTACCCCCCGCACGTAAGGCGTCCACGTCGTGTTATATAAACCCGGCCGAGCGGTAAGCCTGCTGTCTAGCTGGATGTTTCGCTCCGCCCACTCAATCACCCCTGGCGGCTTTTCGTAATGCCAGCGGATCCGTGCTCGTCGGCGTAGCTCCTCTTGAGCTTTCGTCACAGAGCTGCCTCAACCTGACGCATGATCTGCCCGACTTCGTTCTCGACCTCTGCCTCCACTTCAACCGCTGGCCTGTTGGCACAGATCGGGGCCAACCGCTTTGCCATTCCTTTAAGTAGTGGCACAAGTGCGTTATCCCGTGCGGCCAGCACCTTGTCGGCGTCGTCTACTGGCACCATCGTGCCCTCCGCTTGGTCGATGTCTGGCCGGTCGCCCTTCATTCTGCGTAACGCCTCGACCAGCTTTGTGTAGTTACTGATCAGCTCCGAGCGGTCGGCCCTTGTGTCGTCCTTTGCCGATTCGCCCAGGCTCGCCGCCAGATCCTCAAGCCGCTGGATCTCCACGTCCAGCCCGCCACCCTTTGCCTTCACGAGCGGCTGGGCCTCCACCTTCTTGCGCTGAAGG
>Ga0079302_1000035_pt1 | contig 31624 bp, 36 predicted proteins | sample Wag4_2014_7_16_FD_75102 | JGI IMG/M metagenome (GOLD analysis project Ga0079302, IMG submission 75102) | Fresh water mixed with fracking chemicals microbial communities from Ohio, USA - Utica-2 Time Series FC 2014_7_16 | ecosystem: Engineered > Industrial production > Chemical products > Input... | reverse complement strand
CTGCATGAGCTGTTGACCCGGCATTGTACGAGACACGGCCATGTTCTGGTAAAGGGCAAGCGCCTTCTTAGCTTCTTCGGGTATTTGATAATTAACCCTTGGGCCAAGATTCTTTTGCATCTCTTTAGCCTGTTGAGTTTGCTGCACCCCCTTGATTCCCTGAAAGAGTGCCGATCCTCCGGCAGCTATTAATCCTAATGTAATTGGGTCCATAGTTCGCAAATTTAAGATAAAACACCCTTAATTCCAACTGAGAAAAGAACAGACGACTGATCTGCAAGTGATGGATCAAAGTAAAGGTTGTGCGTCAATGCGTTTGCCCTTACATCTTCCCCATTCAACATCGCCCTGTCGCTGTTGTACCAATATCCGTTCACGCCAAAACTGCTAGGACCTTGATCGGCAATCACAATTAACGTGTTGTCGTCTGGTATACTGTAAGTAGCAGATACAACGTCTCCTGAAAATATATTGCCATCGTTCTGTATAATAGTTATATTCTGTGCAGCCAAGCCCTGTTGGTCACCGGGAACCAACCAACCGTTTATAGGGAAACCGTTTGGCGGATCGTAGTTACTTACAGTAGAGGTTCCCGTCCCAAAGAATCTAGGGTCGTACAGATTCTTTCTGTAGTACGTCTTCCCATATCCCTCGTATATGCTGACGATGTTTGTTGGCATCGTTGTTTTCATACCAAGTGGATAACTTCTGTTGGGTTCTGAGTAAGCCTCAACTGAAAATGTATCGTCAGAAATCAAAGTTATGTCCTGATACCTCTTGAGAGCTAGTGGATTTTCATTTGATACAAATGATATCTTTTGAATAAAACCTTCCCCATGAAAATCCCAGCTGCCGTTTTCGTTGTGCAGATACATTTGATTATTCATGCCCCATCCAACAAGTGTCTGACCTAAATTACAGAATTGCTGGAAGTTATAGTCATATGTTGACCTCCATCGCATATTCACGTAGTCAAACACAACGTGGTCGTAAGTGAACCCGCTAGTCGTGTAATAGTATGCGGGTATTAGGTACTCAGAAGCAAATGGTCCTTGGCCATTTATCTGAATACCTGTGTCGTTAGTATCTTCACTGTAAACAGCAGTAGTGACAACCCCTGTGTAAACAGCCCCGTTTTCATGAACCACAACTATTTGAAGACCGTATAGATACTCAGCATTCACTCCATCAATCAACCAAACCTCGGTATTAAGTGATGGTGGGTTGAAAGCGCCAATCATGGTTCCGGTATACTGATTACCAAGTCTAAATGCAAAACCAACCTCTCCAACCGTCTCGTTCACGTAGGTTCGAACTACAGGTGTGTTTGTTGAATTATAAGACGCAGCAAGTTGCTTGGTCTTTGTTCTGAACTTGTAATCCTTACCTGTGTCTGAGTCTATCTCACTTACAACGGTCTGTCCGTTTGCTCCTGAATAAATAAACACACCCGCCTTGTTGTCAAAATACATGGTTGTTCCGTCAGGTAGTATCGCGTTTGCTCCCGCGTCTGAACAACCAAACAATGTTTTGTAGTCAAACCAAGACGCAAATGTCCTGCTTGATACACGCACCGTTGAGTCTGATCCCACTTCGTTGGGGTAAAACTGAATGTAAATCGAGTTCTCCTTTCTTGGTTGAAGACACTTGAGAGTCTTACCCTCTCGACCCGACATATAGGTTCTAATGACAGGACCAAATATTGGGTTCATATCTTCAATGTTGTCATTCAACAACGAGAAAGAAGAAAGTCCATTTATCTGAGTTCCAGCAATAAATGAATCGGAATGGATAGCCGTTGCCTGTCGGTGAGTCATTTTAGCGTTTTGATCCTCAATCCTTATTCGGCCATCATTATATACATTGCTTGGCCAATAATCGGAGTAGTTAGGGTCTTCTATGAAGTAATAATTAACAGCACCTAAACCTACAGTACCCGTCTGATAATTACGCTGCCTAACATAAACGTCTCCATAATTAAGTGGAAACTCAGCCGATACATTGCTAACTAAATTGTTTACGACTTGAGTTGTATAATTCAATTCTACATAAATAGTTGTAGCCCCAGGAGTTATGCCATCAAGAGTAATTACTGTGATATTGGAGGATGGATTATACCTTACGTCGTTTACAATTGTATTTGTGAGAATTTCTCCAGTCGTGCTATAAACTACAGTGTTTGCCCATACGGTATTCAAGAGTGCAGTTTGATCTCCCGGTAAATAGAAGTAATAAGACGCGGCTTGACCAACCTGAACACGATACGCTGTTGGAGATCCATGTGATCTATCTAGCGTATGGGGATTTAAAATATCAATTGCTTCGGTAACATCTTTCCAGGTTGAAACAAACACGTTGCCTGTATCATCAACAGATGGTCTAGGAGTGTATATTTCTAGCAGCGGTCCAAATAAAAAGCCATCTAACTCGCTTTCAAGTAAACTTGTGTCAAACAGGTTTGTGTAAATGACCTGTCTTCCACTTGTTCCGTCAACTGGGTTATAGTCCACAATATCTAATTCCAAATACGGCAAATAAGGAATGGATGACGCAGTATTACCACCTGGTCTTGTTCTAATAAACCTAACCTTATCACCAACTTTTATTTCATGACTTATGTTTGCCCCAAGGTTCTGGTCTAAGTAATATCGGTCTAATTGAATTTTATATCTATTGTTATTAACCTCATCTACAGAGATAGAACTAATGTAATAACCGTCATCGGCTTGTACAGGATTGGCGTTTGTTGTGTACTGACTAAAACTCAAAATCTCAGTTGCTGGTTTAGCAACAATCCAATACTTAGTAGCCCAAATGGGAGGTATGTGGTTTATTGTAAATCGTGAATTTACAGTGAATGGATTTTCTTGATTACTAAGAACAGATCTATCTATATCATAAAACCAAGGCACGAAAAGATTCATTGAATCTATCGTGTATACCGTACCATCCCTGTAGGCTCTGTCACCATATACAATACCAAATTCATGAGTCGCTCCAACCTTTAAAGATTGTTTTGCAAATGTCGAGGTTGTAGCCGATATGTATTTTATTGGAGTAGCAACACCAACATAGCTGCTGTTATAAAAAAGTTGACCAACCAATGGGTTTCCATCTGAACTAGCCGTTGCGTTAGGAATGCCTATTTGATCAGTAAAAGCATCTCCCAACAATTGCCACATATATAAATTTCTATCTATTATAGTGGGTTCTAATAACGCGTTTTGTATGTCTTGTTCCGATGTTACATATGAAATAACGGATCCATTAAGGTCTGTAAAACTAAACACCATTCCAACGGAAAACGGGAATACCTGATAAGCATTAAATGTAATACCATCAGGATTTAGAGGGAACAGGTAATTAGTAAATCGAAAAATTGAAAAAGTATCGAAATGTACACCAAACAAGTTAACTGCGGTTATGGGGTTCCAGTTGATTTCATTCAATTCATAATCAACTTGAACATCTAAAATGAAAGGTTCATCTGTTGGTTTGTCGTACCCTTCTCTGAAGTTTGTATACACCAATTGGTTGGTAGGCAAATATTCTTGGCAGTCAGCAACTATCGGAAGACGATCATAGTTTTTGAAAACATCAATAGCAGGAACGGTGGATACACCCCCGTAATAATCTACCGAATGAATTGTATTGTCAAGAATACCGTCCTGGTCCTTGTCTAACTGCAAGAAAATAGAAAACGGAGGAACTACTCCAAAGTTATCTTTGTCAAACTGCTGTACAGCAATATTGAATTTACGTATTGTTTCTGGACCTGTTTCAAACTGAATACGGATACCATTGCTATTGTTGGGGAACACCCAGTTGGTTCCGGAAACAAGTTCGGAAAGTTCGGGAAGCTCTAAATTAGAGTACATTGACCAAACACCAACCTCTCCGTTCTCATAAATGGGTTGTATGATAAACTTAAAGAGTTTATTACGCAACTTATTATCATTCCTTGTTGTGTCTGTAAAATAACTAACGAAAGGCGGAGATAATGGCCACTTAATTGCATCAATAGTTTGTAGACTAACTACAGTGTAATCCCCGTCAAGCGCCTTCTGCAAGTTGATTTGGTACGGAGGATTGAAAAGTCTGTTGCCGTCCGCATCGTACATCTGAGCATCCCAACGACCGTCAGTCCACTTGAGAATGTCATCAATCACGTTAGCATGGAAGATTGGCCACTCCCGGCTGAAGTTCAAAACAGGGTCTGTAACAACAGGCGTATGCGTCTGTTCGTCAATATTGTAAACCCAAATCTGGTGATTTAAGTCAGCCTTAAAAACGAAGTAAACAATTGAGTTTTGCTTCAACCACTGAGTGGCTCCGATGATTTGATCCTGCAACTCAATCTCAGGATTTGGAATCAACAAAGTGCCGCTAGAGGTTTCCACAGCGTATGCGTTGCCGGAATTGAATCCAAGCCTGCAATAAGAAAACTCACGATAGTCCCCCTTAGGCATAACCTGAGGAGTATCGTCGGAATTCATTCCGCCTTCAAAAGTTATAATCTCGTTAAACTCCATTATCCTAGGTTAAATTCTGAACTTTGTGCAAGTGCGTCAATCATTTCACTGAGTCTAGGAGCCTTAACCAAAAGGTTCGCACTCCATTGGGCTGCCTCGTATTGTATCTGTAATTCCTTGTACTTGGCCTTATCCTCTCCATTGCCTTTGTGCAGGCAATACTCGCTCATCAAGTACAAACGAAATGGCTCAGCATAGGCAACATCAATCATGGTATTCTCATTTACTTCAGCCCCGTTTGAGAAATACTCAATTACCAACTGACCATCTGGGATATTGTGGTCAAAAATAATATTGTTTCCGTCAATTCGGTAGTAGTTTTCATTACGTCCACCACCGATTCCGTAGTTTGGGTAGTTGTAGAAATAACCAAAGTACCCGGATGGAAAGTAACCGTCAACTATAACGGAATCCGTCTCATCGTCAGAGCAACTAAAAAACTCCTCAGGGTATGAAAGAGAATTGTCTGGAGTCAGAGTCCAAACACGTCGGCCAGACTGAAGTCCAATCTTAGATATTCTCATGCAATCTGATGGCATGGTAAACACCCGCGCCCCTGTATCAATCTTGGCACGTATGGTCTTTAGGCTTACGTTACCGTCTAGTGGCGCCTTCTCGCTCAAGTAGTCAATAGCTACCTGGGTCATCCAAGTCAGCTCTCGACCAACCGGGTTCTTCCCCAAGCGGTACAGGGCTGACGTGGCAATGTATTTTATATTCTTAATGGTCATGATCTAGCTGCTGCGTTTTGGGCGTCAATTGAATCATTGTTAAAATCGTCTTGGAACCCTTGGGTCGACAAGACCTGCATGCACATTTGGAACAACATCATCTCTCCCTTCCCCGTCTCATCACTTGGAATGATAAGAACATCATCATCATCCATCTGGTACACATTCGGAACCATGGTAACTGTTACGTTACCCTCAGGCTTCTTATTAAATCGCAGCTTATCCTTGAAAAGAATGGCCGCCGACTTGTTGCTTCCTCGCAGTATGCTTATAGCGGTTGATTCAGCCTTTGTCTGAACAATATAGCCATTGTCTCCTGCCGACTGGTCCTCTACACTAAAGATTGCCATAGTCCCAGCGATTGGCTGTGGGCTGAGGGTTACATAGTAACCGTTGGCGTCAGTAGCTGGAGTGAACACATATGGAACCGCCATGTCGCTTGCTTCATACGGATCGCGTGACACGATATCAGCAAGAGCAAGGTTTAGTACACGCGAAATGATTGAGCGAGGATACAGGCGTCGCAAGTCTTCCGGCGTGTCTCCACTGGTCAACCTGTGCTGTATTAGTTCGATGGCTTGACGTTTTGTGATCATACTTTACTTGGCATTTGAGTCTGAATGTTCCATTGGTTTTCGTTACCAATACCGATGTAAGTCTTAATCAAATCAGTTATGTGGTCCACGCAGCTTTCGGGATATTCAAATTCAACGCTTGCACTCGGTGTGTCAATTGGAGCTGTAGTTGAATTAGTATGAACAGAACCCGGTGGTAAATATACAGGGATTCCGTTCACAATTTCATAGTCAAATACAGGCTGAATTGGCTCTCGTATGTAAGTAAAGGTTATCCGTGGCATGTACGGATAAATGAAATACTTGTCATTTCGCGTAACAAGTATTGGATCGTTTTCTTGTGGGTTGTCTACCGGGCTTGTGATCGAGTTACGCATCTTGGCGTCAAACTCGTGTTGGCTTACAAACTCTACGCTTCGGTAGTTGGTTTCGTATGAACACTCCTTGTTGAGTATCTCAAGGAAACTTGCAGTTGCCTGGTACCAAATGTCGGCAGGAATGTTTGCGTAACCTCCTCGCTCAGGACGTCCTGCTAAAACAGGCGTGAACGACATTGCGGGGTACTGAGGCGAGCCTAGGGTCTTGATGAACGTCTGAAGGTCACTGGTAATCTCCCGGCTCTTCTCAAAATTGTCAACGAGCGTGTTTAAGTAACGCTGGTTTACAATCTTAATTGCCCGATTGAAGTCATCGGGCGTGATGTAGCCGCCCCTCAGATCCTTTCCGGCTCTGAAGAGAAGCTCATCATATATTTGACCGAGGTTAGTAATCATTATGCAAACTTCTTAATTTCGATAGTCGCGTTATTCAAGATTCCATTTGCCAAAACACCAGTGTCATAGTCATATGTTCTTACTACAATATAACCCGCAGCGTTTGGTTCGGCATAAACAAAACCAACTCGTGAACCTCCATTTCCATTCACAATGGTTACAGATGTTTTTGTGGTATCGATAATAGAACCTAAAATAATTCTGTACAAACCAACACCTCCGTAATCAAACGAAAATGTTTCTCCTGTATTATTGAATATCTGCTGTTGCAGTGTAGGAGCTGATCCCACTCCGCTTTGAGAAATTCTTGCAATCGCCATTGTGTATAATGGCAACTCGGTTTTAGAAACCAAACCGGCGTTGTCTACAGTTAGGAAAAACGCGGGTGCTGGGTCCTCAAAGTTGCCAGCGGTATACTCATTAAGGGTTACAGAACCGTTGAAGTTCAATGTCAGCGCAGGGCTTTCTACGTTGGCATTTTTAGTGGTTATCTGGAAATTTGAGTTACTAGCAGATGCATTAACCCAAGTGCTTCTAATAGTCGAAGTCGTGCTTGGTGTTCCTGCTGCATTCTCTGCTGCGAACTGAATCGAACTTCCTATTCCGTTTGCACCTGCCCCTGCACTGTTAGTTGTTGTAAGAATAGCGTTTACGCCTACACTCGTGCCTGCTTGATTTACATTTAACAATAAAGGAACGCCACCGGTAGCTATAACTTCCAAAGTCGAATCATCGCTTTCTATGATGAAATCATTTCCGTTAACATTTATGGTAGTGTCGTCATCCAAGATTCCACCAAGACGCAAGTCGTTGCCGTCTTTAGTCAAGCCATTTGCGCCTGCGAATATTGCCAGCGCATCAACCTGATCCAATTGCAACTGAACATTGTTTGCGGTCAAGTAGTTATGTCCAGCAAATTCAGCTGGAATATCGATAGCGTCTGGAGTTACCCCTGGCGCGTAATATTCTTCCCAAAGAGCAGCACCTTCTGTGTTGTCTGTACAACGATAAAGAATGCCAGTGTTAAAGTCTTCCCACAAAGCCCCAATTTGAACGCCTTGAGTAACATCTTCAGTGATTCCTGGAATGCCGTCAAACAAACGGAATTGGAATGCCTGTATCAAGCCGTCAATTACAGACACGCCTGAGTTGTTAGATACCCAATAGTAAGTATTGTCATCGCAACAAGCACAATCGCACCCGGAAGCATCTAACTGCGCCTCTAACAAAGCAATAGTGTCCTTATATTTAGTGAGTTCTCCGCAAGCCTTGTAGTTCAATGCCTCGATGTAGTACATCAAAACATTGTCAACGTATACTTGGTATTTAGAAACCTTGTTACGAATAAGTTCAGCCTGATGAGCAGCGCGTAGGTTCTCAATGCAAGGAACCAGTCCACAAAGCGTTCCAGCACAACTTACAGCGAACTCCTTGATTACAGATGTAGAGTATTGAAGAATAAGTCCATCCGTTTGAGTCTGTTGAATCTGCTGCGTCAAAGAAACTGTATAGGTTCCTGTAGCAAGCGGAGTCTCCACCCCAGGAGCGCTTGGGTATGGCAACGAAGTAACAACAACATTGCCAGGGAAAGTTGGACTAAGCGTAGCCCAAGATGGGTAATTAATCGAGCAGTTTAGGCTTGATATAACCTCGTTAGATGCAAGAGTTGTGGTGTTTGAAACCGACCAAACTCCGTTATCTCCATACTCGCAGTCATACGTAAAGCTGACATTTGCTGTAGTTTGAGTACATCCTGAGTAGGTGTAAACCCCTGACAGCTGCGTGTTTGTAATATCAAACAAGAAGCTGTAGGTTCCGTCCACAGGCGGAGCTGTAATTGTAAATACGCTATCGGGATCAACATACTCACCAGTCAATATGGTGTGTGTGCTTGTTCCGGGAACACCAAACAGTTGGATCACGTCTCCGTCCTCTAAGAACTGAGAAATCCACTCGTTAGATGTAACGGTAAGGGTGTCGGGAGCCGCAACGTCTCCGTTAACTGGCAAGCCTAAGAACGGGTTTGCTACAAGACGAAGTGAGTACGTAAACGTATACACGCCATTTACCACGTTACCGTTAAGGTCTAGTGGCAAATTAAATATATAGGTAGGCGTACCATCTTCAGCGTAGTCCCAGTTCTGAAGATCAATCAACGGATCTAAAACCGTGTCATGCTGTTCAATTACATCTCCGTTAAAAGTGATAACACCGTACCCCTTTGCCTGGCCTATAAGCAGGTTAATTCCAAGTCCGGCATAATCCGTGGAGTCGGTAACAATACCTCGCGGCTGTAACGCGCCCGTTACCGGGTTGGTGTACGTTAGATCAAACGAAAGGGATACGGTGCTAATCATCTTTTATAGTTTTCTTAATTTACCTAATAATTCTTCATTTACCTTGAGGTGGTCAATCAGAGCAAAAGCATCCTTCGAAGTATTTGATTCAAAGAATGGGTTTTTCAACCACTTTGATCCATCGCCTCTACGGTCGCGAAGATACCAAATTCCGTCTTCATTTTTAATAAAACCTTCAGAAGAAAGTCGATTTACTAATTCATGAATGGTTTCTTCGGATTTAGACTCTTGTTTCTTGCTTGATGAACCAAAAATCTCAAATGCATTTTTCTTAAACACCTCATTGCCGCGCTTGATTGAATCGTGCAGAGAAACTCGGTTCTCTTCTTCGCTCTTCATGCGCTTAATTCCGAGACCATCTATGGCCTTCAGGATAACATCATAAGGCAGATCAAAATAGATAAGGTTCTCAAGCTCACGGGCTTGACGAGCCGTATTAATCTTGTTTTGAGCAGCCTCTTGTGGTTTGTCATATTCAAATACAGGTTCTTTTGCATATGAACACTTATTGTCCTTGATGATTGGACACAAGTAGTGGAGATAAAACAACAAATCCTTTTGACTTGGATTTATTACCATACCACTTTTCATTCTTATAATTCCAGCTGGATATGCAAACTTTACTCCTTCACGAGTCATTCGCGGAGCTACTTCAGAGTATTGAACAAAAACTTGATCGCCATACTCTGGGTCATAGTAGTATCCAGCAGCCTTCATAGATCGTGGATTTGGGGCTGTAACTAACACCCTAGCTCCGCCATCTCTGTCTGTAGAGGCCACCTTGTGAACTTGTCTCATTGCGCCCGGAACAGCCTTTATCTTCAGCGGAGACCCGTTGAAGAAAGATGGAAATGTTTCTCTTAATTCTTTTTCCGCCCACTCTGGGACAGACATTGGTTGGTTTGTATTTAGTTCAAAAATCATATCGTTTTGTTTTTAAAAGAGAGGGGCGTTTAACCCCTCTCTTTTTATTGTTAATTAAGATTACGCAGTAGTGTAGAGCAAACCGTATTTGTTAGCGTTGATGAATTTGAACGCAATTTCAGATACGATGTGAACTCCCAACTGCCATGCATCAGTCTTGTTAGCAGACGCACGACCACCGGTTTGCCACATGTTCATGAAAGCACCTGGCTTGTGAGCCAAACGGATATACTTACCAAGATTACCCATACCGTCATCTACGTTACCAGGAGACATTGGAAGGAACACAGCGTAGTTGCTCCAAGTTGAACCGGCAGTAGCGAAAGTTTGTGGGTTATCAAAGATACCCATACGAACGAGGTTGAAGTTCTTGTTATTGAACACAACTGTGTTGAATGAGTATGTTGAAGACATCAAGTCAGCATAAGCACCCTCACCCCAGAAAGTCTTCTCCATAGCAACTTTGTTGATGCTGATGTTAGCGTTCTGGTTGTGAACAAGCAATGCCTGCTCAAGAGCAGCCGAAGTAACGCCAGTTGTCCACACCATGTAGTTCTTTACAGAACCATCTTGGGTAGTCAAAAGGGCTTCCAACTCATAGATAGCCTGCTCATCCAAAGCAGCACCGTAATCGAATGTTTGACCACGCTCAAAGATTGATGGGATCAAACCTGGAGTAGTTTGGAATGAAGTAGCAGAAGTCAAAGCAGTGTTAGTGGTTTGACTACCAGCCATGAATGTGTTAACGATACCAACTTGGTGTTCACGCTGCAAGTAGATGATGTCGCGTGAGTTAGAGTATGGAGTTGCAGTACCATTCTCAAGTTGAGAGTACCACAATTCGTTGTACAATGACTCAGAGCTAGTCACGATGTCGTGACGCATTGTTTGCAAGTATGATGTGTGAACATCATCGAACATGAACTTACCAGCTTGTGATGTAGAGTTCTCAGGAACAGATACACCAACGTAGAAAAGAACAGCGTTGTTCGCGATTGTCACGTTACCTACAACACCACCAGTTACGGTAGGGTTTACAGGCTGAAGGGTAACGGTAATAGCATCTGGATCTTTAGCAGTGATTTGATAAAGGATACCAGTTGCTGCGTCACGCCAAATTTCGTGAACCGCGCACCAAGAGTAGAAATTACCTGAACCAGCAGGGAGTTCTTGACGATCGTCAGTATCCAATACTACGTCGTTTGCAGCACCAGCGGTAAACGTAGCACCTGTTGCAACGTTCATTGGAACCTCCATACGGGTCAATTCAAACCAACGAACACGTGGGTTGGTAGCGATTTCGCGGTTACCAATACCGTTCATGATTTGGTTCATAGCGCTCCAGTATTCGTCACCGAATGGGAGATACGCTACTGCGTCAAAGTCTTCTTTAATTGCGTCCCAGTTGTTTTGGATACCACCAAAGGTCATCGCACCGGTTGACAACGGATTGATTGTGGGACTCTGTACAAATGCCATTTTATTTAGCTTTTTTTAGAGTTATTATGATTTTATACTCTGAGATGGCAATGGAAGTCCTCTAGCGATCAAATCTCTTTGGGCTGGAGTCAAGTCCTTGCTATCTACAGAAGTTTTGCCTGCACGATTAACCGTTTTAGGTTGACCGTTGTAGACTTCTTTTACTACCTTTTTTTCGGTTTGGGCAGAAAGTGATTTGGCAATTTGAACTCCGAGATCCCCAGACTGAACCTTATGAATGAGGATTTGGTTCGTTAGCCATTCACGTACCGCTTGCTTACCGTCCTTTGTGGTAGTGTCAAAGGCTTGACCTAAATAACCAGCATACTGCGACTTCAAAATCGATTCGACCTCTTCGTTTGAAACTTGTAACGAAACTTCCGTATCGCCGAACTTGTAGGGGACATTCTTTAGCTGCTTGGCGTAGGACTCTGCCTCGGCAAGTGCTATAGATTGTCTTTCCGCAATATGTTGTTGTGTCTGGCTCTTTAGCTCTTTTGCAAAGGTAAAGGGATTCTTTACTGTTTCAACATCTTTTTTAGTCTTTTCAATGATTTCGATTGCATCGATTGCATCAGACTTTAAAAGGGCTGTAGCGTAATACTCCCCGTCACCTAAGTTATACTTTTCGCGAATGGCTTCCTCAATAGTTGATTGACCAAGACGCTTGAATTTGTCTGGATTCTTTACCGCCTCCGCAAGTACCAATGCCTTGAGCGGATCCTCCATGAGGCTTTCCGCGTTAGAAGAAACAATTTGGTTGGCTATAGATGAGTTGATTCCCTTTTTACCAAAGGCAACCATTGTCTTAGCTTCCTCGATTCCACCAAATGGATCATCGGCCTCCTGCAAAAGGGCCAAGCCCTCTTCTATCTCTCTTTGCTTATGGTTCAACTCTTCAGCAAGACTCTTGTATGAACGAAGTTGTTCAAACTCGCTCTTAAATGAATCCTCGCTTTCGTAACCATAAGCAGCAAACCACGGACTGTCCTGTGGCGCCACTTCATCATTAACTTGTTCGTTTACTTGATCGGTCACTTGATCATTAACCTGATCGTTCACCTGTTCGTTTTGATTTTCTAATTCGTTGTTTTCCATATGTTTTATACTCTACCTGTTATTTCGTTTCCCATTTGAGACTCTAGAGTTGCCTCTAATTGTATTTGTTCCAAAACTTGTTTTCCTTTCAATAACTGAACTTGATAGTTTGCATCAGCCTTAATCTTGGCCATCTCCTGCTCCTTCATAAGCTCCATATTTGCCATCTCACGCTGCTTCATGATTTCAATCTCAGCAAGTTGCATTGCGGTTTGACGCTTAGCCTCTTCGGTCATCAGAGCAGACTGCTGCTGACCCTGAATGGTCTGCTGCATCATCATCTGTGCGTGTTGTTCCTCGCGCTGACGTGCTTCTGTTTCTTCGGTAGCCATAAACCAAAGTGCCTCGTCTACATCTCCATTCTTTAACAGTTGAGCCACACGCTCTACACTTGAAGGACTCAATAGAACCGCGCCGTCCTTGGTTGGCATTTGTGACATCTGCATAGCGCGTTGTAGAATAGCACTCTTCTCTTTTTCGTTCGGAAGAACCTTGCAAGAAATTGCTAATTGATCCAACGACAAACCTTCGAGTTCATCAAGCGCGTTGATCATGGTTTCCCCAATAACGCTCTCATAAAACTCACGAATCTTTGGATCGTATTCAATATCTATTCGAGCCTGGTGTATCATGCGCTCCCCAAGTTTCTGCTTGAACTGACGCTCCGACTCACGAAGTGGCCAGTTGGCATGGTTACCAGCAACGTAGTCTGCCTCCATTACACCAACCAGTCGTTCTGCTGACTGATCTGGACTTGCAGCCATTGCATCCGGAATACCCATGAGATCCTTGATCATCATTTGGATATTCGCTATCTGAGCAAGCCACTCTTGACCTTGTGGTCCGAGACCGTTATCCATCTCAACAAGTGGTTGAGAAACATACTTGCCAGTTGCGGCGTTAAACTTGGTGGCAACAATCTGAATACCGTTTTGACGGTGGACGTGCATGAGGTCGAACAGGTCGTACTCTACACCCCCAATCTTGATGTTAGCGGCTTCGCCTACATCAATTCTGTATCCTTTTGGAGCAGCAGCCCAAACTGCTGCACGTAACTTCAATACTGCAAACATCAAGTCATCGAGCAATCCTTTCACGCTGCGTGTTGGAGATTGTCCGTTGATGCGATGGATTACATATGAACTCATTGGAGACAAGCCCTTCTGCATTTGGTTTGGCTTTTTTCTCCATTCGTAAATACGGTCTTGACCGGTTCCTGAAATGATGTATGAACCCTCGTACCAATAGTTACAACTTACTTCGTCATAATTATCATTCGGGTTCTTCTTTTTCTCGTCTACCGGCTTGTTGTTTCGAAGGTATGTAGTATACCCCTGCTTGTTTGTGCGTTCTACGTACTGCTTGTAATCAGTTGATAGGTATTCAAACTTCAATACGTAAACCTTGAAGTCCATCCAAACCCAACGGTTTGTGGTGGCGTCCTTACGCTCAAAAGCCCACTGCGGTATATTTGATACATTTAGCTGATAAGGAACGTAAGATTTAGCCATAGACTGAATCTCCTCATCTCCAAAACCAGCTTCTTTTAGTTTGTCGTAAATAGACTGAATTGTTTCTACCGCGATGTGTCCAATAGCAACTGGCTCGTCCTGGTTGTCTTCATTCCAAAGCATAACCATACGAGCAGGGTCTACATAATGAAACTTCACCTGGCCGGTAATGGGATCGTTGTAAATTTTCGCTGCACGGAAGTGAAAGTCAATCGCATCACGATTAAACTCCATACGCTCTCCAGCCCAGTTCGAAGCCCTGAAACCAGCCTCGGCTAATTTCTCTAAAGCCACTTCGTACTTACTCTTGAAGAAACCAAGACGGTCAGCCATTTCAAGCATTGTCTCGTCCTTAGGAACGAATGGTAGCTTGAACTCTGGTAGACCCAATTGACGTGCTAATGGATTTGTGTAATTCGCTTTAGCGTACAAATCATATTTTTTGCGCTTCTTTTTATTGATGATATTTTTATCAAGAGAAACACAATCAAGTTTATAGTCGTTATCTGCAAGAACTGATAGAAGAACATTGGATAGTTTTCTCATTGGAGAGAAAATGTCGTAGCTAATGTTAGCCATGGCCTTTCTCTGTGCCTTAGTCATACCTTTTGTTGACCCAGCGTCTGATTGACTTACGCTCTTGGGACCGGTTGGAGAACCGTTTGTAAACCAGTTCTTGTACTTGTCGCTAGACTGAATACCGCCGCCATAGTTTCTAATCTCCTGCATTTCAGGGAGTTGGCTGTATGTAAAGTATGTACCTCCACTACAAAAACGGGAGTACAATGCCCTTGCACAGCGCAATCCAAAATCAGGCTTCAACTTGTCAACCTCTGGTACATTGTCATTTGGAAACAACATACCGCCAGTCAATTGTGGCAATATCATACTATACGAATTTAGTTAACCTCGACAAATGTAGTAAATTTTTCATTAAATAGTTGAAAACAATCATTCTACATCAAACATTGTAAAACCTCCCCTTATTTCAATTGGTTGATAAACCTCTTTATAAAGGTCTGGCATTCTGCTCTTTATGGCTCTCATGCACCATCCAGTAGCTGCACACAAGTCATGGTTCGTCAAGTCGTCGAGACCCCTCATCTGACTCCATTCCTCGATTATCTCCCACATTTTCACATACTTAACGTTATTGTTGAAAAAAGTCATGATGTCTCCAGCCATCTCGTTTTTCTCAGCCTCTCCAGCCCAAACACCTGGTCTTGCATCCTGTTTCCCGTCGGACCCTATGTCCTTTAGCAAATAACCATCAAACCCATTGTCCCTGAAGTATTCAACCAGGGCCTCTCCATCTGGCCATTCGGGGTAGACGTATGCACCAAGAAACACAGCGGCCTTCAACCATTCCTCGTGGTATTCAGCTTTATCTTCAGTCTGTCTATTGTAAATCAGTATCCAGTCATTACTAACCCATTCGTTTCTTGGTTTAGTGTCTGGATCCGCCTGACTATCTCGTTTGTAAAAAACCGCCGCTGCCGCGTTTGATTTCTTTTTACCTACTGTGTTTCGCTTGTGGAACTTTACCGGGTCACAGCAAAGAAAAAACTTATTCATTACCGACGGGTCTGGGGCATATATTGGACCCCTAGCCTTTGGAGGTATGTACCCCTCTTCTGGGGTTACAACCGTTTTTCTGTTCCTCATCTCGTGTGGAGGTAGATAGCTCATGGTCCAACTACCCTTGGGATCGTTTTCCACGTACACGTCACCTCCAAACTTATCGCCTATCCATTTAAAGTTCACCTTTGTGGTAATAGGAGTACGAGAAAATTTAAGTTCAGATATGCGGTCACGCATTTTTTCAATTGGCATACCCATGTCTTTGGGTATTACGGCAAATGCTTGCTTCCAGCTCATAGGAAAGTTTTGCTGTAACTTAATGAGCTTCTGCCACTCACGCTTACGCTCAAAGTAGTCTGCTTGGTTAAGCAAATAAGACTTGGCCCCCTTGGTAATCCATTTGCCCTCGTTGGACATTACCGGTTCCTTTGGATCATCAATAATACTCTCGCCATACTCATCAATGTATCCTTCAACAGCGTAATATCCAGGAAGAAAGAAGTTAATGAGTCCAGATGGGGTTGTGCCGTTCTCGTTTCTGTCGGAGAAATGTGAGTCGTTGGCAATATCAAAGAACTGCGCTCCACCGCCTGTATCCATATCGCCCACAGTAGACGGCATGATGCAGAACCCACGAATGTTCTCACCTCGCTCGATTGCTGGCTTCATCGTGTTATACCACCACGTCGGGATGTTTTGGTCTGCCGCCTTCGCATCCGTTTTCTTCGCTGGCTCGTCACGGTAGACAAATGCGATTTCCGCCTCTCCATCCGCTGCTTTCTCCGTCGACGGGAGTGGCGTGATGAAGCATTCCATTTGCTCTGGGACGATTCCTGCTCTTGCTGCTGATGCAATAGATCCTTCATACTGAAAACGCAAACCCTCTTTTGCCTCTATACGTCCACGGTAATAAGGTCGAAAGAAGAAAGGAAGTTTGCTTACTGGTGTTTGAATTTGTTTTATGAATATCTTATTTACGGCCTGGTCCTCGTTCATCGCCTGGATGATAAAAGTTTGATCAGGCATATTTAGCGTCCCCCATGTGCAGAAACAACAAGCAATTGCCGTCTTGGCAATACGTCGTCCAGAAACGAAGTTTATACCGTGAACGGTTCTCTTCCCCTTTGAAACAGTTATATTTATGTTTGGCTCTACGTAGTATTCAAGGTTCATTTCCTTCATATCGTCCACAACGAGCTTTACATCCTGGTTTGAATACTTTGTTTTAACAACTCCATCTTCCCTATAGAATATCCTGTGCTTGTAAAACGCGTCTTCGGTTGAGTAAGCGTACATGAACAGATGAAACATCTTTCTTTGGTAGTCTCGATAGTCTGGTCGATTGTTGTTCTTACCGAAATTCTTTACTGTCCAGAAGTTTAAGAAGAAATAGTTGGCTCCATTCAAATAGGTGGGTTTACCCTTGATAAAACACCAATAACCAACATACCTTCGCTTGATCTGTAACTTGATCCATTCTATTTCGGCCTTGTAATACTTTTGATTTGATTCAATCTCCTCATAAATATCTTCCAGCCTAACGTCACCTACTTCCTTGTACTTGGACTTATTGGTAGCGTGTTTTTTATTAAACACAACCTCATAAATGAGCTTTATCTTTTCTGGAGTTTCCTGATATGTAAACTTTTGGTCTTTTGGATTTAAACCATACCCATCTACATACGTCAGCGCTTCTTCTCTTGTTACCTCTCGCTTTAAGTGATGAGAATACCACTCTTCAAGCCTGGGCATGGGGATTCGTATGGTATCTAACTCATCATCATCCTCGTGGAAAGTAACGTATTTATCCTCCTCGTCGTATTCGTACTTCATGGTATTACCTCCGGGAATATTTCTTTTTTCTCACGCCATATGCGAGCGTAGTGTTCTGGCTGTATGCCCAAGTTTTCTGCACGAACCGAAAACGTAATTGCCTTCTGTAATGTGATGCTTGTCTCATCATTCATTATTCGAGTACGCGCATCAACAAGTGTTTGCCTCCAGCTTTCAAGACCCGCCTGGAAATTCTTATCGTCGTTTGATCTGTCCACCGGTTGAGTCAACAATGCCCTTTGCAAGGCTGCAATACGTATATCCGCCGTACACATGATCGAATAATCTTCCGAGCACTGTAAGCGGGTGAAGACGATGTATCGCTCCACCGCCCAGTCTACATTCATCATGCAGAGCTGAGCGTACCCGTTCTCCGTATCCGCGTCATCAACCATGATGTTGAGTTTGTTCAACGTATATCGTTTGCGCTGGTTGATGTCCGGATAGGCGTCTTTTACAGGCGTTCCTGGAGCGAACATATATATGAGATAGCGTACAACCTTGTCAGCGCTAACCCCTTCAGGAAGGTCGTCAGACCTGTCGAGAATGTGGGCTTGACTGGCCAGGTCCGAGAAACGGTAGATTACCGACTCGTCATCCGGGATGCCTTCAATGTTGTACGATATTTTACTAAAGTCTAATTTTATCATTCTTCGAATGCAAGTATTACCCTTGACTGAAACCTAACCAAGTCAGTGGATTCTGCCATTGTTGAATCCAACTTTATTGCAAATTTCTTTTTTAAGCAAACAATGTCGCCCTTCTTTACTTCTGTATTTGTCCAAAGAACCTTATTGGTGTATGATGGATTCCTTTTTGGTGGAGAAATAACTTCTACCCTTGCTATGTTAGATTCTGGCGTATACAGCGAACCAATCTTTATATCGTTTGATAGCATTTTACCAATTATGTAACCATTGAATCCAACTATCTCGTCGCCTCTTTTCGCCGCAAGCACTGTTCTGGTGGGTACGCTTATGTACATCTTATCTCCAACAACTATTCCGCCCTCTCCGTTCTCTATTTTATCTCTCGTGGCCATAGCGTCAAACCAAACCTCATCGCCCACCTCTCCATCAAATTCACAACTAAAATCCCAACCACCATTGTTGGGGTCTTTTTCCGGAAGCCTTACAATAACACCCCTTCTTACGGCCTGCTTCATCCTGTGGTCTTCCTTTTTATCATCAGCTTCCTGGATCTGTTTTCCGTACAGTTCCATGTACTTCCTCTTAGCCTCCTTGTCCTTGTAATTGCTTTTTTTCATTGAGTCAATAAGACTCCTCAATTCGGTTGGATTGAAATCGCCTGTTTCTGCTTTCAGGGAGTGAACTAGTTTTAGTTTACCCCCATTAAAATCTATCTCATCTTCAGTAAGTGAATGGATTTCAATCAGGCACTCCCCGTTTATCAACCTTATGGTATTTATGTCTATATCGTTAAAATTCATTTCGCTGATTTTTTATAAATATCAAACAGGGCCTTTTGCGTTTCGAAATTCTTCTTACCAACCGGCATCTTCTTTTTTATCTTGTTCACGCCCCTTCTGAGTGAAGAATATGTACCAAACAGATTTATGGCATCCCAATTACTCATCAATCGTTCAATGTCCTTCATGTCCGTGTTCTCACGATCTATGTAGTATTGATAAACCTCAATAATCTTGTGGTAATTATTTTTTGTCTTTGTCCTTATCATAATGCTCTTTCAGTTTTTGAAAATAAGTTGACCGCTTGACGCGTGTCTCAACTTGAGTTTTTCCCATTTCTTCCAATGTATTCTTGTATCTAACGATAGCCTTTTCAACCTGATCCAAATCATCAGACGTAATATTGGGATTGCAATACAAAAGATTTCTACGGGCGGTTGAAGCCATTGGGGTAAATATCTTCATTACCTCGTAAATCTCAATCTTATCATCAATCATTGTATTGATAATAGATATTGCCCTGTTCCAGTTATCTATCTTATTCATAAATAAATTGTACGTATGATGAGTGTATGGAGTACATTTCAATCCCCTGCAATTCAACCATGTCTGGAAGTTTGGCAAGAGAAACCTTTTTTCCAATAGCTATTTCCTCGTCTACTCCGTTGCCAATATGAGTAATTACAGCTGTGACGTTGCCTTTTTCTTTCTCTAGCACGTCAACAAATATTTTTCCGTCTGGTGGTCTTAATTTCGTCATGATGCAAATATACAAACAAATAACACAGTGTCAAGTTCTTGCTTGTAAACAATACTATTTTGCGTAAATTTGCACTATGTTTATCTGCTCAATTCTTCTAGTTTTATTGTCCCTTGGGTTCATGATCAAAAATTCTATATATGGCTGTGGAAAAAGGTGTTACAAGACTCGAAAAGAGGCTCAGGAACACTGTGATTACGATCAGCAGGTATACATGTGTTGGGACTGTGAAACCTGGCATATAAAAAATAATGAAGAAAACACTTGACAAACTCGCGTGTTTGTTTTATGTTTGTCGAAATATTTCACTCCTCGTTTGCTAAAGAACCACAGTAAACGAGGGTTGGAAGGTAATGAATTGCTCTTACCAACCTAAAGGCTCGCAAAGTGGTTCTTGCGAGCTTTTTTTATTTTATGAATACAGGACAAATTGTTAAAGGGAAACGCAAGCATGACTTTGCGATTATCCCAAACGAAATCTCACAATCCAATCAGCTTACGATGGAAGAAAAGGGAATGATGTGCTTCCTTCTTTCGCTTCCGGACAATTGGGTGCTTTACAAGAAAAATATGTACGATCAACTTCCAGACGGAAAACACGCAATTGACCGTGTGTTTAAGTCCCTGCAAGAGAAGGGGTATGTGCTTAGTTGCCGTCACATGGATGCTGCTACAGGTAGAATGTTGGGTTGGAACCATATTGTGTACGATGAACCCCAACTTGACCGAGAAGCGGATTTACCGACATCTGGTTTTCCCGTTGTCGGTGATATCCAACAGTCGGGTAACATCGATATATATAAAGAAACAAATACCAACAAAGAAACAATAAAATACAAATACGCATTTGAGGACTTTTGGCTTGCATATGACAAGAAGGTGGACAAGAAGCAAACCCTTGCTGTATGGAACAGACTATCCGACGAGGACCGCACACTTGCAGTAGAAGGCATGGGAAACCACAAGAACGGTCGCGAGCGCAAATACTGGAAGGACCCGGTGCGATACCTTCGAGACAGAAGGTGGGAAGACGAAACAACGAATACGAATACAAATGCAAAACAAACTAATTACAGCTATGACCCAAATGACCCAAGGAATAAATGGTAAGGTATCCATCTACAAAGACTTCAACGACCTGCAAGGACACCAGATTAGTGTACTGGGCGCACTTGAACGAATTAGGTCTGGAAAATCAAAGGCACTTGTTGAAAAGGCGAGGGAAGCCAAAACCAAGAAAGAGGCGGACGAGTTAAAGAAGAAGCTGCCAGCAGTATGTTTTAGTGGCACGTTTTCCAAGAGAAAGGATTCTGAACTACTTGAACACTCCGGATACATCGTTTTGGACTTTGATAACGTGTCAGATATAACCCAAAAACGTAACGAATTGTGTTCTATAAGCCACATTACGGCAGTTTGGATTTCACCGTCAGGAAAGGGCTTAAAAGCGCTCGTCCAAATTGAATGGAAAACCATGCATAAAGAGCATTTTGATGCCTTAATGAATGATTTGCCAGACATTGACAAGACTGGACGCAATGTTTCTCGTCTGTGCTTTGAGTCGTATGATCCTAATTTATACTACAATCCGCTTGCGGAAACCTACAAGAAGTTACCCGTAAAAAAGTCAGACAGGAGGTTGCCCCAACAGACAACTACCGAGACGATTAACGACGACGACAAGATATTCCAAAACCTTTTGACGTGGATGACATCTAAGGGTGACGCGTTCCGTGAGGGTGAAAGGAATCACTTTGTGTTCAAGTTGGCCGCAAGCTGCTGCCGATTCGGGATGATGGAGGAGACCTGCTACAACCTCATGATGACGCACGTCACCCCCGACTCTAGCTTTAGTCAAAAGGAGTGCCGACAAGCCATTCGCAGTGCGTACAGGGCTAACATGAATCAATGGAACACGGCCGAGTTTACCAAGGACCAGTTGGTTAGCAAGACTAACCACGTGGAGGTCAAGATTGATCTTACACAGAATGATCTCGATGAGATGAGCAAGGAGGACGTGATCTACGCTGAAGAGGTAATAGAACAGGCTTCAGAGATTTACCTCAAGGGTTATCAAGCCGCTATGCCACTTGGTGTTCCGTTACTCGACAAGCACTTCAAGAGGGTCAAGGGTGAATTAACAATTGTTTCCGGAATAGGAAACTATGGTAAGTCATCGTTCATGAAGTGGGAGATGATATTCCGCATGGTAAAGTTTGGGGAGAAGGTCGCCATCTTTACCCCTGAGGAATTGCCGGCGGAGCAGTTCTACCATGACCTTGTGGAAATTTACTTTGGTAAGGACTGCACACCCAACAACTACAACAGGCCAAGTTACGATGCTTACATGAAGGTGTACAAGATGATCGGAGAACACATCTTCATGGTGTACCCCAAGAACGTAAGCCCAACGCCCGATTACGTAAAGGAGGTTTTCCTCAGCATGATTATCAAACACGGAGTAGACCGAGTAATCATAGATCCGTTCAATCAGATGGCAAACGACTACAGCAAGGGTGGTGGACGTAGCGACAAGTACCTTGAGACCTTCCTTTCGGACTGCACGCGCTTTGCCCGAAAGAACAACGTGTACTTTGACATTGTGGTCCACCCGCACAAAATGCGTAAGGCTGACGACGGCAACTACCCATGTCCAGAAGTATTTGATCTTGCCGATGGTGCGATGTGGAACAACAAGGCCGACAACATAATCATCTACCACCGTCCGTTTGCTCAGACTGCGCCTGAAAGTCCGTTGTGTGAGTTTCACTCAAAGAAGATTCGCAGACAGAAGATCGTTGGTGTAAAGGGATTCTTCGACTTTGAACTTGTAAGATCTACTCGCAGATTCACATTTGATGGGGTAGACTATTTACAGCAGGCGATCGATGGAAAATATGTTCAATCCGAGATCAAACAGCCAACAGCAATAAAACCTAACAGGAACTGGACGGACTCGAAGGAAGCGAAAGAATGGAACGAGGACGTAGCACATCCAAACGGGTATAAAGAGGCATGGGAATAAATTAACAATTTTTTTCTTGCACAAAAGAAACATATATGCTACATTTGCGAATATAACCAATAAATATTAATCAAAAAGTTATGGGATTAAATCAAGGTGGTTCATCAAACCGTACTTACCTCAGCATTTCTGGAGGTAAGATTGCCAAGCGTGTTCCTGAGGGGACAGCTGGCGCAATTAAGTGTAACAGCAAGGACGGCACTAAGGTGTGGTACGAGCAGCGATTTGCTTCGCTCTCTGGTTACATCGTAGACGTGTTCAAGCGTGTGTCTGAACAGGGTTACGGCGATCAGCTGTGCGTTGTTTTGAGAGATGGTTCAGAGGAGTATCAAATCCAGATGCCTTGGTCATCACGCTACTCATCAGGTTTCTTTTTATCAATGCCTAACATCGACGCTGGTAAGGAGATTACTCTTACCCCGTGGTCTAAGGAAGTTGACGGAAAGACTCGCACAATGCTTTACCTCCGTCACGGACAGGAGGACATCAAGTGGGGATGGACAAAAGACAACCCAGGCAACATGCCGGAGATGAAGCAGATTAAGGTGAAGGGTCAGATTGTGTGGGACGACTCAGAGCGTCAAGAGTTTTTTGAGAAGCACCTCAACGATATCTTCATGCCGCAGGTGAAGGCTGTTGGTGCCGTTAAAAAACTAGACTCATACGGAGCCGCTGACATAACCGAGGACCCTGGAGACGACTTACCATTCTAATATCAACCAAAGTCGTGGCGGGCAATAAACGAAACCCGCCACGGCTTAAACCTAAACAAACATGAGATACACATTCAAAGACTTAGTGGATTTAGTCCACGTAAACAAACGATCGGAGTTCACAAAGATTTACGAATACCTGCACAAGGTAGATAACCCTCAAGAAAATGATATTCTTGAAAAGGTTAGCAAACACTTTGAGGTACCTGCCGGTGAAATTAAGGGAAGAAAGAAGTACGCAGACATAGTGTTTGCAAGGCAAATGTTTATGACCACGATCAAGGTATGTAGCACCAAGACCCTTGCACAGGTTGCTAGGATTGTGGACAGGGATCACGCAACGGTTTGCCATGCTTTGAAGACCCTCCGCACCGACTACCAGTACGATACAATTAGAAGGAAAAAAATAAGGCACTTCATAGCCGAACTAGACCAAACCAAACAAGAACTTTTATTAGACTTTTTCAATGAACGGAACCCCAATATACTTGCCGCCTACTCCGTCGACGCTGACAGAGTTACAACACCTTCGGAATTTGAGGCATAAGCTACTCACTGACGACATGGAATACCCAAAGGCAGGTATTCATAAGCCGAAGAAAAAATACGCCCGTGATCAGTCGCTAATGAAATTGATTAACGTGAGGTTGTATGAGCTTACCGGCAATGATATGTACCTTTGGCTCAGTGGACACTTTAATGAACTTAAAAAAATAGAAGATGGGCAGAATTGAAATCAAAGACGCAAAGCGCACAATTGATGGTAAAAAGGTCAACGCATTTCGTGTTAGGACCATTGGAGAAAACAATGAAATACTTCAGACCTCTGAGGTTTTGAATAGTCCGGATGCTGTTAAAAAACACATAAAGGCGATGGCCATTGCGTGGGACAGCTCTGGTGACTGTGAGGTTGTTGACTGCACTTACCGTGGTAAGTTTGACGGAAAACTAATAGACTTAGAGGAGTACGATAAACTTAAGTTCAACCTCATTTAAGACGGCCCTTACCACCATGTCCATTACGACCACGGTTAGAAGCCTGAGATTCCCTAACAAGTTTACCAGATTTGGTATGAGACATGTCCTTTCCGTCGCCATTGCCGTAAGTGCCTGCATTGCGATTGGCGCGATTGAGGCTTGCGCGATAGCTCTTGCGTTTCTCTGTCGAGTGGTATTCTTTGTTGTAATCGTTTTTCTTTTTGCGGGCATCTGGATTGGCTGCGTAATACTTAGCAGACTTAGATTTTCCCAAAGATTTACCGGCAAGTTTATTTCTCATAAACGCAAAGATAAATGAAAACACTCGAAGTTAACTGTTACGAGCGCTATGCTTGGGACGAAAATGGAGATGAAAAGTATGTGTATATTTGTGTGCCAATTACTTTGGTAACAATGAAGTATAAAGAAAACGAAAAATCACAATTTATATTTTGGAACTAAAAAAATCATTCCCAGCCTACATGTTGGAATTACCCAACGTAACGCTTACGGGGTTTATGGTGGCCTTCGCCATTGCCTTTTTTGTGTCCCTTTGGATAAAAGATTACGTAAGCGCATTTGCATGCTTCCTTACCATTGCTAGTATTCTTCCTATAAAATACTACGCATGGAAAAAACAAAAGATGACCATCGAAAACAAGCGTAAAGTCATCGTAATCAAACGAAAATGAACAACTTAAAAAGTTTGTTGATACATTTGCTGATGTTGCGTGTTTCCACGCAAGTTCAGTTTGTTTTATTTCATTTCGTTTGTGAAAACCGTCTCCTAAAAGGGGCGGTTTTTGCTTTTCCAGTGATACTAACTATATTTGCAAATAACTATTCTAAATGAAAAACAACGTCCAAAACTACCTCAACATCCTGAATGACCCTAGAGATCTTAGTCAAAACAAAAGGATTGAGTTAGAATATCAAAACGTGAAAACTGGGATTACCTTAGACTCTTTCAAAAGACTGTTTTTGTTGTGGAAGAAAAATAACGCCTCAAAGCATGTAAAAAAGGCAAAGGTTAATCCTTACACAACGGCAGGTGCGTTTAATGATATCGTAAACGAACTGGTTCCAGATAACAACCCGCTGGGGTTGCCTGACTCAAAGGAAAAAAAGTACAGCCCATATAAATTTCCAGTCAACCACAATGATATCCTTTTTCTTACCGACATTCACGTACCATACCACAACATTCCTGCGCTCACAGCGGCACTCAAGTACGGACTCGAAAACGAAGTCAACACGATCTACATCAACGGGGACCTCATTGATTTCTATGCCATTAGCCGTTTTCAAAAAGATCCTCGCAAACGCGACCTTGCGTCCGAGATTTACATGGCGAGGGAGTTCCTCTACACGCTGCGGAAACTGTTCCCTACGCAGGCAATATACTTCAAAGCAGGGAACCACGACATCCGATGGGACCACTATCTGATCAACAACGCTGCTGATCTTATAGGGATTGAAGAATTCTCTTTAGAATCCATCCTGCACCTCAAGCAGCTCAACATCACGTTCATCCCAGACAAGCAGCTTGTCAAGATGGGTAAGTTGGTTGCATTGCACGGACACGAGTTTGGGGCAAGCATGTTCAGCCCTGTAAACATTGCCCGTGGACTTTATCTACGAGCAAAAGACAACGCCATCTGCGGACATCACCACCAGACTTCGGAGCATACCGAGCCAAACATCAACGGTAGAGTGACCACCTGCTGGTCGGTAGCTTGCCTGTGTGAACTCCACCCGGACTACATGCCAATCAACAAGTTTACGCATGGGTTTGCCCACGTCAAAGTATTTGATAATGAGGACTTTGAGGTTACAAACTACCGCATCGTGAACGGCAAGATTAAATAACGAGCAGTAACATTTTCTGCCTGTTTTTTGTTACGGGGGTCTAAGAATTTTTCCTTATTTTGCTGTATGGAAAACTTGATCATAAAGGAGAGGAAATTGGGAAGGGAAAAGGCTAGGGGCCTTTACCACGAACACGGTCTTGTCGAAATCGATCCGAGGCTTCCAGCCAAAGAATACTTAGAAGTTTTAATCCATGAGTACCTTCACCATGAGTTCAAACACTGGGAGGAGGAGTATGTTAAAGAGTATGGTATAAAAATCTCTGAGTTCTTGTGGGAAATGGGTTATAGAAAAGTAAATTTGGAATAGTATGCTTAGAGTCATCCTACCAATAGTTGTTGATACCGATGAAAAAAAGATCGCGGATCTGGTTGGCTCTACGCCAGAAAGGTTTGAATGCGAGCCTGCGGTCTTTTATTCTATAGACAACGTAAGACCATACATGAATTTCAAGAATCTTTGCATGATAAGTTCGGGTGGAGATGACTTCATAGTTGGAATGTCGATGGAAGAGGTGGATGAGATCATCATGAGTGACGTAAGTTTCATGTTTAGCGCAAACTAATGGGACTGCATGGACAAGAACCGGCCCCCATGCCTACCCAATCTGGACCGCCCCCCGGACATAAGTACGAAGAATGCACTGTGTGCCAGAAGGTTACACTGTTTGCTCCTCGCCCAGACTGGTGGATGTGCGTTAAGTGCGGAAATTTATACAAAAAATCATAATTTACTTGCATACTGACACGCGTGTATTATATTTGCATCATAAACAAACGAAATGAACGATCTAGAAAGAAAAAGACGACTGATTGTGACCGCCTTGGGCGCACAACAGATCTACGCACAGTGTCATGATGAGTGTGTAGACATGAAATTCTTCAAGCATGACCTGAAGATGCACTCCAAAAACCTTATTACCAAGCTAGAGCGTGAGCTTATGCCCATCTTCGGGGTTCTTGGCAATGTAGACGGCGGGGAATCGTATCTAAAGGCCATAGAATTGATGGAAATCACGCTTCAGAACTTGGCTGTATTGCCGGTTGAGTATTGGGCGCTAGTAAACAACGGGATTTTGGACATACAAAGACAAATCGATGAAAAAAACCAAGCAAGCACTGAAGGAACACCTGATGCAGAAGCTAACGGAGTGGAGACCACAGATGGATCAGGACATCATCAGGACGGCGGTGAACGTCAACCTGAACAGGCTGAAGTCAATGAAGATGGAGGACGTGGAGAATCTATACATTAAGTGTAAAAATGACCTTTTGCCCTTCACCAATCCCAGTTACGACTCCCCTTGGAGACGGATACATCCTCTACATAACTCCAGGGGGGATGCTGGAGAATGATGAGATAACGGTCGTGCTGTCGAAAGGCGGCGAAATCAAGCACTTTACAAGCGATCAGGTGCGTGTGTGGAAAAACTCAACCTACGGAATACATGAATAACTACGTAATAACGGTGTGGGATGGCGATAAGATCGTCCATAACGCAAAATCAAGGGCCAAGAGTCCTGAATCGGCCAAATCCAAGGCGCTGAACGACTGCTTCAAGCTCGATAAAATGATGGGAACTGAACATAAATGGTTAAGCTACAGATGGGACATACAAGCGACAATAAGCCGATAAAATACGTATCTGACCTACTCAACGAGGTGATCGTAGACATGATTTTGCGTGAAAAGAAGGGTTTTTCACAGTATAATCACACAATGGACCGCACGGACCTGACCAAAGAGGAGTGGATCCAACACGCATACGAGGAGGCGCTTGACCTTGCGCTGTATCTCAAGAAGATTATGGGGACAAATCGTCCCTAGGTAGAAAAATGTTAGTCAGGTGGCAGAAATGAGTAATTGCAAGTGTTCTTCAAACGGCAAGTGTACATAGCCTACCTTTTTACAGGTTCGAGTCCTGTCCTGACTACGGAGAAATGGTAATCTTCCTATATGGCATCCAGTCCGTTAAACTGGAGAACTTACCTGACAGCTGGAAAGACAGCAAACAACCAGATGGCGGAATTGTCATGGCGCTGGGATAAAAACTGGGGCCGCAGACATTGGTAGACGCAACGACAAGTGTCAAAATGGGGCAATATTAATAGGGGTCCAAGTATATGACATACAGGTTCAAATCCTGTTCTGGTTGCCAAGTTAACCCACTAAGACAAGAAACGGGTGACGGCTCGGAAAGACGAGCAATATGGAGTGATAGCATAGTGGTATGCGTTGGGGTGAAATCCCAAAGAGTTAGGTTCGACTCCTGGTCTCTCCACAACATAGTCAGGTGGCGAAATGGCTAAGCGCTAAACAAAATATTGTGATAAATGCAGATTCGAATTCTGCCCTGACTACAAAACAAATGAATATGAGAGATAAAACAGTTTACACAATCCTAGCCTACGAGCCGGGGACAGAGGTATATGCAATCTCGCGTTGGCACGACAACGGGGATCCAACCGATCACATTGCAATTTACAAGGCCCGTGTAGCCTCTTGGCACTACGACACCGATGACAAGGACGTAGTTTATTGGCTGGAAAGCATGGACGGCAAGGAGTGGGGGGATTCTGTTGAGGGCCAGTACGTGTCACAGTCGTTTGAAGATTTACTGTTTGACGTTAAAAAACTTTGGAAGCATGAATAAGAAATACAACTTCCGCAGGGATCTGGAACACCTCATCCCGTATTTAGTCATGATCACCGTTGGCGTAGCAATGTTTTATATTATCTGGGTATGTGCAAATCTGATGTAAGACGCGGTATGAGAAAGATCCGGTGGGAACTCAACAAGCCCCACTGGTATACCGTAGTCGTCTACTACTTAATCCTAACAATCCTTTACTTTATATTCGTATGGAGACTTACATTATCCTAGGACTCGCAGCACTCATCCTGTACGTAGGTGTTTACGCCCTGGTGCGTATAATAGAAAAAACCGACCATTTCTGATCGGCTTTAACCGTAACTATAACGGGCCGTCTACACAACCCGTGCATCTTTAGCAGTCCCACTTACGGAGAGCCAACGCCTTCCTTGTGGGCTTGCCATTTGGTTTCTTCATGGGACCAGGCATGCCACCCATTCTAGCACAGAAGGACTTCCTCCGGGCAGCTGCCTTGGGAGACTTCTTTGCTTGTTTGGCCGATACCGGTGGCTTCAATGTGCCTCCTGTTTCGCGTTTGTACGCAGCGCGACCCTTGGCATTCAATCCGCCTGTTTTTGATTTTCCTTCTGATCTCTGCCAGGCAGGAGTTTTATGAGCAGCCATTGTGTTTTTTGCTTATAGATTTACAAAGATTTAAAAACTCAGACATAGAAAGATTATTTTTTGCCACATTTGCTGATCTGCACACTAGCTGTACATTCCCTTTAAAATAGCCAATAGATGAATCGATTCTGTCTAAACTACAATTTGTATTTACAACGCCTTTTCCAAGCGTCATGGTTAAATCCCATCCAGTCAAAGCGCATTTTCCATTTTGTTTAAACCACAAATTTTCAAGCTCATCTAAAGATATAAAGTTTTCATTATTTTTCCTTTGAATAGCTTTTGATCTTAGGTATTGCAAAAAAGACCTTACGGATTTTGTCCTTTTAAACGCAGTGAATTGCATTTTTTCATCGCTCCACGTCATTTTGTGGTACGACGCCTGTTTTTTAGACACGCAGGGTTTACACCATGAGTTGTACTTTCTTTCACCAGAAACTTTATAGCCAGTCGTATAAAAATCAGACAAAGGAAATGCGCCTTCACATTTGGTGCATTTTTTTATCGACTTTTTATCGTCTACCCATGCTGGTGACTTTGCCATCCCTTATTTTTTTTTGGTTTTTTTTGCTGTCTTCTTTGACTGTGCAAATGCCTTTGCCGTTGGCGCACCCTTGCTACCAACCTTTCTCATCGTCTCGCCTGATCCAGCAGCAATGCGCTTCTTCTTGGCGTGAATTGCAGCGTACAATCCTTTTGGTTTTTTATTCATTTCCAACCTCCTACCATTAATTTAAGATTTCTGTCACCAAGGAACTTAGAAACATCTGAGCAAAGATCGTAAAAATCTTCAAAATCAAAGTCAGATTTCATTCTATTAATTGCTTGACAGACGAGTATTGTGTTTTCTTTGGTATATCCAATAGAACTGTCAATTCTCTCTATTGAAACCGTGTTTAATTTACCAGCCAAAAGCGTCATGTCCCTTCCAGAATAAGCGCATACACCGTATTGATCATTCCAAAAATCAACTATATCTTGCACGGATAAAGAGAATTCTTGATTTCTTTTCTTAGCACTATTCTTAGCGTTTCTCAAAAACACTCTAGCCCTTCCTTCTATTGTTGAATTCAACTTGCTTCTAGACGCTTGGTTCCCTCCTTTGCAACATGATTTACACCAACTATGATGACCATCAGATGTTTGCTTATGCTTAAAAAACAAAACCAAAGGCTTTTCTTGACCGCATTTAGAGCAGTTTTTCGAACCGGAGTTAATATCAACAACAATACAGCCTGCTTTTGCTTTCATCCCTGTCCTCTTGATGGTTTTGTTTTCTTGTCCATGGGAGACTTGCGCTTACACGCCTTGCCGTCTTTCCTTTTGCCAAAGGTAGTCTTTAATCCGTTTCCTAGTGCCTTTGCCATAACCTATTTTTTACAGCCACATTCGTGATCAACCTCAGCGTCCTTAAGAATCTTGGCCTCCATCTCCTCCTGGGCCTTTCTAGCCCTGTTCTTTACCAACATCTTAGCAGGACTGTACTTCCCGTACATGTTCGCCATAAAGTCCTCTGAAGCGTATCGCATAGCCTTTTTTTTACAAATATACACGGATGCACATAACAATCAAAAAAAATCATTGATCAACAAGGGTTGGGGTCACCCCCACCCAGCCGACCGCCACGACCCGTCCCCGAAGTCAAATCAGCAAAGGGGGTGGGGTCTAACTAGCTGACTATCAATCGGTTACCTGTCATCGGCTAACTACCTGTGTGTCAGGGATATAGATAGAAAGACAGGCCGTGGAACATCTGTGGAACAATGCGGGGCGCAGCGTTGTGTAAGGATACAACCACACGAGGCAGTTGTGATATAGTACAACCATGCAAGTTGTGCCGCGATACAACCAAACAAGTTGTGCCATCATACAACCGCGCAGTTGTGTTCCTGTGCAACCTGCCGACCTGCCGACCTGCCGACCGCACCCACCCAAATGCCTGTAAACTTGTCTCCGCTCGGTGGAGAAAGTAGACTAACCCACTGAGAATCAATCAGTTTGCATTAAAGCACCAACGTGTTAGTTTTCAGCACGTTACGGCCTGCCTGTCCTTGCATCCATGCAGACCTGCCAACAGCTAGAGACCGCCCGTAGAAACTGCCGCAAACCCGCGCCAACACTGCGATGCGTGCAAGGTTCGGAAATTTTGCTTGGGGCAACCCGACGTAGACTAGCCCAA
>Ga0079302_1000026_pt1 | contig 34933 bp, 55 predicted proteins | sample Wag4_2014_7_16_FD_75102 | JGI IMG/M metagenome (GOLD analysis project Ga0079302, IMG submission 75102) | Fresh water mixed with fracking chemicals microbial communities from Ohio, USA - Utica-2 Time Series FC 2014_7_16 | ecosystem: Engineered > Industrial production > Chemical products > Input... | reverse complement strand
GTTATCCACGGGCCAAGGCGAGGACCCTCAAGCCATGTTGCGCTGGTCTAGTGACGGTGGCTCGACCTGGTCCAACGAATACTGGACAACGATTGGCAAACAGGGCCGATATGCAAACCGTGCGATTTGGCGCCGGCTGGGCTGGTCGCGTGACCGAGTGTTCGAGGTGGTGGTAACTGATCCCGTCAAGGCGGTGATTGTGTCAGCCAACCTAAAAGCCGAGGCGGGGGATAACTGATGGCCGTCCAACAAAACCAGCGAATTCCCACCAGCCCCTTAATTGACCAGACCCAGCGCCCTACGCGGGCCTGGCAATTGTGGTTTTTGAACCTGTTGAACTTTTCCAGCAGCAACTCGGCCACCGCGGGTTCCGCTACGTTGCCGGCCAACCCTGCTGGATTCATCAACATCACCGTCAACGGTGAGGCCAAAAAGGTGCCCTACTATGACGTTTGAAGTAGATACCCTGTCCAAGGTTCCGACCTTAGAGGAAATTAACCGACTTCAGTCGGCCATGGTCAAGATGCCCCAGGCCAAACTGGAGACTGAGCATTATTTCTCCGGCGGAATGTACTGCCGGAAATTGAGCCGACCCGCGGGAACCCTGATTGTTGGAAAAGCCCACAAAAAAGACCACTTTTTTATGTGCGCGAAGGGTGAAATCATTGCCTGGTCTGAAAAAGGTATGGTTACTTTGTTGCCTGGCGATATAATTGAATCCAAAGCCGGAACCAAGCGGGTGACGCTGGCGGTGAAGGACTCCGTAGGGGTTACATTCCACCGAACTGACAAGACCGATTTGGATGAGATTGAGGCCGAATTGATCGAACCAGACGAGACGGCGTTGTTTGACTCACACAATGAACTCAAAAAATTGGTAAACAGTAGCGAGGTGCAAAAATGTCTTGGGTAGCCGTTGCGGTAGTTGGATCAAGCCTGGTTTCGGGCTACATGGGGTCTAAGGCCGCCAAGTCGGCTGCGGACACAACTGCCGGCGCAACGCGATACGCGGCGGACGTCCAAAAAGAAATGTATGACCTGTCACGGGCGGACTTGGCTCCATACCGTGAAATTGGTTACGAGTCTTTAGAGGACATCAATAGGCTCAAACCGTATCTAACTGGCCAATTTAGCGGGGATCAACTAGCCCAATATTTAGACCCCAGCATGGCGTTCCGCATGAAATACGGAACCCAGGCCACGGAACGGCTGGCCAACGTATCTGGCGGAGCGCTTGGTGGAAATGCCATGCGCGCCCTGCAAGACTATGGCCAAAATTTAGCCGCTACTGAATACGGAAATGCTTTCAATCGGTTCCAAACCGAGCGCGGAAACATATACAACACCCTGGCAAACATTGCCGGAATGGGTCAGGGCGCAGTCAATACAGGCATTAGCGCGGGGCAACAAACCGCTCAGAACGTTGGAACCCTTGCCGTAGGTGGTGCCCAGGCTCAAGCCGCCGGACAAGTAGGCGCCGCTAATGCGTGGACAAACGCCCTGCAAGGCCCAGCAAACTATTTGCAACTGTCCGCTCTGATGGGACGAAACCCATTTGGTGGTTTTGGTGGGGCGCCAACCGCTACAACCATGGCTCCAACTTCAGCCATAGCGCCCCAGGCGGCTTCAACAAATGTTGCGTAAGGACTAATCATGGCCGATTTTGGAATCAAACCAGACATCGCTCTAGGCGTAAAAGGCCCGCAGCAACAGTCATTGTCTGACCTGTTGGGAACGGCCACCAAGGCCATGGAGTTTTCCCGCCTGTCCGAACTGTATCCAGAACTGATCCGCAAGACCAAGGCCGAAGCCGCTGGTGCTGAGACCACCGCGGCTAAGGGTTCTCTGGATTACAACCTTGGTTTGGCCAACACCATTGCTGCTGGCCAGACCAGCATGATTACAAACCCTTTGATTGTAAAAGCCGCCAACGCGCCCGATAGTCTTACATCGGATGAGCGCAAGGCACTTGTCACGTTGGTGACTGACAACTCCATCCAGCAGTCTAAAAACGCCGGTATTCCCTGGGAAGGCCAAGGGCAAAAACTAGCCCAACCATATATCACCATGGCCATGAACAACCCTGGTGGCCTCAAACAGTATTACACCGAGCGGATGTTGGCCGGTCTCGATTCCGCAACTCGTTTGTCTCGCGGAACCGGAGAGATTCAGTCCGTTGCCGGCCAGCCATCGTTGGTCAACCCACTGATGCCAAGGCCGGTTCAGCCTATTCCTGGTTTTGCGCCAGGCGTTCCGGTGGCCGAAGGTGGCCGCACAGATATGGGCGCAAATATGCCCGTTGCGCCACAAGGCGTTCAACCCGCGGCTCCAGCACAACCCGCGGCACCAAGGGGTGTGACGTCAGCCGATATGACTCAACGGCCAGGTGGCCCAGGGTTTGACTTGCCTTATCCGAAACCACAACCTGGTGTGGCCATGGCGGTCACAACTCAGTACCAGGCGGACGAAGCCGCCGGTAACAAATACCGAAGTGGCCTAGCATCGGCTCGAATGACGGTTCCAGCCGGACTCAGAAACGTGGACGAAGTTTTGCGTGGCGCTGCCGAACTGGCCAAAGACGTCAACTTTGAAACTGGCAAACCAGCCGATATTGAGCGGGCCGTAAAAGTGTTTTTTGGTGACGCCCGTTATAAAGAACTCAGCAAAAACATTGCTAACGCCCAGATTGCTATCGCCCAGGCATCAGGCGCATCGACTGACTCCATGCGCGAACTGATCAGCAAAGCCACGGGTGACGAAACCTATCCTCCGCAAGTGCTTTTGAGCATCGCCTCACGTTTGCGTGGTGAACTGAAAGGGCTAGACCTAGAGGCCCAGGGTGCCCAGGCGTTTGCGACCAAGTTTGGTGACGCAAACCTTCCCGCCTATCGTGACGTTTGGGCGCGTAATGCTTCTGACAACCGAGTGTTTGAGGCCATGTCAATCATGGACTCTCGGATGTCCAGGGATCAACGCGAAAAGGCTCTCGACAAGATTCTCCCGATTGATGCGGCTGAACTGCAAGACTTCAGAACAAGAATTCAAAACATCCGTTCCCTGTCTCAGTCTGGAACGTTGCCTAGCCAATCTAAATCGTCAAAGAGATAAGTCATGGTCACTGATGACTTGCTAGACCGTCTCAAGATGGTGGAATCAAGCGGTGACCCAAGGGCAGTCAACCCTAAAACCGGTGCTATGGGCGCGTATCAATTCATGCCTGGCACGGTCAAAATGCTGGAATCTCAGGGCATCAAGTTTGACCCGTTTAACGAGTCCCAAGCAAGAAATGCGGCCAGGATTTACCTGACGCAACTTGTCGATCAAAATAAGGGTGACGTTGACGCGGCCCTGGCCCAATACGGTGGGTTCAAAACCAAAGACCCATCGTCCTATGTGCAGAAAGTAAAAGGCGAACCCATGGATGACTTACTGGGATTTATTGATAAGCGGATCAAGTCCGCAGCCCCGTCCGATTTCGGAACGCTAGAGGACATCATCCAGCAACGAATCGTCAAGGCTCAACAGGCGCCGATCCAGGCCGCTGCCGAGCAACAACGAATTCTTCAGGCTGCGGTTCCGCAAATTGACGCGTCTGGCCGTTTGATCCGAGAAGCCCCCGCCCCTGTAAAGCCCCGTCAAATCCGCGGCGTGGGAGACTTTTTTGAGGCGCCTATTGGCATGGCGGAGACGGTTCTTAATTTAGGGACTGGCGCGTTTGTGGCCCCGTTGGCTGCTGGTGAGCAATTGGTGCGGAACGTCATCGAAGGCCAGCCCAACACTAGAACGGACGTTTTTGCCAAACGGATGGGTCAGTTTGTTTACCAGCCTCGCACCGAGTTTGGAAAAGAAAACGTAGAGCAAATTGGCAAAGCATTTGAGGCCAGCAAACTGCCACCGGTGTTGACGCCAGAGTTTGTTGCCCTCCAGGCTGCTAAAGCGCCCGTTGCCCGTGTTCCGGTCGGTGAACCAAAGCCCCGATATACCGCACAAGAGGCCGCCCAGGTCAGTCAGATTGTTAAGGGCACCGCCCCATCGTTGCAGCAGCCGTTGCCTGGCATCTCGATGCAAAGCGTTGGCGCAGCCGCTCGGCGTGATCCGGTACGAATTGAGGCCACAATCGCCAGCCTCCCAGAGTCAGACCAGGCCGTGGCCCGTTCCATTCCTGTTGAGCGAATCAACCCCGTTGCGCTGGAAAACCACGCCCAGGCGGTCAACCTTCCCGTGCCCGTCCGGCTGACTGCTGGCCAGGCTACGGGTGACATTGTGGCCATGAGTAAAGAGTACAACCAGCGTGGCAAAAACCCAGAACTGGCATTGCGGTTCAAAGAGCAAAACGATGCCCTGGTTGGCAATATGGATGCGTTCCGCGACACCGTGGCGCCGGACATCTTCAGCACCGCTCCCGCAGACCTGGGCAAGATTGTCAAAGAGGGTTACAAAAACTTGGACAACGCCATAGAGGCTGACATCACCGCCAAATATAAACGGCTTAGAGATGCAGCCGGTGGCCAATTTCCAATTGACTCCAGAACCTTGTTGGCCAACGTAGAGAAAAAACTCAGCACAGAATTGTTGACCGACAACGCGCCATCGGCCCAGATGAAAAGCCTGACTCAGATGGCGGAAAACAACTCGATGACATTTGAGAACTATCTTGCTTTGCGCCGCAACCTTGGAAAAGTCATCGCATCGAGCAAAGACGGCAACGAGCGAAGTGCGGCTCGATTTATGCGGGACGAATTGGATGCGCTGCCACTCTCCCCTGGTGCCGCAGCCCTCAAACCTTTGGCTGATGAGGCCCGCGCCGCTGCCAAGGCCCGTTTTGACTTAATGAGACGAGACCAGGCATACGGCAGCATCATCGAAAAAGGCGTTCCAGACGAGTATGTGTTGCGAGACTTTCTTTTTGGTGCTGGTAAAGCCACCCAGGAAAACGTGCGTCAGATGGTGACAAACCTTGGGCCGCAAGAGCGCCAGGCGTTGTCTGCTGGTGTGTTGCAATATCTGCGCGACAAGTCTATCAACGCCGCGGGTGATTTCAGTCAGGCCGCATACATGAAGGCGTTCAAAGAACTTGAGCCAAAAATGGCCATCATCATGCCCGCCGAAACTGTCAACCAACTCCGCGTTCTTGGTGATGTTGCAACCCGCGTAAAGGCTCAACCTAGCGGTTCATTCTTCAACAAGAGCGGAACCTTGGTTGGCGCATTAGCCGAAAAGGGTGCGACCGCCGCGGAACAGACGTTAAACGTGTTGGTGCCTGGCGCCTCTATTGGTACGATGGCCAGACAGGCTAGAGCCGCTAGGGCAGAAGCAAAACAAACCCAACAGGCGTTGGAACCCTTGGCCGGAACGAAGGGCAAGAAAACTAAACTCAAAGACATCGGGAAATAATCATGGCCGTCAATCTCTCCCCAATCGGTAACGGTTTCCAGTTTTTTGATAGCAACGGACTGCCGCTCAACGCCGGTAAGATTTACACATACCAGGCTGGCTCTAGCACTCCGCTTGCAACCTATACGGACAGTGCCGGCCTGATTGCCAACACCAACCCAATTATCCTGGGCAGCGATGGCCGTCCCCCATCAGAAATTTGGCTGACCGAGGGTTACTTTTACAAATTCATCCTTAAAACATCTGCGGACGTCACAATCCAGACATACGACAATCTATATGGAATCATTGGTGTTGCGCCCACTCCGGCCACCCCGACCCCGTCTGGCGTGATTGTGTTGTGGTCTGGTTCTATCGGGTCTATCCCTGCGGGCTGGTATCTCTGTAACGGCTCGAACGGCACACCTGACCTTAGAAACAGGTTTATTGTTGGCGCGGGCTCTACCTATGCGGTGGATGCAACTGGTGGATCAGCGGATGCAATTGTTGTGTCGCACACGCATACTGCATCGTCCACATCTACCGTGACTGACCCTGGCCACAAACATACCACGGCAACGTCCAACATTAGCCCGAGTATTAACTACACTGGAACAGGTGGAGCGGTATACAACACCAATGGCGGAACCAACGATGCGTTTACTGGAATCACCGTTGCAACTTCAACAACGGTAAACTCCGCCGGAACATCAGGTACCAATGCCAACCTTCCCCCGTACTATGCCCTCTGCTACATTATGAAGGCGTAGTCATGGAGTGGCAGACAGTCATCAATATTGGGCTGGGTGGTGTTTTAGCGTTTGTTGGATGGTTCGCCCGTGAGATATGGGACTCGGTCAAAGAACTGCGCCGAGACCTCCATCAAATTGAGAAAGACCTTCCAGAAATCTACGTTCGCCGTGATGACCTTAGAGAAGTCAGGGCCGAGATGTCCGCACGGTTTGACAAGATAGAAAACCTGATTGGTTCGCTATATGATCGCCTCAACGAAAAGGCGGATAGATGAGCCATGTCAGACCCGTTTGTTGACGCACTCAAAGGTGGCATAAGCAAGGCCAGCGAACTCATTACAGTTGCCGATGACCTGGAGAAGGTCGCGCAACAAGTGGCTGACCTGGGCAAGAAGGAGCGCCTGGCGCGCAGTGCTTGGAGGCGTAAAAAGGCCACCGTCTATGGTGACTATGCTTACGTTGACGCGGTCGATGAGTGGAAGCGGGTCAAAGAGGCCGTAGACGCAAAGAACGAAGTCAAGCGGCACGTTATCGACAAATGGGGCACCCAAGCATGGAATGAGATTGAACTCATCGAGGCCCGACAAAAAGATGACCGAGCCAGACTTTTTACCGAAGATGGCCACGACCGCGAGGCTATGAACCGACTGAAATGGGGCTGCTTTGGTGCGGCCCTTTTAATTACGATGATTCTATGGGCCAACGGTGTCATCCATGAGATGGCCGTGGCCTTTTATGGAGAGTGAGAATGACAACAGAAGAACTTGAGGTTCGCGTATGGGCTTTTGTGGTGATGACCCTGGCCCTAATCCTGTTTGGGTCGGTGGCCATGATCCTGTATTCCGTGACGTTTGTAGACCAGACCGTGGGCGAGATTGCCGAGATTGACAAACAATACTTGTCGATCCTGAAGGACATCATGCTTTTGTGCATCGGCGCCATCGGTGGAATCGCCGGACGCAAGGGCGCCTACGCTGCGGCCAACCTGATGAAGGAGGACAAAGATGGACAAACTAATTAGCCTGGTCGCTAGTGCGGCCCCAGCGGTCGCAACTGCCCTCGGTGGGCCCCTGGCCGGTAAAGCGGTCTCTATGATTGCTGGTGCCCTGGGCGTTGAGGACAACGTAGACGCGGTGACCAAGGCCATCCAGGCCGACCCAAACCTGGCCTACAAACTGCGGGAACTGGACATTAAAGAACTAGAGGCCCACAACGCCAACACCGACTCGGCCCGCAAGATGAACGCGTCTATTCAGACCTCTGAACACGCCTCCAGTCTGGCCAAGAACGCCGCCTACATCATCGACTTTGCGATTGTTGGCGCAACCATCTTTATGACCTGGTTTTTGTTTTTCAAAGGCGTGCCAGAGGCAAACAAAGAACTGGCCTACATGGCCTTTGGCTCGCTGCTGACTTTGAGCGGAACCGTGGTGAACTTTCACCGTGGATCGAGTCAAGGGTCTAAGGACAAGGCCGAAGAAGTCAAAGCACTGAAAGGACGATAATGAACCTGACCGAACACTTCACCCTTGAGGAAATGACCCGCTCTGAGGCGGCTGCGCGCCACGGGTACGACAACACCCCCAACGAGGCGGAAATCGCCAACCTGACGCGTTTGTGCGAACTGCTGGAGCAAGTCAAAAAGACCCTGGGCGGCAAGCCCATCATGGTCAACTCAGGGTTCCGCAGCAAACAGGTCAACGACTCGGTGGGCTCTAAGGATTCAAGCCAGCACCGGACTGGCTGCGCGGCTGATATCCGCGTTCCAGGCATGACCCCGCGGGAGGTGGTGCAAGCCTGTATTGATGCCAATTTACCGTTTGATCAAATCATCCTGGAGTTTGACTCTTGGACGCATATTTCGGTGCCCAATGTTGACGGTGCAGACCCCCGCCGTTCCAAATTGATCATTGACCGGCAAGGGACGAGAGCGTATTCTTAAGGCGCTTCATGGTCTCCTTGCAGTGCTAAAGCCCCCAGGTCTATCCCCTTGGCCTGGGGGTTTTTTTATCAGTAAAGCGGGGCACAGGTGACGTCTACAACGATGTCCCTAGTCATCCCCCCAACCCTGCGTTTACCGTAGACCACAATCGCCCTGGTGCGGGCCGACTCGCAGTCTTTGATGGCGTTCACAACTTCCAGGCGGCTCATCGAGTAAACCTTGTCATTGGCCATTAGTTTTTGCTTTGGCATTTCTTCTTCTGGTGGCAACGGCTGATGGGCGCAACCCGCCAGGGTTAAAATAGAAACTATCAAAAGTGATTTGTTCATAGTCATTCCTTATAGGCTATATAAATGCCAATGGCGATGACCACCAGCATCCACAAGAAAAACTCCCCTACCGACTGGCCGTGGTTCACCATTCGGTCACCCTGATGATGATTCGCACTGGTTTTGCTTTCCCCTTCCAGTACGAACTGGCATCGATCCACAACTGCGCCTCCCGTTTGGATTTAAACGTCACCATTGGAAACGCCTTGTGGCCGTCCACCGGCCTGGGCTGACGCACCCAGACCTTTCGTGCGGTGGACTCCACGCCCCATCCTCTGAACGTCCGCAGCATCAAAAAGGCACGTCCTCGTCAAGGTCAGCGAACGGATCATCCTTGGTCGGCGCTGGCCGTGGGCGTTCCTCTTGCTCCGGTTTTGGCCCTGCAAACTCTAGTTCGTTGAGCCTGGCCCGCAGGGTGGTGCCCCCCGTGCCATCTTTGCGCTTGTATTCCTCCAGGTGCGGATCACCCAGGGTCACAAACAACTGCTGACCTTTAATCAGGTATGGGTGCAGTTTTTCCACACGGGCGCCCCACATGGTCGCGGAAACCCACTGGGTTGGAACCTTGCCATCGGCGCCCTTCTTGCCGTAGTTGAACGCCAGGGACAAGTCCATGACGGGGTCACCGCTTGGGGTGTATCGGATTTCGGGGTTATTGCCCAAACGGGCGAGTCCAATCAATTGCATTTCATTTCTCCAAATAAACGGCTTGTGTTGTGTAGAAGTCAAACAGTTTTTCCACCTCGGCCAGGAAGGTCTCGCAAGCGGCCTCAACCTCTGCAATTTCCTCTGCGGTTGGTGAGAACTTGCGGATGAAAAGATCACGGCCCTCGCCCATGCGCGGGTCATAGGCAACAAACCAAACGTCTTTTCCGGTGACTGCGGCCTGGAGGGTCATCTGGGCCTTATGCTCCGCAGGGACGGTTTGCTTTTCCACCCATTTCATAAACGTGCGGGTGGTGGGGCACTTGACCTCGATGGCGCAACCATCGGAGCAGAACCCGTCAGGGCTGGCCCCGCAAAACGGGATGCGCGGGTGATCCATAAACCCGACATCGGTCACGATAAGGCCGGTCACCGACTCAAACTTTTCTTTGGCCTCGGCCTCTTTTTCGATACCCCAGGCCATCTCTGGCGTGGTGTACTTGTTGACCATGGTGTTGGTGATGCGCTCGGCCACAATCTCATAGCGGAGGTTCTCGCGCTCGGTGGATTCTTTGCCGGATTTGAGGAAATTCATGGCTGCGTTGACGCGGCTGGCGGTTAACTTGCCCAGCCGGTCATTCCACCAGTTTCCATCTTGCTGGAACGGGTTGGGATCACGCATTTTGGACGCCCTCGGTGCGGAGTTTCTGGTCAAGTTTTAACTTCTCCCCGTGTTCGGCTGCAATTTCCCTGACCAACTCGCGTTCCTCCGGCAGCAGCGCCTTCCAGACCGTGGTCAGTAATTCGGGGCTTGTGGCGGCTTTGACCAGGCTCTCGACCTGATCCCTTGTCCGAACCTCGCGGGACGGTTTAGGGGCCGCTTTGGGGGCGTTGGTGGCCTTGTGGCCGTCATCGTCCTCCGGTGCTATTCCGCACGCCGCCTGGAGGGCGTAGCGCCTCGCGTAGGTCATTGCGGAGCCATAGCCCTGGGCGTCCTGTTTGGAGGCTGGAACGTGCAGTTTGCCGCCTGACAGGGTCTCGCCGGACTCATGGATGAACAGGGTCTCGATGATGATGCCGTCCGCACACTCATGGGATTGCTGCATCAGGGCGATGCCGTGGTTATTGAGAGAGTCAATAACGGCCTCGATGCAAGCCGCCAGGTCGGCGTAGCGGGACTTGAAGTGTGGGTTGGTTGAGGTTTTCAGGGCTGGCCCGAACTCTTTTTGCGCTTTGACGAGCGCGGCTGCGACTTTTTGCATGACTATTCCCTTAGAAAAAAACTGCTGCAAGTAAGAGCGCGACTACAAAAATTAGCCCAATGTGGCGCTCAAAAAAGGTGGGCTTATGAAAAAGGTTACGCTGGTATTTGTTCTGTTGCAAACGGTTCACAATCACTCCCCCTCTTGGACTAGCGTGTAACGTGCCCAGGTCATATCGCCCTGGCGCTCGGTGGTGGTGCGGATAATCCAGCCCTTTTGCTTGAGCCTGAAGATGATGTCAGCCAGGCGCGTGGCGTGGTACTTGGTGATTGCGTCCCAACTGGTGATGGAGCGCTTCTTGATGAGGTGCTGGCGAACCTTCTCGACTTTCGTTTGCTTGGTCATGCTTGATCCCCTTTGATCATTAGGTGGCGAGCAATTTCTTTGGCCTGGTCGCCGGTCAGGTGGAACGTGGAGTGTGCGGAGTAAGTGCCGATTGTCAGGAACACCGTGTCAGAGTCCTGGTGAACGTGAGCGTAAAGACCGGTCTCGGGGTCAAACCGTTTGTAGAACGATTCCTCTTGTTCTTGTTGGTCTAGTTCGGACTGGTGGTGCAGGGCTTGCGTGTCATCCATGTTATTCCCCTAGTTCGATGGACTTGTTGAGTGAAATGATTTGGCGGTCGAGGGACTGATACTGCGCCAACTGCTCGGCGGTCATATCGTCTTCTGGGATGGCGTGGAGCGCGGCCAACTCGGCCTCGGCGTTCTCCAGCGTGTTGATCAGGTCTTGTCGCATTTCTTCTCTCCGAGTGTGGGGGCCGAAGCCCCCGTTGACGTTACTGTTGGCGTGGATCGAGTTTGCGGATGACTTCAAAAATTTCCGTTTTGGCCAGGTTCATGCCGTTGTTGGCAAAGTCACCGTAGTCACCGAACTCCTGGATGTCACTCAACTGCCCTGCGGCGGCGTAGAGTTTGTCGATGAGCGACCAAGCCTCGTTGGCGGTCATGCTTACTGCGTTGGTTTTGGTTTCAGTCATTTCTTCTCTCCGGTTGGTTGATTGCAAGTACTACAATTTGAATTATCCAGGTTTGTAAACCGTTTGCAACTACTTTTTGGAGTTTTTTTGCATTTTTAGGGAAAACCCCTATCTTTTCAGGTGTTTGCGTTGCAAACCGTAATCGGTGCTATACTTGACCTCGTCATCGGTGTGGCAGCCGGTGGAACCAAAAACTAGGAACGCAAGCGCAAGCCCGTATAAGTCTAGGGCGTGTGTAGTTTTGTAACTGATGAGTTTCAAAAAACCTTGCGTTCCGAACTCATTGGCTCCAAATCTGCTCATGCCAAGAGCCACGCTCTAGTCTTATGCGGGCTTTTTTATTTCCGATGACCGGACTCCGCCCGATAGCAACGGGCCTGAATCGGCTGCGCGGAAGAAAAGACACCCAGCATTGCACCCCGTGTTTGGGTTCCAGCCTGTCAGCGAGGGACTGGAGTAGTCAAAGGGAAAGCGGTGGGACAAGACCTTTGATGAATGAATCGCTGCGTCATGCGTTGTCTGGGAGTGCTACATTCGCAACTCTGGGACGGAGGTGGTCGGCTACCACCCCTTGGGAAAGTATTGTCAAAAGAGAAAAGATGCAGAACAAAGTCAGACCCGAAACCAAAACAACCGCGCTGGTCGAAGGCGCAACCGGACAACGATACTGCTCCAACTGCCAACAATACCGCTCGGTCATGGGCGGCCAGTGGCGCTCCTTTAACGGCGGAATGAACCGCAGATGGAAGTGCGAAGCCTGTCTGCGCAAAACAAATCCCTAACTTGCAAACGGTTTAAATTGACCGTAAACTGCAAGGCATGGACATCAACCAAATCGAGGAACTGGCTCACGGCTGCGGGATGACTCGCACCTCCGGTGACCTCATCAAGCCCATGTGGGTCGCGTCATCTGGACAACTCAACCAGTTTGCCAGCGTGATCATTCACGACCTCAAACAAAACGCCTCGGAGTACATGATCCGGGCCATCAAGAAGGCGGTCGAGTACGAACGAGCCGAGTGCGCCAAACTCAGTGACTATGCAGGGAATAACGAACTATCGAAGCGGATACGCGAAAGGGGAAATGATGACTGACCAGGAAATTTTTGAACTAGCCGAGAAGCATGGCGATTGGGATGACTTTGGCCGGTGGACGTTTAGGGATAGCGACAAACTGCTGGGGTTTGCCGAGGAATTGCTAAGTCTTGAGACTAAGCCAGAAACCTCAATAGTAAGAGGTGATACATGAGCATCTCAGCAATGAAGCAAGCATTGGAGGCTTTGAAGTGGATAAACGATGAGCAGGCAATCATAAGTTATGAGGCAGTTACCGCACTACGCCAAGCCATCGCAGAGGCAGAGAAGCAAGAGCCTGTGGCGTGGCTGTATGACTTTTTGAACTCCGACAACCGCGATGAAGTCATGCTCAACTGGACAACTCAAGATTACGAGGACATCGAGCGGGGAAAGGGCTTCAACGTGCGTCCGCTTTACACCACCCCACCCGCAGCACAGCGCCAGTGGGTTGGTCTGACGGATGAGGAGATCATGGAAGTCGTTGATCAAATCACTACATATCGAGGCGAATACATGGTTTGCGTTGGGAATGCTATCGAAGCCAAACTAAAGGAGAAGAACACATGAACACAACCGACTTCTTTCTAATTTTTATTGTTCTTGTTGGCGTATGCGGAACGAGTTTTGCGTTTGGTTATCAGCATGGAGTCCGATGGACACTTGCCAAATTAAAGGAGATCAACGCGTGACTGAATTCGACACGTTCTGGAAGGCGTACCCCAAGAAAGTTGCAAAGGGTGACGCCCGCAAAGCCTGGAGCCAGACCGAGGCCATCCGGCCTGACTTCAACACGCTGCTCGCGGCCATCGAGGCCCAGGCCAAGAGCGACCAGTGGCGCAAGAATGACGGTCAATTCATCCCATACCCTGCGACCTGGCTGCGCCAAGAACGGTGGGACGATGAACTCAAGGTCACGTTGCCTGGCGTGGTCGATGGAAAAGAGTGGCATGAGACCTGGCCAGGAATCGTTGCCAAAGGCCGCGAACTGGGCATCCGTGAATCTGACTATGCTCACCCCCAGGAATTTAAGGCGGCGGTTCTACGGGGCGCTATGAAGGCCGCATGAACTGCGAATACTGCCTAACCCACCGTTATACGTTCGACCTGGGGTGCCCAGGGTGCAGACAGAGGCTAATTGACCATGAACCCTGCAAGATTCTCCGCAAAAATTATGCGGACGATATGGCGAAGAAGTACGGGACTGCTCCAGACATACGAACCGACCCCAACTGCGGGTGTGTGGGGCGCTGCGAACGTAGGGCTAATATCAAACCAAAAGATGAACAACAAACTGACCGCCCGCGAAAGACGGCACCTGGCCGCCGTTAAAGAGATGCCCTGCGGAGTGTGCGGAGCATCCGGCCCAAGCGATGCCCACCACATCGAGCAAGGTAAGCAATTCCTCTGTATACCGCTATGTAAGGACTGCCACCAGGGCGCCCACAACGGCATCCACGGTCAACGCCGAATCTGGAACGTAATGAAAAAAACTGAACTGAGCGTTTTGAATGACACAATCGACAAACTCACAAAATAAACTGGTGCTGCCCTGGCCCCCCAGGCCATTGTCCCCCAACGCCCGTGAGCATTGGGCCGTGGTGGCCAGCGCCAAAAAGAAATACCGGCTCAACTGCTATATGTTGGCCAAACAGACCAAACCCGTGTGGCCGGAAGAAGGACCAATCAGCCTGGACATCGAGTTTGTACCACCAAACAAGCGCGCCCATGACCTTGATAACTGTCTTGCGTCCATCAAGTCTGGCCTGGACGGTGTTGCGGAGGCGTGGGGCGTCAACGATAAGCGCTTTAGGCTCACAATCCATAAGGCTGATCGCGTTGGAGGCATGGTTAAAATTACCTGGGGGGCGGACGCCAAATGAATCAAGCAAGCAAGATTCGGTCAGCACACACACCCGCTCCCCGACAAACCGTTTATAATAACGGGATGAAAAGACGATCCAACCTAGCAAAAGACATCCTGACCGTTCTGGCCGAGGGGCCGCAGCCGTTGGGCATCATCGTTCCGCGCATCGGCGCCAAGCGCAATTCCATCAAGTCGGTTCTTTGGAAACTGCTGCGGGAAAACAAAATTCACATTTCGGGCACATCCGATGCGGTTTGCACTTTCGGCCCGAAGCGCGTGAATGTATATTGCTTATCATCACAACCCACAGAGTGACACCATGAAAGACTGCGAAGCGTTTTTGCTAGTTTTGCTGCACTCGGCCACTTGCGCCCACATCCAGCACTGGCAGACCAAAAACTATGCGGAACACAAAGCCCTCCAAAAGTATTACGAGGGCATCATTCCCCTGACCGATGACCTGGCGGAGTCCTACATGGGCAAGTATGGCCAGGTCGGCACGTTTGATGAGGAATACGAATTTGAAAAAAGCCCCAAGAAGTATTTCAAAGGGCTCCAACAGTTTGTCGAGGAATCCAGGGAACATCTGCCCCAAGACTCCGAACTTCAGAACACCGTGGACGCGATCATGGACTTGATCAACACCACGGTTTACAAACTCGAAAATCTGTCGTGACTTGCGGAACTTGTCAGTTTTACGTTGGGGACAACCGGATGGGCTATTGCCGCCGGTTCCCCGAACACGTTACAAAACAGGCTGGAATGTGGTGCGGGGAGTTTCGTTCGATTCCAATAGACGCCATAACCACCGTGATTTCTATTGCTAAAGGGGAAAAGCATGATCAGACCGTTGCGGGACAAGATAGTAGTGCGGCCAATCAACCGGATAAAGAGCCACGTTCTGGAAGTAGTGATGCAGGAACACCCGAACATCGGGGAAGTGATGGCAGTCGGCCCAGGCGAGGTAGACCGAAAAGGACGCCTGCACCCGAACCCGTGTGAGATTGGCCAGATTGTGCGTTACGGCACCAGCGGCGAATATCTGACGTTTCCAACAGTAGATGTTGACGGAACCGAGATGATTGTCTTATCGTGGAAGGACGTTGTTTTTGTCGAGGAAGGCCATGCCCAAGACCACGAATAAACCCATCCCTAAGACCACTGTCGGCAAGGGCAAGAACTACAAGCCGACCGAGCAGGGAGCGGGTATGACCGCAAAAGGAAGGGCTGAATACAATGCGAAAAATAATTCAAACCTTAAACCTCCGGCTCCAAACCCTAAAACTAAGGCTGACGCTGCTCGTAAAAAAAGTTTTTGCTCGCGCATGGCAGGGGTCAAAGGGCCAATGAAAGATGAACAAGGCCGTCCCACCCGTAAGGCTGCGGCCCTCAAGAACTGGAACTGCTGATGAAATCCTCTAAACCTGGCTTGTACGCAAATATTTGGGCAAAGAGGGAGCGCATTGAGCGCCAAAAAGAATCTGGAGCCAAAAAGGTAGAGCGTATGAGGGCACCAGGTACCAAAGGGGCACCGACTGCGGAGGCTTTCCGCCAAAGTGCCAAAACCGCAAAGAAAAAATAGGGGATTCACCATGCGTAAACTCATCATTGCCCTGGCCACCATGGCCGTTGCTGGCTCCGTGTATGCCGCTTGCACTACTCACACCATCATGTCCGGTGGTAAAATTGTGACTTGCACCACCTGTTGTTACGGTGGCTCTTGCAACACAACCTGTTTCTAGCCATGCTGAAGAAGTCCTCATCTAAAAAGGCGTTTGAGAAGAACGTCAAGACCGAAATCGCCGCAGGAAAGCCGCCCAAACAGGCGGTCGCTATTGCGTATTCAGTCAAGCGTGAGGCTTCAAAAAAGGCGAAGGCTAAGAAGTAATCATGCCGTTGCTGGCCGACATCTTCAGTGCGGGTAACACCGCCAAACGTAAGATGAAGGCGTTCGCCGCTGACCCTGGTGGCACGTTGGAACAGTTTGTAAACCAACTGAACTACCAGGCTGGCGAACACAACCGAGACCTCCAACTGTCTGCGGATGCATATGCCGCTCGGTTGGAGGGCCGAACACCTACTGCGGAACAGGCCGCAGCCGATGAGCGTATCCAAAACACCCTAGCGGAGGCTTATGCCGGCCCTATGGGAATGACCAAGTTTAAAGGCATTCCCCTTAATGAACTGCTCTATCCTGGCCGCGCAGCATCAAACCTAACGTCTGCGGAAAAGTCCGCCATCACCCGATTCGAGGGGGCTCTCAAAAACCCCGCGGTGCGCCGCCGAGAGGAAATGCGGATTGGTGGCCAAGACATCGTGACGCCGACACCTGGGCTGACGATGGTGCGAGAAATCCCCATCGATCCATCGAGCCTGGTTGGTAAACGCCTGGTGCCTGTAATGGGTGACTTATCCACAGTCGGCGGTGATGTCAGTCAAATTGCCGGCGTTCCCCTGTCGAGTATAGTGTCTCAGCAGGGCGGGCGCCTTTATCCAACTATCGAGCAAAACGTCCGCCAGGGCGTGGCCTGGGCCTCTGAGCCGGCTGCTGCGTCGAGCAAGACCGCCAACCTTGGCAAGTTTGCCCAAAAGGGTGAGGACGTTGTCGGGGTGTTCACGGGTATGTCTCCCCAGGGGATCGACTTCAGCCACCACATGGCCGAGGGCATGATCCGTCAACTGCCGGCCCTGCGGGTCAGCAAAGACGCCTACAAACAACTGAACGCCGACATTCGGAACACCTGGGTGAAAGACCCCAAGACCGGCCAAAAGCGTTATCCGTTTGCTAATTTTGCGGGCGTGGACTCGCCCAACATCGAGGAATTGATTAGCACTGGCAGTAAAGAGTTTGCGCCTGGCGCCCTGCGGACGGCCATCGTGCAGTCAATGAGCAAGGCTAAATTTAGGGATATGGGCTTCCCACGTTGGGAAGATACGGCACGGGTAATGTCAGAGCCTGGCCTGGTTCAGGGTGAGGCTGGCCGCACCATGTTTGCTGCCAAACCAACACTGGAAACCATGACGCCTGACTTTGCACACCGTTCATATTCTGCGGGCATCCCTGGCCAATACATGGGTGGAATCGCCAGTCCAACCGGTGGCACCACCGGCGTCCCCGTAGACTTGATGTTCCCCAAGACCATTGGCCGGATGCGCCAGATGGGCAAAAAAGACCCTCAAATTATGCGGTCGTTTCAGATGAGTCACCACGGCGAGGTGTTTGATCAGGAGGCTCTGGACAAACTGATGGCGTACTTAAACCAAGCGCCCGCTCAGTAAGAAAGTCCAACTCATCGCACAACTCTGCGATAACGTCCCGAACCACTTGCACCCGTTGCGAGTCATCCATCTCAAGATAAGCCTGGCCATTGCGAACGTATCCGCAACCAGTCTTAGGATTAAACCCACAGTAGAAAACAATCTTTTTGGCCATCTTAATTCCCCTTAGATTTACCGTTTACAGTCTACCATCTTCACAACGAACCGTAAACGAATTATCATTCCACCACTGGAACTTATAGATTGAGTCAATTTATATGGCCGCACCGATTGGAAATAGCAATGCCGTCAAAGGCAAGATGTTCTATGACAGGCTGAGAAAATGCCTGGTTCAAGAACCTCACCGACTTGAGAAAATCGTCAATCAACTGGTAACGCAAGCCGAACTGGGCGAAGCCTGGGCCGTCAAAGAAGTCATCGACCGCCTGGATGGAAAGGCCGTCCAAACAACCGAGATGCAGAACTCCGATGGAACCCCGCTTCTGTCTGGCATCCAGGTCATGTTTGTGAAGCCGACCGATGACTGAACTGCTAGAGCCCGAAGTCCAGCAAGCCATCCCGACTGCGGAATTCCCGCAGAAACTCGCTTGCCTGTTTCAGCCCAAGCGCTACAAGGTTCTCTACGGTGGCCGAGGCGGGGCCAAGTCCTGGGGCGTGGCCAGAGCACTTCTGATCCTGGGAGCCAAAAGCCCAACTCGCATACTCTGCGCCCGTGAATTCCAGGTCTCAATCAAAGACTCGGTTCACAAACTGTTGAGCGACCAGATTGACGCCATGGGCCTGGGCTCGTTCTACGAAATAACCCAGACCACCATCCGAGGCAAGAACGGCTCGGAATTCTTCTTTATTGGGCTGAAGAACAACATCACCAACGTCAAGTCCTTTGAGGGCGTGGACATCTGCTGGGTGGAGGAAGCCCAGACGGTTTCCAAAACATCGTGGAACGTGCTGATCCCGACCATCCGTAAAGACAACTCGGAAATCTGGATCACGTTCAACCCAGAACTGGAGACCGATGACACCTACCAGCGGTTTGTGGTCAGCCCACCGCCCAATGCCGTGGTGCAGAAAATCACCTGGCGCGACAATCCCTGGTTCCCGCAGACCCTACGCGAGGAAAAGGACGCGCTGCAAAACCGCGACCCTGAGGCGTACAACATGGTCTGGGAAGGCGTCTGCCGCCAGACTGTTGACGGTGCAGTGTTCGCTAAAGAACTGACTATGGCCGACATCAACGGCCAGATAACGCGGGTGCCTTACGATTCCAGCAAGCCAGTCCACGCGGTGTTCGACCTGGGCTGGGCGGACAATACGGCCATCTGGTTCGTGCAATTCATTGGGTTCGAGATTCGGCTGATCCGCTACCTGGAGGACAACCAGAAAACCATGTCCTACTACCTGGCCGAGATGCAGAAGTTTGGTTATGTGTTCGACACCATGTGGCTGCCCCATGACGCGGAGAACACAACCCTGGCTGCTGCGGGACGGTCAATTGCCGACATCGTGAGGGCTGCGGGTTACAAGGTACAAATCACGCCCAGGGTGCCCGTGGCCGACTCGATCAACGCGGCCAGGACTATCTTCTCGAAGTGTTATTTTGACCAAGAGAACTGCTACCAGGGGCTTCAGTGTTTGCGTCACTACCGGTATGATGTTGACCCAGATACGAAACAATTTAGTAAAACGCCTTTGCACGACATTTATTCACACGGTGCGGATGCGTTTCGCTATATTGGACTGGTGGTCAACGAGCCGAGAAGGCCAGCGCCCAAAAAGCCCGTTTACCAAACACCTGGAAATTGGATGGGGTAACAAATGGCAAAGACCAACATGGGGCCGGACGAGCGGATTCAGAAGGCCCAGGAATTTCTAAAGGCCGCAAACGATGCGGATTCCGAGAACCGCCAAGAGGCGCTTCAAGACCTTAAATTCTCATCTGGTGATCAGTGGCCAGTCGAGGTGCAGAACTCCCGCAACCTCGAAGCCCGTCCATGCCTGACAATCAACAAACTTGAGGGATTCATCCGCCAGGTCTGCAACCAGCAGCGCCAGGCGCGTCCCCGCATGAAAGCCCACTCGATGAACTCTGCGGCCAATGCAAAGGTCGCGGACATCATCACGGGCATCTTCAAACACATTGAGGTGAACTCCGATGCCGAAGCCGCCTACGACACCGCGTTCGAGTTTGCGGTTCGCATGGGTTGGGGCTATTGGCGAGTGGTCACGGACTACATTCGTGAGGATTCGTTCGACCAAGAGATTTACATTAAGCCCATCGACAACCCGTTTACTGTTTATTTTGACCCTAACTCTGTTTTGCCTGATGGTTCGGACGCTGAACGGTGCCTAGTCACCGAGGTGATTAGCAAGAAGAAATTCCGTGCCGAGTACCCTGGTGCGGACGATGGCGCTAACTTTAATGAGCGCGGCACCGGTGACTCTGACTCCGACTGGGTGATGAAAGATGACATCCGCGTGGCCGAGTATTTCTACGTTGAGCGCAAAAAAAGCAAACTTCTGCTGCTCTCTGACGGAACTCAGGTGTTTCAGGACGAGGCGCCCAGCGCTGACATTTTGGAAGCCGCGGGGATTACCGTGGTGGCCGAGCGCGAGACCATGCGAAAACAGGTTAAGTGGTGCAAATTGACCGGCCTCGAAGTGTTGGAAGAAAGCGTCTGGCCAGGCAAATATATCCCCATTGTCCCCGTCTACGGTCAACAACTGGTAGTTGACTCCAAGCGCACCAAGTATGGTCTGGTTCGCCAGGCCAAAGACCCGCAGCGTATGTATAACTACTGGCGGACGGCCCTGACTGAGTCCGTTGCCCTGGCTCCCAAGGCCAAGTGGCTGCTAGCCGAAGGTCAGGACGAGGGCCATGAGAACGAGTGGGCACAGGCCAACGTCAAGGCCACGCCGGTTCTGCGCTACAAACAGAAGGACATCGAGGGCCAACCGGCTCCCGTGCCCCAGCGCCTCCAGCCAGAACCTCCGCCGGCTGGCGTCATTGCTGCGTCTGAGAGCATCAACTCTGACTTGCAAACCGTGGTCGGCATTTATGACCCCAATATGTTTGCCCAGGGGAATCAGTCTGGTAAGGCCATCCGTGGCCAACAGATGCAGATTGACCTGACCAACTTCCATTTCTACGACAACCTGACCCGCTCCCTCAAACAGACGGGCCGAATCATCCTCGACCTGATCCCGAAGATTTACGACAAAGAGCGGGTCATGCGGATCATTGGTTACGACAACACGCCCGAGATGGTCACTATTAACCAGCGCGTGGTCGATGAGATGGGCGCCGAGAAGGTGCTAAATGACGTCACCGTGGGCGAGTATGACGTGTTCATGGATACCGGCCCAGGCTATCAGTCTAAGCGCCAGGAGGCCGTGGAGGCTATGGTGCCCCTGCTCCAGGCCAACCCCGCGCTATTCCAGGCTGCGGGTGACCTGGTGTTCCGCAACATGGACTTTCCAGGTGCGGACATCATTGCTGACCGCCTGGCCGCATCGAATCCCCTGGCCCAGATTGATGAGAAGTCCGAGATTCCGCCCCAGGTTCAGATGCAACTCATGGCCAGCCAGAAGCAAATCGCTGACCTCCAGGAGCAACTGGCTGCGCTGACCATGAACCTCCAGCATCAACTAGACGTCACGAAGATCAAAGAGGAAGGCCAGAACCGCCGCAAACTGATGGATGTCACCTCACGGGCTTACAACACCGACACCATCAACGAGGCCAAGGTCAACCAGCAAATCATGCGAACCGAGGCCGACCAGAACCGTGGCGAACTCGATGCCATCACCAAACTGCTGCTCAAGGGCATGGACATCCGCCAATTACAGGCCGAAATCGACCGCCGCGACATGGAGCAAGCCGACACGTTCCAATTCTCTGAGCAAGAGGTTAACCAGAGTGCGAACCCGTTCCTCCAGCAAGAGATGCAGATTGCGACCGCGGGCTTTGAGCCTGGCCCCAACATCGGACAAGAGGCCAACCAACTGGCCGCGATGAGGGCCATGCAAGAGCAACCGCAGCAGCCGATGATTCCTGGCGTACCGATGGGGCCAGCATAGTTGACACCTATCAATTAACGGTTTTTAATAGCATTACCTACCGATGGGTTCATCGGGTTTATTCTTGGAGTAATCCATGTCTGATGCAGCACAAGTAGTCGATACGACACCGCAACCCAAACAGGCTGCGAATGTTATTACGAGTGAGAATTTGGCCGAATTTACTGCCAAGAAATTGGGTTTAGCCCCTGAATCTGCTCCCGTTGAGGCCGCTAATGAGGCGGAGCCGATGGTTGAGCAACAGGCTGAGAGTGAACCCGAAGGCGAGAAAGAGGCTGCGACAGGTGAAAAGAAGCAAAACCCGAAACTTGAAAAGCGGTTTTCGGAACTGACCAAGCAACGCGAAGCGGCCCGCTTAGAAGCGGAACGTGAGCGCCAGGCGCGGTTGGAACTCGAAGAAAGGCTGGCAAGGCTGGAGCAACAAAACGCACCCCAACAGGCGCGTGACCCTGATCCAGAACCCGATCCCGCCCAATTTGAGGACGCCATCGAATATGCGAAGGCGTTGGCCGAGTGGACTGCCGACAAGAAATTGAGGGAGCGAGATCAGGCGGATATGGCCCGCAGGGCGCAAGAGGAACAGACGAGACTCCGGTCGGAGTTTCAGAAGCGCCTCGAAGCAACCAAGGCCGAGATGCCCGATTACGATGAAATGATTGCATCGAGTGACGTTTCAGTATCTCAGCCCGTGACTGATGCAATTATCGAAAGTGATGTCGGCCCAAAAATCATGTATTACCTGGCCGAGAATCCAGAATTCGCTCAGGAATTGGCCCAAAAGTCGATTCCAGCCCAACTCAGGGCCATAGGGCGGCTCGAAGCACAGTTTGAAAAGACTGCGCCCAAAGCCAAGCAACCGACACCTGTTGCGAAGAAGTCAAATGCACCGGCACCGATTACGCCGCTACGCACGACCGGAAGCGCCGCAGACGTTACCCTGGATGCCAACAGGCAATTCCATGGCACGTTTGCCCAGTGGAAGGCCGCACGCGCTGCGGGGAAAATCAGGTGACGAACACCCTAACTTATTTGGAGAATCAAAATGGCAAATAACTTGCTAACCATCTCCATGATCACCAACGAAGCGTTGATGGTCTTGGAAAACGAACTGACCTTTACTGGCCGCGTTGACCGTTCTTATGACGAGCAATTCGCCATTGTTGGCGCCAAGATTGGTAACACCGTGAACGTCCGCCGTCCTGGCCGTTTCATCGGTACGACCGGCCCTGCGCTGAACGTAGAGGACTTCAACGAAACCTCAACCCCCGTGACTCTGGACACTCAATTCCACGTTGACACCCAGTTTACGACTCAAGACCTGACCCTGAGCCTCGATATGTTCTCGGATCGCGTCTTGAAGCCCGCCATTGCCGCCATCGCTAACAAGATGGACTATGACGGCACCACCATGGCCGTCCTTGAGACTGCCAACACCGTTGGCTCCGCCGGTACGGTTCCCTCCGACATCGCTACGTTCCTGACCGCCCAGGCTTACCTGGATGGTGAAGGCGCTCCCCGCGATGGCAAGCGTTCTTGCGTTGTTGACCCCTTCACCGGTGCCAGCATTGTTGGTTCGCTCAAGGGACTGTTTAACCCCCAGGGCACCATCTCTCAGCAGTACGAGAAGGGTCTGATGGGTCGCGACACCATCGGCATGAACTGGTACATGGATCAGAACATCGTGACTCACACTTACGGTTCTTATTCCACGGCCACCATGTCCACCAACACGGCAACCTTTACCGGTTCGCTGACCACTGGCTGGGCTCAGACCTCCACCATCACCATCTCTGCGGCCACGGCCAATGCGGTGCTGAAGGCTGGTGACACCATCCAGATTGCTGGCGTATATGCAGTCAACCCCCAGAACCGTCAGATTTATGGCGGCGGCGTCCTCCGCAACTTTGTTGTGCAGTCTGCCGTTACCATCACTTCCGGCGGCTCGGCTTCCGTCACGGTTTCGCCCGCCATCATCACGGCTGGCCAATTCCAGAACGTAAGCGTTACGACCACCTCCAGCACTGCCGTTGTCACACCGTTCAACAAGACCGGTGCCGTCAGCCCGCAGAACCTGGTGTTCCATCGCAACGCGTTCACCGTGGCCACTGCCGACCTGGAACTGCCTGATGGCGTCCATTTCGCTGGCCGTGCAAGCGACAAAGATGTTGGCCTGTCGATTCGTGTGGTTCGTCAGTACACGATCAACAACGACTCCATCCCCACCCGTCTGGACGTTCTCTACGGTTGGGCGCCCCTGTACCCTGAACTGGCTTGCCGAGTGGCTGCCTAATTTGGAGGGGAGTGTTAAGCGGACATAAGAGGATGCGGGACGCCAGGGTTTTTTCCGCTTTCCACCTGGCCTAGTTGAACCGCCCAATCTGCTCCCCACTACAAACTTTCTGAAAGGAACTAATCATGGCAAACCCAGGCCCAGCCTCTAGCCAAACGACCAACTATTTATTCAACGGCGATTCCACCGATGGCATTCAAATCGCTGGCACCGCCGCTGACCTGTTGGCCTTCCACGGTGCAACCCCCGTTGCCCAAGCCGCTACGATTGCCGACATCGGCAACAGTGCGACCGGTACCGAAATCGCCACCGCAGTCAATGCCATCATTGCTGCGCTGGAAGCAAAAGGTCTCATCGCCTCTGCATAAGTAGTGATGAAACCTCGAAAAAGGGCTATCCTCACAAGGGATGGCCCTTTTTTATTTCCGCCAGAAATAGGATAATTGGATAACTAACTCCGAGGAAAATTATGGACTCCCTCAAGATTCTCAGCCCAACTTATGCGTTGTCGCTGACCACTTCCGCATCAAGCGCCCTCCAACTGGTTCCAAACACAACGACCCGCGCCTTCCGCGTTGCCCTGTTGAACACAGGCACCGGCACTGCGGCCATCACGTTTGGCACCACCGACTCGAACATGGCCACACCGGCCATTCCCTCGACCGGTACTGGTGGCGCGTTTGTATTGCCACCCTCGATGTTGGTTCCGCTGGTCATCGACTGCGGCGCTCCTAACGTCTACGTTAAGGCCATTTCTTCAGGTACAAACGTCCTGTATATGACGCTGGTGGCCACCGAATAAGGATTTGTCATGGCTAATGACACCGCAAAGACCGTAACGACTAACCTCATTACGGTTCAAGGCACGTTTGAACCGCTGCCGCCTTACGAGATTATTTCGTTCATTGGCCCAGGCGGAACGCCTTTTTACGCACCGGTCAACCCCAATCTTGACGGTGTCAACATCACCAACAGTACGATTAACAGTACTGTTATCGGCCAGACAACCCCCGCTGCGGCTGCGTTCACCACGGCCACGGCCACCACAGTCCCGTCAGGCAACTATGACCTGACCAACAAACTCTACGTTGACGCGGCTATCGCGGGTATTTCTTGGAAACAACCCGTCCTGGCGGCTACAACTGCCAACATCACCCTGTCTGGCGCTCAGACAATTGACACCGTTTCGGTGACTGCGGGTGACCGAGTCCTGGTTAAGAACCAGACCGATGGCGAGGAAAACGGCATTTACATTGTCGGAACGCCCTGGACGCGGTCTGAAGATGCCAACACCTGGGACGAACTGGTCTCCGCGATGGTGTTTGTGGAGGAAGGTTCACAGGCTGGCTCCGCCTGGTATTGCTACGTTCAGCAAGGCGGAACTCTCGGCACAACCGATGTCACTTGGTCAAACTTCAGCGTTGCGGGCACTTACTTTGCCGGAACTGGCCTGACTCTTGCGGCCAACACGTTCAGCATCACCAACACCGCCGTCACCGCAGCCTCTTATGGTTCTGGAAGCCAGGTCGCAACCTTTACGGTTAACGCCCAGGGTCAACTGACCGCCGCCGCAAACACAAACATTGCGATTGCCGGCAGCCAAATCACCTCTGGAACCATCGATTCCGCCCGTCTGAGCGGCTCTTATAGCGGCATCACAGGTGTGGGCACCCTGACCGATTTGACGGTCTCAAACACGATTACAGGCTCCATTTCGGGCAACGCCGCGACCGCAACAACCGCAACAACTGCAACAACCGCAACCAATTTGGGTGGCGGTGCGACCGGTTCGCTGCCCTATCAAAGCGGGTCTAACACGACTACGTTCCTCGCGGCTGGCACCAACGGCCAGGTTCTCACCCTTGCGGCTGGTGTTCCGTCCTGGGCAACCCCCGCGGCTGCTGGTGACGTTTCCGGACCCGCCTCATCGACCGACAACGCTCTGGCGCGTTTCGATGGCACGACCGGCAAGGTTATTCAGAACTCAGCCATCACCCTGTCTGACGCTGGTGCCCTGCAAAACATCACCGAACTGAACTTTGATGTCACCCCGACCGGCGTGGTGGGCGGTGCGGGTTCGGTGTCATGGAACGATGCCGACAACTGCCAAAGCCTGGAAGTGGTCATGGCTGGCGGCACCGTACTTCAGCAAATTGGCGAGGATCAGTATTACCGCGTCAAGGCATCAAGCGCCATCACCAAGGGCCAGGTGGTTATGTTCACCGGCACCCTGGGCGCCTCTGGTGGTCTGACTGCTGCACCGGCCACCGGTCTAACGGCTGCGACCGGCTCATACATTCTGGGCATTGCTGCCGAGGACATTACTCTGAACTCATGGGGCTATGTGTCCTCATTTGGCGAGGTTCGTGGGTTTGACACCACGGGTTCCGCATCGAGTGAAACCTGGGCAAACGGTGACGTCCTTTATTACAACCCAGCGGTTACGGGTGGTCTGTCTAAAAACGTACCGACCGCACCAAATGCCAAGGTTCAGGTCTGCGCGGTGGTTTATGCTGCCGCCAACGGAACCGTGTTTGTGCGGCCCACGTTTGAGCCACGCCTGAATGACCTGTCCAACGTCTATGCCATCAGCCCGTCAGACAACGACCTGATTGTTTGGGACAACGCGGAAGGCCGGTGGGAAAATAGGGCACCGTCCACCGTTACCGCAGGGCTTGCAACCAGCCTGGCCGGTGGCGCTACGGGCTCTCTGCCATACCAATCCGCATCCAACACCACGACATTCTTGGCCGCGGGTTCCGATGGCCAGGTGCTAAAACTAGCCTCTGGTGTTCCGACCTGGTCATCTGACACCTCCGGCGTCACGATTACCGATGACACCACGACCAATGCGACCCGTTACATCACGTTCTCCGAACTGACCACGGGCAACGAAACGACCCTGGACGTATCGTCTACCAAACTGCAATTCAACCCCTCCAACGGCCTCTTTAGCCTGGGCGGGACAAGTGCGATCAAGGTTCCGGTCGGAACGGAAGCCGAAAGACCAGGCACACCGGCTGCGGGTATGTTCCGGTTCAACGATGATACGGACGCTTTTGAGGGCTATGACGGCACGGCCTGGGGTGCGATTGGCGGCGGGTCGAACATCACATCTTATGGATTGTGGGAGAACGCTGCGACCATCAGTGCGAACTACTCGATCACGGCTGGTAACAATGCACTTTCAAGCGGCCCGATTTCTATTGATAGCGGGGTCACAGTATCGGTGCCCTCTGGCTCAGTCTGGACTATTGTTTGATGCACTACACATACGCTCATCTCACGCCAGCAGGGCAAGTCTTTTACATCGGTAAAGGTGTAAAGGATCGTGTATTTGCAAAATCTGATAGGTCTTTAAAGTGGAGAGCGGTGGTTGCGAAATTTCGTGGATATACCGCTCAAATTTTGGCTGACTGGAAAACTGAAGCAGAGGCATATAGGCATGAACAGTTTTTGATCCAATGCTTTAAAGACTTGGGCCATGAACTGGTGAATCAAACCTCTGGCGGAAAAGGTGCGCTTGATTACTGCCAAACCCAAGAACTTAGGGCGCATAGATCAAAACAAATGAAAGGGCTTACACACACAAAAATTACTTGCCCACATTGTGGTTTTGTGGGTGGGGCAACCAGCACCAAGCGCTGGCATTTTGACAACTGCTCTGGTCGGCGTCCGCAGTTTAAGTCACGCCCAACTGTAAACGGGGTTCGTGTATATCTTGGAAAATTTCACACCAAAGAGGAAGCCGATAAAGTGGCTGAAGAATATAAAGCAAAGGTGGTGATTTAAATGAGCGTAACGATTAACGGCACGACTGGGATCACGACCCCAGCCCTAACCTCAACTGACCAAGCAACGATTGACGGTCTGTCGGTGGGTCAGGGCGCGGGCAATGTGTCAACCAACACTGCGTTGGGCGCGAGTGCGCTTTCTTCTAATTCGACTGGAACAAGGAACACTGCGGTTGGTTCTACTGCTGGATCAGGAGTTACTGGCTCAAGAAATACAATTCTTGGAGACAACACATTAGCGACTTCTACGAGCGGGAATGACAATGTGGCGATTGGTGACTACACCATGCGGGCATATACAGGCTCTAGTTCCACCGCTGTTGGCGCACAAGCAATGGGCAATGGCACTTCAAATAGTGGTGACAATAATACTGCTATCGGTGCTGGCGCAATGAACGCTAATGCTAGTGGTGCTTCAAATACTGCCGTAGGGTCATCTGCGCTCACCTCCAACACCACCGCCTCGAACAACACGGCTGTAGGTTATCAGGCTGGGTATAGTTCAACCACTGCTACAAGAAACACGCTTATTGGGCAGATTGCAGGATATGCACTAACGACCGGCGGTGCGAATGTTGTGATTGGAGACAACGCATTAAAAACCGGAACAACGGCTGAAAACTGTGTTGCCGTAGGTACTTATGCTTTGAGTGCTGCAACCGGAATTTACAACACTGCGGTCGGTGCTGGTGCTGGTGACGCAATAACAACCGGCGCAAAAAATACTATCCTCGGTCGCTACAACGGCAACCAAGGTAGCCTCGACATCCGCACTGCAAATAACTGGATTGTGTTGTCTGATGGTGATGGGAATCCTCGGCTCTACTGGGATGGCACAAACAGCCGATGGAGAGCGCCTAGCGGTCAATTCCAGATTCAGTATGCCTATGACACAACCAGCGGTTCTGCTGCCAATGTGATCGTTGGTTCTGATGGGGCAATGTTCCGTTCAACATCTGCTCTTAAATACAAGCAAGACATTCGTGACCTTGAGAGTATCGACATTGGGTTGTTTAGACCTGTTCGCTACAAGTCAAAGAGCCAAGTAGACGATCCAACCAAAGACCATATCGGAATCATTGCAGACGAGGTGCATGACGCTGGCGTGACTGAACTGGTTACTTACGGCCCTGATGGTGAAGTCGAGGGTTTCCAATACGAGCGTTTGACTGTTGTGCTGCTTAAGGCAGTGCAAGACCTTAAAGAAAAAGTAGAAGCGCAAGCCGCTGAAATCGCAGCACTGAAAGGCCAATAATGGAACTGACACAAGAAGAAATTGCCCGCCACTACTCTGCGGCTATGGACTCGGTGAACCTGATCAACGCTGGCAAACCGGCTGACATGACTGATGAGGACTGGGCTGACTGCGTGGCCAGGAACAAAGAGCATCTGCGGATCATGCTTGCGAAAGACTTCTGGACTACTGAAGATTTGACCCCATTGCAGGAGGCAGCACAGTGAGCAAAATCACATTCGCCCCTAACGCATCTGGCACGGGTACGCTGACTGTTGCGGCCCCCAACACAAACTCAGACTACACGCTAACGCTGCCTACAAATACGGGCACTATTTTGACTACGGCGTCATCTGGTCTGGGCAAGGTGTTGCAAGTTCTATCTGCTACTGACCTAACAGAGCGAGCAACCACATCAACTACTTTTGTTACTGCGTCAAATACACTTTCGGTAACAATTACTCCAGCGTCTGCTTCTAGTAAATTTTTAATACTAGCTAATACGGTAGGGTACAAATCATCAGCCTCAACGTACGGTCAATTTACAATTTATAGAGATGCAACAAATCTTGCCAGCGGTTCTCAGGCTTTGAATCTTATTACAGGTCAAGGTTATGTAACTGTTGGTATGAATTTTCTTGACTCGCCAGCAACGACTTCTCCAATTACATATCAAGTTTATTTGAGATCAACAGACGGAAATAACGTGTATATAAATGCTTATACAGCTAGTTCTTCGGTTGGGTCTATTACTGTTCTTGAGATTGCGGGATAAACATGAAACTTAAAGACGCAATTATTTTTTTAAACCCCAACATTGTGAGCGTTGGTGGAGACATTGCTTATGATGCCGCTGGTAACGTGGTCGAGTACGACTTGGCTGCGGCGCAGGCCATGGTCCAAGCAAATGAATACAAAGAACAACGTCAACCAGAATACCCACCGATTGGCGACCAGCTCGATGCTTTGTTCCATGCTGGCGTGTTCCCACCCGAAATGGCTGCGTTAATCCAAGCCGTTAAAGACAAGTACCCGAAACCATGAGCACACTAAAAGTAGACGAAATCCTAGATTCATCTGGCGGCTCCAATGCGGTGCTATACGGCCCTGCGTCCCCCGCTGGCTCTATGGGGTTTAGGAACCGCATCATCAATGGTGACATGCGGATTGACCAGAGGAATGCTGGTGCGAGTGTTACGCCAGCAAGCGGAGCCGTGACTTACACGGTTGATCGTTGGAAGTTTTATGTAACGCAAGCATCAAAATTAACGGTTCAGCAAAATGCTGGTTCAGTAACTCCTCCGGCTGGCTTTACAAATTATCTCGGCACAACTTCATCATCTGCATATTCTGTTGGAAGCGGTGATTTATTTGTTCAATATCAGGCAATTGAAGGCTTTAACTGTGCAGATTTTGCTTGGGGTACTGCATCTGCAAAAACAATCACAATTTCGTTTTGGGTTCGTTCAAGTTTAACTGGAACGCATAGCGGCGCACTTCAAAACTCTGCAAACAACCGTTCCTACGCTTTTACATTTACAGTTAACTCTGCAAATACTTGGGAACAAAAAACAATCACGGTTGCTGGAGATCAGTCTGGTACTTGGCTTACCAACAACGGTATTGGATTGTCCATTTATTTTAATTTGGGTGCTGGCTCTACATATAGTACAACTGCTGGGTCGTGGCAAGCAGGTAACTTTACGGCGGTTACTGGTTCTGTCAGCGTAGTCGGAACCAACGGAGCCACCTTCTACATCACCGGCGTACAACTAGAAGTCGGCAGTGTGGCTACTGAGTTTGAGCGCAGACCTTATGGCACTGAGTTGGCGTTGTGTCAACGGTATTTTCAAAGCATTGGTGGAACTGTTCAATATACAAGGTTTGCGTGGGGTCAAGCATATTCTGGGTCTCGTGCACAAGTCATTACGCCATTAAAAGTTACCATGAGAACAAGTCCGTCACTTAATGTGGTTGGTTCAACTTATGCCCCAAACTCAACGGCATCAAATCTTGCGGTAACTGCTTATGCTATTGATTCAGCAGACCCAAACAATGTTGTAACTGATATTACCGTATCGTCTGGGTTCACCGCTGGATATGCAACTCAATGGATTTCTCTTAATAACACAACAACATTTGTTCAATATTCAGCGGAGTTATAACAATGTATAGAGAACAAAAAAACAGTAGGGATGAAATAACATCCGTTTTAAGGTCAGATGGTTGGTCTATTCCTTTTGACCCCGCCAACACAGACTATCAGGAATACTTGAAGTGGGTTGCCGAGGGTAACGAACCTCTGCCGCATGATGCGCCCGTATTAGAACAAGCATCCGAAAACACGTTTACGGTGCAAATATGACCTTTGACTGGAAAATCTCCGAACTGGTGTTGGATGGCCAGGTCATCAAGTCCGTCAGGTATCACGTTACATTGGCGGACGGTGACCACGCGGTGGCCACTGAGGGCTACTGGAAGATGCGGAAACAGTACGAGATGGGCGAGAACGTGGGCGAGGCCCAGGTCGCACATTGGGTGGATTTAGACGCTATCCAAGACGGCAAACATCTAATAAAATCGAGACTACAAGAGCAACTGGATGCGCTGAAGTCCGCAACACCGACCAAGCCGCCCTGGGCCGTGGACACATTCAAGGTGACGATATGACGCAACCAATCGACATCATCAGCCGCGCCCTCAAAGACATCGGGGCACTAGAGGCCGGTGAAACTCCCGCCCCTGCGGACGCCCAAGACGCGTTCGATATGCTCAACGATATGCTCGACCAGTGGTCAAACGAGCAAATGATGGTCTTTTACAAGACCGAAATCGTCTACACGCTGACCGCCGGCCAAACTCAGTACACCATCGGCCCAGGTGGCCAGATTGGTGCCACGGTGACCGGCTCCATCAGCGGCACAACCCTGACGGTGACCAACATCACCCAGGGCGCAATTGCCCTTGGAATGACCATCTCTGGCTCTGGAATCACTGCGGGCACCAAGATTGTCGGGTTCGGAACTGGTGCGGGCGGCAACGTCAATTACGCGGGCACTTATACGGTGAGCGTATCCCAGACGGTGGCCAGCACAACCATTTCGGCCTATTACGAGCGCCCCCTGTCGATCAACTCCGCGTTTGTGCGGGTCAACACGACCGCCAACGGCCAGCCCATCCAGGGTGGTGGTCTGGACTATCCGGTGACTATCCTGAACCTGGAGAACTACGAACTGATTGGTCTAAAGACCATGAACGGCCCTTGGCCCCGTGCGCTCTACTACCAGCCAGGCGAGACCCTCGGAACCATTACGGTGTGGCCAAACCCTTCCCAGGGTGAGATGCACATTTTTGCCGACACCATGTTCCAGCGGTTTGGTTCCCTGTACGACAACATTGTCATTCCCCAGGGCTACTATATGGCCATGCGCTGGTGCCTGGCCGAACGGTTGTGCCCCATGTATGGCAAGTCTAACCCGCAGCAAATTGCGATGATTAACGCTTTTGCTAGTAACGCCAAATCAGTCATCAAGCGAACCAACATGAAACCAATTCAGGTGGCCAGATTTGATGACACGTTAGTGGTTGGCAAGAGGGCGGATGCCGGTTGGATACTTACAGGAGGCTTTTAGCGGGTTTATTAGGTTTGTGGATTTATTAGGTATAATTGACTGGTCACTTAATAGGAGCCAGTCATGGACGAACAAGCAAAAAGAGAACGAAATGCCGAATACCAACGCCGCTACTACCAACGCAAAAAGCAAGGACTTGTTGCCCCAAATAGCGGCAAAGCGCAAAACACGCCTGATGTTTTGTGGTCAAAGGTTGACATTCGCGGAGAAGATGAGTGCTGGGAATGGAAGGGTTTTAGAAACCACGACAACTATGGCCGCACTTGGATCAATCAAAAGGGCTATTACGCGCATCGCGTCATCTTCAATCTTGCGTATCCTGGCAAAATTGACCTCAACGCCCCTCGCGCTACTGACATCAGTGGTTTCGTTTTGCATCGGTGCGACAACCCGCCGTGCTGCAACCCAAAACACTTGTACCTTGGTACGTTCAAAGACAACACGCGGGACAAAGTGGAACGCCGCCGTTGTCCAGACTTTAGCGGGGACAAAGGCCCGCGTTGCAAACTAACTATGGAACAAGCCCGTCAAGCCAGAGAATTACGCAAACAAGGCCAGTCTGTCCGCAGTCTTGCGGCCCAGTTTGGCATCAGTCTGCCATCTATGAAATCTTTGCTGCGCGGTGACTCTTACAAGGAGGGCGCGTAATGGCAGATTTTGGCTTTGTAGGGGCTGCATATGAAGCGCCATCCATTTATCAAGATGCACAGGAACTGATCAATTTCTATCCCGAAATTGATCCCACCAAGTCACCCCAGGATCGCGGCGTCATCGCCCTGTATCCGACCCCAGGTTTGGAAACTCTGGCCATTTTCCCCAATCAGGAGGAAGTCCGCGCCCTGCGAACCTTGTCCGGCGGCACCCAACTGATGGCCGTCTGCGGTGACTTTGTTTACGTTCTCGAATCCGACCTGACCCCCAAGATTGTTGGCCAACTTAACTCCGCCACCGGCCTGGTCGGCATGGTAGACAACGGCGTTAACGTCTACATTGTGGATAACGATTACCGATATACCTGGCGCATTTCCAACCCATCAGCGGCAATTTTTACTGGGTCAATTAGCAGCACAACCCTGACCGTGACCTCGGTTTTGAGTGGCACGATTGCGGTTGGCCAGGCTATTTTTGGTAACGGTGTTGGCCAAAATACCATCATTACCGCGCTGGGAACCGGATCGGGTGGAACTGGAACGTACACCGTCAGCAAGTCCCAAACTGTTGCATCGACCTCGATTAACGCTGCGGCCTCACCGGCCATCTTTAGCGCAACCATTAGCGGCACAACCATGACCGTGGCCAGCGTGAGCAGCGGAACCATAGTGATTGGCCAGACGATTGTCGGCGCTGGTATTACGGACGGCACCATCATTACCGCGCTCGGAACGGGTTCTGGTGGCGCCGGAACCTACACGGTCAGCGCCTCTCAAACGGTCACCCCAGCGGTTACGGTCTACGCATCCAACTGGTCGGTTTTACCCGCAACAGACGGTGCTTTTGAGGGTGGGGGAACGGTAGACATTACCGACAACTATTTTGTTTACAACAAGCCTGACTCCCAACTGTTCGCGGCCTCAGACCTGTTGAGCCCTATTACCGACCCCCTGTCGTTTGGCTCTAAAGATGGGTCACCGGATGACCTTGTTGCCATTATCGTTGACCGGCGCGAGGTTTATCTTTTGGGTGAGATGTCATCTGAGGTGTGGATTGACTCCGGCGGGGTGCCGTTTCCGTTCACGCGTATCCCAGGCACCTCAACTCAACAGGGTATTGCAGCCCGTTGGTCATGCGCTCGGATGGGCAACTCTTTTGCTTATGTGTCCCGCAACAACCGTGGTGAAGCCACCATCGTGCGGATGAACGGATATTTTCCAGAGCGGATCAGCACCCACGCCGTGGAAAATACCCTGGTCGGTCAGAACGTCTCGGACGCCCTGGCCTGGACTTATCAACTAGAGGGGCATGAGGTTTATGTGGTCACATTCCCCAGTATTGGCGAACACGGCCTGACTTGGGCGTATGACAACACCACCGGCGCCTGGCACAAGTGGCTCTACACCAACAATATGGGCGAGTACGAGCGCCACCGTGGCAACTGCTGCGCGTTTTTCAACCAGAAGGTTTTGGCCGGTGACTACGAGAACGGCAAACTTTACTGGGTGCGTCAGGACTACTACACCGATGACGGCCAGATGGTTCGCCGGCTGCGCCGTGCGCCGCACCTAACTTCTGACTTGCAGCGCCAGTATTTCCACGAACTCCAGATTCAATTCCAGCCTGGCGTTGGGTTATCCACGGGCCAAGGCGAGGACCCTCAAGCCATGTTGCGCTGGTCTAGTGACGGTGGCTCGACCTGGTCCAACGAATACTGGACAACGATTGGCAAACAGGGCCGATATGCAAACCG
>Ga0079302_1000021_pt1 | contig 36885 bp, 48 predicted proteins | sample Wag4_2014_7_16_FD_75102 | JGI IMG/M metagenome (GOLD analysis project Ga0079302, IMG submission 75102) | Fresh water mixed with fracking chemicals microbial communities from Ohio, USA - Utica-2 Time Series FC 2014_7_16 | ecosystem: Engineered > Industrial production > Chemical products > Input... | reverse complement strand
GATTCATTCTGTGCGAGGATGGGTCCGGTAGCAGAGAAGAGCGAGAAGGGCAGTAGAGCTCGCGCATCGATGAAACGTTGGAATTGCCCGGGTTGGTGACCATGGCTTATTCAGGAACCGTAGGAACGACTGTTATTGATGTTCAAACCCTGATTGATCATGGGGCGAGACGTTGCGGCAAGCTTGCTGAGGAGTTGACCTCTGAGCAGGTTCTATCTTCACGTCAGTCGTTGTATTTCCTGCTCTCAAACCTGATCAACATCGGTATTCAGTACTGGGCGATTGAGAAGAAGGTTTTCGGCCTGAGGGCTGACAAATACATCTACGACCTCCCCTTGGGTGCAAATGACGCCCTGAACGTCCTTTATAGGCAGATGGAGCGCCCCTCTGGGAGCTACGCCTCGAGTGCCGGCGGAAACGTTGAGAACGCCTTTGACGACAATGTGGATACGATCTGTACGCAGAACGCTGCGAACGGGAATATCTCGGTTGATTACGGTGCTGACAACCCAACTTACATTGGGTCGATTGGAGTGCTTCCCGGCACGTCTGGGACCTTCAATGTGACCTTTGAGTGGTCCAATGACGGAATTACTTGGAACACCCTCTATACGCCCGGTGCAACGGCTTGGGTGAACGATGAGTGGCTCTGGTATGACATCCCAGCCGGCGCAACAGCTCGTTTTTATCGTATGCGAGAAACTGGCGGCGCAACCCTGTCAGTTCGTGAGCTGTACTTCGGCAATGATTCGCTAGAGGTCACGATGGCTCGTTTGAACCGCGATGACTACACGAACCTGCCGAACAAGAACTTCACTGCAAACCAGCCGTATCAATTTTGGTTTGATCGAACAGTTCCTCAGCCGTCGGTGTACCTGTGGCCAGTCCCGTCAAGCAATTTTGTGCAGATGACGGTTTGGTACTCGAGGCAGATCATGGACGTTGGATCTTTGACTGGTGAGCTCGAGATCCCGCAGAGGTGGTATGAGGCGACTGTGATGATGTTGTCGCACCGGATGGCCTTAGAGCTTCCCGGGGTGGATTTGCCAAGAATTCAGTATCTAGAGCAGCAGGCTGACAAGTACTTGTTGCAGGCAGAGATGGAGGAGCGTGACCGCGGACCAATCTACCTTGCGCCCGGAATCCAAGTCTATACGAGGTAGCGATGCCGATCTTCTTGGACACGGAGGGAATGTCAGACATCGCGATTGCGGTATGCGATCGATGCAGGATGAAGCGCCCCCACGCAATCATGCGAAACGACCCGAATTTTCCGGGTTTATTGGTTTGTCCTTACGGCTGCGCGGATGAGTTTGACCCGTACAGATTACCCGCAAGAAAAACCGAAAAAATCACAATCAGATTTCCCCGACCTGATGTATCTTTGACCGAGGTGGACGATCAGTCGCCTGAGTATCAAGGGAAATATGGACCGTAAAGGAATGTAAATGGCACAGTCTGGCTACACCCCTATCAAACTATATTACAGTACCGTCACCGGCAACGCGCCTACTGCCACCAACCTTTCGGATGGCGAGCTCGCGATAAACATTGCTGATGGAAAGCTGTTTTATAAAGACAGCGGTGGAACGGTATCGGTCTTGGCGCAAGCTGGCGCAGTGGTGGCAAACGCGATTGCGGGCGGCACTGCGAATCAGGTCGTCTATCAAACGGGCCCCAATACCACATCATTCATTGCCGCTCCATCCACACCCGGCACGTTTCTTTATTGGAGTGGGTCGTCGTTTTCGTGGCTTACGGGTGCTGGCCTTGGATCAGTCACCTCGGTTGATGCTGACGGCGGAACGACCGGTCTAACATTCACTGGCGGCCCGATCACGACGGCTGGAACTCTCACCATGTCAGGAACCTTGGCGGTTTCTCATGGGGGGACTGGAATCACTTCATTTGGTACCGGTGTTGCGACAGCGCTTGGATACAACACCACCGGTAGTGGCGGGATGGTGCTTGAGGACTCGCCATTGTTGGTGACTCCGAATCTTGGCATCCCCTCGGCTGTAGACCTAACTAATGCGACAAATGTCCCCGCTGATGAGTTAGTAGGTACGGTTGACGTGACGAATGGCGGCACCGGGGCAGCAACCCTCACGGCAAACAGCCTCATTGTTGGAAACGGCACATCGCCTGTGGCCGGGATTGCCCCGGGCGCTTCTGGCTATGTGCTAGCGAGTAACGGGACCAACTGGGTGGCCGTTTCTCCAGAAGCCGCAGGTGGTTCTCCGATTGGAACCATGGTGTACATGGCCGGAACCACTACCACAGGCTACCCCGGAACCACGTGGCTCAAGTGTGACGGCAGCATCATTTCGAAATCTACGTACTCAACGCTTTTTGATCGGATTGGGTACGCTCCTGATGGCTTCTCTACGCAGACCCAATGGGGTTATATGGGTCAGGCCACTACCAGTACGATCTGGCGCATGACTTATGGCGGCGGCAGGTGGATTTATGTAAATAACGGTGGCCGTATTGGAACGTCTACAGACGGCTTCAAATGGTCGGCAGAGACGACTGTTACGACATCCATTCTGTACGATGTTAGCTACGGCGGCACGAATAATCTTTACACCGTCGTGGGTAACGTAGGTGTTTTGTATACCTCTACTAACGCGGCCTCTTGGTCCGTTGGCACGTCAAATACCACCTCTATTCTGTATGTAACGCATGCCACCCCTTCGCTAATTTCCATAGCGGGTGATTTTGGAGCCTATCAAGCGTCTACGGATGGCGTCATTTACTCCACGTATGGCATCAACATGCAGTACACCACTGCGAATGCTACGCCAAGGGTGGCCCGCAACGGAAACACCTATGTTGCTGCTGGTGGTCTCGGATTCATATCGTACGCAAATGCTGCATTGAGCTTTACTCAGTGGAGCGCTGCCACTTCTGGAACGGTTAGCGAGCTGAGGGACGTCATTAGTAACGGCTCAAACCTGTTTATTACTGGTGGTGTGGGTGGTGTACTTCTAACATCTCTAAACGGCGCTACTTGGACGGCAAGAACATCTGGAACCACTAGCCACATTAACTGCCTGACGAATAATGGGACCACTCTCTACGTTTACGCTGGTGTTGGTGGGGCATTGTCCACTTCTCCTGATGGAACCACGTGGACGGCTCGGACATCTGGAACTGCCAGCGAAATTCGAGATATTCATTGGGATGGAAGCCAGTATGTGTACGTTGGGGTTGGTGGCGTAGTCGCAACATCTCCGAACGCAATTACATGGACTGCGCGTACGTCCACCGTTACTTTTCAGCTTGAAGGTGTATGGGGGAATGGAACAAGGTGGGTAGCTGCCGGTTTTGAAGGAACCGTGGTCACGTCTACCGACGCCATTACATGGTCGACCACTACGACCCCAACCTTCTCCCGCGAGGATTTCAGCTCAGTTGCGTTTGGAAACAGCACTTGGGTTCTTGTAACCCAGTCTGGCCAATCATTCACGTCGACTGACGGCATCACTTGGGGCTGGGGCAAGAACTTTAACTTGGAGTTCCTAAATGTGAACTTCTTAAGTGGCGTCTTTGTTTTCAGCGCGTCGAATTTTGTCGCCACTTCTACTGACCTGATCTCTTATGTTTACGCCGGTGGATCGGCGATGAACCGCAGAATTTACGACATTACTACCAACACAGCAAATGACAAGTGGGTGATGGTTTCTACGTCGAAACAAAATAACTCCACCGCCCAGAATCGTTGGTCGAATATCAGGTATTCAAGCGATGGCTACACTTGGCTGGGGGCCCCAGTACAGGGCGATGGGCCTTATACGCAAAACTGTTTGGCCACCACGGTGACCTATCTTTCGGTTGGTTATGGTGATGGTATGTACGTCGCCGGCGGAAACAATGGTCAGGTGCTCACCTCGACCGATGGGGAGACATGGACATCCTATGGTCTGGCAACGAACTCGACCGCCACGATGCTTGAGTTCGGAACGGATCTGTACGTCCTCGGGTATGAGATGCAGCGCAACTCAACTCAGACAACGTGGTGGAACTGGACAACTGCCCCGAACCCTTCGACCGCAAACCAAGGATTGTTTGCGCCGATTAGGGCCATCAACGACGGCACAAAAATCGTTACGTGCGGCGGTTCTGGGCTAGCTTGGACCACCACTGATTGGAGCGCTTGGACGCAAGTTACGGCCACCACTTCGGGCCAACAGCTTAACTGCCTAAGTTACAACGGCTCCGTGTACGTTATTGGTGGTCAGGCTGCTACTATCCTGTCCTCAACAGATGCTGTCACATGGACTCCACGCACCTCTGCCGGAGGTACCCATCACTACGGGTTGGCATGGGGTTCTGGGCCCGGTTTGTGGGTCATGACGAGCAACACGGGTGCTATTCAGACCTCGCCCGATGGCATTACTTGGACGGCCCGCACGTCGGGTACTGCACAATCGCTCAACTGGGCGCATTATGCGAATAATCTGTATGTCGCGGTCGGGAACAACAATACGGTTGTCACATCCACCAATGGGACCACTTGGACCCTAACATCTGTGGCGGGTGGCAACTGGGGTTATGTCACTTACGCCCAGAGCAAATGGGTTCTATCCGGAACCGCTAATGTTCTCACCACGACCGATTTTGTTACCTTCTCAACCGTTTATACGAGCCCTCAATCTGCGCTGTCAGTCAGGGCGTACTACGGCGACATTTCCGGCAAATGGTATCTTGTTCATGATTTCGGAAACATTGTTACCTCCACCGACCTTGTGACATTCAGCAAGCGTTACGGTGGGGTTCCGCAGAATGCGGCCATCAACGGAATGACGTATGACGGCACTTATTGGGTGGCGGGTACTTCAACAAACGTTTCGACTGCTGCTGGTAGAAATCTGTTCACCTCGACGGATGCACAGACTTGGGTGGCCACAGGAAGCCAGCAGGAGACCATCTCGGTCTGCAACTACGTTGAGTATGGGAATGGTATTACCCTTGCCGTAGGGAACGCTGGACGCGGCTTCTACGCAGCTACAGACCCGTCAGTGTCGTTCTACTCTTGGGCGCTACTTACGACCTCTACTCCGAGGAGTATCGCGTATGGTTCAGACGGCAAGGTAGTAGTGGTCGGTCAAGGCGGATTCATTCGTTATTCAACTGACGGAAGGGTGTTTAACACCGTCACCTCTGGGACCACTTCGGTACTGAATACCGTTTCCTACGGAAATGGGCTGTGGGTGTGCGCTGGTGATGGTGGCGCTTTAAGGACCTCTACAGACGGTATCACATGGACTGGAACCACGCTGGGTGGCGCTCCATCGGTATTGGACATCATCTATGTGCCAGAGCAGAGCTTGTGGCTCTACACCACTGCTGGCGCTCCCGGTGGAGTGGTTACGACCACAGACTTCGTTACTTTTACTGGGCGTGCGACAACCATTGCTACGGGCAACATTTACACTGCCGTTTGGGGTAATGGACAGCTCATTGTTGGCTCAGATACCGGCGAGATGTCGATATCGAACAATGCCGTAAATGGATACTGGGCGGTATGGAGAGCTATCACAAGCCCGACTGTAAGTACTCAGGGGATTCTCCGGCTCAATTACTTTGCGGATGATCCAAAGATTAACTATATATTCGGCTCGAGCAATGGTGTAATTGCTACATCTTCTGGTGGCTGGGAATGGGACATGCATCGATGCATGAGCGTAGGAACCACGACGGCCCAGTTTGGAGCTGTGTGGTCAAGTGCTTATCACGACGGCTACTACTTCATCGGCGGCCAATTTGGTTCCACCTTCTATACCCGAGATCCGAACAAATGGACCACAAGAATCATCCCTACAATTACGAGCTACGACATTTACGAGTTTGCCAGCACACCATATGGTCTGTTGTCGATTGGCTTGTCTAGCGGCATATACCATATCTACAGTCCCACTTATAACTACAATACGGCCATCGAATTCAGGGTTCCCGACGCTATCCCTGAGTATTTGCCAAGCGTCAATGGAGAAGTAGACTCGGCTTTGTGGATAAAAGCCTTATAAACCTAGGAGAGAAAATGCAGCAAGATATTCACGTACTTGTAGTAACACCTGCGTATAGCGGAAAGGTCAATGCTCAGTACGCCGTGGCACTTGCGGACACTCAACTGTTGCTGAAAAGCAAGGGAATCAACATCACATTCAGAATTTCTGCCTCCGGTTCGTTGCTGGTAGCTGAGAGAAATCGGCTCACGCAAGCTTTTATGGAGTCAGAAGCGACGCACATGTTGTGTATTGATTCGGACCTCGGGTGGCCACCTGAGGCAGTTTTGAAGATGTTGGAAGCTGACAAGGAGTTTGTGTGTGGCATTTACCCGGTTCGGGGTCACAACACATTTACGTTTAGGCCCGACTGCAACCCCAATGGGTCAATTATCCAAGAGGGTCACCTGCTAAAGATGCAGTATGTTCCCGCTGGATTCATGCTCATAAAGCGCAGCGCCATTAAGAAGATGCAGGAAAAGCACAAGGACACCTACTTTAGCCCCAAGCATCATGAGAATCCCACCGGATCTGGCTACTGCCTTTTCAATACCGAGGTCTATGAGGGTGAGTTTTGGGGCGAGGATTATGTGTTTTGTAGAAAGGCTACTGAGGCGGGTGTCGATATTTGGGCCGACCCGCTCATTACCTTTGATCACAATGGAACCGTAGGGGTTCTAACGTCGGTCCTTAGCGATAAGCCGCCTGAGGACCAAGTGACTGATGTTGAAGCCAAATAGGTGATTGCATGTTAGTGTCCCGACTAGATCAAAATGGTGTGTTCCTCGAGGCCGTGGAGTATGAGTTTTCAGACGGCGTTATGGTCCTTCCCAAGGGCTACAGCTTCTCGTTGCCACCAGAGATTCCGTCGGGGCACTACGCAATCCTTCAGGGCGACTGGAAGATTATTGAGGGCAGCCCATATGGTGCTCCTGAGTCTAATGAGGACGCCCCCTCTTTAATTGATTTTCGGATACGAAGGAATGAGCTCCTGTCCGAATCTGACTGGACTCAGCTTGCTGATGCTCCACTCACGGCTGAGCAGAAATCTGCATGGGCCACGTACCGTCAGGCATTGCGAGATATCCCACAGTCCGAGGGCTACCCTGATAGCTTCATATGGCCCAATAGACCGTGATCGACCCAATAACCGCCCTAGCCACCGCGACGGCAGTCTTTAATGGACTGAAGAAGGCGGTTGAAATAGGCAGAGAGGCCGAGGACATCTTCGGCCAACTGTCTAAATGGGCTACGGCGGTTGCAGACGTACACGAGGGGATTGCTCAGGCGGACAAGCCGCCTCCCCTCTTTAAGAAGCTGACCTTTGCGAATGACAATGCCGCAGCCTTTGATGCGTATGCCGCCAAGGTTAAGCTTCAGCAACAGGAGAAAGAGCTGTACGAGATGTTCCTGTACGGGGAGCTTCAGCACCTCGGGGTGGATGGGTACAAGGAACTCATCAACATGCGCCGCAAGATCAAAGAGGATCGGGAGCGGCAGATCTACGCACAGGCTCGACGACGAAAAGAGTTTGTGGACGCTGTGGGTACATGGGCGCTGGTTTTACTGGCGCTTTTAGTTGCTGGCGTAGCAATCTGGCTGACGATCCACGTCATCACGAATAGGGGGCTGTAATGCTGTCACTCATCTCGACCCTTGGCGGGCTCTTGGTCTCTGGCCTACCTAAACTGCTTGAGTTCTTCCAAGACCGTGCTGACAAGGCTCACGAGGCTAACCTCATGCGGCTTCAGATGGAGCGCGAGCTGGCCATGGCTGCCCAAGGATTCGCTGCCCAAGCCCAAATGGAGGAGATTCGCACCGAGCAGGTCATGATGGAAACGACGGCTGAGATGACCAAGGCCGCTCTGAAGCATGACGAGAAGGTTCTGGATCGTGCCCATAAATGGGTAGCGTCTTATGTCGGCACGGTGAGGCCAACGGTGACCTACATTTTTGTGTTTGAGCTGGTCGGAATTAACATCTGGTTGTGCTTCTATTTGTGGAATAACCCCCAGCTCATTAACTCAATCGACGACGTGATGCGATATGCGGACGTCCTGTTTTCCTCTGATGAGATGGCCATGTTAGGGGGAATTATCGGCTACTGGTTCGGAAGTCGAGGTTGGAGTAAGCGGTGAAAACATCCTCTTCCACACGGGAGATGATGGCGCATCACGAGGGGGTTAGATTAAGGCCGTACCTTTGTCCGGCGCATCTTTGGACGCTTGGAATTGGATCGGTTTTGCACCCCGAGCAGATCAAATTGCCGATGGTGAGGAAGGATGGATACACAGGACCGTTACGCAAGGATTTCCCGCTTGGAGATCAGTACCGCAAGAAGTTTACAAAAGAGGAGGTCATGGACTTCTTTGAGAAAGACTTGGGTCGTTTTGAGCGTGGTGTTCTTCGATATTGCCCTCGCGTACTGGGCAACCAAGCAGCTTTTGACGCTCTTGTCAGTCTGAGCTTTAACATCGGCTTGGGGGGCCTGCAAAGGTCCTCCGTAAGGATGAAATTCAACCGTGGGGACTACCTCGGAGCGGCTGAAGCGTTTATGATGTGGACCAAGGGTGGTGGCCGTATTCTGCCCGGTCTTGTCAAACGAAGGCTTGATGAGAAGAAACTTTTTTTGAGTGGATTTGAGGACGAATAATGGATTCACAAACCCTTCTAAATGTGGCCTTTGCTTGTGCTGGATTTTTTGGTGGCTGGACAATCAACTCGCTTTCCCGTTCGATCATCCGTATTGAGGACAAGCTTTCAGAGCTTCCGCTGGTTTATGTGGCCAAGGATGATTACAAGCGAGATATTGACGACGTCAAGAGCATGTTGACAAGGATCTTTGACAAGCTTGACGGAAAGGTGGACAAGAATGAGTTCCGCAGTCAAGGCTGATCCGACCAAATGGAAGCGGATTGTCGCTTCTGTCAAAGCCTCCGATAAAGGGGGCAATCCGGGCCAGTGGAGCGCGAGGAAGGCTCAACTAGCCACCCAGAAGTACAAAGCCTCTGGAGGGGGTTACAAGGGCCCCAAAAAGGCCGATAATTCGTTATCGAAGTGGACGAAGGAGGACTGGGGAACCCGGTCTGGAAAGCCGTCTACGCAGGGACCTGAAGCGACCGGCGAGCGTTATTTGCCGAAAGCGAAACGAGAGAAGCTGACCCCTTCTGAATACGCGGCAACAACGAGAGCCAAACGCGAGGGAATGCGGCAGGGGAAACAATTTGTTCCTCAGCCTGAATCGATCAAGAAAAAGGTTTGGTAAATGACTGCTGCTGCCGTAATGACTTATGACAGCCTCGTCGAAGACATTGAGTCTTATCTCGATCGAACTGATCAGGCCACCATTCAAAAAATACCGACATTCATCATGCTGGCTGAGCAGGTTATCGCTGCTGAGCTCAAGTTCCTTGGAAACCTGACGGTCAACACCTCAAATTTCGTCAAGGGTCAGGCGATTGTAGACAAGCCTGCTCGCTGGAGAAAGACCGTTTCTATGAACGTGACAGTGGCTGGCGAACGTCGCCCTGTCCTCCTCCGCAAGTACGAATACCTTCGTGAGTACTGGCCAGATCCAGCCGAAGAGGGCGTTCCTGCTTACTACTGTGATTATGACTACACGCACTGGTTGGTAGCGGCTACACCAGACGACGATTATGAGTTTGAGGTGCTGTATTACGAGCGATTGCAGCCGCTAGATTCCTCAAACCAAACGAATTGGTTTACCCAGTACGCTCCTCAGGCGATGCTATATGGCAGCCTTTTGCAGGCCATGCCGTTCCTGAAAAACGACGAGCGAATTCCGATGTGGCAGGGCCAGTACGACAAGATTATGGGGGTTCTCAAAGTTGAGGATATTTCTCGTATTGGTGACCGCCAAACAATTGTGAGGGATTCATGAGCTATAACAGTCCGTTTACCGGTAACGTAGTACAGCCTACCGATGTTTCCTATCGGTCGGTAACCCTTTCCGCCAACACTCAGCTCGAGTGGCCGATCAATGGCAGCGCAACCAACAATTACGCTGCTCGAATCATGGATGTCTCGGCCACTTCTGCCGGCCTTCAGCTTCGGATGCCACCGGCGAATCAGACATCGGTAGGTAACGATGCGATGATTCGGAACGTGGGGGCCAACACCTTCACGGTCTACGATTATGACGGGCAAAACACCATCGTCAGTATCGCGGCGGGTGAGGCGAAGTACATCTACATCACCACCAACGCCAACACAGCCGGAACTTGGGGCACGTTGGGATTTGGTGCTGGGACATCATCTGCGAACGCTGCGACCCTAGCTGGTTTGGGTTTGGTTGCTTCTGGCTCAACCCTAAATCAAAGCCACCCAATCCAATCGATTGTTAACGGGTCGACCATCACTTCCGGCGCTAGAGCGCAGACATTGTTGTGGTCTGGTGGCACAGGAACCGTTACGCTGCCTTTGGCTGCTAGTCTTGGTGCCAACTGGTTTACGCTCATTAAGAACAATGGCACTGGCACCTTGACGGTTAATACGAGCAGTAGCCAGACCATTGATAGCTCCCTGACTAAAAACTTTAACCCGAATGAGTCGGCTTTCATTATCTGCACCGGAAGCGATTTCATTACGGTCGGTTATGGCGTAAGCACTAATTTCTCGTACACGGTTCTAACAAAGCCCGTTACAGCAGGTTCGTATACGCTGACTGCTAGCGAGGCTTCAAACGTTATTCAGGTCTTTACTGGGACCCTGACGAATAACGTGGTGATCAACTATCCGCCGGTTGTGAACTTTTACGTGGTGTCGAATCAGACGTCTGCTGGTGGTTACACGCTGACGCTGCAAACTGGGATATTAGGTGGCGCGACAGCCACCATTCCAGCCGGAGGTCAGGCGACCGTAATCTGCGACGGAACGAATTTCCTAAACGCGAACACCGTTCAAGCGGGTGCTACTTCTATTCAGGTGGTCGATGGGTCGGCTGGCTCACCATCTATTCAGTTCGCCTCAGAAACTAACACCGGAATTTATAGGCCCGGAGCTGGTACTTTCGGCATATCAGTACTCGGAAACAACATCGTTGACGTGACCACATCTGGCCTATCCGTGACTGGTAGCGGAAACTTTACCGGAGGCATCTCCGGCGGCACGTTCTAATGTCAAAAAAAGTATTCGCCCTTGATACGTTGCCCGGTATTCAGCGGGACGGAACCCTTTTCGACAAGGGCTTTTATGCAGACGGTCGCTGGTGCAGGTTTCAGCGTGGACGTCCTCGCAAGATGGGCGGCTATCGCGAGATCACACCATCTATCGCTGGTATCTCGAGAGGCGTGTACGTAAGCCCGCAGAATGGCTTTAACAATGTGTTTAACGGCTACCGAGATGGCCTTCAGGTTACGCCGATTAACAATGACGGTGTCGGTGCTGGTATTACGAACCTGACGCTCACCGACTTTAGCCAGAACATAAACAATCTCTGGCAGTTCGACACTTTCACTGACACGCTTGGGTCTGGGAATACGCTGCTGCTTGCTCATCCCGGTCAGAATCTAGCGCAGATTGATAGCACGACCAATACGCCGGTACTTCAGGGCCCTATCGCTGGTGGGAACATGTCTGCGATCGGTGTGTTTACCGACTCATTGACGCTTACCTCTGGATCTCCTACGGCAACGCTTGCCACGGCAAACCCGCTCATCGGAGCTGGACAGAGCGTGTCTGGCACGGGCATTCCAGCGGGCACCACGGTGGTGTCCGTAGTTTCGACCACTGTGACGCTGTCCCAAAATGCAACGGCTTCTGGCGCGCAGACCATCACGTTTGATAACAACGTCGACGTGTCCGGTGGTGTAGTGGTGCTGCACCCTTACGTCTTCGTATATGGCAATGACGGGCTTCTGCGGAACTGCTCCTCTGGGAACATTAACGACTGGGTTTCTGCTGATGCCAATGAGGTTAACGTGGCCACCGGCAAGATCGTCAAGGGCCTACCCGTTCGTGGCGGATCAAATTCACCTTCGGGTTTGTTTTGGTCGCTGGACTCCTTGGTTCGGGTGTCCTATGTCGGGGGTGTGGGCACCCCAGCCCAATTCTGGCGATATGACGTGATCACGAGCCAGACCTCCATCATGTCTTCGCAGTGCGCGATTGAATACGATGGCATCTACTACTGGATTGCTACTGACCGCTTCATGCTGTACAACGGCGTGGCCAAAGAGATCCCAAACAATTTCAATCAGAACTTCTTCTTCGACAACCTAAACTACGCTCAACGCCAAAAGGTATGGGCTACAAAGGTTCCGCGGTTTGGAGAGATCTGGTGGTATTACCCTCGTGGCGACTCCACCGAGTGCAACGACGCCATCATTTACAACGTCCGTGAAAATGTCTGGTATGACGCTGGGACCGCTCTTGGAGCTCGTCGGTCGGCTGGATTCTTCTCTCAGGTCTTCCGTTATCCGATTGCAGCCGGATGGGAGCCTAACGCGGTTGGTGGTGTAGACGACTTTATCCTTAATAGCGGCGGATCTGGATACACGGACGGCACGTACCTATACATCCCGCTGACTGGTGGCTCGGGGACCGGAGCAACTGCCACGATTACTGTAGCCTCCGGGGTTGTAACGACGGTGGTAATCGAGGATCAGGGCGTGAACTATGTGGTCGGCGACCTCCTGTCTGTTGATCCAGCCGCTCTTGGTGGTGGATCTGGATTCGAGATAGAGCTCACGGTACTTGAGACCTTTGTGTCCCTGTGGCAGCACGAGGTTGGCACGGATGCTGTTAAGGGTACAAATGCGCTGGCCATTGAGAGCTTTTTTGAGACCAATGACCTTGGCTGGGTGAGTGGCGGGCCTTCTCAGCCCTCCCCGGTTGGTGAAAACAGATGGTTATTGTTGGAGCGTGTTGAGCCAGACTTTTTGATGTCGGGTGATATGGAGCTTTATGTCATTGGAAGACCGTACGCTCAGTCTGAAGATTTGGTGTCAAGCCCATTTGTGTTTGATGAAAACACCAATAAAATTGACATGAAGCAGCAGAGGCGAGAGCTAAGACTCAAGTTCGTTTCTAATACCTCTGGTGGGAATTACCAGTGCGGTCGAATCATTGTCAACGCTGAAGTTGGCGACGTCAGGGGATATTGATGTCAATTCTGTACGACCCGAGGCACCAAACCTTTGAGAGCTGGGCGAGCCTCTTGGTTGAGCAGTATGCGGCTCAGCAGCTTGAAATTCCCAGCCCCTCTACTGACTGGAAAGATTGGGGAAGGGGCTTAAAAGCCATTGATGTCTTTGCAAACGAAGCGATCCCGGGTACTGAAGATTTTGAAAACTGGCAGGACTGGGCTCAGGCGTTAATCGGCAGCGTAAATCCGGCGGCATAAATGGCGATCAACAGAAACATCTCAAGGCTTGCAACTGAAGATGAGCTCAATGGGGCTCTTTCTGTATTTGATCCAAATTGGATGAACCTCACCCCAGAGCAAAAGCAGCAGAATGCTATGTCTGCGCTTGATCTGTATGGCGGTGATCGCAATCAGTTGCTCTCGAACTTCAACCAACAGTTCAACACGACTGCTGGGATGTCTGACCTTGATTACCTGCTGAACTACAAGCCGGCGGATCAAGGGGCGGTTGTCTCTGGGCCTATCACCCCTGTTCAAGATGATTCCTCGGTCGTTTCTGGCCTTGATTACGCTACCAAAGAGGGTGGTATTGGTGAAAACCAGTACTACGAAAATATCCGAAATCGGGTGACAGACATTGGTGGTAGTGGTTTGGGCGCCCTTGATCAGGCTGCAAAGCTGCGTGAAGAGGCTGGGCAGTACGGCATCTCAAATCAGGACATTTCGAACGCCTTGGGCATTCCCCTTGCTGATGTCAATGCCCTCTTGAATCCTGTTGACACGTCAAACGTGTTGGACACGATTGGCGCCACATTTGACCAAGATGCTTTGGATCGTTTGACCGCCTCAGTTGATGCCGATGCAATCGCAGAGGATCTTTCCCCAAAGGTTGATGAGGCAAAAAAGGACACAGTCCGTGACTTTCAGGGCAATGAGTTCAGCGGAAGCGAGATCCTGAATCTTGCCCAGCAGATTTCTGGAAGCGTTGACACCTCAAAGGTTGGTGGCGCTGTTTACGGGACCAAGGGTGAATCTATTGGCTTTGATTACGAAGAGGCCAAGAATATCTTGGGTCGAGAGCCTACTGCGGCAGATCAGGTTTTGTTGGACATGGCCAGATCCCTCCGTCAAAAGGGCGTGACTGATCTCAGTCAGATCAAGGTTGAGGATGTTGTCGTCAATCAGGAGTCGTCTGTTTATACGGACCCTGAGACCGGTGAGAAATTTCTGGTTGACGCTGATGGCGCAAAGATCCGCTCCCTAACTCCTGAAGAGGTGTCCAACATTCGCCTGAAGGAAGTTGGTTCTGGCGACAACACCTACACCCAAGAGGTTCTTGATACCGAGGTCAAAACAAAACAGACCGTAGGCCCGGATGGGAAGCCGATTTACCTTTATGGTGAAGAGGGCGGAAATGTCTTCGGTGAGACATACACAGGTGAAGGTGCTACTGACTACGTGATGGTCTTCGATGAGGAGACTGGAAAGCCCAAGTTCTACACCACGGGTCGCTCTACATCGGACATGGAAAAGATTTCCATGGCGATGACCTTCCTGAGCTTTATTCCCGGGGTGGCTCCGTTCATTCAAGCGATTCAGGGCGCCTATGCATTAAAGGAGGGGGACCCCTTAGCGGCCATTGCTAACCTTGCTGGAGCTGCCGGGTATGGTGATGTTGCCCGAATCGCTGGAGCGGCTAATGCGGCCTCTAAGGGGGATGTATTGGGGGCTGCTTTCAGCCTTGCGGGGACGTCTTTTGGCGCTGACTTCCTGAAGACTGATCTGGGCGGCGGATTCACTATGAACGACGTGGTGACCGCAGGCAAGATCGTCTCTGGTATCGACAAGGGGGACTACGGATTAGCCCTGTCGGCTGCTGGCGACCTGATGAAGAGCTCAGACCTCAAGGTCGCCTCTGCTGGTATCAATGTCTACAACGCCATCAAGAGCGGTGATCCGCTCGCGATGATTCGCGCTGTTGATGATGCCAACAAGATTGTTCAGTACATCGGTGGGAATACAAGTGCCAAGGACACAATTACTACCACCGCTCCTGCTGGATCTGGGCTAACCGTTCCCGGTAGCACTCCGAAGGTTTCGTTGACCGAGACGGGGCAGGCCTCCCTTACCGGGACCGGGTCTCTGTCTGATCAGGCTTGGGAGGCTGGCCTCACCTCGTTTATGAATGCATCCAACAAGGGCCTGTCATTTGAAGACGCCCTTGCAGCATCAAACCGTGAAGTCGGTGGCCTTCTGTCCAAAGAGAGTGGTGGAGCGCTTGCCACGCCTTACACCGGAATTGCGGATCTCAAAGGCAAAGAGGATTGGGACAAGGCGGTTAATGCCTACACCTACGCGATCAATAAGGGAGCTGACCCCAAAGACGCATTTACCTTCTCAAAGCTTGTTGCGAGTGGCCAGCAAATCGTCCCAACGGAAACCAAGCTGGATGCAAACAATGTCACGCTGACCAAGTCTGATGACAAGACAGCCGGAGGTAGCACTCAGGTTGGATCAATAAAGCTCTCTTATGGAACCGAGGGTGACAAGGACATGGGGACCATTTATGTCTTTGGTCCGAATGCCCAAGCGTCTTTTTCTGAGGTGATGAATCTTCCCGGGGCCCAGAAACTTAGCCTTCTCGACAGAAAAGACGGTGAGATCTGGGAGGTTGATGACCAGACCTATTACAAGAACGGCGACAAGATTTACAGCATGCCGACTGTTGCAGCTCAGGCAATTGGTGTTCCCATCGCAGCTCTAGGTGAAATGATGTCCGCTGCTGGAGGGGCTGCTGCGGCCACTGGCGCTGCAAAACAAGACAACTGGTTCACTCGAACTGGAAACGAGCTAAATACAAAAGGCATTGAGGCGCTGGGTCAGGATGTAAACACTGAGCGCAAGAACATCGTAAACGCCGTCCAGAACGAAGAGGGTTTCTGGAACAAGTTCAAAGCGGTTGTAAAGAGCTCAATCGACAACCCCCTTGGAGCCGCTTCTTACGTTGCTGTAGAGCTTCCACAGGAGTTTGCTGTGATTGGCGCTGCCACAAAGGTGGCTCGTCTCTACGGCATCGTTGCTGGTGTTGGTGCCGATATGGGCATGAACGCCATTGAGGCTGCTGGTGCTGGATACAACGAGGCTTACAACCAAGCGATCAGGGCAGGCAAGAACGAGGAAGAAGCTCGAGACGTTGCCATGGATCGTGCACTTGTCGACGCTGCACTGGCCGCGACAGTTGGTAGCGTGGTTGACGCCTCAATCATTAAGAGCATGACCAAGGCTAGTGATGACGTAGTGAATGCCGGATTAAAAACCTTTACTGATAAGGCCGCAGATGTTGGTAAAGGTGTTGGAAAGTCGGTCACTACAACCGGAAAAGAATTCGGCACTGAAGGTATTGAAGCTGGTGCTGGTGCGGCGGTAACAGATCTCGGTATTACTGGAAAGGTCGACTGGAACAACCTCTGGACCTCGGTTGTGATTGAGGGTGCGATTGGTGGAAAGACTGCCGGCACCATCCAGACGAGCGTGACCGCCGTGGGCCCTGATAGCTCTACCGCTGACGTCGTTTACTCCCTTGCGCCGACGAACGGTGACTCAGTCATGAGCACTGTGTCGAGCATCACCTCTAAAGGCGGGTCTCCTGCGGACGTGGCGGCCAACCTGAACACCGCATTGACTGATCTTGGCTTGAGTGTTGATCAGGCTAAATCAATCTCGAACACAGCAATTGCTGAGTCCGCTGTTAATCAGATCAACTCTGGTGGTGTTTTTACAATCGGAGACGTTAGTACGATTGTTGGCACAGACTCGGCAGGTAATAACGTCACACTTGGGGATGTCATCGCAGACGCCTCACTGAACGCTGGCGGTAAGTTTGATGTCGATTCAAGTGTTGTTATCGGCACAAACGCTGATGGCAGCTCAATGACGCTGAGTGATCTGGCCGAAGCCTCAAAAGGCGGTACGGTTATCGAGACCAAGTCAGAGGGGGGCGTAACGACGGACACGTCGGTTAATAACGTTACCGGGTCTACGACTACGACCACTACCGACTCAAATAACAACACCTCAACGACGTCGACGGTAAATGCGAATAACGGCTCAACCACCACAACGACGGTTGATGGAAATGCAAACACAGTAACGACTACAGACTCAACTGCGGACGTTAATTCTACTGCTACCGTTGATGGCAACAGCAACACAGCGAATGTTACTCAAACGGATCTGGATTCCAACGTAGTGACTGACACGAGTGTTGATGCGAATAACGGCACCGTCACGACTGTAACCACGGACTCGACGTCTGACGTTACGACAACGACAAATGTGGATAACACCAACAATACTCAGACGTCGGTAACGACCGATGGGGGTGTCACCACTGAAACTAGCGTTGACCCAGATAATAACAATGCTACGGTCGTAACAACCGACGGCAACGTTCAGACCACCACAACGATTGACACCAACACGAACACCGTTATTACGGTGACAACCGATTTGAATACTGGTGTTGTGATCAGTGAGGAAGAGAAGCCGGTTGGGGATGTCCCGATAACCCAGATTCTTAACACGCTTGATCCGACCAAGAAGACCACAAAAACAACCAAGTCGCCAACTGCAACTCCTACTGGAGCCATGCCTTTGGCCTTAGGCGCTGCTTTGGCGGCTAACCCATCCTTGGCTGCTGAGTTTGAAAACCTATTTTCTGGTCCGGCCAAGAAATTTAAGTCACCTCTTGATGACTTTATGCAACAAGTAGATGAAAATTATGCTCAACAAGTTGCCGATCAAGAGGCGGCAGAAGCGGCTCAACGAGCTCAAGAGGAAGAAATGCGAAAGTACTACAGTTATGGCCGAGAGCGCGACATTGACGACATCCTCGGTGAGGGCCTTCTTGAAGAGTCTCCGCTCAGCGAATCATTTGAGGGTCTTGGGATGTCTGATATGTACCCAAGGGCTGCCAAGGCTGGTGGTCTGATGACCCCTCTGATGGCCAAAGGGGGTAATCCTCCCGCGGTTCATTATGCCGGCAAGCCACGGATTGACTTCCGTAAGGGCGCTCATGTTGCAGGCCCCGGAGACGGTCAGTCTGACGACATTCCCGCGATGCTTGCTGACGGTGAATTTGTATTCCCAGCGGACGTAGTTGCGGCTCTCGGAAATGGCTCAACCAAGGCTGGATCAGATAAACTGTACGAGATGATGCACGAGATCCGGCGTCGTTATCGGTCCGCCAAACCGAAGGATCTGCCTCCACCGGCTAAAAAATCGCCCTTGGAGTACCTGTCGAAGAAAGGTAGGAGATAAACATGGCTGATTTTATGCAGGGGTCGCCGTTACCAGACATAACGAAGACGACCACTAGAACTGCTCCAGAATATTACACCGACTACCTGTCAGCGATTGCAACCGCTGGGCAGCCATACCTTACAAAGCCCTCTACTGAGCTTGTCGCCGGCCTTGATCCGCTTCAAATGACTGGTTACGAGGGAATTGAGAGTGGCGCAGGGGCTTACGATACGGGCCTTGGTGAGGCTGAGTCGGCCATCTCCGGTCTTACTGGCGGGTTCGACGTGGGCCGCATCTCTGACTACATGGACCCGTACAAGAAGAACGTGGTCGAGGAAATGGAGCGACAGGCTCAGCAGCAGCTTCAGCGATCCATTCTGCCGACCCTTAAAGCGGGTTTTGTTGGAACCGGTGGCCTAGGTGGTCAAAGGTACGCGGGGGCTTTAGGACAGGCCTTGGCTGATGTTCAGGCAGATTTAACTGGAAAGACCTACGGAGCCCTTTCTGCTGGTTATAAAGACGCTTTGAATGCCGCCTTGCAAGGGTACGGGATGGAGACGCAAGCCGCTCAGACTCAGGCGAACATTGCGAAGCTTGCTCAGGATCTCGGCATTTCCGAATCTGAGGCGCTTCGTAAGGCCGGCGCTGAGAAGCAGGCGTTTGAGCAGGCAAAGATCAATGCTCCGCTTTCGACCGCTCAGAATGTTTCCAACCTCCTGCGCGGCTTTGAGTACCCGACTAGCGAAAAGTATGTTGGCCCCGGCGAAAGAGGCATGTATGGGCTAAGCGACTTTGACAAGATTGCCGGTTTGCTCTCAACGGTTGGTGCTGTGACTAGCGGTGGAAGCTCTGGCAACAAGCTTACCGACCTGTCAAATCTCTTCAATCAGTTTAAAAATTTGGGTGGCTATAGTCCGTCAAACGTTACCGACATTGATATGGATTACGGTGATGTTGATCCATTTGGGATAGGTTAATCATGGCCGAGAAAAAAGGTGCTTTAGCCGCAATTCCAACGTACATGTTTGATGACGAGGAAAGCAAAGCTCGTCAGAAGGCATATAACGAGGCTCTTGAGCGGGTTCAGAAGTCTTTAGACCAGCGTAAGAGCCGGTTTATTGACCCGACATGGGCAGCGGCTGCTGAGGCCTTCTTGACGCCTAAGTCGACTGGAAGCTCCTTTGAGGGATTTGGCACTTTAGCCAAGAAGCTTCGAGAGGCTCAGACAACGGAAGAAGAAGAGGAGCGCATGATCGCTGCTCAGCAGCTCGAGACCGCCAAGCTTGGTGTCGACCTCACCGCTCGTCAGAAGATGATGGAGCAGACTGGTAGGCTATTCTCTGGACAGCAACCTTTTGTGTCTCCCGGTGCTGCTTCCGGCGCCCCTCAGGGTGGCCCCTTAACGGCGGAAGAAAATGCCATCGTCGTTCAGTTGAGGGCAAAAGGCGCCGACGCCCCGTCTATTTTGAAGGCGCTTCAGGACTACCGCTCCGGCAAAATAAAGGTCACAGAAGGCGGTGTTTATGACATCGCGTCTGGCGCATTCACTCCGTTTGAGAAGGGTGGCGCATCAGTAGAGCGTGACGTTTATGTTCAGGAGCCAGATGGCTCAATGTCTGTTGAGAAGTACAACGTCCCGCCATCAATCGCCTCAAGGCTTGATTCAGCACTGAGCAAGGGCGACATGGAAGAGTACCGCAAGCTGGCTGACATGGTAACGAGGGGACCGCTTGCTTCTAAGCCTGCTGCTGCTCCTGCTGCTCCCGCCGGTCCTGCTGCTGCTCCTGTTGCTGGTGCCCCTGCTCCTGCTGCCGCCCCCGCTCCTGTTGGCGCCCCTGCTGGTGCTCCCCCGGCAGACACTCGTGGGAGACTGCCGTCAGCGTCTGAAAGGGCTGCTGAGTCTGAAGCGAACAAGGTTTTTGCCACAGAAACTGCAAAAAAATCAGCAGAGATGGAAGCGGCGTTGCCTGATAAATACCAGCAGGCCCTGATGATGTCGAACACGGCGCAGCAAACAGCAAACTTGGTTGCTCAAAGCCCGCAGGTTTATGGTCAGTTAAGGCAACCCGGTATCGCCTCTGCGATTGGCAGGCTGATCCAAGAGGGAATTCGTGCCGGTAACACAACGATTTCCTTGGGTGGCTTTGAGGATGCTGTTCGGCAGGTCAACCCGAATATTTCAAAAGCGGACCTTGATAACCTGATGACGGTTGCAGGAAACCTCGCTGAGCTCGAGCTGATCTACACAAACCTCTACTTGAGGGGCGGCGGTCAGATCACAGAGGGCGAGCGTGAGATTGTTCGTCGGGTGGTCGGTTCGCCAGCCCTTAGCCCGAAGTTCTTGGTTTTAAAGTCGCAGCTTCTCAAGACCAGATCTGATCAGGATATTGCGTTGTACGATGCTTTCCAGTCGGCTAAAGAGCAAAATCCATCAATTCGTTACGCTCAGTGGCTTAACGGGTCTCAGGCGCGTGGCATCCTCAATCAGTTTGATAAACGGTTTAAGAATCTCATGGGGCTGGTTCCGTCCGAAGGAAAAGGGGCACCCAAGCCGAGTACACCTCCCGCGGCTTCAAGACCCGCCCCGAAGCGTTCACCTGAAGAAGGGGTGGATGTTCCTGAGGCGATTCCCTCTGGAGGCGCTGTATTAGGTAGGAGAGCTATTTAATGGACGAGCTTGAAGAAATCACAGTACAGCTTGCAAACGGCAAAGTTGTAAAGGTTGTTGCTCCAAAGGGAACGACTGATCAAGAGGCATACGCACTTGCTGAGGCTCAAGAGGCTGGCGTTGGCGAGGTAGGCGCCGAGGAAGAATCGGATGAAATACCCGGTCTTCCTCCTGACTATGAAAAGCGAATGGCCGATGCTGAGGCTGCTGCCCAAAGAGCCGCACAAGAACAGGCGATTGGTCAGGCAAGGGCTACTGGTCAAATGGTTGGCGGCGGTGCGGGTGGGGCCCTCTCCCTCGCAAGAACCGCGGGTGACGTAGGTAGGTCAATGATGGGAAGGCCCCCTCAGGGACTTCAGTCTCCATTAGGAACCCTTCCCGGTGGTCTTCAGAACACTCCCGGCCAGAAGTGGGCCGCTAAGGTTGTTGGCCAACCCGGCCTTCAGATGAGACCTGATGACTACTCCGTTTCTCAAGCTGCCCAGCGTTATCAAAAAGCAATGCCCTCAGGGAAGGTTTCCGGTCCCGCTGCGAAGAAGTACGGGCTTGGTCCCTTAGATATTCGTCGTCAGCTTTCAACCGCTCCTCCGAGACCAAGCGGGCTCGAGGCCATCACGCAGAGATTCGGTCAGCTTGCGAACTCCGGACCCATGCGGTTTGCTGCTCGTAAGGTACTGCCCCCTGTAGCTGGCGCATACGGCCTTGGTGAGCTTGCTGCCGCTGCTCAGGAGGGAATGTACTCTGAGAAACCGGACCCTGTTAGAACGGGTTTAACGGCCCTAGGGGGGCTTGGTGGCGTGTTGTCTATGTTCCCAGCCACTGCACCGGTTGGTGTTCCATTGGCTATAGGGTCCGCTCTGTTCCAGCCTCCCACTGAGGAAGAGCGCCGGTTCAGGGACATGCAGGCTACAGAGAGCCCGTTTGCTTACGGGCCCTAAGATCTCCTTGTAGTTGCTCTCCTTTCCCCGGCTAGACCGGGGTTTTTTTACGGCTTGAGCCTGTCGAGGATCTTCCCGACCTCGGTGTTGAGGTCAGAGACGATTTGTGTGCAGCGTTGATGCTCATCCGCTCTGATCTTTGGCTCAACGAAGGCCGCGATCTTACGAGCGAACTGAACGATGTCGACCTCATCCGCAATGATTGCGTTGGGTTCGTGTTGATCGCAGTAAAAGAAAATTTGCTTGATGTCGTCGTCAGTCATTTTTCCACCTGATCCAATTCAAAATGGTTGTCTTTGCGATGGCTCTTTGAGGGCCACCCACGTATGAGTTGCAGTCGCTGTTCAGGAAAGCTTCAACGATGTAGTCATTGGAGGCGTTGGTCTCGTGTTGCTGAGCCTCCTTACGGTTTTCGAAGATCTTCCCGTCAGTCGTCATGTAGGCAGTGATCTCTTTCATTTGTATTTGTTCTTTGCTTGCCAAAAGGTCAAAAGGGCAGAGAACATGGCCCATCCTCGTTTGAGGTCGGACTCTGTCCACTCGTGTACGGTTACCAAACCCGGGACGGTGCGGGACACAAACACGTTCGCACAGCGAGCCTTATGCATGCCCAGACCGACTCGGTAGGCTGCAAGCTGCATGAGGTGCTCATCGTAGGGGGCGACTTTTGTGGGGTCGTCAAAGTCCTTCGTCTTGATGTCTACAACGACGTCAGTGCCGATCATGTCGACCTTTCCACCAAAGCCAAGGTCGTGACAGAAAGCCCGCTCACAGACCCATTTCTGGTCGCCAAAGGTTTGGTATAGGATGCGATCAGTAGCCATGACTGCGTCACTGGTAGGGACAGGCTTTTCTTCGTAAAACGATTGGATCTGTGCATGAATGTCTGTGCCGGCATCCGCAGCCTTTTTGCCATGCTCCTTTGAGTCGTGCATGACCCTCTCGAGGAAGACCTCCTCGGACTCCGTTTCCATTCTTGGTAGGGTAAGAGCGGCCATCAGAACCTGACGCTGCATCCAAGCGATTAAACCGGGCTTGGCGGCTACATTGAGGATCGTGGTGACCGAAGGTACCAAGTCCATGTTGCGGGCGTCTCTGAGGGTCGTAGGACGCTCCTTGCCGTTCGATCCGATTACGGTATAGGCAGGGATTCCGTCCCGTGTATACCAGTGACCTGCTTCGGATTGGTGTTCCTTGACAATCATTTTTTCTCCTAGAGTTGATGGTGATGGGCGTTACTCATGTCAATGTAGGCGTTTGTCCGAAGAGCTGTGCCTCCATTGATTGTTGCTTGGGTCTCGGTCGTGCAGAGTCTGACGGTAGGGATCATCTTGCCGTTTTCAAAGATCCTCTGAATCAGAAGATCCTTAGATTTGACAAGGTACAGAAACCCCACAAACGGTACATTGAGTCCTTCAGCGATCTTGATTCCCTCCTGAATTTTTGACCACGTCACGAGCCATTCGCTCTGAAACGATTCCCTGAAGGTCTCGAGGGTAGCCTGTCTGCATTTGGTCTCCACAACAGCCTTGACCTCAGTGTCAATCAAAAGGGCGTCGACAATTGCTGGTTTGTTCTTCGGGGTTTGGACATACTTCATGTTGAAGCGAGCCTCAAACCACTGAGCGACGTACTGCTCATCAGCAAGAGACTCCTGCCCCTTAGGCGTCAGGATGTCGATTTTGGGCCCCTATTCAACGTAGCGCAGGTTGTCAGATGGGTAGACCTTGGTCTGAAGGCCACTCCGAGTGAACCAGTGAATGCGGACCATGTTGTCCACGTATTCCCAGCAGCCTTTAGAGGTTTCCCCGTCCCGGTCGTAGGAATAGACCTCGAGCAGTGGTCGATATTCCTTGCCGTTGTACATGCACCAACGATTTGTAAGGACTACCTCGCCGCCACCTTGATTGTTGAACCTGAATGTCTGGCCCCATGCGGGAGTGCAGATCAGAGCCAACACGAGAAGCAGCTTCATGTGTTTTTCTCCTGCAAAAACTCGTCTATCTTGTGTATCAGTTGTTCCCGGCTCAGGTCGCTCTCGTAAAACTCTCTTGCCTCCCCGGTGGCCAGCCCAACCCATTCACGCTTTGGGGGTGTGGCGTATAGAGGAATGGCGTTTTCAAACGACTCATTACAGATCGCCAGATAATCCTTGGTAAATTCTGCCCACGCCACAGGCTCTTGCCTACCCCACAATAAATTTTCATACCACTGATCGGCATCCTTATCCTCTGCCCCTGCGATGGCTTGGCGTAGGAGGTGGGCAGACTGAGCGCAATGCCTTCCTACAATTGAATCCTTATTCCAGCCATTTACTTTCTCGACAGACTCCAAAGCCTCCAATGCTTGCTTCATTGCTGAGATGCTCATATGTTCTTCTCCTTTAGTTTGGCTCTAATTGTCGATTCAATAATTCTTTGTTCAGTCCGTGAATCAACTGGCTCTGCCCATCGCCCACACTTATTACATTGCCAGTTAATCCTGTCGAATGAGTCCCGCTTTATTGTCCCGCCATCATGAAACCAAGAACACCATTGTTCTGATAGCCACTTAGCCATTGTTCTTCTCCTTTAGTTTGGCTTCGATGGCTCTGGCGAATGGTTGCACACAGTCATAAAAATCGCTTGCTTCAACATACTTCCAAACTGTTTCCATCTCCTCATCCGTCAGCCCAACCCATTCTCTTTTTGCTCTGAGGTAGCCAAGCACATCTCGTAGCTCAGACTCCAGTGCGTCTAGCGCCTGATCCATTGTGTCTGCATGGCCTGTTGCTAGGTCAAATGTACCCATGATTCGGATAAGTCGATTTTTGTCAGAAACTCGTACATTTTTTTCTGACATTACAGGTGCAGTGTAGAGAGGCACATCATCGGGCATGGGCTTCAGACCAAGGTTGGTTTTCCATTCGCTTGCACCCCAGTGTGTTGCCGATGCTCTCATACCAGCCAGTTCTTTCCCATTGATCCAGCAGGCAGGCTCTTGCTGATCTGCATTTACTCTCAGAACCGCCAGTGCAAAGCTGATTAGCCCGTCTTCTGGGAGGTTCCAGCGTCCAAAGTCGTCCATCCACCCGTACTGGTCTGCTAGGTCAAAGATTTCTTCGTCAGTCATTTCTCACCTCCCTTGAACCAAAGCGCGGCACAGACATACTCAAGCCGCTCCGATGGACGCTCGGCATTGAGCGCATCACGAAATCCCTTCTCGTAGGACTGAAGCAAGTCCTTCGCTTGGAACTCCCTCTCCTGTGCCTTGTACATGAGATGTAACCAACCCACTCCACATAAAAATCCAATAATTAAACCGACGATTGTTTTGCCCAATTTTTTTTCCTTAAATTGAACGGGTCATGAGCCTTCAACGTGTTAACGAACTCATACATATATGTCCCGCCAATCTTTCCCGTTCTTTTCCTCATTACTGATCCAGCCTCATACATGTCCTTCAATCTCTTCCGGGCGATTGACAGCGTGATCTTGTGTTTTTTTGCGTACTGCTCAGCCGTGAATATCAAGAAAATCTCCTATGCAGCGAATAATTTTGGGATCAGCTTGTTGATGCGCTCCTGACGCTCCTGACCGAGTCGGTTAAGTTCCTCCCAGTCAACGGTTGTCTGTGAGTCGATCAGCTCACTGATCACAGCTCTGGCCATCTCTGGCTGGTTTGCGTCCAAGCACTCAAGGGCTAGTTTTAGTTTTGAGATGTCAGTCATTCAGCTCTCCAAAAAAAAGCCGGGGCGAACCCGGCTGTAAGGTTAGAAGGGAATGTCGCTATCAAGGTCGTCAAACGGATCAGCCTTGGCTGAGGCCTTGGATGGGGTCTTGTTGCCCTTGATTGCGTTCCACTCGGGTGATAGCTCGATCTTGGCCTTGATGCCCTGTGAGAACGTCTCATAGAGCTCCATGTTGGGTTCCTGAAGGTCGAAGATCTGAAGCTTGTTCTTTCCCTCGGGTAAGCCGGCCTTCTTCATGGCAGCAGGCACAGGGTTCACGTTCGTGACGTTCGTGTACTCCCTGCCATTGTTGCCCTGAGCGGTAACCACCGAGACCATAGCCCACGCGCCAAGGATATTTTTGAGGTCGAACCCCCTAAGCTCATCAGCCGTAAACTCCCGACCCCTCCAGCTGACGAGATCCTTGCGTAGAGTTGCCTTCTCGGAGAGGGAGACGGTGTAGGTTTTTGAAATCGATAGTGGCTCCCCCTTAGCGGTCTGAAGCGGGTTCCCGTTTTCGTCTTCACTGTGGATCTCCCATTGAACCATCAATTTTTTGGCCATCTTGATCGAGCCCTGAAACTCCGTTTTCTGGGTTCCAAGGTCAACGATGCGGTAACACCGAGCGAGCCACATGCCTGCTGGTACGGGGGTGAAGCTACTGCTGTTTTGTTCTGAGATGATCATTTCCTAGTCCTAGTTCGTGTTGAATTAAACGCCAATCGTCCTCTGTGGCGGTTCCTTGTTTTGCCCGCAACAGAGCCTCCTCGGTCTGCTGCTGGCGCTCGAGCATCAGTTGATGCCACTCTGCTTGGTCATACATAAATAACGCCTCCTTTGTACCCACACGATGTGGTGAAGAGATAGTACATCCTGTAATTTAAAATTACAAGGGGGACTTGCAAGTTAAATATTTTTGTGTAACATCCACTTTTACGAGGAGGTTTTATGAAGCTATCAGACTGGTTGGATAAGCAGCCCAGAGGGACTAGGGCTCAGTTGGCACGGTCGTTGGGCATCACCCCGACGTGGATGTGTCAACTAACGGCAGGAAGAGGTAAGGCGAGCGTTGAGCTGGCCATTGAGATAGAGCGGTTGACCGACGGGCAGGTCACTCGTTCTGACATGCGCCCGGACATTTTTGGAGAGTGAACATGGAAAAGGTACAACAGGAAACACTGCGTCGTGCGTTGATGATGTTGTCTGGATCGGGCTGTTCTTACATCGTGAAGGACCCTGACGGCCAAACTCATTCGTTTGGTTCGTTTGAGACCAAAAAGGGAAGAACCGGGTCGTACGAACACGCTGAGCGTTTAGGAACGCACGTGAACTACCACCTGAAGGACATCCAGATTGGAGAGGTTCGCCTCATTCCTCTTGGCGATTTTGATAAAGGCAGGTTGCATTCAAGGGTCACGGCCATCCTGACAAACAAGTTTGGCAAGGGGTCGTTCACGACCGTAACCAATAAGGAAAAGGGCGCCATTGAGGCTCTGCGACTCTCATGAACTGGTACAAATTTGATCCCTTGCAGCACAGAGTAGAGACGTTCCATCTTGGCAAAGCGGATGACCTTTGTTATCGCTTTTTGATGGACCACTACTACGTAACCGAAAAGCCACTTACCGCGGATGTAAGGGCCCTTGCCAAGCATATCGACATGGACGAAGAGGTTGTTCAGGGCGTGCTCGAGGAGTTCTTCACGCTCACGGACCGCGGCTGGGAGCACGAGCGTATTCAAAAGGACATCGATGCACGCCTACATAGAAGGAAGATGAACCAACGTAGCGGCAAGATGGGAGGGCGACCAAAGTCCTCTGAGTAATGCTTTGGGCATACGCTAAGCAATGCTTAGCGCTTGCTTGTAGCATGCTCATAGCACTCCTTGACGCATCAAAACACCTAAGTGTTATGTGTTGATGTTGCGTGATTACTTGTTATGGGTTATTGTTGTTTCACTTTAACAAGGAGGGTTCATGACACCAAGACTTTTGGCCGCAAAAAATGGCGAGAACAAGTATATCGGTAGTGCGTGTAAAAACTGTGGTTGCACCTCGAAGTGGACGATCAACGCTAGTTGTGTCCAGTGCTCAAATCAACGGGCGCGGGAGAACGTCAAGAAGAGTCGAGAGGCCATCAAGGAGCTGTTGCAAGAGGCGAAAGATAAGAGGTCTTCCAATGAAGGTTGACATCTGGATGCCGCTGTATGTTGCCGATTATTTGGCCGCCACATCTCGCTTGACCACAGAGCAGCACGGCGCTTATCTGTTGATTTTGATGGATTACTGGCGCAACGGTCCTCCACCAGATGATGATCTTGTCCTCGCTCAAATCACTCGGATGACGCCTGATGCTTGGAGCATTGCTCGAGCATCGATCAAGCATTACTTTGAGATTGAAAATGGGCTTTGGAAACATGCAAGGGTTGAGCGTGAGCTGGATGCCGCAAAAGACAAGAAAGAGCGGCAAACGGCTAGGGCAAAGGTTGCAGCCCAAAAAAGGTGGGATAAGACTGATGCTGTAAGCAATGCTACAAGCAATGCAGCAAGCAATGCACAGGGAATGCTTGAGCAATGCCCTTCACCTTCACCTTCACCTATTAAAAAAACTGGGGATAGGCAAAACAAATTAACCCAGCTTCCTCCAGACTTTGAACCCAACGAAAATGGGATCAAGTTCGCTGAGGAGCAACGCATCGATGTGGCACATGAGCTCAGGTCCTTTAAAGACCATCACCTTGCGAAGGGCTCGACCTTCAGGGACTGGCAAGCTGCGTGGAGAACTTGGGTTGGCCATGCCGTGAAGTTCGGTCGGGCAAAGCCTGTCGAGGTTGAGCCTTGGATGGTGAGGAGGGGCATATGATTTTCTCCGACCAAGATTTCCAGATGGAGGACTGGGTTGACCCTCAGGACGCTGGTGAGCAGGTTCGGTCTGCCTCTCAGTACATCGAGCAGATCCGTGACGAGCTCCTTAACCCTGTCGCTGTTGCTCCACCGGTCGTTATGCCGTGGTCCAAGTCCGTAGGCAAGTTTCAGTTCCGCCCCGGTGAGGTGACCCTGTGGGCAGGTTCCAACGGTGGGGGCAAGTCCCTGATCACGGGGCAGGTTGCCCTCGGGTTGGTGCAGCAGGGGCAGACGGTCTGCATTGCCTCGTTTGAGATGAAGCCCAAGCGTTCGGTCTACCGGATGCTCAGGCAGTTCTCAGGGGTGAACCTCGACCAGATCGTTCATGGACGTGCCGAGAAGGTCGGCGCTTACCTGAGCGACTTCAAGAGCTTCGCCTCCACCAAGCTCTGGTTTTTTGACCAGCAGGGCTCTACGTCCGCGGCGATGGTCTTGGCCATGGCTCGGTATTGCGGGACGATTCTTGGGGTGCAGCACATTTTCATCGACTCGCTCATGAAGTGCGTGGCCGGGGAAGACGACTACAACGGCCAGAAGGCTTTTGTAGACCAGATCACAGCTCTGGCTCGAGACCTCGATGTCCACATTCACCTCGTGCACCACATCCGCAAGCAGAGCTCCGAGGAAGGTCTGCCGAACAAGTTCGACATCAAGGGCACTGGGGCCATCACCGATCAGGTCGACAATGTCCTGATCATGTGGCGGAACAAGAAGAAGGAGCACGACATCCAAAATGGTAAAGCGACGGACCCTTTATCCCCAGATGCCATGCTGATGTGCGAGAAGCAGCGGAACGGCGAGTCCGAGGATTGGTTTCACCTGTTCTACCACCGGGACAGCCAGCAGTTTGTGGAGGCTCCAGACTCGGTGCCCTACACGTACAACGCTGGAGCTGAATTTTGATTTTTTACTCAACGCAGAGCGTGAGGGAGAAGGAATGGAACGAGGGAGAGGGCGATGACCAAGAGCGACACCGGTGTCTTGTCCGGTATGTTATCCGAATGCGTCTTAGTGACCGCGATAGGGCTCACAAGTGGCTCAACGGTAAAAGCGACGGTAAGGGAGGATGGGTCCGTGGTTGGAATGACATGCACCCGGGGTCCATCCTTGAGCGAGACGTCATCGAGCAGTGGAAGCGGGGTAACCGAGGCGAGGGCTGGATTGATTCTTAACCTGCCTTGGCCGCCAACGATGAACACCTACTGGCGGAACTGGAACGGACGCACGGTCATCTCAAAGGCTGGGCGGGAGTACCGGCAGGCGGTGATGGATCAGGTTTCGATCCAAGGTGGTGCTAAAAATTTTACCGGGAAACTCCGGGTGGTGATCAAGGCCTACAGGCCTGATCGTCGTAAAAGGGACCTCGACAATCTGCTGAAGGCCACATTGGACGCCCTGACCCATGCCGGGGTGTGGTCTGACGACGGGTTGATTGTCGATTTGCGAATTTACTGGGCCGATGACATGGGCGGTCGACTTGAGGTGGAGATCTATGACGGAGCTTCAAACCCTGCGAATCATGCGGGCAGTGCAGAAGGTGTTGAACAACGACCGGCGCAGGCAAACGATGATCAGAGGTAGCCGGACAACGAAACGAATTGCAGACGAGTACCTACAACGTGACCTGCAAGATCTGAGAAAACTGATACGGGAGACAAACGATGAGTGAGACACCAGACGCAGCGATTGAGTACCTGTTCAAGCAGGGCAAGCGGTACGCCCAAGCCAAAGCAGACCGGATTTATCTCGAGGAATACCGCAAGAGCCTGAAGGCGATTTTGATGAAGAGGTCCATGGAGAACGCCGTCAACGCTCAAGAGCGGGAGGCTTACAGCGATCAGGAGTACATCGAGCTGCTAAACGGATTGAAGGCCGCGGTTGAGACGGAGGAGGAGCTCCGATGGGGGCTGATTGCCGCACAGGCTCGGATAGAGGTGTGGAGGACGCAGGAGGCGTCCGCTAGGGCTGAGGTGAGGGCTACCCTATGACTTACCGAAATCAGCGGCTTCTAGAGGCTCTGAGGGGCCTTCCCTGTCAATTGTGCGGGATCGAGGATGGGACGATTGTCGCTGCACACTCAAATCAGCAGATCCATGGCAAGGGAATGGGGGTAAAAGCTCATGACTGCTACGTGGCTAGTCTCTGCTTCAAGTGCCATGCTCAGATCGACCAAGGGACGATGTACGACAAGCAGACGAAGAAGGAAATGTGGGATCTGGCCTTCCAGAGAACCATTTTGGAACTGTGGAAGCGGGAAATGATCAGGGTGGCGTGATTTTATCTGCCTGATTTCATTAGCATTTTGCTTTTCTCCTAGTGCTGGACTTGCACAAACTCAAACAAACACCTACAGTACCAATACGGTCACTTCCGACCGGTAACAAGGAGAAACGAAATGAAAGCAGACATCTTCACCGCCATCGACGAACTCGGAATGCTTCAGGCTCAGATCGCTGAGCTGACCAAGCGGGCTGAGGAAATCAAGGACGCTATCAAGGACGACGCCAGCCTCTCCGGCACCAAGTCTTTCGAAGGCACCCTGTTCAAGGCCACCTACGTTGAAACGAACCGCTCCACGGTTGACTGGAAGGGCATCGCCGCGGTCCTGAGCATCCCTGCTGAGCTGATCGCTGAGCACACCAAGACCACCGCTGTGTACAGCGTCAAGGTCACCAGCAAGTAATCGGAGGCCATCATGACATTCGACAAAGCACTCAACGATTTGCCAGATGTTTGCGGCTTCGATGCATTCAGCCACAAAACGATCGAGGACCTCTGCTGGCTTTGCTTGCACGAACTGGACCTTCATGCAGAACGGGAGTACTGGCACCCAGTCGCTGTGCGCAAGAAGTTGGTGGCCTTCTGCAAAAAATACGGCCACCACCAAGACGAAGCGCAAGCGATGTTCAACAAGGGTGCTGGCTTAAAAAAGTCGGACGCATACCTTTAATCAACCGGGGGCTTCGGCCCCCATCGAGGAGCAATTCATGAGCAAAACAATTGAAACCCTGCTGGATACAAGACGCTGGATCGCCAACATCGATGACGAGCGTGGTGACGGTAGCGGCATCATCGTGACCCTCAAACGAGGCTGGGATTTTGAGGACGAGAAGGGGTGTGGTGTGCGTGGTTTTGACACCCTTGCTGAAGTGAGGTCGGGCACCACTAGGGCTTGCGTTACTCAGCACAAAATTTACCTGTAAATCAACGGGGCCTTGGCCCCTTCGGGAGAAGACATGAACAAGGGATGGGTAGTAGTGAGATTCTTGGATGACGGCTCCGAGCGGGCTCGAACGGTCGAGTGGTTTGAGGAGCAGTTTGAGGCGCAGGAGGAGTCTGAGAAGCTGAACGAGCAGGCACCTGCTGGGGTGTGGTACGGATGGGAGAGACAGACATGAGCATCGCAAGCATCGTCGAGGAAACGGTCCGGGCACATAGCCTGATTGCCTACTGCGATTACATCGCTGAAACGATTGCCGGCAATCTGAAGGCCAACGATACTGACAGGCTTCTGGCCCATGTGGGTTGCCCCCGGTTGGATCTGGCCCCAGAGGGCTACCTTCAGAGCACGAAGAAAACCATCGAGGTTACTGACCGCAACGGAAGGCGCTACCGCATCACAGTGGAAGAGGTATGAGCGTAAACGAGCGATACACCAAGGCAGGGGTTGAGGCGACCGTGGTGGGCCCCAAGGGGTCTGCCCGGGTGATACCAGACAAGGACCGATGGGGCTTTACTGTCTGGGTCGTGTACCACGAGCAGAGACACGAGGCGGAGGGTTACTACCAAGCGGTCGAGTTCGCTAAGAAGCTGGTTGAGTCGACCTAGGGTTTGTCCTAACGAAATAGTTTGCACAAACCAAGAAGGTTCTGTACTATATCCATACGGTCACTTCGGACCGGACAACAAGGAGAAGACAGATGAAATTCTTTAACATCACCCCCGACTTCAACGTGACCGCCATCTCTGACAAGGTACCCGCAGCCGGTCCAAATGTATGGTGGTCAGCCACGCAAGCCGGCTGGGCCTGTCGCAATGACTTCGAGACCCTTGAGATGGCCCAGAAGGTGGCCGCTTCGGCCTCCAACCTCACTGGCGACACTTACATCGCCACCGACGCCGGCGAGGGCTGCTATCCCCGCTACAACGTGATTGAGGCCCCTTCGGTAGGTGAGGAGGTGTCCTACACCTTCAATGGCGATTACTACCCCTGCGGCACCATCGTCAGCATCAGCAAGTCGATGAAGCTCATCGTGACCAGCACTGGCCGCAAGTTTTACCGCCGTGGCCAAAGTGGCGCATGGGTGAACAACAAGATCTGGTCAATGGTTAACGGCCACATCACCCGCTGGAATCCCGAGTTCTAATCGGTGGGGCTTCGGCCCCTAGGGTTTGTCCTAACAAAAAAAACACAAAAAAAGTTGCACAAACCAAGAGGGTTTGAGACCATATGTCTACGGTCATTCCGACCGGTAACAAGGAGATGAAAATGAACACAGCACAGCAATACCGCGAATCAGCAGCTAAGCACATTCAGGCGGAGCAGGAGTCTTTCGAGCGTTGTGACACTGATGGGTTTTTGAGCCAGTGGGCGCATAGCGTCAGCGCACGACTCGATGACGCAAAGGCACGAATCGTTGAGAACGGCAACACCTCAGTTTTCTTTGGCCTCTATGATGGCGACCGCCGTGTGGCCGCGAAAATCATTGAGACGCAGTTTGGATCGACTTGGTTGCTGTCTGACGAGGAGGCTAACCAGTATGGCCGCAAGTTTGTCCCGATTGGATCGAAGAGCCGTGTTCAGAAGCAGCTTGGCCTGCGTGAGCGCAAAGAGATTGCTCCGGCATGGGTCACCCTGAGCGGCAAGACGGCAGTGAACGTCCGCCCCTTCATCTTTCGCACCGGCGACAAGTGGGGCTCCGACGCAGTTCTTTGCCAAGAATAATTTCAACGGGGGCTCCGGCCCCCTCACAAGGAGAAACCAAATGGCTTTTCAAGAAATGGACAAGATCGTAGAGCGCTTCTTTGACAACCCTGCATTCACTGCGCCCGCCAACAGCCGGCGTGAGGAGCGTGCAGATCGCTGGATGAACGAGCGCTATGGTGAGCTGCTTGACCTATGCAAGAGCGGCAAGAGGTCGGAGGGCGGCTGGTACATGAGCCACACAGCTTCGGCTCGAGATGATGCAATCGCCTTCCTCATGGACAACGACTGCTTCCAAGAGATCTGCGAGGCATTCGAAGGGAAACCAGAACGTGCATACGCGCTGTACGTGAGTGAGCGCGTAGACCAAGAAGCACTCGAGGCCGACAGAAACGGAGCATTCGATGAACAGGAATGAGTACCTAAAAATGCGCGAACGGCGTATAATGCAAGAGCGGGAACCAATGTCGATGCGGGTTTTCGCAGGGTTTGCTTGGATCATGGCTGTACTTGCGATGCTGTTTGTATGAATTCCCCAGCGGGCGGTGGGACAAAACACCCGCAGGCGGGGCCCGGATGACCGTGCGTGTCTTCTCCCCCGGGTGACCCGCCCATATTCACAACCTAAGGCCGAGGTTATAGAATCGCCGCAGATCAATCACTGAGAGAACGTGATGCCCCGTAAGAAGCCCGAAGCCCCGACAGAAGAGACGCCGCCAAAAAAAACCGGCCGTCCAAGCCGCTACTCGCCAGAGATCGCTAAGGAGATGTGCGAAAGGCTCGCTAACGGAGAACCACTCAGACAAATCTGTAGAGATGAGCACATGCCGTCTTGGCAGACAGTGTATGACTGGATGTGTAGGGACGATATTTTGGGTGCAGAGGGCGTCGGTCTTTCCGTAGCCATCGCGCGAGCTCGTGAAGTCGGGCAGGACGCAATCGCTGAGCAGATCTGGCTGGACGTCAATCAGGAGCCTGAGCGGATTCTGTCTGAGGGCGGTAACCGGATCGACTCCGGGTATGTTCAGTGGCAGCGGGTGCGGGCTGACATTGGCCTGAAGCTCTTGGCCAAGTGGAACCCCAAGCGGTATGGCGACCGGGTGGAGCTCTCTGGTAATAAGGAGAGCCCGATCCAGATTCAGGCTGACGTGACGCTGTTTGACGCCATCCTGACGAACCTCGAGGCCAAGCGGCAGAGTGAGTGAGGTCGAGGCGGTCCTGAGGGACCCACGGACCCGACAGGAGTTTGCCAAGCTTCCGGCTGATCAACAGGCTGCGTATGGCTGGCGGATGAGATGGCTCTCGCAGGCCCATAAGCACCAGATCCTGCCTCCCGGGGATTGGTGGAGCATCTGGTTACTGTTAGCAGGCCGAGGGGCTGGAAAGACCCGTACAGCCGCGGAGCAGGTGGGCTGGTGGGCGTGGAAGGAGAGCGGGACGAGGTGGCTGGTGGCCGCCCCGACGTCTGCTGACGTGCGAGGGACGTGCTTTGAGGGTGACTCTGGCCTCCTGAGCGTTATCCCCCAGATCCTGATCGCTGACTACAACAAGGCGCTGCACGAGCTCAAGCTGACCAATGGGAGCCTGATCAAGGGCATCCCAGCGAGCGAGCCTGAGCGCTTCCGGGGGCCACAGTTCCACGGGGCGTGGCTTGATGAGCTGGCCGCATGGGACTACCTACAGGAGGCGTGGGACCAGATCCAGTTCGGTGTCCGTCTCGGTAAGAAGACCCGGACCATCTGCACGACGACCCCTAGACCTAAAGACCTGATTCTCGAGCTGGTGGCCAGAGATGGGGAAGATGTCGCCCTGACGACGGCGTCGACCTACTCAAACCTTGACAACCTGTCAGACAACTTCCGCAAGCAAATCCTGAGCTACGAAGGGACGAGACTCGGAAGACAGGAGATCTACGCCGAGATCATCGACCCCGAGGAGTCTGGCATCGTCAAGCGGGACTGGTTCAGGCTCTGGCCGAACGGACGGGAGTTCCCCAAGTTCGAGTACATCATTCAGTCCTACGACTGCGCTTATACAGAGAAGACGGCCAACGACCCGACCGCCTGTCTAACATTTGGCGTGTTCAAGCCAATAGATGGCCCGATGAGCGTCATGCTGATCGATGCGTGGCAGGACAGGCTCCAGTACCCTGACCTCAGGCCTAAGGTCCAAGAGGAGTACGAGACCGTCTTCGGGGAGGGGAGGGACCGCAAGAGGGTCGACCTGATCCTCGTGGAGGACAAGTCTGCGGGTATCAGCCTGATTCAGGACCTTCAGCGGGCGCACCTGCCTGTGAGGGCGTACAACCCCGGCAATGCCGACAAGATGCAGAGATTAAACATCGTGTCGCACATCATCGCTCGAGGGCGTGTATGGATTCCTGAGAGCTCTCAGAGGCCGGGTTATGTAAGAGACTGGGCAGAAGGGTTCGTCTCCCAGATCTGTGCCTTCCCTGATACGTCGCACGATGACTTCGTGGATGCGGCCACTCAGGCCTTGAGGTTCCTGAGGGACGGGGGATGGCTCGAGGTCGATCCACCGCCGCGGGATGACTGGGACGAGGACGATTATGTGGACAGTGGCCAGTCTAGACGGGTGAATCCATATGCAATATGATGGCCAAACCCTTTAATCGGTGGATGTCATGACCCCCGAAGAACTCAGACTGCTGCGCTTATTTGGTAGCGCCCCGCTTCCCTCTCCGAAGGCCAACGAAGTTCCGTTCCCGATGGGCGACCCCCGGATGGAGGAGGAGCGACAGCGTCTGGCTCGGGAGTATCAGGCTGGACGGGCTGCTCAGCGTAAGACATTCAGGGACGCCCCGATTGAGGAGCAGATCAAGGCCATTGGCAACACCGCCGGCTTCTTTGGTGGCGCTGTGCTCGAGGGGCTCGCTGAGCCCTTTGCCAAGCTTGGTGGTGGGACCGCGGAAGGGTCGCTGACCGACTACTTCGCGCCTAAGACCCCAGCACAGTCTGCCGCCCTTGGTGAGTCCGCTGAGGCTCTGTATCCGGTGGCTCAGGCCTTTGAGGCGGCTAAGATTCCCGACATCACACCGGGCATGCTGACGTCTCCGACTCGATTGTTTGATGACGCTACCCGACAGGTCGCGATGGCCGCTAAGCAGGGCGTGAAGACTGCTGGCCGTGCCGCATCGTCTATGGAGGACATGCTCCGTCAGAGGGTGTCGGCCCCCGTTGGGTCGGTTCAATTAACCCAGTCGCAACCCACTCAGAACCCACTGGGTTTCTACTCCGCTCTGGACCGGGCAACAGACTCGTTGCAGAACAAGGGGACTGGGCAACAGTTCCTGAACCAGATCACGA
>Ga0079302_1000018_pt1 | contig 38350 bp, 39 predicted proteins | sample Wag4_2014_7_16_FD_75102 | JGI IMG/M metagenome (GOLD analysis project Ga0079302, IMG submission 75102) | Fresh water mixed with fracking chemicals microbial communities from Ohio, USA - Utica-2 Time Series FC 2014_7_16 | ecosystem: Engineered > Industrial production > Chemical products > Input... | reverse complement strand
CTGCGTTCATCCTGGTCATTTTGGTGGCCCCTGGGCTGAAGCGTTGGTGACAGGTATGTCGGCTTATGGGCTCAATCTGGCAATTGATTATGTCTATGAACTTTTTCTTGCTTTGCTCAAGCTCTGATGGGTTTGAAATGGCCTGGCTGTGGATTCTTGTCTATTGGTGCCAAATGACTCCAATCTGGAGCGACCAGGGCCAGCAGTATCCCGATCTGACGCTCTAAATCTGACGCTCTAAATCTGACGCTCTGGATCTGACGCTGTGGCCTGCTACCGGTGGCCGGGTGTTCGGGATCCGGCAGATCGCCGAGGCGATCATGGCGGCAGCTCGGCTGGGGAGGTGGTGTGGCTCGACTCCGGTGCGATGTGATCCAGCACCGAAGCCCCTACATGCCAGGCCTCAGCAACAGGGCCCCTGTGAACAGAGCCGTATAGATGCTCAGCAGCAACAGCCCCTGATACCAGGTGAGGCTGTTGCCTTCGGTGAGCCAGTGCACGGCGAAGGCGGTGACCCCGAGGCAGGCCAGGGCCTGGGGCGGAAAGGTGAGATGCAGAAACCGGCCCATCAGGGGGGCGGCCAGCACCAGGGCAGGCAGCACGAACAGCAGCAGCTGCACGCTCGATTCCACGGTGCTGGCCATCGCCAGGGCCATGCGCCCCCGGCTGGCGGCGCGGAAGGCCACCAGTGCTTCCGGAATGGCTGAAAACAGGGGCAGCAGCAGCATGCCCACAAATAACGGGGTGACCGAGCTCCCCATCACCAGCTCCTCCAGGCCGCTCACCAGATGCTCGGAGACCCCGGCAATGGCCAGCGCCACCAGGGCCAGGGCCAGCGCGATCGACGGCACCGATGCTCTGATGGCGGGGCCAGGGTGGCTGTTCGTTGGCTCGGTTGGGCTCAGGAACAGGTGCCGATGCGTACCGAGTTGGTAGATGTACGAGAGCAGATAGGCCGCCATCACCACCACGGCCACGATTAGGGAGTACAGGGCAAAGAGATCGAACGTTTCTCCTCCCTCACTGATTGGATCCATCGAATTCCAGAAGAACACCGATGGCACCGCCATCAGAATCACGCTGATCAACAGCTGGCGGGTGCTCAGCCCTCGGCTGTGCTGGTTCAGGTCGATCGTCAGGGCCCGCCGCCCCGCCAACATGGTGCTGACGCCCAACACCAGCAGGCTGTTGGTGATCACGGCTCCGGCGATGCTCACCACCACCAGCTCGTAGAGGCCGCTGCGCAGGGCCGTCAGGGCGATCACCAGCTCGAGCAGGTTGCCCAGGGTCACATTCAGCAGCCCGCCCAGCCGCTCGCCGACCCGTTGCACCAGGTGATCGACCAGTTCAGCGGTGAGCTGGGCCAGGGGGATCAGCGCCAGGCCGCACAGGATGAAATAGGGCAACCGCAGTCCTGAGGCTGCGGAGGGGGGCACCACGATCGCCGCGGCGCTCAGCACCAGCAGCAGCGCCTGCCGCCTCGCCAGCAGCGTTTGAACCAGCTCCATCATTCCGCAGACGCCACGGCGGCCTCCACTGTGGCTTCCAGGGCGGTACCAGGGATCTGGGTGCAGGGCCATGGCTCTCGGCTGCCACCAGTCGGGGAGGGAGTCCTCTTTCATGCGGGCCCTCTCCATGCGGAGAGGGCCGAACGGAGCAATCATGGCCGCAGTGCCGCGGTCTGCCCGTGTCCAAGCCCCTGTCTGCGCCGGTTGCCGCCTTCGCCGACCAGGGCATCCGCTGGGTGGCGATCACCTGGGTGAACCATGCCGGTGCCCCATTGGTGAAGGTGGTGCCGCTATCGGCTTTTGACGCGGCGGTGGCCGTGGGGGTGGGTTTCTCCCCCGTGTCGGATGCCTTCCGCGCCGACGGCGCCATTGATCCGGCCCATGGCCTGGCCCGCCCCGATGGCGACCTGCGCCTGCGGGCCGACGCCGCTGCCCTGGCCCTGCTGGAGCTGGGCAGTGGCTGGGCCTGGGCGCCGGGGGAGCGCTTTGAGCGCTCCGGCGAGCCCTACGTGGGAGATCAGCGCCATGGCTGCCGCCGCCAGCAGGAGCAGCTGCAGCAGGCCGGCGTGGAGCTGCGGGCCGGCTTCGAGTTGGAGTGGCTGGTGGCCACTGCCGACGCCGAGGGCGCCCCCCAGCCGGCCCTGCCCGGCGGACCCTATGGCGCCGATCGGCTGGTGGAGGGCCTGGATTACGCCACGGCCCTGCTCGATGCCCTGGAGGCCGCTGGGATTCCCTGGCTCCAGTTCCACCCGGAATACGGGGCCGGACAGTTCGAGTTGTCGCTGGCGCCGGGCACGCCCCTGGAGGCGGCCGACCGGTTGGTGCACGCCCGGCTGGTGATTCAGCGGCTGACGCGCCGCTTTGGCTGGCGCTGCAGTTTCAGCCCGAAACCCAGCCTGGAGCGGGTCGGCAACGGGGGCCATCTGCACCTGAGCCTGCAACGCGATGGCCTGCCGCTGCTGCAGGGGGGCGACGGCCCCGGGGGCCTCAGTGACCCCGGGGCTGCCGTGCTGGCGGCCCTGCTGGCGGAGCTGCCGGCCCTGCTGGCCCTGGCCTGTCCCCTGACGATGTCCTACCGGCGGCTGGCGCCCGGGTCGTGGTCGGCGCCGTTCCAGGTGTGGGGCATTGAAAACCGGGAGGCGGCCCTGCGCCTCGTCCCCGCGCTCGGGGATGGTGCTGCTGCCCACCTGGAGCTCAAGGTGGTGGACCTGGCGGCTAATCCCTACCTGGTGCTGGCGGCCGTGCAGGCGGTGGCGCTGGCGGGGCTGGACGAGGCCCGGCCTCTGCCGCCACCGGTGAGCGGCGATCCCGCCCAGCTGCCGGCCGGTGCAGCGCTGCGGTTGCCCGCCAGCCTGGCGGAGGCCTCGGCCGCGTTTGCCGCCAGTGCCTTGCTGCGTCAGGCCTTCGGCGAAGAGCTGCACACCAGCCTGATCGACAGCCAGGCCGCCGAGGTGCGTCGCTGTGCCGGCCGCGATGATGCCGAGCTGGCGGCGGCCGATGCCTGGTGGCCGTTGGTGGGCGGCCTCCCCTGATCTGCAGGGGTTCCGCTTTCCGGCGGCCGACTCAACCCCGTGTCCGGGTGCTGGCAGGTTTGGAGGAGCGGTGTCCTGTATGCGGTCAGGTCGGTGGTGTCAGCCATTCCCTGGAGAAACGCCTGAAATCCCTGACGACCGTTTCGCTGTAGCGGAGCGCAAATGTGGCCATGGCCTGCTCGAAGCCGGGGTCAGCACCGATCCAGGCAGCGATCGGCGTGGCTTTGCTGGACCGGGCATGGGCCTTGGCCAGCACCCAGGCGCACAGGCGGCCGTAGTCGGTGATGCCCCTGCGTCCGAGGGCTGCCAACTTCACCGATCCTTTCCAGTCACGAAAATGCCGCCAGATCAGATCATCCCCCTTGGGACTGGTGGCCCAGCCCAGAAACGGATCACTGTGGGTCTGCATCAACCGCTGACCCTCCACGACGCGCTGACCCTGATGATCCCAGGCCCCCGGACTGTCTGTGGGTTGCAGCACCGAGGGCAAGGCCTGCTTGCATTGCAGGATCAACACATCCTCGTCGTGGGGACCGACCCAGAGTCCGATCGAGCAGCGGGTGCCCACAGACGCCACACCAACCGCCTTCAGCGCCCAATCGCTCCACTGGAAATAGCCCAGTAACTGCTGAATATGGGAGGGGGTACTTGCCTGGTAAGACTCCATCATGTCGCGGCTCCATTGATCAGCGCTCAGAGAGCCGCGCATCTCCTCCGGGAGGGCATCAAAGCGCTGGAGGATCGGTGGCTGATGGTTGAACAGCAAGCGGCCTTCAGAATTGCGATGACACAGGCGTTCTGCGGCGTGCAATGTGTCGCGTTCGCGGGCGGCAGCCGTGACGTCGCGCAGATGCCTGCGGAAGCTGCGTGATCCTGACCCCTTCAGCACCTTCTCCAAGTTGATGCGAGCTCCCCACATCTGCATCAGTGGCAGGCCCGCCAGCCACTCGATCGTTGATCGGTAGTGCCGCGCCACGGCGATGGCCGCCTGTTCGCAATGTTCCTGTGCCACGCCACGGTCTTGAAGCACCAGTACCAGACTGGTGAGCAGGCGCTTCAGATCCCACTCAAAGGGACCTGGGTAGGTTTCATCAAAATCGACGATGTCAAACAGCAGGGTGCGCTCAGGTGAGGCATAGAAGCCGAAGTTGAGCAGGTGCGCATCGCCACACAGTTGGACCACCACGCCAGAGTGTGCTCCGTAGTCGAGATCGGAGGCCATAAAGGCCGCCCCACCCCTGAAAAACTCAAACACACCGGCTCCCATACGCTCATGGCGAATCGGCAGCAGCCAGGGGATTCGCGTTCTCTCCTGTTCTTTCAGGATGCCCAGGGGACAGCGACGATCACTGGGCTCGACCCAGTGGCCAAGCGCATCCCATGGTTGGTTTTGAACGGTTGATTGCATGGGCCCTTGGACCTGACAGGGTGATTGTTGTGCGTCACTTCGGTTGGCCCACAGCCTGTTTCACCGCTGAAGGCTGCGGGGAAAGACAATGGGTCGCTCAGCCGTGCAAGGCTGTTTGCCAGCCAGAATTTCAGATTGACGCCATTGCCTGACTGTTGGTGCCGCAGACTGAGATGGGTATGTAAGTTGATAGATCAGATCATAATCGTCGTCGGCAATGGGCGGCATGGATGGCCAGCCCAGTCCCTGGGCGAGTTGCGGCAGATGGCGATGTTCCCAGAAAACAACCAGGCCACTGTTTTCATACGCAGCGCTGTTGAGGAAAGTCTCTCCTACCTGTTTCGAGTCAGCCATGGAACTCCGATTGATGCGGATATTGATTCGGCTCGCGACAGCAAGGGGCACTGCAGTCTGGTAACTGCGCCCATTCTTTCCCGAGTCAGCATCTAGAAAATAGACCTCAATGTGTGTTGGCATGCCAAAGCAGGCTGGAAGCATGCTGGCGAGTGCCAAGGCTCGCTGGAAGCCGAGTGGTGATAAGTTGTAGCTTGGCTCAGTGATATCTTTGTGTCCGTGCCGCATCAGCAGAACCTGTCTTGGCTTGGCCTGAAGATCGCTCTGAAAGCCGGTAAAGATGGCCAGGAGGGTGATGAAGAGCTGAGTTCTTTGCAGGAGTGATCTGCGCAGTGAGGATGTATCTTTGCGGGAAGAAAAGAGTTGAGTAATCGGATTGATTGGGTTCACGGCTATCGGGTTGAATGTTGGAGGCGCGGGAATTCATGGCCGAAGCTTCGGGTATTCATGGCCAAGGCTTGCCCTGCATGGACCGAACTTCTGGCGGCTTTCCCCTTAACGATGCGGAGCATCACGTTTGGGTACGGTAATGCCTGGCGCCCTCATGCTGCAATCGGCTGCGGCAGGGCCTCCCAGGCCCGGAGTTCATCCACAACCGCGCAGTGACGTAGAATGGCTTCATCGCGAAATAGCGCCCCGCGCACCGTTGTATCTGGGTCGTACAGGGTTGCGTAAAGTCGAAGAGCGACCGCCAGGCATCGCAGAGCTCCCAGTTGAAGATCCCTGCGAGCTTCGCTCAGGGAATAATCAGCCACCCCATTGGCTTGAAGATCGCCATGCCAGAGATAGAGGAGCTCTTCAAGATGTCCGCTACGCTCTGCTAGTGGCTCGCTGCCGCCCAGAAGATAGGCCAGATCCAGTGCACCCAGGCTGCAACTGGCACTCTGCCAGTCAAGAATGGTGGGGCGAGGATTGTGATCCTCGCCGATGAACATCAAATTATCTGCCCGTAGATCTCCATGGACAAGCGTGAAAGGCCTGCAGGCGATCGCGGCGTCAATCTCGGCAAGCTGGGCCAAGCACTCCGCCATCACTGTTGATACCCGCTCTCCGATGCGGCGACTGTAGTCATGCAGGAATGGGGTCAGCAAGCTGTGCTCTACCTCTGAAAACCAATACAGATTGGCTGGAAGCCAGCTGTAGTTTGTCAGCTCTGAACTCAGCCAGAATTGAGCATGGATCGATGCCATGGCGCGAACCACAGCCCTCACTTCATCTTGGGATAGTCCTCGCACCTGATCGCCAGCGCGATGATCGATCAGGTCTTCCATCAGCAGCCAGCAATCATCGGCGTTGCCCATCGCATAGATGCGCGGAACTGGGGCCTTGATCGCTGGAGCTATGGTTTGATAGAAGGCGATCTCGCGTGCGAATGCGTTTCGCTTTCGTGCGATGGCTTGAAACAATGGTTGAGAGCTTTCGCTTTTGAGCACCAGGCTGCTCGGCAGAGCTGACGCTGGATCGGTCTGCAGCTGCACACGCCAGGTCGTCGATAGAAATCCACGGCTTGCGCCGATTTCCAGACTCTCCATGGCGGTGATGGTCTGGCCCAGCACTTCCGAGAGCCACACCAGTTCCGGGCGTCTGATCGCTGCAGCTGCAGGGTCTGGCATGGAATCCGGCACGGCGCTTTCCGAGCTGTCTCCTCTTATGGCCTTGGTTGCGCGGATGGTCATGCCGGCTCCTTGTTGAGGGCGGGGCCCGGCAGGCCCCCACGCTGCTCACTTCAGGGGAGCCCAAGCCAGGGTGGCGTTGGCCATTCGGCACCAGATCAGCAGCGACCCGAAGGTTTTCACGTCAACACCCGCCGGCAGGGTGTAGGTCTGCGGCCCTTTGGCACTCTTCAACGGAGCCACCAGGGTGAAACGACCCACCGGCAGAGGATAACTGGGAGGTTTCAGTCCCTTCAGAGGGGTGTTCGACTGCATCAGCACCACCTGGAGATCAGGTGCCTGGGGATTGGTGGCGAAGTCCTTGCTGAACACCAGCAGTGTTTTGCCATTCTGCTGCTTGATGGTGAAGCTGCCGGTCACTGGTGCTTCAGCTTTCTGGAAGGCAATCGCTTTGCCCTGGGCAGCGGTGATCAGCTGTTGCACCGCTGGCGTAACGGCGCCCACACTCGGCATGGAGGCGATTGCTCCGAGGCTCAATGCACAGATCACAGTTGACTTGAACATGGTGCGGAGATGTCAGTAAATGGGCTTTTTTAGACTAGGTGTGAAAATGTCTTTGAGCTCTCTTCTGTTTGCTTCCGCATCGCCTGATTCCTTGTTGCCCGAGCCCTCGCGGCTGGCTGGATCCAAGCCCTGTGATGGGCCGATTGTGAAATCATGCTTGCTGCCAGCAAGCGAGAGTCCCGGTTCAAGGTGCTGTTTTGTTGGCAAGCGGCGGGCAGACTCTGGCGGTCCAGTCGCATTTGTAAAGCGTGGGCTTTTGCCAGCCCAGTGGGATCTCCAGTAGATCGCGAGTGCCGGTGATGCCCTGGATTGTGAACAGCACAGCTGCCAGCACGTTTGCGGCAACGTGAATTCTGCGCCAGCGCAGCTGGCGCAGAATCTCTGGCCTTGCTCCCAGCGAAAACAGCATCAGGCCGGTCACCGCAACCCCTGCCCAATAGTGAGACTGCCAGAATTTGGGATCCAGGGGGTTGTCGCTCAGCCTCCACACCTCAGGCTGCGCACCGAGGCTGATCACGCCCAGCCAGGTGAGCAGGACGAACAGCAGCCGCAGGGCCTTGCTGGTTGCGTGCCACAACGCAATCAAGGAGATGCTTGTGCCCACCACCACCAGCAGCAGCAGCAGCCCCCGGTTCAACCCACCAGCGAGCTGGTTCAGTGGTTGGTTCGTGACGATGGCCGTGATCAGTGCAATCAGCACGAGGATCACCACCCCAGCCGAGAGCCAACGGCCCAGATCCGAGTGCTCGCTTCCGCTTGTGGCTGCAATTTTGCGATCGCCGAGTCGGCGGTGGCGTGCCAAGACACCGAGACGCACCACCATTCCGATCAGTGGGTAGATCAGCACCACCGCCAGTGCGGGGTGGAGGATTGTCAACCAATCAGCGGCTTGCATGGGGCGTTGATGGGAAACCTTGCCTCAGGATTGTCGGGGGCCTGGATCCGGTCAACGTGAGTGGCATTGATTGTCACTGATCCAGTTCACGTGTTGCACTGGCGGGTCGAGCAATGCAGACCAGCGCCGAACCGGGCCGCACCTCTGCAGTGGGCTCCGTCAGGTCAGCAACCTGGCCCTTCCGCAGCCGCGTCTGGAAAAGCGTGGTACTTGCTGTTGCGGCAGCCATGCTGTTGCGGCAGCCATGCACAAACCAGAACCGTCGTTGCGGCCCCGTCTCCACAGCCGTTGTCGCCATCGCCAGCATGGGGCTGATTCCCATGCCATCAGCACCGGCTTGCTCTGGCCAGGGATCGACAGTTCAACTGTCAGGAACTGGCCCGCGAGGAAGGCGGCAAGAGTGCCACCATCCACGGGGCATGGTTCAAGGGCAGTGATCTCAGCGCTCTCAGGGTGTTTGCGCCGCACCACAAACCGTCGCTGTCCCTGCCAGGGCCACTGGCCACCCAACCCAGCACCGGATCCGGTCTGCACCAGAGCAGCCTGCCCTGCCCCCTTTGAACTGGCAGTGGATGGGGTGTGGCACTCCAGCACCGTCAGACCCGCAAAGGTGGCAACAGTGCCGGCGGCGAGGATTCAGCTATCACACCGACGCCCGCTTCGACGCAACTTGCAGCTCCTGGACGGTTGGAGGGTTTGGGGCTGCCTTGCTAAAGAAGATCGTCGAGTCTGCGGAGATTGATCCTGCGCTGACCCGATTGATCGGTGCTCACAAGGTCGGCGAAACGACGCCCCAGCTGGATGTCTCTGGTTTTGTACAGATGGGTTTGCAAGAGACTGATGCCAGTGCTCTCATCAATCCCTTCGATCAGCGGCATAATCACCGCATTGCGTCGGTTCAATTCATCAAGCCCCAGTTGAGCGATCGGACTGCTTTCGGTGAGGCGGTGCGTGAGCGTGGCGGTCTGGCTCAGCTGGGGCGTTCCCGCATTGAGAAGATCCAGGGATGTGATCCGCCGCTGCCAGAGACCAGGCTCTGGTTCATCGTCGTAGATCAGGGAGAGGCTGTAGTTCACATTCAGCCACTGGCTGCGATCGCTGGTGACAAACCGGCAAAATAAATGCCCCCCTTCCAATGAGCTCAAGCAGAGATGCCGGCTGAACACCAACGGCATCTCATTGCTGCTGAGCCTGGCGAACACCACTGCTGTCAGCGTGGACAGGGTGATCAGGCCAGCGATCAGATCCAGTAGTCCCACCACATAGGTGTAGGGGGAGTCGGGGCGGATGCCATTGAATCCATTGGCGAAGAAGCCCTCAACCGCGAATGCGAAGGTTTTGGCAACACCCATGGGCGCATCTCCAAGCAGATGCTGCTGATCAAAGCTCAGCAGTGCCGTGAACATCAGAACCACGGTCAGATAGATCATCACCATGGCCAGGAAGAACAGGGCCCAGGGCATGCGGATCAGAGCCGCAAGAGGCTGGCGCCAGAGTTCATGCCATGGCGTGTGTTGATGATCGTGACGGATCCTTCGGCGATGGAAGTCAAGCATTGAAAGCGCAAATCGGCGAATTCTTGTTGGCTTGTGATTGAGGGGGGTTCTCCCGTGTTGAAACTGGGTGTGCGCTGGGCAGGGCAGTCATTCAGACTGTATTTCAGGCTTCCGCAGTCGCCAGCGCAGGCCAATCACCCTGATGGGCAGTGTCCTTGCGCCGGTCGCTGTCGAATCTTCGCTTGAGAGGAGAGAGAATTTGGTTGTTGATGTTGTTTGGGCGCCTTCAGGGCTCCCGCTCGGTTGATGGCCGTTCGTCCGGTGATTCGTCTCGGTGATCCCCGTCTGCGACAGCGGGCCAGGTCGGTGGCTGATCTGGGCGATCCTCCGTTGCGGCAACTGATCACGGATCTGCACGACACGATGACGGCCTGCTGCGGCGCAGGCCTGGCTGCTCCCCAGATCGGCGTGCCGCTGCGGGTGGTGTTGTTCGGGGGCGGTGGGCCCAACCCCCGCTATCCCGATGCGCCACCCCTGCCCCGCACCCTGTTGATCAATCCCGAGCTCACCCCCCTGGGCCCCGAGCGCGAGGAGGGCTGGGAGGGTTGCTTGAGTGTGCCGGGGCTACGGGGCTGCGTGTCGCGCTGGCAGCGGCTGCGCTACCGGGGCCTCGATGGCGATGGCCAGCTCGTGGATCGTTGCGTGGAGGGCTTTCATGCCCGGGTAGTGCAGCACGAGTGCGACCACCTGGATGGGGTGCTGTTCCCCGATCGACTCAGCGACCCCACCGCCTTTGGCTTCATCCCTGAGCTGGAAGCGGCCGGGCTGATTCCTGCTGTGCCGGGTTAGGGCCGCCTCGCCTGGATCCAGAGCTGCAGGGGGCCGACGGCGTAACGGCCAGCGCCGCCGGGACTGCCGACCTGGCCAAGGGCCGCCAGGCCCAGATCCAGCTCGGCCTGGTTCCAGAGCCGCTGCTGAACCAGCGCCGGCCCCATCAGGGCCATCACATCCGCCAGCCATTCGGCCACAGCCGGCTCGCCGCCCAGCACCAGCGGTTCCAGCACCTCGAGGTCGAGCCCATGGGCCACCAGCAGGCTGGGCAGGCGCCGGGCCAGCACCGGATCTCCACCGGAGGCGGCGATCGCCCGGTGCACCCCCCGGGCGAAGCCGGCAACCGCCTGGTCTGCCGCTGGGTCGCCGCTGTGAAACGCCAGGGTCGACCAGTCGACCGTCTCCAGGAACAGGATTCTTCCCCCCGGGGCCATCAGGGGCACCAGCCGCTCCAGCAACCGCGCCCCGTCCTCGAGGAACACCGCCACCCAGCGGCACCAGATCAGGTCGAAGGGGCCATGCGGCAGCGGGTCGTGCAGCACATCCCCCTGCCGCACCGAGAGCTGGGGCAGCTCAGCGGCTTCGGCCTGGCAACGGGCCAGGAAGCGGCGGTTCCGCTCCAGCGCCACCACGGCGCCTTCAACGCCCACCAGCGATGCCAGGTCGCGGGATGCTGCACCCGGCCCGGCCCCCACATCCAGCACCCGCATGCCCGCAGAGACTCCGGCCCTGCGCCAGGCCCGCTCACAGGCAGGTCGAAACAGCGCGTGCTGACGTAAAAGCCGCCTGACCTCGGCGTCGCTGGTGCCCACCACATAGGTGTCCTGCTCCCGATCGTCCCGGCCGGCGGAGCGATCACCGGCCTGCGCGCCCGTGGTCGGGCCCTGTGCTGAAACTGCTGGGGGCAGGGGGGGCTTGGGCAAGGGCCGCTCCGCTTCAGCTGGCCTGTTCGGGCAGCTGTTCCAGGTTGCACCAGCGGGCCCAGGCGTTCAGGGCCTGGCGCGACGCAGGGCTGATCGACTGAGGGGACTGGCGCACATCCTCCAGCATGGATTTGATCGGCGGGCAATCAAGCCCCATCGCCGCCTTGCTGGGTGTTGCACTGGCGCCGGGCACCCCCATCTTCGCGAGCATGGTCTGAACCTTCTGGTCTTCCGTCGCCGCCATCGGCTTCTCTTCGGGCCCTCCCTGGCCGCAGGCCGACAGGCTGAGGCTGGTGACCATCAGCAGACCGAGACAGGTGCGCAGGCGAGCCATGGAAAAAAGGGATCTCCCCTGTCAGTAGCACCGAAGCGTGCTGGGCGTCGAGTGCTGAGGGCACCTTCCGGCGGATCGGTTGTGCTGATGTGATCCCTGTCACGGCCTCTTCACAGCTGCAGCCTGCACCATGACGGGGGGTGATGGGGGCGATCGGTGCAGCTTTCAGGTGGCGTGGTGGTGGGCCTTCTGTTTGTTGCTGGTCTGCTGCTCAGCCGCATCCACTTCTGCATGGTCGCCGCTGTCGCCAAAGCCAGCCAAGGGGATTGGGCCACAGCCCGCGCAATCGCTCTGATCAGCTTTGGAGTCAGCGCCGTGCTGCTGGCCCTGGCGGTCGCTTCAGGTCGCGTTCCGCGGCAGTTGGCACTGGAGTGGCCGGTGGTGGCCGGGGGTGTGTTGTTCGGGGTGGTGGCTGCCTGGAACCGGGGCTGCTTCGTGGGCACGAGCATTCAGCTGGCCGGCGGGGATCTCAGGGCTCTGTTGAGCATGGTGGGGTGGGTGCTCGGCTTCCTGGTCGCCGGCAGCCCCGTGGCCCTGCCGGTGCTTCCAGGCCAGCTTCAGCGCACGGCGCTCGCTCTGGGCGCCCTGCTGATGTTGCTGTGTTTCCTCTGGTTGGCCGTCCGCCCTTCAGCTCAGCCCTCAGGAGCGCGATCCAGAGATGGGGTGGCCTGGCGAGCCTCGATCGCCTGCGGCGCCATGCTGGCCCTGGTCGACAACGATCTCTGGAGCTGGGATCCCTCCTCCCTGGCCCGTGCCCTGGCCCAGCCCCTTGCCCTCGCCGACAGTCTCCAGCGCCGCGATCCGGCACCGCTGCTGGGGTTGGTGCTGCTGGCCGGTATGGCGGCTGAAGCCCTGCTGCGCCGACGTTTCCAGATCACCTGGCCCCGGGGTGCCGATCTCGTGCGGCTCCCCTATGGAATGGCCATGGCTGCGGCAGCCGTGCTGGCGATGGGCGGTAACGACACCCAGTTGCTGCGTTTTCTCCCAGGTGGCTCCCCCCACGGCTGGGTGGTGGTGCCGGCGATGGTGGCGGGCATCCTGCTTGGCCTCCGCTGCCCGGCTCCCCTGGGGCTGCCGCGCCGCTGATGGACCTGGCAGGATTGGCCCTATTCCTCGCCTGCCTGCTGCACTTCAACCGCTTGCCGAGCCCCCGCCCGCTTGCTGCCGCCAGCACGGCACTGGCCTACATCGCCGGTGTGGTGCTCGTCAACGTGGGATTCAGCCATCACCCCGATCTCGACTGGTTCTGGTCCCTGCTGGTCGGTGGGGTGCTGGCTCTGCGCGATGTGGCCCAGCGCCGCTGGGGGCATGCCGTGCTGCTGCTGATGCTGATCGGGGCCGGCCTCTCGTTCCGCCTTGGCGCCCCGGCGGTGGCCCTGGCCAGCGTCACGGCCTTCCTGATCAGTGAGTCGGTTGACTGGCTGGTGTATTCCACCACCCGCCGTACGTTTGCCGAGCGGGTGTGGTGGTCGGTTCTGTGCAGCGCACCGGTCGATACGGCGGTGTTCCTGGCCATGGCAGACCTCTGGAGCTGGTCGTTGTTCACCATCGGCGTGGCCAGCAAGGTGCTCGCCGGGGGGCTCATCAGCCTCAGTCTCCGGGCGCGCAATGCAGCGTTTCGCGGCGCTGGTCCCCATCCCTGAGCGGTGCACAAGGTGGATGACCAGCGTGTGGCGATCACCGGCAGCGCAGCTCTGATGGCCGGGGTCGTCGGCGCACCGGCGCTGTGGGCCTGGTTGCAGCACGACCAGCTGCTCAGGGACCGGGCCATGGATCCATCACTCCTCCGCGGCTTGGCTGGGCTCAGCCCAGGCGAAGCCCGGGTGCTCAGCCGTCAGCAGCATCTGGGCCTGGCCGCGGTCGAGCTGGCCTGGGTGCAGGCGGGGCTGGCCGCTCGGCGCCAACCCCTGCGGGGGGAGGGGCATCCCGGGCTTGAGGAGCCCTGGCGCCTGCGGGCCGGGGTGGTGAGCGCCAGTGCCCTCGGCCATGTCGCTGCTCTGCTCGAGGAGCAGGCGTCCACCCCGCAGCGGCCTTCGGCCACCAGTCTCAGCCGCTGGCGGGGCAATGGTCTTGGCGCTGCTGTGGCGCTGCGCTTCGGCCTGCAGGGGGAGCAGCTGAACCTCAATGCCGCCAGCAGCACCGGTGCCCAGGCTCTGGCCCTGGCTGGCCGTTTGATCCGATCCGGGGACCAGGACCTGATGGTGGTGGTCGGTGCCGAACCGCAGCTGCAGCCCCTGCTGCGGCAGGCCAGCCAGAAGAGCGGGGCGCTGGCGGCGAGCGGAAGCTCCCAACCGCTCACGGCCAGCCGCAGCGGCATGGTGCCCCGGGAGGCAGCCGGCTGCCTGGTGCTGGAGCGGCGCGAATCCGCCGAGGCCCGCGGCGCTGTGCCCCTGGCTTGGCTGGAGGCCTCGGTAACGGGCTGTGAGGCCCATCATCTGGTGGCTCCCCTGCCGGGGCAGGCCCTCAGCCAGCGGCTGCTGCAGCGCCTCCTGCCGCCTGGCGCCAGGGACAGGCAGGCCATCGACTGGATCTGTCTGCATGCCACCGGCACCCGGCGCTTCGACGCCGAAGAGATCGCCTTCCTGCGCCAGTCCTTCCCTGCGATTCCCTGGATCACCGCCATGAAGCGCAGCCTCGGCCACGGTCTCGGGGCAGCGGGTGTGGTGGAAGCGGCCCTGATTCTGGAAGGACTCTCGCGTCGAGCGGTGCCCCCCTGGCCCCGGGATCTCGACCCTGCACTCGTTGCTGCTCCGCCGCTTGGGACCGAAGCGGCCCCCCTGCAGGCGCCAGCCACGGCCCCCGAGCCCCGTCTGGCGCTGCAGCTGGCCTCTGGTATGGGGGGTGTGGTGGTGATGAATCTGCTGGCCGCGGCCCAGCGCTGCCGCCATGGTTGAGCGGTGGCGGCAGCGCTGGGCCGCGGCGGTCGATCGCTGGAGCGATCAGCCGGCCCTGATCAGCGCGGCAGAGAGGATCAGCTATCGCCGCCTGGCCGCAGAAGCCGTTGAGCACTGCCGGCGCTACGAGGCTCGGCCCGGCTGGCATGTCGGCTGCTGTGTGGCCTGGCCCTGGCAGCACGGGCGCCAGGACCTGCCGCGGCTGCTCGGTCTCTGGCTGGCGGGCGGGGTCTGGATCGCCTGTCCCCATGGCGCCGACCCTGCCCGGCGGCAGCTCGCAGCCCGCCTGACGCAGTCCTGCCGCGGGCCTGAGCACGGTGACAGTTGCTGGCAGCTGATCCTGTTCAGCTCCGGTTCCACCGGGGCGCCGAAGGTGCTGGTGCGCGGCTGGCGCCAGGCTCTGGCTGAGGCGGACGCCTATGGAGCCCGCCTCGGCCTGCCGCCTGGCAGCAAGGCCCACATGCTGGTGCGGCCCTGGTTCGGGGCCGCCACCAAGCACCTGCTGGCTGGCCTGTTGCAGGGGTGGTGTCAGTGTCTTGATGCCGGCCTAGGTCCCGACCGGGGCCAACCGCACCCGGCAGGGGTGCTCTATGCCACCCCCAGCCAGCTGCTTCAGCTCGGAGCGGCCCCCGCTTCAGCCATCCGGTTCGACTGGATATCCCTCACCGGTGAAGCCTGTGGTGCCGGGCTCTGGCCCCTGCTGCAGAGCTGGGGAACGCCCGCCGGCCGCTGCCTGAATGCCTTTGGCGCCACCGAAACCGGGGTGATCGCCGAGCAGGTGTTGCCCCTGGCTGCGGCCTGGCAGCCCTTCGCGGGTTGCCCTGCGCCGGGGAAAAGGATCGATCTGGTCGACGACCGCGGCCAGTCGCTGTCCCTTCCGGATGCTGTGGGCCTGGTGAGGGTCTGTGGCGATGCTCTGATCGAGGGTGAGCTGCAGGAGCGGGCCCAGGGCTGGTGCCTGCAACCCACCCAGCGGATCGCTGCCAGCATGGTGGTGGTGACCGCAGACCTGGCCCGCTGGTCAGCGGAGGGCCTGCTGGTGCTGCTCGGGCGCAGCAGCCAGTTGATCAAACGCCATGGTGAATGGCTTGACACAGCGCCCCTGCAGGCGCTGATCGAGGAACTGCCTGGCGTGCGGCGCTGCCAGCTGCTGGCTGAAGCGGATGCCATCACGGCCTGGCTCGAACTGCAGACGCTCAGTCCCAGGGCTCTGCGCCGCACCGTTCGCCGCCTGGAGGCACGTTTGGCTGATCGGCGGCTGCTGCCCCGCGCGGTCCGCGCCCTGGCGGCCTTCCCTCAGAACGCCAACGGCAAGCTGGACCTGGCCAGCCTGCGCGCGGCCGCGGAGCAACCTGGATCCCTGGGGGAGCTGTGCCGGGCCCCCGCCGGCCGCGACGCCACGCTCGCCGGCCCCCTCGACGACCTGGATTCCCTCGATCAGGCCCAGCTGGTGGCCAGGCTGCAGGCCGTGAACCTGCTCTGGTGCGGTGCGGGTCTGCAGGCCCTGGCGGCTGGCCTGCCTCCGGCTGTCGGATTGATCGGCATGCCCATGCCGGCGCCACCTCTCACCTGGTCGGTGGGCGGCGGTGGCTCACTGGAGGAGCTGGCGGCCGTGCAGGTGCAGGCTCTGCGACAGATCAGCGGGGATCAATTGGGTGAGGCCCTCTGGCTGGGCGGCTTTTCCCTGCCCGGTTGGTTGGCCTACGCGATGGCAACGCACCTCCGCAGCCAGGGCCAGGCCGTCGCCGGGGTGATTCTGCTCGATCCGCCCGATCCCTTCAGCGGTATTTTCCGCTGGCCCTGGCGTCGGCATCTGGCTGATCGCTGGCGACGCCTGGGTAGGGTGCGTCGGCAGAGACACCACAGTGATCTCTGGCTACGGCAGAAGGCCTGGAACCAGCAACTGCTGGGCCGCTGGAACCCGCAGCCCCTGGATGCGGAGCTGCTTCTGTGCCGCAGCCGCTGGCGCCGCCGCCTGCCGCTCGCCAGGGCCTGCTGGTTCCACCCCGCTTTCATTCACGTGGATCTCCCCTGCCGGGATCATCGGAAGGTGCTGCGGAATCAGCCATTGATCGCCATCTGGCAGCGCGCGATCTGGACCCGGATGCTGGCGGGCGGTGGGGCGCAGCGGCGGTAGCCGGCAGCTGGCTGGAGCACGCCGATGGGGTTTGCAGGGTTACGCCTGCCACTCCTGCTCAACCCCTGCTCAGCCCCACGAGCATCCAGGCCACTTCGCTGACGAGCGCGACGATCAGCAGCCGCACGATCCATTGCCTGGCCCTGGGGCCCAGGGCCAGGGAAGCTCCCAGCCAGCCGCCCAGGGCGCTGCCCAGCATCAGGGGCAGGGCGGCAGCCCAGTCCACCTCCCCGCTCCTGACGAACACCGCCAGCGAGACCAGGGAGGCCAGGCCGATCAGCACCGACTTGATGGCGTTGGCCTGTTGCAGGGCCACCCCGCCCACCAGCACCAGGCTCACCAGCAGGTAGGTGGCCGCATCGAGCACGATCAGGCCAGTCCAGAAGCCAACCCCGGCCATCAGCAGGTGCAGCCGGGGCGTGATCGGCAGCGCATCGGCGGATTGCCCGCCCACCAGCAGGCGCTGGGGCTTCAGCAGCACAAGCGCCAGGGCCAGCAGCAGGGCAATGTGCACCAGCAGGCGGATGTGCTCCATCGGCAGCACCCCAGCCAGGGAGGCACCGGCCAGGGCGCTCAGGACAAAGGTCGGAAGCAGCTTCAGGGTGAAAGCCCAGGGGATGGCCCCCGCCCGCTGAAAACGCCAGAACGCCGTCGCCAGGCCCACCAGCACCGGCAGGCGGTTGGTGCCGTTGGCCACCGCCGGGGGCAGACCCAGTGCCAGCAGCAGGGGCAGGCTGATGGCCGAACCGCTGGAGGCTGCCGCGTTCAGAAAGCCGCAGACGGTGCCTGCAGCAAGCAAGGCGAGCCAGGTGTGCATGGTGCTCACACAGCCACTCCATCGTGGTGGCCTGCCGGGGTCAGGCCATGCTCTGTCTCACACCGTTGTGATTGCGTCGCCGCCTCTGGTGGTGCGCTGGTGGACTGGTCAGGATCGGGGTACGTCGTCGTCACCAGCGTGGTCTCCCAACCGATGCACATGCGCCTGTCACGCCGGGAGTTGGTGCAGGGTGCCCTCTCCGGCCTGATCGGGGCCACCCCTCTGCCTGCCATGGCCCAGCGCGCCATGGGGGGCGGCCGCCTTGTGCTTTCCCGCCGGCCAGCCTTCGCGGTGCCGCTGCCCACCCCCTTCAGCAGCTCCCTTGAGCTGGATCTGGCGGCCCATCGCCAGCTGCTGCGCTTCTACCGGCAGGCCGGCGCCGACGCGGTGCTGGCGGTCGGCTCCACCGGTGAGATGCTCTCGATCACCTGGCCGGAAGCCCTGCGGCTGGTGCGCTCCGCCAGTGCGGTGTTCGGACCGTCGCGAACGTGGGCCAGTCTGAGCGTGGGCCGTAGCGTGGAGTCGTGTCGGCGGGGCGCCGCCGATCTGCACCAGGCGGGAGCCGGTCTGCCGGTGGTGATCCCCGGATTGCTGGCCGGTGCGGGCAGCACGGAGGCGGAGGCGGAGCGTCTGTTGCTGGAGGTGGGTCGGGGTATCCCGGGCCCGCTGGGTCTGTACGAATCGATCAACCCGTTCCATCGCACCCTGCCCGCGCCTCTGCTCGCCGCCCTGGCGGCGCAGGGAAGCTTTCAGTTGCTTAAAACCACGCAAGGGGCCCCGCAGCGGATGGCCGCGCTGGTGGCCGCCGTGCCAAGGGGGTTCTCGATCCTGGAGGCCAACACTGCCGATCTGTTTGCCGTGCTGCAGGCCGGCGCCGCCGGAGTGCTCGATTTCTGCGCCGCCTGTTTCCCGGAGCTGCTCGCCCATCTCTGCCGCAGTTGGGCTGACCCCAAGCGGCGCTCCTCGCTGCAGCCCCTCTGCCGCTGGATCGGCGACACCGATGCCCTGCTGCTCGGATCCCTGGCCTTCCCCCGGGGTGTCAAGGCGGTGCTGGCGGCCCGCGGGCTGGCGATTCAGCCGTTCAGCCGCCAGGCCGTGGCCGACCTCACCCGTGACCAGAACGCCCAGGTGCAGGACCTGGTGCGCCAATTCCGCTCCCTCAGTCGGGACCTCGGCATCACCCCTCTGCTTTGAAGGGGGGCTGAAGGGGGCTGCCCAGGTCGGCCGCTCGCTCACCCCAGCAGCCGCTCCAGCACGCTCGCCACCGAGCGCACCGCCGCCCGGGCGGTGGCGTAGGCCATGCGCATCGGCCCGATCAGGGCCACCTGGCCCACGCCGCCGTCACCGCTGCGGTAATCGGCCTGCACCAGCGCACAGGCGTGCAGGGCCCGGTGGGGATGCTCGGCGCCGATCCAGATGCCGCCCTGCTGCAGCAACTGGCGTGGGTTGTCCTCCACCAGCTCCACCAGTGGCCGCAGGCTCGCGGTCTGACTGAACTCCGGCTGGGCCAGCAGACCGGCCAGCCCGGAGGCCACGGCCCCCTTGCCAGGGCCGCCCCCCTGCAGACGGCCATGGCTGGCCAGACCCTGGCGCAGCACGGCCCCACAGGCGTTGAGCTGGGTGGGCAGGCTGGTCCAGTCGATCGGGCCGCGCTCCAGCTGTTCGCGCACCCATTGCTCCAGGGCTTCCACCTCGCCCCGCCCCGGCATGGGCAGACGCAGGTCCAGGCTGCGGGCCGTGGCTGCGTCTTCCACCAGGAACACCAGCAGCCGATCGCCGCTCGGCACCAGGCGCAGGGCCTGCAGGCGCGGGCGGGGCTGCACCGGCTGGGGCCTGGTGATCAGGCTGAGCAGGCCGGTGAGGTCAGCCAGGCGCCGGCTGAGATGGAGCAGCAGGTCGTCGAGGGCGGCCCATTGCAGGCTGAGGCCGGTCAGCTCCCGGTCCAGTTGCAGAGCCACGGCACCGGGGGCCGGCAGCAAGGCATCCACATACACCCGGTAGCCCCGCTGGCTGGGGATGCGGCCGGCGGAGGTGTGGGGCTGGGTCAGCAGCCCACGCTGCTCCAGGGCGCCCATGGCGGAGCGCACGGTGGCAGGACTGGCAGGCAGGTCGAAGCGCCGCACCAGGGTCTGGCTGCCCACCGGTTCCATCGTGTCCACGTAGTGACGCACGGCCAACTGCAGCACTTCCTGCTGGCGGCGGGGGAGTGGCGTTGCTGGGTCGGACCTGGACAGCGGAGGCGGCTGAAGAGTCAGGCGCAATGGTACGGAGATCCCCTTGCGCTGGGCGCTGTGCCGGTCGGCGCTCTGGGTCGGCGCTCAGGGTCGGCCGATCCAGTGCGCCGCAGCCGCTCAATCCCCGATTCGCGCCATCCGGGAGCCCAGAGCCCTGTCAGTACCGCGGCACCGTCGGGTCCACCTCGATACTCCAGGCCTCGATGCCCCCCTGCAGGTTCCACACGTCGCCGTAACCCTGCTGCTCGATCAGCCAGCAGCCGAATTGCCAGCTGCGGATGCCGGCGTGGCAGAGCACGGCCACAGGGCGGTCGCGGGGCAGGCGCGCGTTGAGAGTCGGGCCCCAGTCTTGAAAACGGCTCAGGGGGAGGTGCACCACCGGATGGGCTATCCGGGCCAGGGCCAGCTCCCCGTCTTCGCGCACGTCCACCAGCTGGATGGCCTCGCCCGCGAGCAGCCGTTGCTGCAGGGCGGCGGCGCTGATCTGCCGGGGCGTGTTCACGGGGAGAGGTTCGGTGCAGGATGGGCCCATCCTGCTTGGGGCGCATGAAAGCCCGCCGATTTCTGGCGGTGGTGCTGGCGGTGACGGTGCTGTTGTTCGGTCTCGGCGCCGGAGCCTGGTGGCTCGTGTGGCAGCGCTCACCCCTGCAGCTTCAGCACCGGCGGCTCGCCTTGCCCCGGGCCGCCCGTTTCGTGCCGCGGGACGCTGCCTTCAGCTTCTATCTGCTCAGCGACCCTGAAGCACCGCTGGCCTACGCGCGGGCCGTCGCTCCGGCCTCCAGGCGACGCCAGGCCGGCGACACCCTCGCCCGGCTTCGGGATGGGGCCTTCGCTGCGGCGGGCCTCGACTACGACGGTGAGCTGGCCGACTGGCTCGGCTCCGACACGGCTGTCTGGCTGCTGGCGGACGGCCAGGCCGCGCCGGCCGGCTGGGTGCTGGCCCTCGCCAGCCGCGACGGCGACGGCGCCCGGCGCTTCCTGCAGCGCTTCTGGCAGACCCGCAGCCTGGCGGGCACCGAACTGCAGATCAGCAGTTACCGAGGCATGGGTCTGATCAGCGGCCGCGGCGCCCTGCGCGGCCAGGAGCCCCTGCCGCTGGCGACAGCCCTGATCGATGACGATCTGGTTCTGCTGGCCTCGGGCCGCGGCGCGCTGGAGCAGGCTCTCGATGTCTCCCAGATCGATGAGCTCAACCAGGCAGCCGACCCCCGCCTGGTGGAGCGCCTGAGCCGGCTGGGGGACGGGGTGGCCCTGCTGACCGGTCGCCTCGAGGCGCTGCAGACCTGGCTGGCCCAGCCGCTGCCTGCCGGCGGTGCGCTGGTGGCGGCACTTCGCCCGGAAGGGCGGGAGCTGGTGTTGGATGGCTGGCTGCAGACCGTCACGGCTGCGGCGGAGCCCCTGCCGTCGCTGCCAGGAGCCGCTGACGAGGGGGAGGCTCTGCTTGAGGCCTTGCATGGTGAGGCTGACAGCATCGCTCTCCTGCGGAATCCAGCGCAGTGGCCCGAGCCCTGGCGCCAGGCCCTGCTCCAGCTTCAGCGGATCGGCGCGGCCGATGCCCCGCTGCCGGCCCTGCTGCTGCAGCAGGCGCAGGGGGTTCTGCTCTGGCGCGAGGGGGTTGATGGACGGCTGCTCGGCACCAGGCCCGCCCCGGGCGATCCTGCGGGTCTGGCCCCTTCCCTGCTGCAGCAGGGGCTGGTGGCGGCGCCGCTCGAGTTCGATGGTCACCCGGTGGAGGTCTGGACCCGCCTGCGGGTGGGCGCTGCCGGGGGGCGTCTGGAGGCGACCCTGGCGGCCGCCCGCAGCGAGCAGGATGGCTGGGCCTGGTGGTCGGATTCGCTGGAGGCCCTGGGCCGCCAGCAACGCGGCCGTGGCCAGCCCCGGGCCCTGCGGGCCCGTTTCGAAGCCCTGGCCATGCCTGAGGCGGCCCTGCGCTGGGCGGGGGTGGGGGAGCGCGCCCAGGCTCTGCTGCAACGCTGGGCGGGCTGGCGGCTGCTCTCGGCGCTGGCGGGCCAGCCGCTGGCTGAGACCGTGCAGGCCGTCGCCCTGGCGGTGGAGCCGGAGTCTCTGCCGAAGTCCCTGCCGAAGTCACTGCAGGAGTCGCAGCCGCAGCCAGGGCTTCTGTCAGACCTGCTGTCAGACCCACAGTCAGACCCACAGTCTGAGCTGCGGTCACCGTTGCGGGCCCAGGCGTTGCGCCTGCGGCTGCGACTGGCTTTCGGAGCCTGATCAACATGGCGGAACTGCTTCTGCTGCGGCATGGGATCGCCGAGGAGCGCGGCCCCGACCAGCCCGATGCGGTTCGGGCGCTCACCCCGGCGGGCATCAGCCGCACGGCGGCGGTGCTTGCGCGGTTGCGCCGCCTCGACCTGGGCTGTGAGCTCCTCATCACCAGCCCGCTGGTGCGTGCTCGCCAGACCGCCGAGCTGGCGGTGGCCGCCGCCCTGGCGCCGGATTTCAGTGTCTCCGAGGCACTGGCACCGGCTGGGGATCCCTGGCCCCTGCTGCGCTGGCCGCCGGGGGTGCACCGCCTGGGCCTGGTGGGCCACGAGCCCGACCTCGGCAACCTGGCGGCGGCGTTGATCGGCGCCACCCCAGGCAGCCTGGTGCTGAAAAAAGCGGGCATCGCCCTGCTGCTGATCGAGCCGCAGGCTCCAGGACCCAGCGGTCAGCTGCGGCTGCTGATCGGTCCAGCCCAGCTTCTCACCGGCAACTAGCGCTACGGCGCGGCGGCGGCGGGCAGCCGTAGGTTCAACGCAGAACTGACCGTGGGCATGGTTGAACGTGGTTCCGACAGCAGGCCGGGCCGCAGCGGTTCCGCCGCTGCCGGGCCGGATCAGTCGCTGTACCGTCCCGGGCTGGAGGGGGTGCCGGCCACCCAGTCGGCCATCTGCGACATCGATGGCCACCTCGGCCAGCTCACCTACCGCGGGTACGACGCCGCCACCCTGGCGGCCCGCAGCTCCTTTCTCGAGACGGCCTTTCTGCTGGTATGGGGCGAGCTGCCCACCGCTGATCAGCTGGAGCAGTTCGAGCAGGAGGTGCAGATGCACCGGCGGGTGAGCTTCCGCATTCGCGACATGATGAAGAGCTTCCCCTCCCAGGGGCATCCGATGGATGCGCTGCAGGCCAGCGCCGCTTCGCTCGGGCTCTTCTATTCCCGCCGCGCCCTGGATAACCCCGAATACATCTACGGGGCGGTGGTGCGCCTGCTGGCCAAGATCCCAACGATGGTGGCGGCCTTCCAGCTGATCCGCAAGGGCCAGGATCCGATCCAGCCCCGCGACGATCTGCCCTATGCGGCCAACTTCCTCTACATGCTCACCGAGCGGGAGCCCGATCCGCTGGCAGCCCGGATCCTGGATGCCTGCCTGATCCTGCATGCCGAGCACAGCCTCAACGCCAGCACCTTCAGCGCCCGCGTCACCGCCAGCACCCTCACCGACCCCTACGCCGTTGTGGCGTCGGCCGTCGGCACCCTGGCGGGCCCTCTGCATGGCGGTGCCAACGAGGACGTGCTGACCATGCTCGAGGAGATCGGCAGCGAGGATCGGGTGGAGCTGTGGCTCGACCGGGCGATCGCCAACCGCCAGAAAATCATGGGTTTCGGCCACCGGGAATACAAGGTCAAGGATCCCCGCGCCGTGATCCTGCAGCGCCTGGCGGAGGAGCTGTTCGAGCGGTTCGGCCACGATCCGATGTACGACCTGGCCCGTCGCCTTGAGGAGATCGCGGCCACCCGGCTCGGTCCGAAGGGCATCTACCCGAATGTCGATTTCTATTCGGGCCTGGTGTATCGCAAGCTCGGCATCCCCTGCGACCTGTTCACGCCGATCTTCGCGATTGCCCGCACCGCCGGCTGGCTGGCCCACTGGAAGGAACAGCTGGGGGCGAACCGGATCTTCCGGCCCTCCCAGATCTATACCGGTTGCGCCCACCGCGACTGGCAGCCGCTCGAGGCCCGCTAAGTTTCCCCCATCTGAGATGCCGTCATGCTGAGCACCACGGCCCCCGGGGCCGGTTCAGGCCTGGATCTGCAGGCGAGCGTGGAAACGACCCTGCAGGGCATGGGCCTGAGCGCCGGGGCGGCCCACCTGGTCTGGCTGCCCCTGCCCATGGTGCTGGTGCTGGTCGCCGCGGTGGTCGGCGTGCTGGTGAATGTGTGGCTGGAGCGCAAGATCTCCGCCGCCGTGCAGCAGCGCATCGGTCCGGAATATGCCGGCGCCCTCGGCATCCTCCAGCCGATCGCCGACGGCCTGAAGCTGGTGTTCAAGGAAGACATCATCCCGGCTCGGGCCGATGGTTTGCTGTTCACCCTCGGGCCGGTGCTGGTGCTGATCCCGGTGATCCTCAGCTGGCTGGTGGTGCCCTTCGGCCAGCACCTGCTGATCAGCAACGTGGGCGTGGGCATCTTTCTCTGGATCTCCCTGAGCAGCATCCAGCCGATCGGCCTGCTGATGAGCGGTTACGCCTCCAACAACAAGTATTCGCTGCTGGGGGGCCTGCGGGCAGCGGCCCAGTCGATCAGCTACGAGATTCCCCTGGCCCTGGCTGTGCTGGCGGTGGTGATGATGAGCAATTCGCTCAGTACGGTCGACATCGTCGATCAGCAGACCGGCGCTGGCATTCTCAGCTGGAACATCTGGCGCCAGCCGGTGGGCTTCGTCATCTTCTGGATCTGTGCCCTGGCCGAATGCGAGCGTCTGCCCTTCGACCTGCCCGAGGCCGAGGAAGAGCTGGTGGCCGGCTACCAGACCGAGTATTCGGGCATGAAGTTCGCCCTCTTCTACCTGGGTAGTTACATCAACCTGGTCCTGTCTGCCCTGCTGGTGTCAGTGCTCTACCTGGGCGGCTGGGGGTTTCCCTTGCCGGTGGAATGGCTGGCCGGATGGCTGGGTCAGCCGATCGACGCGCCCTTGGTGCAGGTGATCACCGCCTCCGTGGGCATCGTTATGACCGTGCTCAAGGCCTACCTGCTGGTGTTTCTGGCGATTCTGCTGCGCTGGACCACACCGCGGGTGCGGATCGACCAGCTGCTCGATCTGGGTTGGAAGTTCCTGCTGCCGATCGCCCTGGTGAACCTGCTGGTCACCGCGGGGCTGAAACTGGCCTTTCCGGCCTTCTTCGGCGGTTGATCCTCGGGCGGACACTCGCCTGAGCTTCCCGTCATCATGAACAGGCGTGGGCTCCCTCCGCGCCTCTCCGCCCCGTTTCCCGCTCCTTCCGTCTCTCCACTGAGCCAGTTCCATGTTCGGGTTTCTCAAGAAAGTCGGCGACTACACCCGCGACGCGGTGGGTGCGGCCAACTACCTCACCCAGGGCCTGGCGGTCACCTTCGACCACCTGCGCCGCCGGCCGGTGACGGTGCAGTATCCCTATGAAAAGCTGATTCCCTCGGAGCGCTATCGCGGCCGGATCCACTACGAGTTCGATAAGTGCATCGCCTGTGAGGTGTGCGTGCGGGTTTGCCCGATCAACCTGCCGGTGGTCGACTGGGTGATGAACAAGGCCACCAAGAAGAAGGAGCTGCGCAACTACTCGATCGATTTCGGGGTCTGCATCTTCTGCGGCAACTGCGTGGAGTACTGCCCCACCAACTGTCTGTCGATGACCGAGGAATACGAGCTGGCGGCCTTTGATCGCCATAGCCTCAACTTCGACAACGTCGCCCTTGGCCGTTTGCCCACCAGCGTCACCACCGATCCCTCCGTGGTGCCGCTGCGGGAGCTGGTCTATCTGCCCAAGGGCGTCATGGATCCCCATGGGGTGCCGGAGTCGGCTCCCCGGGTCGGCAGACTGCCCGAGCAGGTGCTCGAGACCCTGCCGAAAGCCACCGCCGCCGGCAGCTCCGACAGCGCCGCCAGCCCCAACGCCCAGGAGCAGGTCTGATGACCATCGCCATCACCACCCAGCTGATCTGCTTCGTCGCCCTCGCGGCAGCCCTTGTGCTCGGCGCCCTTGGCGTGGTGCTGCTGCCCAACATCGTCTATTCCGCCTTCCTGCTCGGGGGGGTGTTCCTGTCGGTGGCGGGTCTCTACCTGTTGCTGAATGCCAGTTTCGTGGCCGCCGCCCAGGTGCTCGTCTACGTGGGCGCGGTGAACGTGCTCATCCTCTTTGCGATCATGCTGGTCAACAAGCGTGAGGATCTGAGCGCCATTCCCGGCCTCGGCGTGCGGCGTCTGCTGTCAGGCCTGGTCTGCGGTGGTCTGTTCGCCCTGCTGCTGCGCGTTGCCTTCACCACGCCCTGGGCCCTGCCCGGGCCCCTGCCCGTTGGGGAGGAGGCGACGATCCGGATCGGTGAGCACCTGTTCTCCGATTATCTGCTGCCTTTCGAGCTGGCCTCAGTGTTGTTGCTGATGGCGATGATCGGTGCCATTGTGCTGGCCCGTCGCGACGTTCTCAGCTGTGACATCGGCACCGGCGAAGCGGTGGACCAGGGCTTGATCGAGAAGGCCCGCACACCGTTGCTGCTCGATCGCTCCACGCCCTGACCCAGCCGCTCCAGTCGCTCTGCGCCTGCCAGCCGATCCCCAGTCCCCACCCCCTCACCAGCCATGGATCCCGCCCCGTTCCAGCTCAGCAATGGCGTACCGCTCCAGGCCTACCTGGTGCTGGCGGCCCTGTTGTTCTGCACGGGAGTGTGGGGGTTGATCAACAGCCGCAATGCCGTGCGCGTGCTGATGAGCATTGAATTGATGCTCAATGCCGTGAACATCAACCTGATGGCTTTCTCCAGCTATCTCGATGGACAGCTGATCCGCGGCCAGGTTTTTGCCATCTTCGTGATCACCGTCGCAGCTGCCGAAGCCGCAGTCGGCCTGGCGATCCTTCTGTCGCTCTATCGCAACCGCGATACCGTCGACATGGAGCGTTTCAACCTGCTTCGCTGGTAGGGATCTGAGTCATGCGCCTGGAGCGGGTCTGGTTGATCGCACGCTCCGGCAGTCAGGCGGCCCAGCGCCAGGCCAGACGTTGTGCTGCCGAGCTGCGTGACCAGGGGGTGACGGTGGTCACCGCCACCAGCGGCCTGGCTCGCGATCCCTATCCCGGTCTGCTGGCCAGTGAACCGGAACTGCCCGATCTGGCCCTCGCCCTGGGCGGCGACGGCACCGTGCTCGGGGCTGCCCGTCATCTGGCCCCCCTGGGCGTGCCCCTGCTCAGCTTCAACGTGGGGGGGCATCTGGGCTTTCTCACCCACGACCGACGCCTGCTGCAACAGGAGACCACAACGCCAGGACAGGTCAGCCTCTGGCAGCGGCTGCGCGAGGACCGCTTCGCCCTGGAGAAGCGGATGATGCTCGAGGCGCGCATCGATCGGGGCGACGGTGTGGCGTCTGACCTGGCCGTTGACCCCCACCTGGCACTCAACGATTTCTATTTCCGCCCCGGTCTCGATGAGCTCTCCTCCACCTGTGTGCTGGAGCTGGAGATCGATGGTGAGGTGGTGGACCAGTACTCCGGTGATGGCCTGATCATGGCCACCCCCACGGGGTCCACCGGCTACGCGATGGCAGCGGGCGGGCCGATCCTGCACCCTGGACTGGAGGGCATCGTCGTCAATCCGATCTGTCCGATGAGCCTCTCGAGCCGGGCGGTGGTGGTGCCGCCGCGGGCCCGGCTCACGGTGTGGCCTCTCGGTGAATCGAGCCGCCGCGTCCGTCTCTGGCAGGACGGCGTCCAGGCCACCAGCCTGGAGCCGGGCGACCGGGCCGTGGTGCAGCGCAGTCGTCACAGCGCCCTGCTGGTGGTGCTCGAGCAGAGCCCCTCGTACTACCGCACGCTCACGCACAAACTGCACTGGGCCGGCAGCCTGGTCGCGGCCGAGCCCTCCCACAATTGAACCGATAGGTTGACCGAGGTCTCTGCGGCTCGTCGGCTGTGCCCCTGGAAATCGAACGGCGCTTTCTGGTGGCTGGCGAGGCCTGGCGCACCCACGTGCACGCCGAGCAGCAGCTCCAGCAGGGGTATCTCACCAAGGGGGACGACAGCCTCACCCTGAGGGTACGGATCAGCCGGCAGCAGCAGCAGCCCGCTCGCAGCTGGCTCACGCTCAAGGCCGCGGCGGCGGGCGATGCATCGGCCTGGCCCGAGGGTCTGGTGCGTCAGGAATTCGAGTACCCCATCCCCCTGGCTGACGCCGAGTCCCTGCTCGCCCTCACGCCGCGCCACGTGCACAAGTGCCGGTATCTGCTCCGCCTCGCAGGGGGGGACTGGGTGGTCGATGTGTTCAGCGGCGCCAATGCCCCCCTGGTGATCGCCGAGGTGGAACTGGAACGCGCCGATTGCCCGATTAGCCCGCCCGCTTGGTGCGCGATGGAACTCACCGGCCAGCATGCCTTCAGCAATGCCGCCCTGGCCTCCAGTCCGTTCAGCGCCTGGCCTGGCCAGCAACGAGAGCCGTTGCTGCGGCTGCTCCACGGCAGCGGCGGTGCCGAATCCCATTCCTGACGAGCCCGTTGCTTGAACAGCCCGCCGGCGCCGTCGTAATCTCAGATCGAAAGAATTTCTTCAGGTTTGTGGGAGCAGCGTGGGGCGGCCTGGTGGGGCTGTACGACAGCGACGGCATGCTCCGTTTCACGGGCCGGGATCCGGTTGATTGTCAGGCCTACGCGGAACTGTTCGGCCTTGAGCAGGCCGAGTACTCCATCGAGTCGATGGAGTCGATTGGCCAGGAAGGCTGAGGGGCCACGCAGGCTGAGGGAACCGCTCGCGGGCTGCTGAAGAGGGGTGTGTTCAGGCCGGATGATCGGAGTCGTGGCTCGACTCCAGCGCACAGCAGTTGAAGCCATCGCGGCAAACCTTGCCGTGGTCCATCGCCCAGTTCAGCAATGCAACCCGATTCTTCGCACCTGTTTTGGTGAAGATATTGCTGACGTGGTTATCCACGGTGCGCTTGCTGATCGTGAGCGAGGTGGCAATCTCCTGATTGGTGAGGCCTTCAGCCACAAGGCCGATGATCTCCAGCTCCCGCTCCGATAGCTCCCGTTCGCGGGCCGGGCTGTAGGGCGGTCTGCTGAGGGGTGAGTCTTGCCTGGTCATGCCTGCTTCGGGTTGTGGTGGTCCACCACGAGGGGGTCATCGGAAACGTGGCCAGCGGACCAAACCGCAGCTGCCTGCTGAGGTATCGCTGATCGACAACCCCTGCGTCAAAGTGTAGGCATGCAGTGGCGTGCATGATGGTGGCCCAAAGGGCTCAGGGGACTCGGTTTTGCTGCTTCAGGGAGCACTCGCCAGCGGACGACCCGCCATCACTGCCGAGGTCACGCCGCCCCGGGGCGGCGATCCGGCCCGCACGCTGGCGGCGGCTCGCAGCCTGAAGGGCTGGGTGCATGCGGTCAATGTCACCGATGGCAGCCGTGCCGTGATGCGGATGAGCAGCCTGGCCATGTGCCGGCTGCTGCTCGACGAGGGGCTTGAGCCTGTCCTGCAGATGGCCTGTCGTGATCGCAATCGCATCGCCCTGCAGGCGGACTTGCTGGGTGCCCATGCCCTGGGCCTGCGCAATGTGCTCTGTCTTACGGGTGATCCGGTGGGGGTCGGCGATCAGCCCTCGGCCCGGCCTGTGAATGAGCTGGAATCGGTGCGACTGCTGAAGCTGGTGAGCCTGTTCAACCAGGGTCGGGATCCGCTGGGGGGTGACCTTCCTGATGGTGCAACGGCCCTGTTTGCCGGGGCGGCGGCGGATCCCCAGTCCCCAAGCTGGAGCGGGCTGCGCGCGCGGCTGCGGCGTAAACAGCAAGCCGGTGCTCGCTTCGTGCAGACCCAGATGGTCTGCGACGCAGCGGCTCTGCGTCGATTCGTGGAGGAGCTGGCCGCCCCCCTCAACCTGCCTGTGCTGGCAGGGGTGTTCCTGCTGAAATCAGCCCGTAATGCCGCCTTCATCAATCGGGTGGTGCCCGGTGCCCAGATCCCCCAGGCCTTGATCGACCGTCTGGCGCAGGCGCGAGACCCGGCTGCAGAAGGGGTTGCCATCGCTGCTGAGCAGGTGGCCTGCTACGCCGGCATCGCCCAGGGGGTGCACCTGATGGCGGTGAAGGCGGAGGAGCGGATCCCCCGGGTGCTCGCCCTTGCGGGTCTGGGTCCGCTCAGTCCGGCAGTGGCGGCGCCCTTCGAGGCGGATCAGGCCGACTGACTGAGGGCGAGATCGCTGCCGAGCAATTCGGCCAGCGCTTTCTGCTGGGGCGAGGGTTCGACCACGTCCAGGCGGCGGGCATCGGTGATCAGCCAGTCCAGAGCGGCTTCCTGCAGGTCGAAGTGATCACCGTTGCGATCCACGCAATACCGCCCGAACACCAGTTTCTCGACCAGGCGCACGCCGGGGCCAATGCGTGAGTAATCGAAAATGATGGAGTTGTCGATTGTGGCGTTTTCGCAGATATGGCAGCTCGGCCCAATCATCGCCGGGCCGATGATGGTGGCGCCATCCTCAATCCGGGTCATGCCACCCACGTAGATGGGGCCTTTGACGTTGATTTTGTCCCAGTTGGCGGCAACGTTGAGGCCTGTGAAAATGCCAGGGCGAACTTCTTTGCCGGGGATCTGCACCTGCCGCACCTCTCCTTGCAGCACGCTGCGGATCGCCTGCCAATAATCGGGAACTTTGCCAATGTCTACCCATTCAAACTCCATCGGCAGGGCGTAGAAGGGCGCGCCGATCTCCACCAGCTTGGGGAACAGATCGGAGCCGATGTCAAATGGGGTGCCGCTGGGGATGTGGTTCAGCACCTCAGGCTCAAAGATATAGATGCCCGTGTTGATCATGTCGCTGGCCGCTTCGGCCACGCTGGGTTTCTCCTGGAAGGAGCGCACCAGGCCATCGGGCTCGGTCACGACCACGCCGTAACTGCTCACCTGCTCCATCGGCACACGCTTGGTGATCAGGCTGGCCAGGGCTCCCTTCTCGCGGTGGCGACGCACAGCTTCCGTGAGATCCAGGTCGATCAGGGCATCGCCGCACAACACCACAAAGGTGTCGTCGAAGAACGACTGAAAGTTCTGTATTTTTTTGAGGCCTCCCGCCGAGCCCAGCGCATCGCCGATCAACTCTCCATCTTCGATCCGGCCTTCAAAGCTGTAGGCGATTTCAACGCCGAAGCGCTGGCCATCTCGGAAATAGTTTTCGATCTCTTCGGCAAGGTGCGACACGTTCACCATGATTTCGGTGAAGCCGTGCTCCCGCAGCAGCTCCAGCAGAAACTCCATCACTGGTTTCTGCAGAATGGGGATCATCGGCTTGGGGATGGTGTGCGTGATCGGTCGCACCCTTGTTCCCTTGCCGGCCGCCAGGATCATCGCCTTCATCGGCGTTTTCTCGCATCTGTCGGGCCACCTACCCTACGCGCAAGCTCAGGCTGCCAGCGCCTGCACGGCCGGCAGATCAGCTGACCCCGGGGTGCTGATCAGGATGTTCAGCCCCTGTTCTCCGTTCTCCTGCGGGCTGGGCCGCCGCAGGGCGAGGGGGCCGAACAGTCCGCCCTGTTGGTCCAGTTCCAGGTTGCCCTGGTGGCAGAGGAACAGCAGCGCCCAGAAGACGCCGACCCGGTCACAGTCCAGGTTGTCACTGCCCTCCCCCAGCAGCACGGTTTCACTCCAGGCGGCCACCAGGGTGTCGAAGCCCACCCAGGCGCCGGCCGGTGGCCAGTCGCGCAGGAAGCGGCTCAGGGCGGCGGTGGTTTCCGGCAGTTTCTCCCGGTGGGCCAGGTTGGCCACCTGTTCGATCGCGGCCAGCTCACTCAGCCGCCGTGGTCTGGGGCGTCGCCGCGCCTGCGGTCCCTCCTCCTCCAGCCGGGCGGCGATGTCTTCCAGCTGGCGGATCAGCTCCCCCAGGGTCACCGGTCGTTGCAGTGGCGGCGGGGCCACCGGGCGGCGCTGCAGCTGACGCTCCGGCCGTCGGGGCAGCGTCGGGCTTTCCTGGTCAGACCAGAGTTCCAGTCCATCGTCCTCGCCGTCGCCGTGCGCCTCGCCCTCGAGCGCCGCCGGCAGGGTGCTGGCCTCCAGCAGTTCAGCCTTCAGGCTCACCAGCACGGCTGCGGCGAGGAAGGCCTCGCTCGTTTCGGCCAGATCCTGCTCGTAGCTGCCGCCGCCCACCGCCGCCAGCCTCGGCATGGCGATGCGCTGGTGCAGCTGGTCCAGGAAGCCGTCCACCACGGCGATCACATCGACATCCCACGGGTCGAGTTCGCCCCGCTCTGCCGCATCCTGCAGCAGGCGAATGGCGAGGCGGGCTCCTCCTTGGGTCAAGGGCGCTGAAGCAGTGATCCTGATTCCAGGGTCCGGGTTGCGGGCGCCTCGGTCAAGGGCCCGCGGCAGATCAGCCGACCTCCAGCGTCGCGGCTGAACTCTCCCCGGCAGCAGGCAGCAGACCAAGCTGGGCATCCACGGTGGCGCGGTACCGCTGCAGGTCGTTTTCCAGTTCACGGATCCGTACCTGCTGCGCCTCCATCTCTCTGGCGGACTGCAGGGTCTCCACCTGGCGCACCACACCGCTCCACACGGCGAACACCCAGGCGGCTGTGGCCCCGATGCCACCGACCACCAGTAGGAGCGCTGCCAGAGGCAGGGTGGCGCTGAGACCCGGCAGGACATGCACGGTGGTGGCGGCGGTGTTCTCCAGGGTGAACATCACCATCGCCAGGCCGAAACTGAAGATCAGCAGGAAGTTGACCTGTTTCATCCGATGGATACGCTCTCAGTACGAGCGCACGACCTCAACGCGCAGAGCGTAGGCCTGGTGAGCGGCATCAGCTGCTGAGGGAGGGGGCTTGCAGCAGAGTTGGCTGGCGGATCAGGCTGCCGTTGGGACTGGCGATCACCCGGTTCATCGCGGCCGTTTCCCGATCGACCAGAGCTTCGATCGAGGCCCGGTAGGTGTCGGTCATCAGCCGTGGGTAGAGGCCGATGCCGATGATCGGCACCAGCAGGCAGCTGATCACGTAGATCTCCCGCGGTTCGGCGTCCACCAGGTGGGTATGGGCGGCCAGTTGGCTGTTCACCTTGCCGAAGAAGATCTCGCGCAGCATCGAGAGCAGGTAGATCGGCGTGAGAATCACGCCAACGGCTGCCAGGACCGCCATCACCACCCTGAAGCTGAGGGTGTAGGCCTCGCTGGTGGCAAAGCCTGTGAACACCATCAGCTCGCTCACGAAGCCACTCATGCCAGGCAGGGCGAGGGAGGCCAGCGAGCAGATGGTCCAGAGGGCGAACATCTTGCGCATCTTCTGGCCCACGCCGCCCATCTCGTCGAGCTGCAGGGTGTGGGTCCGGTCGTAGGTGGCCCCCACCAGGAAGAACAGGCTGGCGCCGATCAGGCCATGGCTGATCATCTGCAGCATCGCGCCGCTGGTGCCGAGGGCGCTGAAGCTGCCGATGCCGATCAGCACGAATCCCATGTGACTGATCGAGCTGTAGGCGATCTTGCGTTTGAGGTTGCGCTGGGCAAACGAGGTGAGGGCGGCGTAGATGATGTTCACCACCCCCAGCACAACCAGCAACGGCGCGAACAGGGCGTGGCCCTCCGGCAGCAGCTGCACGTTGAAGCGGAGCAGGGCGTAACCGCCCATCTTCAGCAGGATCCCTGCCAGCAGCATGTGCACCGGTGCCGTGGCCTCGCCATGGGCGTCGGGGAGCCAGGTGTGCAGCGGCACGATCGGCAGCTTCACCCCGAAGGCGATCAACAGGCCGGCGTAAGCGAGCACCTGGAACCGGGTCGGAAAGTCCTTGGCCATCAGGGCCGTGTACTCAAAGGTGGGGGTGCCGCCACCGAAGAAGGCCATGGCCAGGCCCACCACCAGGATGAACAGGGAGCTGCCGGCGGTGTAGAGAATGAATTTGGTGGCGGCATATTGGCGCTTCTTGCCTCCCCAGATGGCCAGGAGCAGGTACACCGGGATCAGCTCCAGTTCCCAGGCCAGGAAGAACAGCAACATGTCCTGCACGGCGAACACCGCGATCTGGCCACCATCCATGGCCAGCAGCAGGAAGTAGAAGAGCTTGGGCTTGAAGCTCACTGGCCAGGCCGCCAGGGCTGCCAGGGCGGTGATGAAGCTGGTGAGCAGGATCAGGGGCATCGAGATCCCGTCCGCTCCCACTGACCAGGCCAGACCCAGGCTTGGCAGCCACTGGACCCGCTCCACCAGCTGCAGCCCCTCCACAGCTGGGTCGTAGCCGTTGAGGTAACCCCCCACAGTGAGCAGGAAGGTGGTGAGGGCCACGCCCAGGCCATACCAGCGCACCTGTCGGCCGTCGCCCTGATCGGGTACGAACGGGATCAGCAGCGCGGCCGCGATCGGGAACAGGATCGAGGCGCTCAGCCAGGGAAAGGCCACAGCAGCAGGCTCAGCGTTGCCCGGAGTGTAGAAATGGCGATCTGATCGACCCGCCTGCGGTGCGCGGAGTCACACAGTCCGTAGTAGCTCCATCCGGGCGTGAGGGGGCCTCAGCCCAGGGCCCCGAACAGCACCACCAGGGCGATCACGCCTCCGAACACGATCAGGGCATAGAACTGGGCCCGGCCGGTTTCGAAGTACTTGAGCCCCTCGCCGCTGCCGAGGGTCATCAGGCCGGTGAGATTCACCACCCCGTCGACCACCTTGGAGTCCACCTCCAGCACCGAGCGGGCCAGCTTGCGGCTGCCCTGCACGAACAACTTGTCGTTGATGGCATCGAGGTACCACTTGTTGGCCAGGAAGGCGTTGATCGCCGGGAAGCGGTTGGCGAACAGGGCTGCCAGGTCGAGCTTGTGAAGGGCGTAGGCCAGCACGGCCACGGTGATCCCGGCCACTGAGATCGCCACCGAGGCCCCCGCCAGGGGCAGGAATTCGCTCCAGCTGAAGTGTTCCGCCATCTCGGCTGCCTCATGGGGATCGAGCAGGGCGGCGAACCGGCTGTTCCAGGGGGTGCCCAGCAGGCCGATGAGCACCGAGGGCACCGCGAGCACCGCCAGCGGCATGGCCATCTGCCAGCCCGATTCATGGGGGTGATCGGCATGGACATGGCCGTGGTCGTCGCCGTGGTCGTCACCGTGGCCGCCGCTGCCCTTGCCGGCGGCGGCGAGCAACTGGGCGGCCATCGTCTTGTCGTTACCACGGAACTCCCCCTCGAAGGTGAGGAAGTAGAGCCGGAACATGTAGAAGGCGGTCATGCCGGCGGTGATGAAACCCATCGCCCACAGCAGGGGGAAGCTGTTGAAGGCCTGGCCCAGGATTTCGTCCTTGCTCCAGAAACCGGCCAGGGGCGGAATACCCGCGATCGCCACACAGCCGATCAGGAAGGTGGTAGAGGTGATCGGCATGTAGCGGCGCAGGCCGCCCATCAGGCGCATGTCCTGGGCGAGCACGGGCTCATGGCCCACCACCTCCTCCATGGCATGGATCACCGAGCCGGAACCCAGGAACAGCATCGCCTTGAAGAAGGCATGGGTCACCAGGTGGAACATGCCGGCCACTGGGGCGCCGCAGCCCATCGCCAGCATCATGTACCCGAGCTGGCTCACGGTGCTGTAAGCCAGCCCTTTCTTGAGATCCTGCTGGGTGAGGGCGATCGAGGCGCCCAGAAAGAGCGTGATCGTGCCGATCACGGCGATGGTGAGCTGAACGGCGGCATAGGGCGCGAACAGGGGCTGTAGCCGGGCCACCAGAAACACCCCGGCCGCCACCATCGTTGCGGCATGGATCAGGGCCGAGATCGGTGTCGGACCCTCCATGGCGTCGGGCAGCCACACATGCAGCGGGAACTGGGCCGACTTCGCCATCGGGCCCATGAACACCAGCAGGCAGAGGATCACGGCCACCCCGTTGCTGACGGTGCCAGCCGCCACGGCCTGCTGCAGGCCGGCACCGATCTCCTCGAAGCCGAAGCTGCCAGTGGCCCAGAACAGCCCCAGAATCCCCAGGAGCAGGCCGAAGTCGCCCACCCGGTTGGTCACGAAGGCCTTCTGGGCTGCATTCGCAGCGCCGTCGCGGTCATACCAGAAGCCCACCAGCAGGTACGAGCACATGCCCACCAGCTCCCAGAACACGTAGATCTCCAGGAGGTTGGGGCTGATCACCAGCCCCAGCATCGAGCTGCTGAACAGGGCCAGGTAGGTGAAGAAGCGCACATAGCCCTTGTCGTGGGCCATGTAGCCATCGGAATACACCATCACCAGCAGGGCAATGGTGGTCACCAGGGCCAGCATCACCGCTCCCAGGGCGTCGACGCGGAACCCCATCTGCAGGTTGAACGTGCCGGCGCTGGCCCAGTTGAACAGCACCTCGGTGGCGCCGGCACCTGCCAGCTGCTGAGCCAGGATCGCGTAGCTGAGCACGGCGGCAGCACCCACGCAGCTGATCAGCAGCCAGGCCACCGGCTTGCGCAGCCGGTTGATCGTGCGGTTGAAGCTGATCAGACCCAGGCCCACCAGGCAGGCCCCGGCCAGCGGCAACACCGGGATCAACCAGGCAAGTTCGGCGGCTGATGGCATCCGGCAGGGCTCCCTTGGACTGGGCTCCCGTTGAGTCTAGGCAGGTCGCTCTCTCAGCCCAGCCAGTGGGCCAGGCTGGTGCGGGAGAAGGTGATCGCCCCCACGCCGATGTAGCGGTGCGCCCACCAGAAGCCCCCGATGGCGATGGCGATACCCAGCTGGGCCGGCCTGAGGAACTCCGTCAGCACCAGCGGCTGGCGGCCATCGAGCACGGCGCGGAAGGGGATCACCGAGGTGCTGGCCTTCAGCTCCTCAAAGGCTGGCCCGAAGCGGTTGGCCAGGCGGCGGTCGCCGTTCCACACGGCAAACAGGTGATGGGCGATCAGGCCGGTGCAGGTGGCCACCATGAAGCTGCTGCCGATCCAGAGCAGGTGGGTGGCGCACCAGAGGATCTGCCCCACCGCCTGGGGGTGGCGGCTGATGCGGATGATGCCGGTGGCGTAGAGCCGCACCCGGGGCTTGAGCACCGCCGGGATTTCCAGCAGGTTGTAGGTGGCTGGATAGAGAAACAGAAAGCTGATGGCGGTGCCGGTCCAGACCACCGGCATGATCCAGGGCTGCTCCTGCAGGTTCCACAGACGGATGCCGTCATAGCGGTGGGCCAGGAAATAGCCGATCACCACAACCGCCGAGGGGATGCTCAGGGCAGCGAACAGCAGCCGCCAGGCCCGCTCGCCGATGCGCTCGGCGCCCCAGACCCGCAGGGAGGCGCCGCCGCTGTGGACTACGGCGAAAGCCAGCAGCAGGGCGAGCATCACGGCGCTGCTGTGGTGGACCCCGGAGGGCAGGGGGGAGCCGGCTGGCACGGGCAGGTTGGAACGTTGTGAAGCGTTCGATTCTGGCGACCGCCTGCCCCCCCTAGAGTTTCGTTCCGCTGGCAGTGTCGGGCCGCAGGCCCCGGGTCGACCCATGGCAGATCTGCCTTTCACTCTCGACCAGCTGCGCATCCTGCGGGCCATCGCCAGCGAGGGCAGCTTCAAGAAGGCCGCCGACAGCCTGTACGTCACCCAGCCGGCGGTGAGCCTGCAGATCCAGAACCTGGAGAAGCAGCTGAGCGTGTCGCTGTTCGACCGGGGCGGCCGCAAGGCCCAGCTCACCGAGGCCGGCCATCTGCTGCTCAGCTACTGCGACCGGATCCTCAGCCAGTGCCAGGAGGCCTGCCGCGCCCTGGAGGACCTCCACAACCTGCGCGGCGGTTCCCTGATCGTGGGCGCCAGCCAGACCACCGGCACGTACCTGATGCCCCGGATGATCGGTCTGTTTCGGCAGAAATACCCCGATGTGGCCGTGCAGCTGCAGGTGCACAGCACCCGACGCACCGGCTGGAGCGTGGCCAACGGCCAGGTGGACCTGGCGATCATCGGTGGCGAACTGCCCAGCGAACTGAACGAACTGCTGCAGGTGGTGCCCTATGCGAGCGACGAGCTGGCCCTGGTGCTCCCGGTCAAGCATCCCCTGGCCCGCCTGCCGGAGCTCACCCGGGAAGACCTGTACCGTCTTGGCTTCGTCTGTCTTGATGCCCAGTCGACCACCCGCAAGATGGTGGATCAGCTGCTGGCCCGCTCCGGCCTCGATCTCACCAAGGTGAAGGTGGAGATGGAGCTCAATTCCTTCGAGGCGATCAAGAACGCCGTGCAGAGTGGCCTGGGGGCCGCTTTCCTGCCGGTGGTCTCGATCGAACGGGAGCTTTCGGCCGGCAGCCTGCATCGCCCCCAGGTGGCCGATCTGCAGGTGCGCCGCCAGCTCAAGCTGATCACCCATCCGGCCCGCTACTGCTCCCGGGCCGCCGATGCCTTCCGCCGTGAGGTGCTGCCGGTGTTCGCCAGCGCCGACAGCCCACTCAGGCGACCGCTTCAGCCCCAGAACGGCTCCGACCCCCCGGCGGCTGGCTGAGGGGAGGAACGGATCTGCCGGGGGGCCACTCAGAACTGATCGGCTTCCGGGGTGATGCCCACGGTGTCGTCGGCCACTCCCTTGGTGATGAACTTGTTCTCGCTGGTGTCGGTCTGGTACACGCAGCGCACGATCGGCTTGTCCTTGATCGAGCCGATGTAGGCGAACGTGTTCATGCGCTGCTTGCACTGGCGCATCTGTTCGGCGGTGATGGCCCCCTCCTTCTGCAGCACGCTCCAGTTCTCGCGGCGGATCACGCAGCCCGGTTTGAGTGAGGGCTGGGTGACGAAGCTGGAACTCGGGTTCATGGTGGTGTAGAGCTCGATATCCATCACGAAGGCGCTGGCGCCCCACTGCCGGCAGAATTCCGGATCGGGAACGGCCATGTCGAGCTGCTGAGAGCTGGCGATGTTGCCCTGGTTGCCCTGGGTGGTGCTGGAGATGCCGGTGCCGATGCCGAT
>Ga0079302_1000011_pt1 | contig 44711 bp, 36 predicted proteins | sample Wag4_2014_7_16_FD_75102 | JGI IMG/M metagenome (GOLD analysis project Ga0079302, IMG submission 75102) | Fresh water mixed with fracking chemicals microbial communities from Ohio, USA - Utica-2 Time Series FC 2014_7_16 | ecosystem: Engineered > Industrial production > Chemical products > Input... | reverse complement strand
GGTACCCCAGCCCACCAGCCTGGAGCAGCGAAGGCTCGAACTGGAACTGCTGCGCGGCGAACCGGTGCTGAGCCACACGCAGATGCGGCCTGAGCTCACCACCGACCTCGTGCTGCCGCTCAGCCGCTGGCGGGAGCTCGGGGCCTGTCCCACCGAACCGGTGCAGGCCGGCCAGCTGCCCGTGGCCGTACCAAGCAGCTGGGGGATCCCGGAGCGCGACAGCCTCAGCGGCGAACTCGATGTCCATGGCCTGAGCCCCCGTTTCCAGCTCGCCCTCGACGAGGACATCGCCGCCGCACTGGAGAAGGCGGCCAGCCGCGAGCGGGGCGACACCGAGCCTGGCTTCGCGCCGACTGGCGACAACCAGCCCACACCGGCAGAGGTGGCTGGGGCCAACCTGCCGCCGAGCCCGCCCCGCTCGCTCACCAAAGACCTGAGCCTGCCCACTGCTGTCGGGCAACTGCAGGAGGTCACTGACCCTGAAGATCTGGAGGTCAGCGCCGCCGAGGCGAACTCCAACGCCAATGCCTCCCCGATCGTCAGCCTGGTCGACCGGATCCTGATCGAGGCTCTCACCAGCGGCGCCAGTGACATCCACATCGAACCTCAGGAAACAGCCCTCGAAATCCGCTTCCGGATCGACGGTGTGCTCCAGAAACAGTTTGAGGATCTGCCGCGGGGACTGACCCCGGCGGTCACCTCCCGTCTGAAGATCATGGCCGACCTGGACATCGCCGAACGGCGACTTCCCCAGGACGGCCGGATCCGGCGGATGTTCCGGGGGCGAAAGATGGATTTCCGCGTCAGCACCCTGCCATCGCGCAACGGCGAGAAGGTGGTGATGCGGCTGCTCGACAGCGGCGCGACCCAACTGGGACTCGACACCCTGATCACCGATGCCAAAGCCCGGGAAACCCTGCGGGATCTGGGGGCCAAGCCCTACGGGATGCTGCTGGTCACAGGGCCGACCGGCTCTGGTAAGTCGACAACGCTCTATGCCTTGCTGGCGGAGCGCAATGATCCGGGCATCAACATCTCAACCGTGGAGGATCCGATCGAGTACACCCTGCACGGCATCACCCAGACCCAGGTGAATCGTGAAAAGGGACTGGATTTCGCCACGACCCTGCGGGCCTTCATGCGCCAGGACCCCGACGTGCTGCTGGTGGGTGAGACCCGCGACCGGGAAACCGCCAAGACAGCGATCGAAGCGGCTCTCACCGGTCACCTGGTGATGACGACGCTGCACTGCAATGACGCCGCCAGCGCCATCGCCCGTCTGGACGAAATGGGAGTTGAGCCTTTCATGGTGAGCGCATCGCTGCTCGGCATCATTTCCCAGCGCCTGGTGCGGCGAGTCTGCTCAAGCTGCCGGATCAGTTATCGACCAAGACCGGAGGAACTGAGCCGCTTCGGCCTGCTGGCAAGCCAGGAGTCCGCGGTCACGTTCTACCGAGCGAACACCACCGGCAGTGGTTCACCTGGCTGTTGCCAGGTCTGCAGCGGCACGGGCTACAAAGGTCGGGTGGGGGTGTATGAAATTCTGCGCATGAGCGATCCGATCGCCGCAGCGGTGGCCAAGCGCCAGAGCACTGACGCGATCCGCAGGCTGGCCCTGGAAAACGGCATGCGCACCCTGCTCGGCTATGGACTGCAGCTCGTGCGGGATGGTCATACCACTCTGGCGGAGGTGGAACGGATGCTGCTCACCGATTCGAGCCTCGAAAGTGAACGACGCTCCCGATCCCTCAGCACGCTGACCTGCAGCGGTTGTGGAGCGGGCATGCGGGAAGAATGGCTGGAATGCCCGTACTGTCTGACCTGTCGTTGAGCAAGCATGCCAATCTCTTGCCATTTTGGTCTCAATCCGTTCGGTGTCCCCAACGACCAGGAATACTGCCTTCTAAATGGATTCTGAATTGAAATCGTTTTCAAATTCGATTTCAACATCTGACCTGAAAACCACCCAGACTCTTCACCGTTTTACCCCCTCGCCAGGCCCAGCATGACCGTGATGATTGAAGATCTGATGAATCAGCTCGTTGCCGATGGGGGCAGCGACCTTCACATCAGCGCAGGCCTGCCTCCCTATGGCCGCTTCAACGGACAGCTACGGCCAATTGTAGACGAACATTTGGATGAAGAATCCTGCAACAAGCTGATCTTTTCGATGCTCAACAACGCGCAACGCAAGCAGCTTGAACAAACGTGGGAGCTCGACTGCTCCTATGGCCTCAAAGGAGTTGCGCGCTTCCGGGTCAACGTCTACCGACAGCGAGGAACATACGCGGCTTGCCTGCGAGCGCTTGGCAATACGATTCCTGATCTGGAAACGCTTGGCTTGCCAAACGTTGTGGAGGAGGTGAGCCGAGTGCCGAAGGGACTTGTGCTGGTGACAGGACCCACCGGTTCCGGCAAGACCACAACATTGGCGGCAATCCTTGACCATATCAACAAGACGCGAGCCGAACACATTCTCACCATTGAAGACCCCATTGAATTCACCTACAAGTCTGTGAAAAGCGTGGTGCACCAACGACAACTGAATGACGATACCCGCAGTTTCGCCAATGCTCTGAGAGCTGCCCTGCGCGAAGACCCCGATGTGATTCTGGTGGGGGAACTTCGAGACCTTGAGACCATTCAGCTGGCGATCACTGCCGCCGAGACGGGGCACCTGGTGTTCGGTACCCTGCACACCAGCTCCGCATCCCAGACCGTGGACCGGATGGTCGACGTCTTCCCAGCAGGCCAGCAGACCCAGATCCGGGTGCAGCTGAGCACGAGCCTTGTCGCTGTGTTCGCACAGACATTGTGCAAACGCCACAACCCCTCTCCCGGCCAGTTCGGTCGTGTGATGGCGCAGGAAATCATGATCAACAACCCTGCCATCGGCAACCTGATTCGCGAGGGTAAAACCGCCCAACTTTATTCGCAAATCCAGACCGGTGGTCAGTCCCAGATGCAAACTTTAGAGAAGTCGCTTTCAGATCTAGTGATCTCCAAGCAGATCACCCTGGAGGAAGCACTAGCCAAAACAGGCAAACCAGAAGAGCTCAAGCGCCTGGTCAGCCAATTGACCTGACCTGGACTTCACTCAATGCCTGTTTACACAGCCAGTTACACAAACAGCCGTGGCAAAACGGCAAGCATGGATATCAATGCAGCCGATGCCGTGCAAGCACGACGAAATCTTCGTCAGCGCGGCATCAAGGTTATTGACATCAAAGCGAAAGTCGGCCAATCAGAAACATCGCAGGTAGCTGGCAAGAAACTCGGCACTCAACTTCAGCTTGCCACCTTAAGCAAGCTGTTGGAAGCGAAGCCTTCCGTCAAACACAAAGCGGTCTTCGCCAGCAAGATGTCTGCTCTGGTGAACGCTGGCGTTCCCATCGTGCGCGGCATTGATCTGATGGCAGCGCAGCAGAAGCTGCCGCTGTTCAAACGGGCCTTGCAGGCCATCAGCCTGGACGTGAATCAAGGGGGCAGCCTGGGCCAGTCCATGCGTCGCTGGCCGCAAGTGTTTGACCGCCTCACCGTCGCGATGGTGGAAGCCGGGGAGACCGGTGGCGTGCTGGATGAATCGCTGAAGCGGCTGGCGAAACTGCTTGAAGATAATGCCAAGCTGCAGAATCAGATCAAAGGCGCCTTGGGATATCCCGTAGCGGTTTTGGTGATCGCCATTGCCGTTTTTCTGGGGATGACGATCTTCATCATTCCCACCTTCGCAGGAATCTTTGACGATCTCGGTGCCGAGCTTCCCTGGTTTACCCAGATGATGGTGGATTTCAGCAATTTGCTGCGATCGCCATTCTCAATCCTGCTGGTTGCGGTGCTGGCAGCGCTCGTCTTTCTATTTGTGCGTTTCTACAGCACCCCGGCAGGACGGCTGAAGGTGGATGGCATGGTTTTGAAGATACCCCTGTTTGGTGACCTGATTCAGAAAACAACCACCGCTCAGTTTTGTCGCACATTCAGCTCCCTCACCCGAGCTGGCGTGCCGATTCTGCTATCGCTTGAGATCGTCAAAGAAATCACCGGCAACGCCGTGATGTCAAAAGCGATCAGCCAGAGCCGTGAAGATGTGATTCAAGGTGTACCCTTAAGCGTCGCCCTTGGGCGGCTCGATGTCTTTCCAGAGCTGGCGATCAGCATGCTTTCGATCGGTGAGGAAACCGGCGAAATGGACGCCATGCTTTCCAAGGTGGCGGACTTCTATGAGGATGAAGTTGAGTCTGCCGTGAAGGCACTCACCTCGATGCTCGAGCCAGCGATGATTGTGCTGGTGGGTGGCATCGTGGCCTCGATTCTTGTGGCAATGTACCTGCCGATGTTCTCCGTTTTCGAAAACATCCGCTGATCAGGTGCTCCGCTCAGGCAGGTGCCGGACCCGACGAAACAGCCGCCAGGGCCTGACCAGCCAGCCAGCCCGAACTCCAGCAGTGCTGGAAGTTGAATCCGCCGGTCACTCCATCCACATCCAGCAGCTCACCGACCAGGTGGAGACCGGCCTCGAGCCGGCTCTCCATCCGCCCCAGATTCACCTCACCCAGGGCAACACCACCGGCGGTGACGAACTCCTCGCCGAACGGGCCGCGGCCGCTGATGGTGTGGCGAGAGCCGCATAGATCGCCGATGAGGCGCTGCTGCTGAGCCTTGCCCAGATCCGCCCAGCGGCGGTCCAGCTCCACCCCCGATCGCCGCAGCAGATGCTGCCAGAGACGGCTGCCAAGCTCTGGCCAGGGTCGCCAATTGGCCAGCTGACGGCGGGCCTGATCCCGGCGGCACTGCGCAAACAGTCCTGCAATCGCCTCAGGGCCCAGGCCGCCGCTCCAGTCGATGCGCAGCACCGCCCGGTAGGCGCAGGCCTGCAGCTGCCGGGCCGCGAAGGCCGTGAGCCGCAGACTCGCCGGCCCACTGAGCCCCCAGTGGGTGATCAGCACCGCCCCACGCTGCTGCTGGCGGCCGCCACCGGGCAACTCCAGCGAGAGCACGACCGGATCCATGCTCACCCCCGCCAGCTCCAGCAGCGGATCGTCAGCCAGAGCCAGCGTGAACAGCGACGGCACCGGCGGCACGATCGTGTGGCCGAAACCGGCGGCGATCCGCCGACCGCTGGGATGGCTGCCGGTGGCCAGCACCAACCGGCCGGCATGCACGGCCCGGCCGTTGCGCAGGCTGACCCGGAAGCCCTCCGCCTCCCTGGCGGCGGCCTGCACAGCCTGGCCGGCATGCACGGTCACACCGGCAGCCGCAGCAGTCCGGCGCAGGCACGCCACCACAGCGCTGGAACGGTTGGCTCGGGGGAACAGACGCCCATCGCTCTCCTCCACCAGCTCCAGTCCGTGGCCGTCAAACCAGGCCACCGTGTCGCCGGCGGCGAAGCGGGAGAACGGACCGCGCAGGGCCCGGTTGCCCCGGGGATAGTGGCTGACCAGATCACGCGGATCCCAGCAGGCATGGGTGACGTTGCAACGGCCACCGCCGCTGATCAGCACCTTGTGCAGGGGCTCCGCGGTGGCCTCCAGCAGATGCACCCCCGTCAGCCCCGCCTCGGCGGCACTGATCGCAGCCATGAAACCGGCCGGACCGCCGCCGGCCACCAGGATGGACACCTGCTCAGGAAGCATGGCTGGGCAGCATGGGGAGATGGAGCACCAGGCCGAATCAACCCTTCCGGGAGACAGCCACCGGTTCAGTGTGGCGCCGATGCTGGACTGCACCGATCGGCACTTCCGCGTGCTGATGCGGCAGATCACCCGTCACAGTCTGTTGTACACCGAGATGGTGGTGGCCCAGGCGTTGCACCACGCCCGCCGCGAAGCGGATGCGGGGCGCCCCGGCGGCAGGCTGGAGCGACTGATCGGCTTCGATGCCTGCGAGCGGCCCCTGAGTCTGCAGGTGGGTGGCGACGAGCCGGCGCTGCTGGCCGATGCCGCCAGGCTGGCGGCCGACTGGGGCTACGACGAGATCAACCTGAACGTGGGCTGTCCGAGCGAAAAGGTGCGCAAAGGCCGCTTCGGCGCCTGCCTGATGGCCGACCCCGACCAGGTGGCCCGCTGCGTGGCGGCGATGGCGGCGGCCGGTACGCTGCCGGTGACGGTGAAACACCGCATCGGGATCGACGACCGCGACTCCTACCCGGAACTGCTGGCGTTCGTTGACACGGTGGCGGCCGCCGGTTGCCGGCGCTTCAGCGTGCATGCCCGCAAGGCCTGGCTGAACGGACTCGACCCCAAACAGAACCGCACGATCCCGCCGCTGCGCCACGACTGGGTGCACAGGCTGAAGGCGGAGCGGGCCGGGCTGATGATCGAACTCAATGGTGGCCTGACCAGCCTGAAGGACTGCCTGGAGCAACTGGAGCGGGTGGACGGTGTGATGGTGGGGCGCGCGGCCTACGACCATCCGCTGCGCTGGCTGGGGGTGGACCGGGCTATCCACGGCGACCCGGACGGGCCGGACGGTGACATCTGTGGCGACCGTCAGCGCACGGCCGCCGCAGCGGCCGGGGTGTTGCGGGGTCTGATTCCGCATGCGGAACGGTGGCGCGGCCGAGGGGAGCGACTCTGGCCGATTGCCCGCCACCTGGTGAAGCTGGTGGAGGGCGTGCCCGGAGCTCGCCGCTGGCGACAGGAGCTCACCAGGGCAGCCGGTATCGGTGAGGCCGGCCCGGACGTGCTGGAACGGGCCGCCCGATGGCTGGAGCAGGGGCCAGCGTCTCAGCCGTCGACACCTGACTGATCAAAGCCGCCTGCACCGCTGCCGCTGCGACGGCGCCGGGTACGGGCGGCTTCAAAGTCTGGATCGGCGGCGGCGCTGCCGTAGCTGCGATCTTCCCAACCGCGGGCACCGGAAGCCCGGTCCGGGCTGTAAGCGGGTGCAGCGTTGCCGCCGCTGCGGCGGGGCCCAGTGCTGCGCGGTTCGGCCTGGTTGATGCGCAGGGGGCGGCCCATCAGCTCGACGCCCTGGAGAGCCTCGATCGCCCGGGCCTCCATCTCGGCGTCGGCCATCTCGACAAAGGCGAATCCGCGCTTGCGCCCCGTGTCCCGCTCCAGGGGCAGGGCACAGCTGAGAACCTCACCGAATGGTGCAAACAGGTCTTCCACATCCCCCTGCTCGGCGCGGAAGGGAAGATTGCCAACAAAAATGCTCACGAACCGGAACAGGCCCAGCGGACCGACAGCTGCGCCAGCCTAAGTCGGCCTGCCAACGGTGCCGAGTCGATTCCGGTGGGCCGCCAGCTGCTGGCGCACCCCCTCGAAACCGGTCCCCCCCTCACTGCGGCGGGCCGCCACCACCTGCCGGGGCTCGATCGCGGCGAAGATGTCGCTCTCAAAGGCGGGATGCAGCTGCTGCCAGCGCCCGAGAGGCAGATCGCGCAGCAGCGTGCCCTCGGCCACACAGGTCTTCACCAGACCGCCGACCAGCTGGTAGGCCTCCCGAAACGGCACACCGCGGGCCACCAGATAGTCGGCCACGTCGGTGGCGTTGGCGAAATCAGCAGCCACCGCTGCCGCCAGGCGCTGCGGACGGAACTCCAGCCCCTCCTCGAACAGGATCGCCATCGCCTCCAGACAGGCCCGCACGGTGGCGACCCCGTCAAACAACGCTTCCTTGTCTTCCTGGAAGTCTTTGTTGTAGGCCAGCGGCAGGCCCTTGATCATCGTGAGCAGACCGATCAGGTGGCCGAAGACCCGGCCACTCTTGCCCCGCACCAGTTCAGGCACATCGGGGTTCTTCTTCTGTGGCATCAGGCTGCTGCCGGTGGCACAGCGATCGGTGAGGGTGACGAAGCCGAACTCCTCACTGGCCCAGAGGATCGCCTCTTCGCTGAGGCGGCTGAGGTGGGCCAGCACCAGACTGGCGGCGGCCATGAACTCCACAGCGAAGTCGCGGTCGCTCACGGCGTCGAGGCTGTTGGCATAGATGGCCTCGAAACCGAGCTCAGCCGCGGTCTGCCGGCGATCGATCGGCACGGGCGTGCCGGCCAGGGCTGCCGCCCCCAGCGGACAGAGGTTGACGCGGCGCCGCACATCGGCCAGGCGATCCCGATCGCGCTGCGCCATCTCGATGTACGCCAGCAGGTGATGGGCCAGGCTGAGCGGCTGGGCGCGCTGCAGGTGGGTGTACCCCGGAATCAGAGTCTCGACATGCTGTTCAGCCTGCGTCAGCAGAGCAAGCTGCAGCCGCTCCAGATCGCCATCGATCGCATCGATCTGACGCCGCAGCCACAACCGCACATCGGTGCCCACCTGGTCGTTGCGGGAGCGGCCGGTGTGCAGTTTCTTGCCCACCGCACCGAGCAGTTCGGTGAGGCGCCGCTCCACGGCGAAATGGACGTCCTCATCAGCAAGATCGGGCTTGAAGCTGCCGGCTGCCGCTTCGGCCCGGATCTGCTCCAGCCCCGCCACCAGCTGGTGGGCCTCCGCCTCGCTGATCACGCCGCAACGGCCCAGCATGCGCGCATGGGCCACGGATCCATCGAGATCCTCCTGAAGCAGCGCGATGTCGAAGCCGATCGACGCGTTGAACCGTTCGATCGCCGGATGCAGGCCCTGCTCAAACCGCTCGCTCCAGGTGGATGCGGAGGAATCGACAGCCATGAACCGGGGCGCGACAGGTGGATGAACCGGAGCTCAGCTTGACACCCGACTGCCTGGGGCCCTGCCGGGCAACGGCGGCAGCATCACGTCCTCCCGCAACCGGAACACCACCATCGAGGCGTCATCCTCCAGCTGGCGATCCACTCCCACAAACCGGTCCAGACGGGCAAACAGCTGGTCGAGGATGCCCTGAGCCCCAAGGCCGGCCCGGCACGCGTCCTGGAGTGTGCCGATCAACCGCTCCTCGTCGTAGCGCTCACCGTTGAGCCGGCTTGCTTCCGTGACACCGTCGGTGTAGTACAGAACCACATCGCCCGGATCGAGCACGATGGATTCGGTGTGATATTCAGCTTCGCTCTGCAGACCGATCAGCAGACCCGGAGCATCGAGCCGTTCCACCCGGTTGCGCTGACTGCGCCAGAGCAGGGGTGGGTTGTGTGCGGCGTTGGCGTAGCGAAGCAGGCGGGTCAGCGGGTCGTAATCCGAATAGAACAGCGTCACGAACCGGTGTGAGTGGGCCAGATCCTCCTCGGCCAACTGGTTGAGATCGTGGAGGATCCTGTCAGGGGCATGGCCGCTGATCGCCTCGGCGCGCAACATGCCGCGCAGCAGGGTCATCAGCAGGCCAGCCGGCACCCCCTTGCCCATCACGTCTCCGACCACCAGCGCCCAGCGGCCCCGTTCACGGCGCCGGCCCAGCTGTCTGGGCCTGGTGGGAATGAAGTCGTAATAATCCCCACCCACCTGAAAGGCAGGGCGGCAACGGGCGGCCAGATCAACGCCTTCAATCAGCGGGCAGTGATCCGGCACGAGCTGGGCCTGGATCTCAGCACCGCTGCTCAGCTGCCGGTCCACCCGCTCGTGGCGGCGCCGGTCTTCCTGCAGGCTGTCGGTCTCGAGGGCCACCGCAGTGAGATCAGCCACGAGCTGGACGTGGCGGCGGTGCACCTCACTCCAGCTGAATCCCGTGGCCCCCCCGATCACGTACAGGCGCCCCCGCGCCTGGCCGCGGGCCACCACCGAGGTGGCGAACAGATCCGGCGAACCGAGCAGGGCCCGCACCCTCTGATCCAGGCGGGAGGCCCGTTCCAGCTCGGCCTCGTTACCGCCACCAGCCTCGGGAAGCAGCTCTGCATCCGCCAGGCCGGCGAGCTGACGCAGCAGGTCTGCACTGCCATCCGGCGGAAAGGCGTGGAGTTGCTCACGCCAGAGCCGACCATCCTGGCGAAACACCACAAGCAGGGCCGCTTCGGCGCCCACCAGTCGGGCCACCACCAGGGGGACCAGTTCAAGCAGGCGGCTGAGATTGGTGAAGCTGCGCAGCACGAAGGCAAGCGAAGCCAGCAACTCCTGGTTGCGCCGCTGTTCGCGGCTGAGGCTGTCCAGCAGCTGCCGCATCGAGGCGGTGGCGGACAGCACGGCTGGCGGCGTCTGGCTCACCAAGCGGCCGTGGAGAGCCCGCAAGATAGCGACCGGATCCGCCGCTGCCCGGAAGGATGCGGATCAGCCCGCCAGCAGCGCCTCGACGAACTCGAAACTGTTGAAGGGACGCAGATCGCGCAGGCCCTCGCCCGCGCCGATGAACCGAATCGGCAGCCGTGCCTCGGAAGCGACGGCCAGGGCGACGCCGCCCCGGGCACTGCCGTCGAGCTTGGTGATCACCACCCCGGTGAGACCGGCGGCTCCGGCAAAGGCCATCGCCTGGCGCAGGCCGTTCTGGCCCTGGCTGGCATCGAGAACCAGCAGCGATTCCACGGCGGCCTCCGGCGCCAGCCTGTCGACGATGCGACGCACCTTGGCCAGTTCCTCCATCAGGTTGTGCTTGGTCTGCAGGCGGCCGGCGGTGTCGACCAGCACCAGCTCGGTGCCCTGGGAGCGGGCAGCGCCGATGGCATCGAACACCACCGCAGCGGGGTCGGCGTTGGCGGTGGGGTTGGCAATCACCGGTACTCCGCTGCGCTCCCCCCAGACCTGCACCTGCTGCACGGCAGCAGCCCGGAAGGTGTCGGCCGCCGCGATCAGGCAGCTGTAGCCACTGCGCACCGCCAGATTGGCCAGCTTTCCCAGGGTGGTGGTCTTGCCGACCCCGTTCACGCCCACCAGCAACCAGACATTGAGGCGCCCCTTGCGGGGGGCGAGCAAGGGCTCACCGCTTGCGGTGATCGGGTCCTCCAGCACCCCCCGCAGCTGGTCCTTCAGAAAACGGAGCCCCTCGGCAGGCTCGACCACCTCCTGATTGAGGCGGCGCCGCAGGGCATCGAGCACCTGATCGGTGGCGCTCACCCCCACATCGGCCCGAAGCAGGCTTGACTCCAGATCGTCGAGCACATCGGCCGTGAGGGGATCGTCGCCGAGGTTCTCCAACAGCTGGGTGACAAAACCGCGGCGCGTCTTCTCCAGACCCTGACGGAGACGACCCAGCCAGTCGATCTCCTCGAGCGACACCTGCTCCACTCGCCGGCCCTGGGCGGCGAGCACCTCAGCCGACCAGGTGAAAGTGTCATCAAAGGCGCCGAGGGTCGGTTCGGCCGCATCGCCCGCTGCAGACTCGCGCGAGGGCGGTGCCGGCTCCGGTGCCACCAGGGCCTGCTGCCGTTCCGCCCGCTGGGCCGCCGCCTGCTCCAGCAGGGAGACCCCGGTCGAGGCAGGCGGGTCGGCAGCGGCAGCATCGCCTGACGCCTCGGCAACGGACCGCTCAGCACCTGACGGCTCCGGTTGGGTGGCCGGCTCTGGAGTGGGCTGCGGCAGGGGGGCCTGCTGCTGCGCCTTCAGGCGCGCGTAGGCCTGGCGGGCCCACGCGAGGGCGTCCTCATCACCTGACGGAGCCACGGCAGCGGGGGCCGTGGCAACGGCAGCCGCGGCGGGCAGCGGGGGACCAGGGATGGCTTCAGCCGGGCCATCCGCCGTGACGTTCGCCGTGACATCAGTCGTGACATCCGCCGTGACATCAGTGGTGACCTCTGCCGTCGCATCCGGAGCGGCATCCGGGGCCTGGGACGGCTGAAGGTTGCGCCGGAACCAGTCGAACACCATCAGGTCCGAGCCCCCTCTGCGCTGGTGAAACGGCGGAGCACACCATTGATCATGCGGCGTCCCTGCTCATCGCTGTAACGGTTGGCCAGTTCGACAGCTTCATTGCAGGCGACGGCGGCCGGAGTTCCGAAGCTGGAGAGGTCAACAGCAGCAAGCCGCAGGATGTCGCGATCGATGCGGGGCAGGCGGCTCAGACGCCACCCCTCCATCACGGCGTCAAGGCGCTGGTCGATGCTCTCCCGGTCCCGCAGAACCGCTGCAGCGCGCTCGATCGCACCGCGGCGCACCGCCTCCTGATCTGCCAGCAGCAGCAGGCGGGGCAGCTCCAGGCTGGCCGATAACCGGTTCAGTGCCTGTTCGGCGGCCTGCAGACCATCCTGCAGATGGCGGCGCACGCGTGGCAGCTGGTCGCTGCCGCCCTGATCCTGGAGTTCGCTGTCGAGCAGCTCCTGCTGGGCGGTCTGCAGGTCGGCCGCCGAACGGTCGAGGGCGTCGCGCACATGCTGGCTGAGGCTGGCCAGGGCTCGCTGCAGCAGGCTCTCGAGGGAGAGATCGGCAGGCGGCGGTGCAGCGGCAGGTGCAGCGGCACTGGACTCCGGCGTGGTTCGGGCGGAGGCGGCACTGCGGTCGCTGGTCTGGCCCAGCATCAGCAGGGCCAGTTCACGGGAGAGGCTGCGGCTCTGCATTCAGGACATCTGGGGGGCGCGCAGCTGGGCCAGCAGGCTTGAAAAGCTGCGGGTGGACGGAGTGGCTCGCTCGTCAGGACTGACGATGCCAGCGGAGATGATCGTGCGGAACGCGTCCTCAACCGAGAGGTCGAGGTCCCGCACGGATGTTTCCGGTACCAAGGCGTACCAGCCGGTGGTGGGATTGGGAGCGGTGGGAATGAAGACGCTCAGCATCGGCTCACTGAAGCCGGCCTGCAGGGAGGTGCCCAGCATGCCGGTGACGAATCCGAGTGCAAAAAGACCCTCACGGGGATATTCCACCAGCACGACCCGCCTGAAACGGCTGGAGCTGCCCTGCAAAAAGGTCTCAAGCAGCTGCTTGAGGGTCTTGTAGACCGATCCCGCCAGGGGGATGCGCTGCAGGGTTCCCTCACCGAACTCCAGCAACCAGCGGCCGACGATGTTGCGGGCCATCAGACCGATCAGCAGGATGCCCAGCAGGGGCACCAGCAGACCGACGCCAAGATTGATCAGTTCCTGCAACACCGGGTTGAGGGTGTTGAAGGGGTTGAACTGCTTGGGAATCGAGGTCAGAAAGGCGAGCACAAACCGGCTCACCGTCGTGGCAAGCCAGATGGTGGTGGCCAGTGGAATCACCACCAGCAGACCGGCGATCAGATCATTTTTGAGATCCTGCTGCAGGCGGTCCCCCAGTGGCTCATCAGGTCGGGGACTGGATTGGACCAAGGCAAAACCCGGAGATCCGGCCGACAGCTCATGAAGGCAACTTAGCCAGGCGAGCTGCCGGGGTGACCAGCATCAGGCCAGGGCGATCAGGGCCAGGATCACAAAGGCGATCGTCAGCACCACCGCCCTGCCGGTGCCGGCGAAACGCCGTTGCTGCACGGCCAGATCCCGGCCGAGCCTGGCCTGAGCCAGCTGCCGTTCGGCCTGCTCGAGCTGGGGACGGATCTGGCCATCGATGAACTCACGGGCCCGCTGCTTCTTCTGCTCAGAAGTGGCGCCGGGGGGGATGCGGCCCTCCTTCTCCGCTTCGGCGATCAGCTGGTCGATGAAGGCCGGATTGGCCACCTGCTGCTTCTGGGCTTCGAGCTGCTGGGTCTGCTGAGCAATCGCCGCATCCTGTTGCTGGGCCTGATTGAGCAGGTCGTTCTCGGCGCCGATCGAGAGCGGAACGGCCACCAGCATGGCGATCGCCAGCACCGCGCTGAGAATGCCGACCACAGTCCGCAGCGGCGTGCGCGCCGTCACACCCGACTCAAGACGCTGGGCGATCAGCATCAGCAGCAGGCCCACCAGCGCCATCGGTGCCTCCCCGATCAGCCGATCCAGGAACAGCTGACGGAACGGCTCCAGCTCCCAGTTCCAGCTCACCAGCAGGCCAACGAGCTGCAGTGCCATCAGCACCACGAGTGTGAGGCCCAGCCAACGCAGCAGGGGGGCAAAGCGGCCGGTGGATGGGGTGCTCACGGGCAGGAGGGATCAGACTGAAGATCGCTGCAACTGTACGGGTGATCACCGGCGCGGCCAGGGCGCTGGCGGTGGAGCTGAAACGGGAAGCGGAACGGATCGGCTTCGATCCGGTGGGGCTGGCCGCGGTTCCGGGCAGCCCGAGGCTGACCCTGCGTCACGCCGCCCTGGAGCGGTGGCTGGCGGCGGGGCATCAGGCCGGGATGGGGTGGATGGCAGATCCGCGCCGGCGGGCGGTCGAGGCGCTGCTGCCTGGGGTGCGCAGCGTGCTGGCCGTTGGGCTCAACTACCACGTGGAGCGGCAGGTGGCGCCCGGCAGCCTGCGGGTGGCCCGCTATGGCTGGGGTCGCGACTACCACCGGGTGATCGATCAGCGCCTGCGGCAGCTGGGGCGCTGGTTGACGGACCGGGAGCCGGAAGTGCGCTGGCGGGCCTGCGTCGACAGCGCTCCGCTACTGGACAAAGCGTGGGCGGAGGAAGCCGGACTGGGCTGGATCGGCAAGCACGGCAATCTGATCAACCCCAGACGAGGCTCCTGGCTGCTGCTGGGTCACCTGCTCACCACCCTGGAGCTGCCCGCCGATCAGCCGTCCCGCTCCCTGTGTGGCAGCTGCAGCCGCTGCCTGCCCGCCTGCCCCACGGGAGCGATCCGGGAACCCTTCGTGGTCGACAGCCGGCGCTGCATCGCCTTCCACACGATCGAGAACCGGGATCCGCAGCTGCCTGCAGCCATCGCCGAACGGCTGCAGGGATGGGTGGCCGGCTGCGACATCTGTCAGGAGGTGTGCCCCTGGAATGGCCGGTCCCTGATCAGCAGCGAGGATCCGGCAGTGCAGCCCCGGGCCTGGTGGCTGGAGCTGCTGGCGGAGCAGGCCCTGGGCTGGAGCGACGCGGAGTGGAACGCCAAGCTGCAGGCCTCGGCCCTGCGGCGCATCAAACCGTGGATGTGGCGCCGCAACATCCAGGCGGCGATCGGCCAGGGTGGGCCGTGGCGGGATCCCTAGGCTGGAAGCGTTCGCCTCACCCTCATGGCACCGCGCTGGCTGCGCGTTCTTCCGCTGCTGGCCCTGGGGTCGCTGCTGACATCAATCCCTCCGGCGCGGGCTCTGGTGCCCTACGTCTACGTGCCGCAGCGCCAGGCCCTGGAAGGGGCGGGCCTGGGCATCGCCCAGGCGGCAGCACGACTGCTCCAGCTCGGCCAGGCGGAAGATGCGGCCCGGCTGGCCAGCCTCACCGTGCAACTGCTGCCGGGTGATCCCCGGGGCTGGGTGCTGCTTGCCGAAGCCCAGCTGCGCAGCCGCCAGCTCAAGGCCGCCGGCGTTTCCCTGGCGCGGGCCAAGGAACTGGATCCCGACAACGCCGGCATCTGGTTCGCGGAGGGATCACTGGCCCTGCGCGATGGCCGGGCCGAGGAGGCGATCGGCCTGCTCAATCAGGGCCTCCGGCGCGACCCACGCAATGCCAGCGCCTATTTCGACCTGGGCAATGCCCAGATTCTGCTGGGGCAACCCGGTGCGGCTCTGAAGGCTTTCGAGCGGGCCTCCAGCCTGCGCAAGGACTTCTGGGAAGCGATCAACAACCAGGCTCTCGTGCTCTACGAGCAGGGGCAGGCCGACCAGGCGATCGAGCGCTGGCGGCGGGTGCTGGCGCTCAAGGCCGATGGAGCGGAGCCGAACCTGGCCCTGGCGGCAGCTCTGTTCCAGCGGGGCGGGGAGGCCCGGCAGGAGGCGATCGAAAGGGCCAGGCGGGCCCTCGACGCCGAACCCAACTACGTGCTGGACGACTACCAGAAAGAGCAGCTGTGGGGGCAGAAACTGCGGGCCACCACCAGGCTGTTGCTGCTTCAACCGGAGCTGCGAACGACGGTGGAACGGGCGCAGGCCAATGCCAACCCGGAGGCGGAGAGCGGCGACGACGAGTGAACCGCGGCGTCCAGGACGCAGGACCTGTGGGAGCCCTGGCCCTGCATCAGTAGGCTGAGCCCCTCATTCCGCCCTGGAATCTCAGCACCGGATGGCCGAGGAGCGTCCCGAAGAGCTCAGGGTTCAGCCCATTGCCCTGCATCAGGAGATGCAGCGCTCGTACCTCGAATACGCGATGAGCGTGATCGTGGGCCGAGCCCTGCCCGATGTGCGGGATGGTCTCAAACCCGTGCAGCGCCGCATCCTGTTCGCCATGCACGAACTGGGGCTGACCCCGGATCGGCCCTACCGCAAGTGCGCCCGTGTGGTGGGCGACGTCCTCGGCAAATACCACCCCCATGGCGACCAGGCGGTGTATGACGCCCTGGTGCGCCTGGTGCAGACCTTTGCCAGCCGTCACCCCCTCCTGGACGGCCACGGCAACTTCGGCTCGGTCGACGACGACCCGCCGGCGGCAATGCGCTACACCGAAACCCGGCTGGCGCCGATTGCCAACCAGGCCCTGCTCGATGAGATCGGCGACGACACCGTTGATTTCGCGGCGAACTTCGACGGTTCGCAGCAGGAGCCCACGGTGCTGCCCGCCCAGCTTCCCTTCCTGCTGCTCAACGGCTGCACGGGGATCGCCGTGGGAATGGCAACCAGCATTCCACCCCACAACCTGGGCGAGATCGTTGATGCCCTGATCAGCCTGATCCGCAAGCCGGACCTGAGCGACGACAGGCTTCTGGAGCTGGTGCCAGGCCCCGACTTCCCGACTGGAGGCGAGGTCCTGATCGGCAGCGGCATCCGCGACACCTACCTCACGGGCCGCGGCAGCATCCCGATGCGGGGCGTGGCCCATATCGAGGAAGTGCAGCCCGGCAAAGGCCGCCACAGACGCGGTGCCGTGGTGGTCACCGAGCTTCCGTACCAGCTCAGCAAGGCGGGCTGGATCGAGAAGCTGGCCGAACAGGTGAACGACGGCAAGATCGGCGGCATCGCCGATATCCGCGATGAAAGCGACCGCGAGGGCATGCGGGTGGTGGTGGAACTGCGCCGCGATGCCGATCCGGAGAAGGTGCTCTCCGAACTGCAGCGACGCACCGCCCTGCAGAGCAATTTCGGAGCGATCCTGCTGGCGCTGGTGCATGGTCAACCGCTGCAGCTCAGCCTGCGCCAGCTGTTGCAGCACTTTCTCGATTACCGGGAACTGACCCTGATCCGTCGCACCCGGCACGCCCTCCGCAAGGCGGAGGAGCGCCTGGAGGTGGTGGAGGGATTGATCCGGGCCCTCAACGACCTGCCCCGGGTGATCGCAATGATCCAGGAGGCGCGGGACGCCGCCAGTGCCCGGGCCAGCCTGCAGGTGCACCTGGATCTGAGCGAGCGGCAGGCTGATGCCGTGCTGGCCATGCCGCTGCGACGCCTGACCGGACTGGAGCAGGCCGGGTTGCGCCAGGAGGCGGAGCAGCTGGCAGCGGAGCGGGCCCAGCTTCGCCACCTGCTCGATGACCGCCCAGCCCTGCTTGAAGCGATGGTGAGCGAATTACGAGCGCTCAAGAAGCGCCACGGCACACCGAGGCGCACCCGCCTGGTGGAGGGCGGCGATGCCCTGGTGGCGCAGCGCAGCGCAGCCCAGCGACCGAATGCGGAACTGCAGCGTCAACAGGCCTTCGCGGCCCTTGCCAGCGACGGCCGTCTGCTGATCCAGACCGATGGTGCCGTCAGGATCGTCACGCCCCAGGTGCTGGGGCGGCTGCATCTGGAGGACCCGGCCGATCTGGGTGACCATCCGGCGCCGGCCCAGCTGATTGTGCCTGTGCAGCACCAACCTCAGGTGCTTGCTTTCACCACCGACGGTCGGGTCGCCCTGCTGCGCTGGGAGTTTGCCGGCCAGCAGCCGGGCCCGCTGGAGCGCTTCCTGCCCGACAGCCTGATCGGAGCCAAAGTGCTGCGGCTGCTGTGCCTGCCGGCTGGTGACGACGGCCGCAGCCTGGGCATTGGCCTGCTGAGCAGCGACGGACGGTTCAAACGACTCGCCCTGGAAGATCTGCAGGACCTGTCCGGCCGAGCCACCAGCGTGCTGAAGCTGAAGGAGGGGGTGCAGCTGCAGGAGGTGGTGCCCTGCCGCGATGGCGACACCCTGGTGGTGGCGAGCAGCAGCGGCCGGATGCTGCGGTTGACGGTGAACGAACAGGAGCTGCCCCTGATGGGTCGGACCGCGCAGGGGGCCATGCTGCTGCGCCTGCTGCCGGGGGAAGGCCTGGCAGGAGCAGCAGCCGTTGCGGGCCCCGGCTCAGCTGTGCTTCTGGCCAGCCGCTGCGGGCTGCTGAAGCGGCTGGCGGTCGACGGCCTGCGCAGCTGCCAGCGGGGCGACCTCGGTCAGATCGGTTTCCGGTTCAGCCAGCGAGACGACCAGCTGGTGAGCCTGTGCCATGCCGACAGTCCCCTGGTGGCCGTGTTGCTGGGGGAACAACGCAGCCTGCGACTGAACCCGGCGGACCTGCCCCTGGAGGCGGCTGACGCCGCCGGGCAGCCGGTGCACCCGGGCAGCGACGGCCTGCCTGCGGGGCTGACCGTCACCGCACTGGTGCCTCAGATCAGGCTCTGACCGGCCGGGGAGCGGCAGGATCAACTGCCAGACCGGCTGGCTCCAGCATCAGCTTGCTGTTGCGCAGCGCATCATCCATCTCGATCGGATAGGACCCATCGAAGCAGGCTGTGCAGAAATGGCCGGCATGAGCCTGGGCCGCCTCCACCATTCCCTCCTTGCTGAGATAAGCGAGAGAATCAACCCCCAGATGGGCTGCAATCTCATCAAGCGTGAGCCGTGCAGCAATCAACTGATCCTGCGTATCGGTGTCGATGCCGTAGAAGCAGGGATGGGTGACAGGCGGTGAACTGATCCGCATGTGCACTTCAGTGGCGCCGGCATCTCGGATGGCAGCCACCAGTTTGCGGCTGGTGGTGCCGCGCACGATCGAATCATCGATCACCACCACGCGCCGGCCCGCCAGCACATCCGGCAGAGGATTGAGCTTCACCCGGATACCGGCCTCTCGCATCGCCTGGGTGGGCTGGATGAAGGTGCGACCCACGTAGCGGTTCTTGATCAGACCATCGCCAAAGGGGATGCCACTGCGCTGGGAGTAACCGATCGCCGCCGGAATACCGGAATCGGGCACACCGATCACGATGTCGGCTTCCACTGGCGTCTCCCGGGCCAGCACTTCACCGATCCGCACCCGGTAGCTGTACAGCGATTCGCCGAAGAATCGGCTGTCGGGACGCGCGAAATAGATCATTTCAAACACACAGAGCCTGGGGGGCTCGGTGATCCAGGTGCTGCGCCTGGGAGTGGCCTCACCCTGAAGGAAATGAATGATCTCGCCCGGCTGCACATCCCCGTCATAGCTGGCGCCGATGATGTCGAGACCGCAGGTTTCGCTGCTCACCACCCACTGGGCCTGGGCGACATCGCCCAGGTGGCCGAACACCAAGGGGCGGATGCCGTGACCGTCACGAAGCGCGAACAGGCCAGCCGGCGTGCCGATCACCAGGCTGAACGCACCGCGGCAACGGCCTGCCGCTTCTCGAAGCGCCCCATCCCAGTCGAGGCCGCGGTTCACCGCCTCCTGCAGAGCGAAGGCGATCAGCTCGGAATCGGTGGTGGAGGTGAGCTCACGGGCGAGGTGGGCGAGGTCCTGCCGCAACTCGGCGACGTTGACCAGATTGCCGTTGTGAGCCAGCGCAAACGGGCCCAACCGCGTATTCAGCAGCACGGGCTGGGCATTGCACGCCTTGCTGGTGCCCGTGGTGGAGTACCGGTTGTGGCCGATTGCCAGATAGCCGGGCAGACGCTCGAGCACCTCCTGGTCGAACACCTGGCTCACCAGACCCATGTCCTTGTGGAGGCGCACCTGCTGCTCCCCGTCGAACACGGCGATACCAGCGGACTCCTGACCGCGGTGCTGCAGGGCGTACAGGCCGAAATACGTGAGGTTCGCAACCGGCTGCTGCGATGCCATCACCGCAAACACCCCGCAGGCTTCCTCAGGCTTGTCGGGCTTTTCAGGCCGGGGCTCGGGCCAGGACAGGGGCCGGTGGGCCGGCAGCTGCTGCTCGTTCAGCACAGGCCCTGAGGTGCTTGTGGTGGATTGATCATTGTGCATCAGTGCATCACTGCGGGCCTGCCATCCGGCGGGGAATCGCCCGTTCGAACCACTCTCCCAGCTGGGCCACCGGCAGCTCCAGCAAAGCCTGGTCGGCCGACTGGATGCGCAGGCTGTCCAGGCTGCTCACCTGACCGAGCCGCTGGGCCGGCACAGCGCTGCCGGCAGCGGCGCTGGCATTGGCCTGCGCCAGGGCCTGTTGCCAGGCATCGGCCTGGGCCGCCGGCACGCTCACCAGAACACGGGCGCCACCTTCGGCAAACAGCAGGCGATCCAGGCGGGCGGTGCCCACCGGCAGCTCCAGCTCCGCCCCCAGACCGGCAGCGATGCAGCACTCGGCCGCCGCCACGGCCAGACCGCCATCACTGAGGTCGTGGGCGGACGCCACCAGGCCGGCGGCGATCGCCTGGCGCAGGAAGCCCTGCACCGCGCGCTCCAGCGCCAGGTCGATGTCCGGCGGGCGCCCCGTGACGGCCCCATGGAGCCGCTCCAGATAGCTGCTGCCGGCCAGGCCCAGGCGTGGATCGGCTGGGGCCTCACCCGCCTCCAATGGCACCCCCAGCAGCCAGATGGCATCGCCGGCCTGGCGCCAGCCCATGGCGCAGACGTGATCGAGATCATGCACCAAACCCACCATCCCCACCACCGGCGTGGGGTGGATCGGCTGCATGGAGCCATCGGGCTGGCGGGTCTCGTTGTAGAGCGACACGTTGCCGCCCGTGACCGGGGTGTCGAGGGCCGAGCAGGCCGCCGACAGGCCCCGGCAGGCCAGGGCCAGCTGCCAGTAGCCGGTGGGGGTATCGGGGGAGGGAAAGTTGAGGTTGTCGGTGACCGCCAGCGGCTCGGCGCCCACGCAGCTGAGGTTGCGGGCCGCCTCGGCCACCGCCGCCATGGCGCCCCGTTCAGGATCGAGGGCCACCCAGCGGTTGGGGCAGTCCACCACCGCCGCCACACCGCGACGGGAAGGTTCAAGGGAACCCTCGCCCTGCTGGGGCCGCAGACGCACCACGGCGGCATCAGCCCCACCGGGCAGCACCACGGTGTTGGCCTGCACCTGGTGGTCGTACTGGCTGTACACCCAGCGCTTGGAGGCGATCGTGGGGTCATCGAGCAGCTCCAGCAGGGCCTGGTTCCAGCTGGTGGGCTGACCGGCACGGCTGCCGGCTGCCGGGGTGATGCCGGCCGGGGTGGCCGCCGGCAGCTCAGCCTCGCTCCAGCGCCAGTGGGCCTGGATGGCGGCCGGCGGCTCGCTCAGCAGCTCGTGGTGGTTGATCGGTGTGTCGTCGGCCAGGGCACTGGCGGGCACCTCGGCGGCCACCTGGCCGTGCTGGAGCACCCGCACCACGTTGTCGGCCAGCACCCGGCCCACCACCGCCGCCTGCAGACCCCAGCGGCTGAAACGAGCCATCAGCGCCGCCTCGCGGCCGGGCTTCACCACAAACAGCATCCGCTCCTGGGACTCGCTGAGCAGGAACTCGTAGGCCGTCATGCCGGCCTCGCGGGCGGGCACGCGATCGAGATCCAGCTCGATGCCCAGCCCCCCCTTGGCCGCCATCTCCGAACAGCTGCAGGTGAGACCGGCGGCGCCCATGTCCTGCGCCGCCACCACATCGCCGCTCTGAAAGGCCTCCAGACAAGCTTCGATCAGCCCTTTTTCCAGGAACGGATCACCCACCTGCACGGCGGGCCGGTCGTCGAGGGAGGCGGCGCTGAGCTCCGCCGACGCAAAACTGGCACCGCCCATGCCATCACGGCCCGTGGTGCTGCCCACGTAGACCACCGGATAGCCCACCCCCTCGGCACCGGAGCAGACGATCTCCTCCGTTTCCATCAGCCCCAGGGCCATGGCGTTCACCAGCGGATTGCCGGAATAGCTGGGATCGAAGGCCACCTCACCGCCCACGGTGGGCACGCCCACGCAGTTGCCGTAGTGGGCGATGCCGGCCACCACGCCTTCCATCAGGCCCACGTTGCGCTCATCCTCCAAAGGCCCGAAGCGCAGGGCATTGAGCAGGGCGATGGGCCGGGCACCCATGGTGAAGATGTCGCGCAGGATGCCGCCCACGCCGGTGGCGGCCCCCTGAAACGGCTCCACCGCCGAGGGGTGGTTGTGGCTCTCGATCTTGAAGGCCAGCCGCTGGCCCTCCCCCAGATCCACCACGCCGGCGTTCTCGCCGGGCCCCACCAGGATGCGCGGACCGCTTGTGGGGAAGCCCTGCAGCAGGGGCCGCGAATTGCGGTAGCAGCAGTGCTCCGACCACATCACCCCGAACATGCCCAGTTCGGCCCGGTTGGGGGCGCGGCCGAGGCGGCGGCAGATCTCGTCGTAGTCGGCCTGGCTGAGGTTTTCCTTGCGCAGGGCCGCGGCCACGTCGTAGCCCGGGGCGCTGTCTTGACAGGTGGTCTGGGAGCCTGCAACCACGGCCGGACGTTCGGATCACTCCAGTGTGGCTGACCGGCTCAGACCCAGGGATCCTGATCGCGACCGCCCCGGTCTCTGGCCGGCGGATGCTCCTGCGCTTGGAGCCAGTCCTGCTCGTCCCAGGGCTCACCGGCGTCCGCAGGGCCCGGAGCGGGGGTATCCCAGGGAGGCTCTTCCAGCCAGCCCTCCAGGCGGGTTTCAAACCGCCCGCCCGCCTGCTGCACCTGATCACGCCAGCGCCGTGACCGGCGCAGGAACTCCTGCCGCACGCTGGCGCGGGCCAGCGGCAGGTCGTCGAGGCCGGCAAGGGCGGTGAGCACCCGACCGGGTTGCTGGTCGACGATGCGATCCGGGGCAAGGCGCCAGCGGCTGCTGCCCGGCAGGCGCGGATCGCTGCGGCTCACCAGGTAGTGGCGAATCCGGCCAGTGGCGGATTCGAACGCCGCATCCACCACCGACCCGATCGGGTGCTGCTCACGATCCAGCAACGCCGCATCGATCAGGGTGGGCAACTGCTCCAGGGTGAGCGAATCGGTTTCAGCGGGCTCTCCCTTCACCAGCGCTTCAAGCTCGAGCAGGGCCCTGAGCTGATCCAGGCGCCAGACCTGACGCCGGTCTCCGAACATCGATGGGCGGCTGGACCAACCGAGCACCCGGTGCACGGGCGGATGCATCCACACCTGCAGGCCAATGCCATGCTCAAGGCCCTGATCACAGCGCACACGGCGCTTCAGCAGATCGCTGAGAAGCAGCTGATCGGGGAGAGCCAAGGCGGTCAGGCGCGGACCTGCACCGGCATCACCAGGTAGGTGAAGGCGGCCTCATCAAGGGGGCGCAGCACGGCAGGTGTGGTGGGGGCATTGCAATGCAGGGCCACCTGATCTGCAGCCATCGCTTTCAGCCCATCCAGCAGGTAGCGCACATTGAAGGCGATCTGAATCGGATCCCCCTGGATCTCTGCAGCGAGCGACTCCGAACCCCGGCCCACGTCCTGGGCGTCTGCCTGGAGCAGCACCTGGCCGCCATCGGCTTCGGTGCTGAGCTTGACGACGTTGTTGTGCTGATCGGCGAGCACGGCCACCCGCTCGAGCGCTGCCACCAGAGCGCGGCGCTCAAGGGTGATGCAGCGGCTGAAGCTGTCGGGGATCAGCTGGCCGTAGTTGGGATAGGCACCGTCAAGGCTGCGGCTGGTGAGCACCTGGTCAGCCCACAGGAACACCACCTGGCCCCGGTCGCAGAACAGGCTGAGCGGGTCCTGGGACTGACGACCGGAGAGAAGCCGCTCAAGCTCCCGCAGGGAGCGAGCGGGCACCGTGACGGCAAACGGGTCCACCGGTTCGGCGCCAGAATCAGGAGCAGGACCGTTTCCTTCGCGGAGGCGCAGCACCGCCAGGCGATGGCCATCGGTGGCAGCGCACTCCAGACCGTTGGCATCCAGCTGGAGATGCACGCCGGTGAGCAGCTGCTTGGCTTCGTCGCTGCTGCTGGCGAACAGGGTGGCGCGCAGGCCCTTGACCAGCGAATCGGCCTCCAGGCGGATCGGTTGGCCGGTCTGGACCAGGGGGAGCTCCGGGAAGTCATCGGCCGGCATGCCACGCATTTCGTAGCTGCCGGAGAGGCTGGTGAGTTGCAGCTGTTCGGCCCCCTCCGGACAATCGAGGGTGATCGGGGTATCGGCGGCGAGGCGAGCCACAATCTCGCCGAGCAGCCTGGCTGGCAGGGTGATCGCACCACTGGCTTCCACCTGGGCGGGGATGCTGGTCTGAATGCCGAGGCTGAGATCGAATCCGGTGAGGCTGAGGCGCCCCGTGCCGGCATCGGCGGTGAGCAGCACATTCGCCAGCACCGGATGGGTGGGGCGCGCGGCCACCGCACGGCTCACCAGCTGCAGGCTGGCACTGAGTTCCGATTGGGAGCAGACCAGCTTCATGGGGTGTGCAGCGGAGCCTGGATGGATCCGGGACCGACGGGCCTCCCACGCTTCCACAGCAACGGCCATTCCGCAACGCCGGTTCTCCGGTCCTTTCGGGAACGACTGTTCAAAGGAATGGATCCAAGGAAAACAAGATGAACCGTAGTCGTAGAGCCTGGGGAAACTGGGCAAACCAAACCAGAACACGTTCAGCACCTGGCATGTCGTCGGCACAGGCCTGAGGAATCCCAGAGCGCTGTTGGGAAAACCGGGTCCTTTTCCCCTGATTCCCGCCCCTGGGGAGAGATAGGGCGCTGTGGTGTCCCTGATCCGCGCCTGCCAGTCCCAGATTGAAACCTGTTTTTCCAGCCCCTTTCCGCAGACGCTTTGTGCATTGGTTCCGGCGGGCGGCCAACAAAAAAGCCCCGCATCGGGGGCTTTGCTCACCAGTCAGGAGACCTGGATGGCGCTCAGAAGCCCATCACCTGGGCAACCCGGTTGGTGTCTGCCTCCAGACCGGTATGAAACCGCGCTTCGTTGTGTTCGATCGCCGTGGTGGGGTCCTTCAGACCGTTGCCGGTGAGCACGCAGACCACCGTTGCCCCGGTCGGGACCTCGTCACGTCGCTGCAGCAGGCCCGCAACGGAAGCGGCGCTCGCCGGTTCACAGAACACCCCCTCCTGGCTACCCAGGAGCTTGTAGGCCTCGAGGATCTCGGCATCGCTCACGGCTGTGAAGGCGCCGCCGCTCTGCTCGCGCACCCGCAGGGCCCGGTCCCGGTTCACGGGGTTGCCGATGCGGATCGCGGTGGCGATCGTGTCAGGCTGCTCCACGGTGTGTCCCAGCACCATCGGCGCTGAGCCTGAGGCCTGGAATCCCATCATCCGGGGCAGCCTGCGGCAGTGGCCGGCATCGCGGTATTCGTTGAAGCCCATCCAGTAGGCACTGATGTTGCCCGCATTACCCACTGGGATGCAAAGCCAGTCCGGGGCCTCTCCCAGGGCGTCGACCACTTCGAAGGCCGCTGTCTTCTGGCCCTGCAGCCGGAATGGGTTGATCGAGTTCACCAAGGTGACCGGGTAGCGCTCCGCCACTTCCTGCACGATCGCCAGGGCCCGGTCGAAGTTGCCCTGGATCGCCAGCACTTCGGCGCCGTAGAGCAGCGCCTGGGCCAGCTTGCCCTGGGCGACATAGCCATCGGGGATCAGCACAAAGGCCCGCATGCCGCCGCGACGGGCGTAGGCGGCGGCGGCGGCGGATGTGTTGCCGGTACTGGCGCAGATCACGGCCTCCGAACCCGCTTCACGAGCCTTGGAGATCGCCATCGTCATGCCCCGGTCCTTGAAGGACCCGGTGGGATTGAGGCCGTCGTATTTGAGGAACACCTTCACGCCACGACCGATGCGTTCGGCGATGGCCCTGGCGGGAATCAGTGGGGTGGCTCCCTCGCGCAGAGTGATCACCGGGGTGCGATCAGTGACCGGCAGCCAGCGGCGATAGGCCTCGATCAGACCGGGCCAGTCCTGCAGGGTGGGTCGGCTACCGCCAGGCCCCAAGCCCAGGCGCCGCAGGGTTTGGAGCAGTGGCAAGGAGAAGGCAGTGGCTGCGCTGAATCTACGGCTCGACTCGGGCTGGTTTGTCGGTGGTGTCACTGCGCAGCCCATCCAGAGGGGATTCGGCAAAGAAGCGCACCAGCTCCGTCACGGAGCTTGCTTTCTGGATCAGGGCCATCAGGGCTGGGATGTTCACCTCCAGATCAGAGGCGGGATACGCCTTCAGGAACGACACAGCCGAGAGGGATCCATTGCCGTTGATCAGTCCCATCACCACGGCCGAGCGCAGGGCAGGCAGACCGACGTTGCGGGCCTTGAGGGGAAACACCACCTGAGCGAGCCGCTGCAGCAACGCCTCACCGATCCGGGTGTTGAGCAGACGGCTCACCAGAGTCACCGGCAGGCTGATGGACTGGTTGAGCAATTTGGCCATCTCAGCCGGCTGCTGGCCGCTGAAGCGCAGCACGTCGACGAGCAGTCCGCGGGCTACACCGGTTCGGGCCAGAACGTCGAGGTCGCTCACGGCGATCGAGCGGCGGAAAGCGCCGCTCACGAACACCAGATTGTCGGCCGCCCGCACCGGCAGCGGGCTTGGCAGGGCGAGACTGAGTGCCACCACCAGCCCGGAGAGCGGGGCCAGCACGGTTGCCACCACAGGCCTGGCTGCTGCGGGCTGGAAGGGACGATGCCGCAGAGGGCGGCGGGTGCGTCTGCTCATGGCCCAACCCTAAACAGAAATCAGGCGCCGGCCAATGCTTCTCGGTTCTGCAGGGCCGGATCCGTCAGCACATCGCGCAGCAGGCGCACCACGCTCCGTTCCGCCAGGCCCCGGGCCAGATCGAGACCCATGCGCCGCAGCTCGGGTTCGCCGATCAGGCGTGGCAGCCGCTTCAGCAGCAGCTGGGGCTCAAAGCCCGGCAGGCTGTTGAGGATCACCAGCAGCTGACGGATCGGTTCCAGTTCGAGCCTGGGATCAAGGCCCGGGCCTGGGTGACGCTGCCGCAGACCAGGGGGCTGCAGCCGTTCCGGCAGGCGCTTGCCCAGCCGCAGGGTGGTCTGCCAGGCGAGCCCATCGATCCGTTGCACCATGGCGTCCACCAGCTGCTGGCGCAGCAGGCCGCCGTTCGGCGAAAAGAGGAAATCGAGCACCTGATCCAGCAGGCCATCCAGATCCAGCTGGCTGCCCTGGGCGGCGCTGGCGATCAGGTTGTCGAGCCGCTGCCAGCGGAACACCTCACCGTCGAACAGCATCTCCTTGAGGCTGTTGCGCAGGCTGGGGTCGGGATCCTCCATCAGCCGCCGGGCGAAGTAGGGATAGGCGGCGCCCAGGATCTTGAAGTCGGGATCCACGCTCAGGGCGATGCCCTCCAGGGTCACCAGCGAGCGGATGATCAGGGCGTAATAGGGCGGCACCCGGAACGGGAATTTGTACATCACGCCGCTGAGGTCGTCGGTGACCGCCTTGAAGTCCATGCGGCTGACGCCCATCTCCAGGGCCTGGCCGAACACCCCTTCGAAGGCCGGCACGATCGGCTCGAGGTTCACGTCCTCGGCCAGAAAGCCCAGGCTCACGAAATCCTTCGAGAGTTTGGCGAAGTTGCGGTTAACCAGATGCACCACCGCCTGGATCAGGCCGGTTCGGCTCTCGCGGCTCACCTCGCTCATCATCCCGAAATCCAGGTAGGCCAGGCGCCCATCGGGCAGGGCCAGCAGGTTGCCCGGATGGGGATCGGCGTGGAAGAAGCCATGCTCCAGAAGCTGCTGCAAGCTGCAGTTCACCCCCACCTGCACCAGCTCATCGGGGTCGATGCCCAGCTCCCGCACCGCCTCCAGGTTGGTGAGCTTGACGCCTTCGATCCACTCCATGGTGAGCACCCGTCGGCTGGTGGCCTCCCGGTGGATGCGGGGCACGGCGATGCGCGGGTTGTGGGCGTGCAGCCGGGCGAAGGTCTCGGCGTTGCTGGCTTCGTTGCAGTAGTCCATCTCCTCGAACACCCGCTTGCCCAGCTCATCGATCAGGGCCACCAGATCGGAGCGGATCAGGCCGACGTTGCGGTTCAGCCAGGCGGCGATGTTGCGCACGATGTAGAGATCGAGCGTGATCTGCTCGCGCAGGCCAGGGCGCTGCACCTTCACAGCCACCTTCTGGCCGTTGTGCAGCAGACCTTTGTGCACCTGGCCCAGGGAGGCTGCAGAAATCGGTTCGCGGTCGAGCTGGGCGTAGATCGTGTCCACCGGCTGGCCCAGGTCCTCCTCGATGCAGGCCATCGCCAGGGCCGGATCGAAGCCCGGCAGCTGGTCCTGCAGTTGGGCCAGCTCTTCCAGCAGCACCGGCGGCACGATGTCGGGTCGGGTGGAGAGGGCCTGGCCGGCTTTGATGAACGCCGGGCCGAGGGACGCCACCAGGTCGGCCGCTTCGCGGGCGCGGCTGCGGGCGCGCTGGGGATTCTTCAGGCGCCGGCTGAGCCAGTCGAATCCCACCCCCAGCAGATACAGCCCGATCGGCACCAGGGTCTGCCAGAGGCGCTTCAGCAGACGCTGGGGGTGGCCGGCATAGATGCGGGTGATCGCAGCCGGGTCGTACTCGAGCAGCCCGGCGGCCTCGATGAAGTCCCCCAGTTCGGCGCTGTCGGCAGGGGTGCGGACCATGGGGGAGCGAACAGGGCGGACGGGAAGGGGGTGCGGGTGCGTGAACCGCCACCGCCACACTTTTAAACGAATCGCACCCTCGCTACGGTTCCGGCGTACATCTGTTCCATCGGGGAGGCCGGTGTGCTCACGGGGCTGCGCCTGCAGAACATCGCGCTGATCGAGCAGCTGGAGCTGAGCTTCAGCCAGGGCTTCACCGTGCTCACCGGCGAAACCGGCGCGGGCAAGTCGATCCTGCTGGACGCCCTGGACGCCCTGTTGGGGGGCACCGCGCCGCGCCTGTTGCGCCAGGGGGCCGAGCGCGCCGTGATCGAGGCCACTTTCAGCCTCAATCCGCCGCTGGGCGCTTGGTTGGACCAGCAGCAGCTGGAGGCGGATGAGGAGGGAATTTTGCTCAGCCGGGAATGGCGCCTCAGCGAGGGCAGGCTCAGCAGTCGCCATCGGCTCAATGGGGTGGCGGTGAACCGCGGTCAGATCATCGAGCTGCGGCCCCTGCTGCTCGATCTGACCGTGCAGGGCCAGAGTCAGCAGCTGGCGAGGCCCGGTCAGCAGCGGCGGTGGCTCGATCGCTATGGCGGTGAGGCGCTGCAACAGCAGTTGCCTGAGGTGGCGGCGGCCTGTCGGGCCTGGAAGCAGGCGGCGTCAGCGTTGGCGGCGGCCCGGGCCAGCTGCCAGCAGCTGCAGCAGGAGCGGGAACGCCAGGAGCAGGTGCTGGCTGATCTGGAGGCGGCCGGCCTGGAGGATCCCCAGGAGCGGGAGCGCCTGCAGGCCGAAGAGAACCGGCTGGCCCACGGCGTGCGTCTGCAGGAGGGTGTGATGGGCCTGCTGGGCCGGTTGGTGGAGGGGGCTGAGCAGGCTCCGTCCGTGCTGGATCACCTGGCGGCCTGTGAAGCCGAGCTGGCCTTGCTGCAGCAGCTCGATCCCGCCGTGGCGGAGCTGGCCGCGCGCTGCAGCGATGGGCTGGCCCAGCTGCAGGAACTGGCCCGCGAGCTCGATCGCTACGGCGCGGTGCTGGAGAGCGATCCCGAAAGTCTGGCGGCCCTGCAGGAGCGCATCGCTGCGCTGAAGGCCCTGGAGCGCCGCCATGGCCGGGATCTGGCCGGGTTGATCGACTGGCGTGATCAGCTGCGTGAGCAGTTGGTGCCCGGCGGCCCTGAAGCGGCGTTGCAGGTCCTGGAGGAGGCTGAGGGATCCGCCCGGCTGCGGCGGGATCAGGTCAATGCCTCCCTCAGTGCCGCCCGCCGGCAGGCGGCGCTGCAGCTGGAACAGCAACTGATGGAGGCCCTGCGGCCGATGGGATTGGCAGCGGTGAGGTTCGGCGTGGCGTTCCAGCCTGCAGATCCGACCGAGGAAGGGGCGGACGCCGTGTGCTTCCTGTTTTCCGCCAACCCGGGTCAGCCGCTTGCGCCCCTGGCGGAAGTGGCCTCCGGCGGTGAGATGTCCCGCTTTCTGCTGGCCTTGAAGACCTGCCTGGCCGCAGCGGATCCCCACGTGACCCTGTTATTCGACGAGATCGACGCTGGTGTGAGCGGTCGGGTGAGCGGGGCCATGGCCGCCCTGCTGCGCCGCCTGGCCGAGCAGCGGCAGGTGTTCTGCGTCACCCATCAGCCACTGGTGGCCGCGGCCGCCGACCACCATTTCCTGGTGAGCAAGGAGGTGGTGGAGGGTCTCACCCACACGCGAGTGTCCCAGCTGCGGGACACTCAGGCCCGCCAGAGCGAGCTGGCCCTGCTGGCCGGAGGGGATCACCAGGAGGCCCGCAGCTACGCCGCCAGCCTGCTGGAGCGCCTGCCCTGATTCACTCCAGATCCCCCATAGAATCCGCTGTTTCCGTGCCGGCCGGATGCCCCGCGCCCAGAGCAGCAAGGTCAAGGCCGTCCAGCCGGCCCAGGCGGAGCAGCCAGCACCCGACCGTGCGCGCCAATCCCCCCCGGCCCTCACCTTGCATGAGAAGGCGGCCCAGCGGCAGAGCCAGCTGGACGGCAGCCGGGCGCTGAGCGGTGGTTCCCTCGAGGAGGTGATCCGGGTGCGGGGCGCCCGCCAGCACAATCTCAAGAACGTCGATGTCACCATCCCGCGCAACCGGATGGTGGTGTTCACAGGGGTGAGCGGCAGCGGCAAGAGCTCCCTGGCCTTCGACACGATCTTTGCCGAGGGCCAGCGCCGCTACGTCGAGAGCCTCTCGGCCTATGCCCGTCAGTTCCTTGGGCAGGTTGACAAACCCGATGTCGATGCGATCGAGGGGCTCTCCCCCGCCATCTCGATCGATCAGAAATCGACCAGCCACAACCCGCGCTCCACCGTCGGCACGGTCACCGAAATTCAGGATTACCTGCGCCTGCTGTTCGGCCGCGCCGGTGAGCCCCACTGTCCGGAGTGCGACCGTTCGATCAGGCCCCAGTCGATCGACGAGATGGTCGACCAGATCCTCCGGTTGCCGGAGGGCACCCGCTACCAGCTGCTCGCTCCGGTGGTGCGCGGCAAGAAGGGCACCCACGTGAAGCTGCTCTCCGGTCTGGTGGCCGAGGGTTTCGCCCGGGTGCGCATCAACGGCGAGGTGCGCGAGCTGGCCGACAACATCGAGCTCGACAAGAACCACAGCCACAACATCGAGGTGGTGGTGGACCGGTTGGTGGCCCGCGAGGGCATTCAGGAACGGCTCACCGATTCCCTGCGCACGGCCCTGAAGCGTGGGGACGGCCTGGCCCTGATGGAGGTGGTGCCGAAGGCCGACGAGGAGCTGCCGGAGGGGGTGGATAAGGAGCGCCTCTACTCCGAAAACTTCGCCTGCCCGGTGCATGGCGCCGTGATGGAGGAGCTCTCGCCCCGGCTGTTCTCGTTCAACAGCCCCTACGGTGCCTGCGCCGATTGCCATGGCATCGGCCATCTGCGCAAGTTCACCGAGGAGCGGGTGATCCCCGATCCCAGCCTGCCGGTGTACGCGGCGGTGGCGCCCTGGGCCGAGAAGGACAACTCATATTACTTCTCGCTGCTGTATTCAGTGGGGGAGGCCTTCGGTTTCGAGATCAAGACTCCCTGGTGTCAACTCACCGCCGAACAACAGGATGTGCTGCTGAACGGCTCCCGTGAACCGATCACGATTCAGGCCGACAGCCGCTACCGCAAGGCCCAGACTTACGTGCGCCCGTTTGAGGGGATCCTGCCGATTCTCGAGCGTCAGCTACGCGACGCCAGCGGTGAATCGATGCGCCAGAAGCTGGAGAAATACCTGGAGCTGGTGCCCTGTGCCAGCTGTCAGGGGTTGCGCCTCAGGCCCGAGGCCCTGGCGGTGCGGGTTGGGCCCTTCCGCATCCATGAACTCACCAGCAGCAGTGTGGCTGAGAGCCTGCGCCGCATCGAGCAGTTGATGGGGGTGGGTCAGAGTGAGGGTGCTGAACCGCTTCTGAGCCCGCGCCAGATTCAGATCGGTGAGCTGGTGCTGCGGGAGATCCGCATGCGCCTGCGCTTCCTGCTGGATGTGGGCCTCGATTACCTGAGCCTCGATCGCCCGGCGATGACCCTCAGCGGTGGCGAAGCCCAGCGCATCCGTCTGGCCACCCAGATCGGCGCCGGTCTCACCGGCGTTCTGTATGTGCTGGATGAGCCGAGCATCGGCCTGCATCAGCGCGACAACGACCGGCTTCTGCACACATTGATCAAGTTGCGCGATCTGGGCAACACCCTGATTGTGGTGGAGCATGATGAGGACACGATTCGCGCCGCTGATCACATCGTCGATATCGGCCCCGGCGCCGGTGTGCACGGAGGCCGCATTGTCGCCGAAGGCAATCTCGAGGCGCTGCTCTCGGCGGAAGAGTCGCTCACCGGTGCCTACCTCAGCGGCCGCCGCACCATTCCCACGCCGGCGGAGCGGCGCAGCAGCGGTTCGCGCAAGCTCACCCTGGAGCATTGCCAGCGCAACAACCTCTCCGGCTTCAGCGTGGAAATCCCGTTGGGCCGACTGGTGTGCGTCACCGGTGTGAGCGGCAGCGGCAAGAGCACCCTGGTGAACGAGCTGCTGCACCCGGCCCTGGAGCATCAGCTGGGGCTGAAGGTGCCCTTCCCGTCTGGGCTGGGGGAGCTGCGCGGCATCAAGGCGATCGACAAGGTGATCGTGATCGATCAGAGCCCGATCGGCCGCACCCCCCGCTCCAATCCGGCCACCTACACCGGCGCCTTCGATCCGATCCGCCAGGTGTTCGCCGCCACGGTGGAGGCCAAGGCCCGCGGCTATCAGGTGGGCCAGTTCAGTTTCAACGTCAAGGGGGGCCGCTGTGAGGCCTGCGGCGGTCAGGGAGTGAACGTGATTGAGATGAACTTCCTGCCTGATGTGTATGTGCAGTGCGATGTATGCAAGGGCGCCCGCTACAACCGCGAAACGCTACAGGTGAAATACAAGGGCCACACCATTGCCGAGGTGCTGGAGATGACGGTGGAGCAGGCTGCCGAGGTGTTCAGTGCCATTCCCCAGGCTGCCGATCGCCTGCGCACGCTGGTGGATGTGGGCCTTGGTTACGTCAAGCTCGGCCAGCCGGCGCCCACCCTCTCCGGCGGCGAGGCCCAGCGGGTGAAGCTGGCCACCGAGTTGTCACGCCGCGCCACGGGCAAGACCCTTTATCTGATCGACGAGCCCACCACCGGCCTCAGCTTCTACGACGTGCACAAGCTGATGGATGTGATGCAGCGCCTGGTCGACAAGGGCAACTCGATCCTGGTGATCGAGCACAACCTCGATGTGATCCGCTGCTCCGACTGGATCATCGATCTCGGCCCCGAAGGCGGCGACAAGGGCGGCCAGATCGTCGTTTGCGGAACGCCTGAAGAGGTGGCTCAGCATCCCTCATCCCATACCGGACGCTATCTCCAGCAGGTGCTGGAACAGCACCCTCCCCTGCCTTTGGCTGGCTGAGTTGGCTCCCTGAAGCGACGTTTTTTGGTCATCTGTTCTCGACGCTGGGGGGCAAGCAATCAAGTCAGAAAGGAGCTGTCAATACAAGTTTATGCATTAATCGCATTGTTGTTTTGCGATGTTGCGACTGCCTTGCATCAAGGCCTATGGGTCTGAGACATTATTGTTGTGGTTTTGCCTAATCTCTAATCTCTAATCTCTAATCTCTAATCTCTAATCTATCCTGTTAATGGAGAATGTATGACCAAGTCATCTACTCGTCAATCCAAATCTTTTGCAGGTTTGTCGGCAATGCGCAAGCCCGAGCGAATCACTGTCACCATTCCATTTCTGATTTACCAAGGGCTGCTGGATCGCAGTGAGCAGGAAGGTCGATCATTGAGCAATCTGGCCGCCTATCTGCTGGAGCGATCCTTGTTCGGAGACTGATCAGGGTATGGAGACTGATCAGCCTGGGTTCGCCTTACGGTGGTCACTGCCTGAAGTCAGGCCAAGGCCTCTGCTGATCAGGCCTCAGGGCCTGGGCGAGGTACTGCGCCGTTTTGGGCTTGTTACCTCAGGCCATCACGCCCATGCTGATCGCCACCTGCAGCATCAGCAGTCCCGTCAGACCCGTGAGCACCAGCAAGGAAGTCAGTCCTGACAATCCCATCGATCCCGTCCGCTGCCATACCGGCTGTTTCTAAAGGAAATCTTTCGTTTTCGGGTGATTCCGACACGAAGGCCCATGCTTCGCCATCTTCCGCAGCGCCACATCGGGTTGGACTGGCACTTGATCACCAGCTGTGGTGGTCTGTGACTGTCGTTACACCACCGCTGGTGGAATGAGGATTAAGGTCAAGAACAAGATCAATCAGGGCAACCAGCTTCAGGAATCCCAAATCCGGGAGGCCAGCCCCAGGACACCGATGACCAGGACACCCGTCGAAGGAATTGCCATCTCAGGCCCCCTGTCGAAGCATCCGGCAGGCCGGTCACGGCCGCGGTTTCGCGCCCTGATCAGCAGCCTTGCCACAAGCCTCACGATCGATCCGGAGCCGGAGACGCAGGCTGCCGTCATTCCCTTTGTTTACACCACGGCGATTCAGACCTCTGCAGACCTGGTCACCTCCCTCACCGGCATTTCACGGCTGGCCCGTGAGCTCGGCTTTCAGAGCCATCCCGAGACCTGTTACGCCCCCGATGGCAGCAGCGCCAGCTGGCACGTTGACCACGCCGACCTCAGCCTCAGCCTCAGCGTCGACTGCAACCCAAGGCGCGGCACGGTGTCGATCGCTGTGAGCGGGCTTGATGGAGAGCTCACCCATCGCTGGTTCCGGCGGCTGGAGGCAAGCCTGTTCGGCCCCTGTTGATGCCGAATGAAGGAGAATGAGCCATCGTGCCTGCGGACGGGCTCTTTCCTCCATGCTTCGCCGTTTTTGCACCGCTCTTGCCACCACGGCCATCGCAGTCGGTGGGGGTCTGCCAGCGCGTGCGATCGATCAGGTGGTGCTCGATCTGCCCCTGCTCGAGATCGGCTTCACGGTGAGCCTGCGGGAGCTGCAGGACCCAGCCGCACTCTGGAACGGTCAGAGTGATCTGGCCGAGCTGAACCGGGCCAGCGATGGAGCCGTGGGTCGTCGGTTGATCGAGGTGTTCGACACGCCGCTGCCCATTCAGACCCGCCAGGTGGTGGGGCAGATCGTGGGCTCACCGCTGCTGGAGCAGGCCCTGCTGGCCGCCTCTGCCCTCGGCCAGGTGGATGGTCTGCCCGTCGATCCCTCCGGTACCGAATTGACCGTGGCGGTGGAGCGGGCCACCGCCCGTGGTGAACTCACCCTGCTCACGCTCCTGCGGGCTCTGCCCGGTAAAAGCGTGACCGTTGATCTGCCCCGTGCCGTGATGATGCTGCAGCGGATGGTGGCCCAGCGCCGGCAGGCGAATGCACTGGTGGAGCAGGGGCCTGCGGTCTCCGCTGCGCCCGCGCTGGTGCGTCCCGGTGCGCGGCCGCTGCGCCGCAGTCTGATCAGCGTGCCCGCCGCCCATCGGGCCCAGACCCTCGAGGTGGTGGTGATTGAGCCGGAACGGGACGCCAACGGCCGGGTGGTTGTGATCTCCCACGGTCTTTGGGATAGCCCGGAGAACTTCGAGGGCTGGGGCCGCCATCTCGCCAGCCATGGCTACCGCGTGCTGCTGCCCCGTCATCCCGGCAGCGACAACAGCCAGCAGCAGGCCATGCTCACCGGCAAGACGGCGCCCCCGAGTCCGGAGGAACTGCGCCTGCGGCCCCTGGATGTGACGGCGGTGATCGACGCGTCCGGCGCTCGCAACGTGGTGGTCATCGGCCATTCCTGGGGGGCCACCACCGTTCTTCAGCTGGCGGGCACCAAACCGAGCACCAATCGTCTGCGGGAGCGCTGCGACGATCTCAACGATCCGGAGCGCAATCTCAGCTGGGTGCTTCAGTGCAGTTTCCTGGGGTCTGCCGATCGTGCCGGCCTGGCGGACTCGCGGGTGCGGGCGGTGGTGGCGGTCAGCCCACCGCTGCGGCTCCTGTTTGATCATGGCGCCGCCGACAGCATGCAGGCCCGGGCCTTGCTGGTGAGTGGCAATCGTGACTGGGTGGTCAGTCCCGATCCCGAGGCTGTCGAGCCCTTCCGTGTTGCCGCTGCCAATGGTCATGCCCTGGTGCTGGTGGACGGCGGCGATCACTTCAATCTGCGCTCTCCGGCCGATGGTGATGGTGGACCGCTGCGGGGGTTGCTGCTGGCCTGGACCAATGGCGCCTTCGCTGCCGGGGCTGCCGCCGCTCCGGGCCCGCAGGCCCGGCCCCTGTTGCCCGATGCCGGCTGGGGCAATGACGAGATGCCGTTGGTGCGGGTGCGCTGAGACTGCAGCGCACCCAACCTGTGTTCATCTCCCGACCAACGTTCGGGGTCTGATCGCCGGATTGACGCGGCAGATGGGTTGACAACAGGCCTGTTGAACCCGTGCTGAACTGGTGCTGATCTGGCAGTTCGGTGAACCGTCGGTCAGGGGTGCTGCCGGAAAGCCAGTCCGTGGCTATGCATGGAGGGAACAGCTTCTGCTCTGGTCCGTTCCACTGCGCGCTGCACCTGCCATGGGTGGTCACTACGTTCTGCATCTGCACCTGCACGGATTGTTTCGCTCCCATGACCTTGAACTCGGTCGGGATGCTGACACCGGCGGTCAGACCACCTACGTGCTCGAGCTGGTTCGCGCCCTTGCCAATCGCCCGGAGGTTGAACGGGTGGAGGTGGTGACCCGGCTGATCCGCGACCGCCGCGTTTCCGCCAGCTACGCCCGCCCCAGCGAACCGATCTGTCCGGGCGCCACGATCGAGCGTCTGCCCTTCGGCCCGGCCCGGTATCTGCGCAAGGAGCTGCTCTGGCCCTATCTCGATGAGCTGGTCGATCGCCTCACGGAGCGTCTGCTGGCCCAGCCACGCCTGCCGGACTGGATCCATGCCCACTACGCCGACGCCGGCTATGTGGGCGCCCTGCTGCGGCGCCGGCTCGGCATTCCCCTGGTCTTCACCGGTCATTCCCTCGGTCGGGAGAAGCGGCGGCGGCTGCTCGCCAGCGGTCTGGAGGCCACCCAGATCGACAGCCAGTACGCCATGGCTCAGCGCATTGACGCGGAGGAGCTCGCACTGGCGCATGCCAGCCTGCTGGTCACCAGCACGGCCCAGGAACGGGATAGCCAGTACGCCCGCTACGGCCGCTTCCATCCCGAGCTGGCCCAGGTGATCCCCCCCGGGGTGGACAGCCGTCAGTTCCATCCCCCCCAGGCCGGTGGGCAGGAACAGGCGATCGCCGAGCTGATGGCGCCCTTTCTGCGCGACCCCGGCAAGCCCCCGGTGCTGGCGATCTGCCGAGCTGATCACCGCAAGAACATCCCTGCCCTGGTGGAGGTGTTCGGGCGTTCCGAGAACCTCCGGCTCAACGCCAATCTGGTGTTGGTGCTTGGCTGCCGGGACGATCCGCGCCAGCTCGACAAGGCTCAGCGGGAGGTGTTTCAGCAGGTGTTCGAGCTCGTCGATCGTTTCGACCTCTACGGGCGCATCGCCTACCCCAAGCAGCACCAGCGCCAGCAGATTCCGGAGATCTACCGCTGGGCGTCCCGGCTGGGCGGAGTGTTTGTCAATCCTGCCCTCACCGAACCGTTTGGACTCACCCTGCTGGAGGCCGCCGCCAGCGGCCTGCCGGTGGTGGCCACCGATGACGGCGGGCCGCGCGACATCCTGGCCCGCTGTGGCAACGGAATTCTGGTGGATGTGTCTGATCTCGATGCCCTGCAGACAGCGATCGAGGAGGTGCTTGCCCAGCCAGAACCATGGCGACGCTGGCGTGACAACGGCATCGAGGCGGTGAGCCGCCACTTCAGCTGGGATGCCCATGGCTCCCACTACCTGGGGGCGGCACGGCAGGCCTGTCTCCATGCCGCCCGTCAGCGCCCGGCCCTCTGGTTCCGCCACGGTTCGGAGCCCGTCGGTCTCAGCACTGCCGTCAGGCGTGCGCCAGCACCCCAGCGCCTGCTCGTGCTCGATCTGGACGCCAGTCTGGCCGCGCCCGATCCCATCAGCCTCGCCGAGCTGCGCCGCCGGCTCAAGGCCGACACCGACCTGGCGATCGGTGTGGTGAGCGGCCGGGGCTTCAAGGCCGCCCGCCAGCGCTATGGCGAGCTGCACCTGCCCGATCCCTGCCTCTGGATCACCCAGTCCGGCACGGAGATTCACACCAGCACCCCCGAAGCGGATCAGCCCGATCTGCACTGGCAGGCCCAGATCGGCAGCCGCTGGGACCGGGCCGCCGTCGAGGCGGCCATGGCGGAACTGGAACCGCGGCTGCAGCGCCAGCCGGAGGGCGATCAGGGTGCTTACAAGGTGAGCTATGTGCTCACTGAGCCGGATCAGGGCATTCTGCCGGTGGTGCGGCAGACCCTGCGCAGCCATCGGCTGATGGCCCGCCCCCATCTGTTCCACCATTACTACCTGGATGTGCTGCCGCTCACGGCCTCCAAGACCGAGGCGCTGCGCTATGTGGCTCTCCGCTGGCAGCTACCGATCGAGGCGATTCTGGTCGAAGCCAGCCAGCAGGGTGACGGCGAACTGCTCCGGGGGCTCTCGCTTGGGGTTGTGCCTGAGGACCATGATCCGGCGCTCGAGGGGTTGCGCAGCCACCGGCGTGTCTATTTCTCCAGTCGCCCGCAGGCCTGGGGGCTGCTGGACGGTCTGGAGCACCATCGTTTCCTGCGGCGATCGCTCACAGCCTGACCGTCGCCTGGGAGACGAATCCGTCAGAGCGCTTCGCTGCTGCCCTCGCCACTGGCGCTCTCGCTGCCGCTCAGGTTGTAGTCAGGCGTGTTCACCCCGTAGTGGGGGTTGCTGTCCGGCATCCAGAAGCTGAGGTCGTTGTGCCAGAACAGCCGACCGGGCACCTGACTGGTGCTGAGGCGGGTGGTGGCCATCGCCGTGAGCAGCTGACCCATCTGCAGAGGCGACAGATCGGTGTCGATGTCTTCGCCGGCGATCTGCAGCAAGTCCGGCAACCGGGCCAGGGTCGCGGGTTGGGCCAGCTTGGTGAACATCTGACGCAGCACCAGCTTCTGGCGCTCCAGCCGGCCCAGATCGCCCAGTTCGTCGTTGCGATACCGCAAAAAACCCTCCAGCTGCTCGCCCTTGAGCACCTGTACACCCGGATAGAGGTCGATGTAGAGGCCCTGGGCGTTGTCGATGTAGTACATCCGCTTCGGTACGTCCACCTCGATTCCCCCCAGGGCATCGGCGATCCGCTCCACCGCCCGCAGATTCACGCGCAGGTAGCCGGAGAACGGTGCTCCGAGCAACTGACCGAGCTCCTTGCGGGCCGCGTCCATGCCCCCGAAGGCGTAGAGCGCATTCGCCTTGAGCACGCCGTAGCGTTCGGTCTCCACGAAGGTGTCGCGCGGCACCTGGGTGAGTTTCGTCTCCCCATCCTTCACCTGGGCGGTGAGGATCACGTCGGTGTTGTCCCCAACCCGGTCGACACCGATCAGCAGAATGGGTTTGCCGGTGAGTCCGGCCAACGGATTGATCAGGTTGCCGAGTGGGTTCTGGCCTCTCTGCAGGGCCGCCAGGGTTCCGCCCACCAGGCCCGGCAGTGGACCGGCCAGACCGAAACCCAGGCCGAGGCCTGCCAGAAAGGCGATCAAGGGCCTGCGGTTGCGTCGTCTGGGAGTGCCGGGCGCTCCATGGCCTTGCCGATGGCTCGCCGCCACCGCCGTGAGCAGTCTCTCTCTGCTGCTGCCGGTCCGCTCAACGGCGGGGCTGGAGCCGCCGCGCTGGCGACTGCGCCGTGCAGCACCACCGCCGCTGCGGGGGGGTAGAGGCTGAGCCTGGCTCATGGCGAGTCCTGATCACCGCACCATAAGGGTGAGACCCGCTGGAAACCAGGGGTCATTCGGCCACTATCCGCACCTGGCCTGCTGCCTGGTCGGCCCGGCGTCGCGCCTCCTGTTCGTTGCGTCCCCGCGCCAGGGCCACCCCCATGCGCCGCTGGGGCCTGGCCTCCGGTTTGCCGAACAGCAGCACCGTGGTGTCGGGCTCGCTCAGGGCTTCTGCCACGCCTTCGTAGCGCACCGCCGCCCCACTCCCCGGCGCCAGGATCACCCGGCTGGCCGCCGGGCCGACGCTGCGGATCTCCGGGATCGGCAGACCCAGCACAGCGCGCAGATGCAGTTCGAATTCACTGAGGTTCTGGCCCATCAGCGTCACCAGACCCGTGTCGTGGGGCCGGGGTGACAGCTCGGAGAACACCACCTCGACATCGGCAGGATCGCTGCTGCCCGGGCGGCGGCAGAGGAAGAATTCCACGCCGAACAGGCCAGCGCCGCCAAGGTTTGCGGTGACGGCTGACGCCATCGCCTGAGCGGAGCTCAGGGCCGCAGCCGGCAGCTCTGCCGGCTGCCAGCTGCACTGGTAGTCGCCCCGTTCCTGGATGTGCCCGATCGGTGGGCAGAACAGGGTGGGCCCATCCCACTGCTTCACCGTGAGCAGGGTGATTTCCAGCTCGAACTGCAGGAACTCCTCCACAATCACCCGTTCCCCGGCGCCGCGGGCGCCTGCCATCGCCGCATCCCACGCCGCCGCGATCCCTTCGGGACCCGTCACCACGCTCTGCCCCTTGCCTGAGGAGCTCATCACCGGCTTCACCACCACCGGCCAGCCCAGGGGCTCGGCGGCGGTTGCCAGTTCCTCCGCATTGCCGGCATAGGCGAAGCGGGCGGTGCGCAGCCCCAGTTCCTGTGCCGCCAGGTTGCGGATGCGGTCGCGGTTCATCGTCAGCGCCGTGGCCCGGGCTGTGGGGATGATCGTCAGGCCCTCGCGCTCCAGCTCGACCAGGGCATCCACCGCCAGGGCCTCGATCTCCGGGATCACCAGATCGGGCTGGTGCCGCCGTACCACGGTCAGCAGCGCTGCGGCGTCGGTCATGGCGATCACCTCCGCCTGATCGGCCACCCGCATGGCTGGTGCCTGCGGGTAGCGGTCGACGGCGATCACCCGGCAGCCGAGGCGTTGGGCGGCGATCGCCACTTCCTTGCCAAGCTCGCCACTGCCGAGCAGCATCAGGGTGCGGGGCAGGCAGGGGGTGGTCTTGTCTCCCATGGGCTTGGCGCCGATCCGATTCAGCCTGGCAGGGGGCCTGCTAGACCGGCCTCAGCTGCCGCAGTCTCGATGGGAAGCGTGCTGGCACTGCAGACCGCCGGTGACGCGGCGCAGGGCCTCCTGTTCGGCTGGGACATCGCCACCCTGCAGACCTCGGCGCTCGTCTATCTGGGGGTGTCGTCGCTCGCTTTTGTGGTGGTGTGGGTGCTGGGGTATCTGCGCCGCGGCTGATCAGCTGTCTTCGAGCAGGGTGAGCTGGCGCACGGGTGGTTCCTCGCTCACAAACCCGTAGGCCTCAAACACCGCCGGGTCGGGATGGGTGATCCGCTGACCGGTGCCGCCCCGCTCAAGCTGGAAGCCCTCATCCGCCATGCGCCGCATCAGGGCTGCCGCTTCCTCGAACCGGGCCGCCATGGCTTCCAGGCTGGCGCAGTCGGCGGTCAGGCCCGCTTCCTTCCAGGTGAAGTAAGTCATCGGTTCGCATTGATTTGGGTTGGCGTGAATCGGGGCGGCGTGAACGGTTCGGGGCCGGAGCGGATCAGGGCAGCAGGAGCAGCCCCAGCCCCACCAGGGCCAGGCTGGCCAGCCAGAAGCGCAGCACCACCTGCTGCTCTGGCAGGCCACCCAGTTCGAAGTGGTGGTGCAGGGGGGCCATGCGAAAGACCCGCCGCCCCTGGCCATCGGCTCCCTTGGTGGCCTTGAACACCCACACCTGGATGATCACCGACAGGGATTCAGCCAGAAACACGCCGCCCATCACCAGCAGCGGCCAGAGGCTGTTGGAGAGCAGGGCCACGGCGGCGAGAGCCGCACCCATCGCCAGGGAGCCGGTGTCTCCCATGAACAATCGGGCCGGGTGGCGGTTGTGGCCCAAGAAACCCAGCCAGCAGCCTGCCATCGCTGCGCAGAAGCCGGCCAGGGCGGGGTCGCCGCCGTTGCCGCGCAGCATCAGCTGTAGGGCCATCCCCGTGAACACCACCGCCCCGCAGCCGGCCGCCAGGCCGTCGAGGCCGTCGGTGAGGTTGGTGGCGTTGCTCTCGGCCATGAACACGAACAGCCCGAGGGGCCAGATCAGCAGACCCAGCGGCAGCACCCAGCCCAGGGGCAGGGCCACATCGCCGGAGTCGGCCCCGCCCATCCATCCCGCTGCCGCTGCGGTGATCAGAAACAGCACGGCGGTGCCGGCCTGGAGCAGCAGCTTGCCGCGGGGGGTCAGGCCGGTGTTGTGACGGCGGGTGAGGCTGCGCCAGTCGTCCACGGCGCCGATCGCCATGGTGGCCAGTGTCACCGCGGCGATGCCCAGCAGTCGGCCGTCGCCAGGGCTGATCAGGGCGCCGATGATCACCCCCACCGGCACCACCAGCAGGCCGCCCATCGTGGGGGTGCCCGCCTTGCTGTGGTGAGCCTGGGGGCCTTCCTGGCGAATCACCTGTCCCAGCTTCAGGGCCCGCAGCCGGGGCACTCCCCAGGCCGTCACCCCCCAGCTCACCAGTGCTGCGAGCACCAGAGGCAGGGTCAGTGCGGAGTTGGGCAGGCGCCAGTCGCTGAGGAGGCAGGCGAGGAGCAGAAGCAGGGTGAGGCCCAGGGCCACCGCTCGGGCGTTCGGCTGGGCTGGCGTTGGCTGGCGTGGCCCAGGCGGCGCCTGGGCAGCAGAGGTCGAGCCTGAAAGGGCAGGAGAAGGGGGCTGCTGGGTCACCGGCACTGGGTGGAATCCGCCCCAGTCTCCCCCGAACCCCGGGTGTTTCAGTCTTCCCAGTCTTCGTCCTGGGCTTCGTCGGCCTGGTTGTAATCCTCCTTTTCGCCCATCAGCGCGGAGAGTTCCTCCTCTTCGACCGTGCTCACCTCGGTGGACGCCGTTTCCTCATCGGCCACGAGACGGCCGCTGCTTTCGAGCCAGCTCAGCAGATCGGGTTCGTCGCGCAGCGGCAGCACCGGCGCCGATTCGCGGCGGTCGAAGCGCGTGAGGGAGGGGTTGACACCATCCAGGCGGGACAGGCTGGTGGGGGAGAGCTTGCTCATGCGATCCGGCGTCCGGGCAACCTGCAGTCAGGCAGCGATGGGGTGGTGAGGGCTTGATCCGGCAGGGATGAACGTGACTGACTTCAGCCCTTGCCAATCGTTCATCCTACCTGGTGGTACTCCAGCACCCCTCAATCCATGCCATCACCGGACCCTGGGCCGATCAGCACGGCAGCCTCACCTACCGGTCCGGCGCACCACTCGCCCTGGCGCGCCGTCGTCTGGCTCTGGATGCTGGCTCTGCTGCTCAGTGCCCTGCTGGTGGCAGCCGGGCAGCACTGGCCCCAGCCGCTGGAGCCCGAACCCCTTGCCGTCTGGGCCCTGGTGCTGGGGCTGCCCCTGCTGATGGCTCTGCGCTTGCTGATCGGCGACAGGGGAGAATCGAGCGATCGTGCTCAAGGACAGCGTTGATGGGTCGGGCCAAGACAGCGGTGCTGGCGTATTCCGGTGGGGTGGACACCAGCGTGTGCATCCCTTACCTGATGCGGGAATGGGGCGTGGAGGAGGTGATCACCTTCGCCGCCGACCTGGGTCAGGGCGATGAGCTCGAGCCGATCCGCCAGAAGGCTCTGGATTCCGGTGCCAGCCGGTCGATCGTGGGCGACCTGATCGAGCCCTTCATCACCGAGTTCGCCTTTCCGGCCATCCGGGCCAATGCGCTCTACGAAGGCCGTTATCCCCTCAGCACCGCCCTGGCCCGGCCCCTGATCGCCCGCCGCCTGGTGGAGATCGCCCGCGAGGTCGGGGCCGATGCGGTGGCCCATGGCTGCACCGGCAAGGGCAACGATCAGGTGCGCTTCGATGTGGCCATCGGCGCCCTGGCACCGGATCTGAAGGTGCTCACCCCGGCCCGGGAGTGGGGCATGAGCCGCGAGGAGACGATCGCCTACGGCGAGCGCTGCGGCATCCCCTCGCCGGTGAGCAAGAAGTCTCCCTATTCGATCGATCTCAACCTGCTGGGCCGCTCGATCGAGGCTGGTCCCCTGGAGGATCCCAACGTGGAGCCCCCCGAGGAGATCTACGCCCTCACCGTGAGTGTGGAGGCCGCCCCCGATCAGCCCCAGGTGGTGGAGATCGGCTTTGAGCAGGGCAACCCGGTGAGCATCGATGGTGTGCGCCTCGATCCGGTGAGCCTGATCCGCAAGGCCAACACGCTCGCCGGCAGCCACGGCTTCGGCCGTCTCGACATGATCGAGAATCGGGTGGTGGGCATCAAGAGCCGGGAGATCTATGAGACCCCCGGCCTGCTGCTGCTGATCAGGGCCCATCAGGAACTCGAGAGCCTCACCCTGGCGGCCGACGTGCTGCGCAGCAAGCGCCAGCTGGAGCAGCAGTGGGCTGATCTGGTGTACCAGGGGCTCTGGTTCGGTCCGCTCAAGGATGCGATCGATGGGTTCATCGAGCGCACCCAGACCGCGGTGAACGGCAGTGTGCGCTTCAGGCTGCACAAGGGCAACGCCACCGTGGTCGGTCGCAGCAGCGCCAAGGACAGTCTGTACGTGCCTGACATGGCCACATATGACGCCGGTGATCAGTTCGATCACCGCGCCGCCGAAGGCTTCATCTATGTCTGGGGCCTGCCGACCCGTCTCTGGGCCAACCGCCGGCGGGGTTGAATCCCCGGGCTGCGGGCGGGGTCAGGCAGCTCGGTCCACCACAAGGCCGAAGGCGTGACGCAGGGCCCCGCCGATCCGTCCTTGACGGGGGGTGGGTGGCTGCGGTTGAGGC
>Ga0079302_1000001_pt1 | contig 61752 bp, 55 predicted proteins | sample Wag4_2014_7_16_FD_75102 | JGI IMG/M metagenome (GOLD analysis project Ga0079302, IMG submission 75102) | Fresh water mixed with fracking chemicals microbial communities from Ohio, USA - Utica-2 Time Series FC 2014_7_16 | ecosystem: Engineered > Industrial production > Chemical products > Input... | reverse complement strand
AAAAGCCTGCCTTGGTCTTCGACCGTAGGGCGCCTTCCGAGGCTTGCGACACCGGGGAGTGGGCGTTCGGTGAGTCCATGCACCCAGACGGCATAAATGCCACGGGCCGCAAGATCTTCGGGCATGCGCAGGTTGAGGGTCGGAAAGCCAAGGGTCCGTCCGAGCTTCTGCCCATGGGACACGCGAGCGCTTAGCAGATAAGGGCCTTTGAGCAGTGCTCGGACCTGGGCCATGTCGCCGCGCTCAATTGCGGCCCGCAGGGCGGAGCTGGAACTGCGCGCGCCCTCAGACTGCACGATGGGTACTGGGAACAGCGTGAATCCGTGACGACGACTCATGTGCTCGAGCAGCGCCACGTCGCCCACACGCCTCTGTCCGAAGCGAAAGTCTTCGCCAACGACCAGAGCTCGCATATTGAGCTGCCCCAGCAGTACGTCCTGCACGAATTGTTCGGCCGACAAGGCTGCAAGCGCTGCGTTGAATCGCAAAATGAACACCTCTTGCATGTTCTGGGTCTGCAGCGACAGCCATCGGTCTCGCCAGGGCAGCACTCGACTTGGGGCTTGTTCCGGACGAAAGAATGAGCGGGGGTGGGGATGAAAGCTTAGGAGGGCGGCATTGAGGCCAAGATCCTTCGCGAGAGACGTGGTTTGACGCACCAAGGCCTGGTGCCCCATGTGCAGGCCGTCAAAGCTTCCGATAGTGAGGGCCCGAGCGCCATCTAGGGGCGCCGGAATGCCGCGACAGATCCGCATACGTCTCAAAAAGCACCATTATAGGGGGCGGCCTACAATGCGGCTCGTGAACAAGCGTCTCTGCATTCTTCTCTCCGGCCGGGGTAGCAACTTTGTTGCACTTTCGGATTGGCTCTCAGCCCAGTCATTGCCCATCGAAATCAGCTGTGTGGTGTCCAACCGACCTCACGCGCCTGGCTTGGCTGCGGCACGCGAGAGGGGCATTGAGGCCATCTGTTTTGACACGCAGCAGTCCGGGGGTATGGTGGCGTTTGAGGCTGCTCTTGAACAAGCGCTGCACCAGAAGCCTGCTGATTTGATTGTTTTGGCGGGCTTCATGCGAATCCTTTCTGCTGAATTCTGCGAGCGTCATCGCAATCGTGTGCTCAACATCCACCCATCTTTATTGCCCGCGTTCACAGGGCTGCGTACCCATGAGCGAGCCTTGGCGGAGGGGGCGCGGGTTCACGGGGCAACGGTGCACGCGGTGAATGCGGAGCTGGATGCTGGCGCGATATTGGCCCAGGGGGTCGTGCCGGTCCTCGATGGCGACACGCCAGAGCGCTTGAGCGCGCGCGTGCTCGAGATTGAGCACCTCTTGTTTCCGCAGGCTATTGCTGCGGTCGCGGGTGGCCTCATGCGCATGGGCCCAAGGGGCTGGGTACGGGGTAGCCCAGAGCCCGGCTTTGAATCATGCGTGTTCAGCCCAGTCTTGCTCCACCCAACGTTTTCTAAACCCCCGACTTCACCATAAGGCGCGCCCCCATGAAGACTCCCCGTAAAGGTCAAGGACGGGCGCGAGCGCTGCAAGGTCAGCGTCCGCCGGCTCGCTCGACCCACCGACTGGATCGGTTGGCCGACCTCATTGCCAGCACAGAGGGGTTTGGTCAGCCTGCAGATCGACTGCTCTCTGCGTACTTTCTTGCGAACCCCGCACTTGGCCCTCGGGAGCGTGGATTTCTCGCCGACGGGTTTTATGCCGCCATTCGGCAATGGTCGGCAATCGATGCCCAGATTGAACTGACGCAAACGCGCTGGCGTCGATTTGCGCTGGTGAGTGCAGCGCTCTCGACCGGGCTCGATCGGATTGTGAGTGAGATGACCGAGGGAGAACGCGCGTGGCTCATCGTTGCGCTTCATGGGGTTGAGCATGCAGAGCCCGTCCAGCTGCGCGCAAGCCTGCCGGACTGGATCTGGAGCCGATGGCTGGCGCAGCTCGGGCCGGAAGAGGCGCGTGCTTGCGCCATCGAGAGTCTCTCGCCCGCACCCCTGGATCTGCGGGTGAACCTGTTGACTGCCCAGTCCGATGCCGTTGCAGCCGAGCTCAAGAGCGCAGGACTTGACGTGGAGTCGTTGGGCCTCCTTCCGGAGGCGCTTCGAGTCCAGGGCCGCCCGAGTCTCTCGCGAAGCCCATCCTTTTTGAGGGGCGACTTCGAGGTCCAGGATCTCGGGAGTCAGATCTTGGCGCGGTTGTGTGCGCCACGAAGAGGGGAGTTCGTGGTTGATTTCTGCGCGGGTGCTGGCGGTAAGACACTCGCGCTTGGCGCACTGATGCGCAATACGGGGCGCTTGTATGCCCTCGACACTTCCGCCCCCCGGCTCCTCAAGCTCAAGCCTCGTCTGGCGAGGAGCGGCCTCTCGAATGTCTGGCCCATTGCGATCAGTGGCCTCGGCGATGAACGCTTGTTGCGGTTGGCGGGCAAGGCCGGGCTCGTGCTAGTGGACGCGCCGTGCACTGGGTTGGGAACCCTTCGCCGCAACCCAGACCTCAAATGGCGTCAGTCAGAGGCCACGCTGCAGAGCCTCGTAGACCAGCAGGCTGCCATTCTTCGGGCGGCGGCCCGTTTGGTAGGACCCAAGGGGCGCTTGGTGTATGCCACCTGCAGTACGCTGCGGGAGGAAAACGAGGATCAAATTGCCCAATTTCTAGAGGCCCACCCGCAGTTTGAGCTGGAGCCGGTCGAACCGGTGCTCAGCCGAGCAAATATTGATTTGCCGCAAGCCTGGCGTCCCTATTCAGCGTCAGGTGCCCTCAGACTTTGGCCACATCGGACGCAAACCGATGGGTTCTTCGGGGTGATCTTGGTACGAAAGCCATGAACCGTGGGACAATCCACCTAAATTATTCAGGGAGAACAAGCCTTTGGACACGTTGGCCATGATGGTGTTTGACTGGTTTCGGGTTGGGATTACGGGTTGGGGATGGCTTGGGGTTGGGCTCTACACTCTGGCGGCAACTCACCTCACCATCATTGGTGTCACGGTTTACCTCCATCGCTGTCAGGCTCACCGCGCGCTCACGCTGCACCCCCTGGTCTCGCATCCGCTGCGATTCTGGCTCTGGTTCACTACGGGCATGGTCACACGCCAGTGGGCCGCGATTCACCGCAAGCATCACGCCAAATGCGAGACCGAGGAGGACCCCCATTCTCCCCAAACACGGGGGCTGCCAGAGGTTATGTGGCGCGGAGCCGAGCTCTATCGTGTGGCCGCCAAGGATGCTGCCTTGGTCGATCGCTATGGCCACGGCTGCCCCGACGACTGGATCGAACGCAACCTCTACACCCGGCATTCGGCCCTTGGCGTAAGCCTTTGCCTCATTTTCAATCTGCTGCTGTTTGGTATTTTGGGTCTCGCAGTCTGGGCCATTCAGATGGCATGGATTCCCTTCTTCGCGGCTGGCGTTATCAATGGTGTGGGACATTTCTGGGGTTACCGGAACTTCAAAAGCCCGGACACTTCTCGGAATATCGTGCCTTGGGGGATCCTGATTGGCGGCGAAGAGCTCCACAACAATCACCACGCGAATGCGACATCCCCAAAGCTCTCGGCCCGTTGGTTCGAGTTCGATATTGGCTGGATGTACATCTGCACGTTGACCATGCTGGGTCTCGCTCAGCCTCGGCCGCTGCCGCTGGGTCTTCGCCCAAATCCGACCAAAATCCAAATCGACGCCGAAACGGTGCAGGCCGTGCTCAGCTCCAAGTACGAGCTTTTTGCCCGCCTCTCACGCGTGGTTGAGCGGGCACAGGGGGCAAGAATGCAAGAAGATCTCACGCGGCGTGCAGCCGAGCTGCGTCATGAGTTCGAGGCGATTTGGGCCGAACGCAGCCTCAGTGTAGAGCAGGCGGTTGCCGCGCTGCAGAGCTGGTGCAAGCAGGCTGAGGCCAGCGGCATTCAAGGGTTTGAAGCGTTTGCTCGGCTTGTCAGGTCGCTGACCGTGCGACCAAGCCAGGCCGTTTAATTCGCGGCCTGGCGTGTGACGATTTTGCGGTGTGCGGGGCGAATCACGAGGCGCATGCCCGCCCTCACTTCGCCTTCGAGTTTGTTTAGACGCCGAAGCGAGGAGATAGAAAGGCCAAAGCGCTTCGCAATTTTCTGCAACGTGTCTTTCTTCTTCACCCGATAGGTCTTCGCTGGTACGACAACGCTTTCAACCGTTTTTGCACCAGCGAACCTCGCCAGTTGGGACTCTATTCGGTCACCGTTCACCCGCCGATCTGCAGTCTGCATCGGCACGAGCAGGGTTGACCCAGGCATCAGCTGCGTCTTTGACGACCTGAGACCATTTGCTTCAGCTAAGGCCAGAGGGGTTAATCCGCGAGAGGTCGCAAGTTTGACAAGGGAGTCCCCCTTTTTGAGGGTGTAGGGCTGCCACGAGACAAGTGGCTTTCCAGTTGCTGTATGGAGATCAAGGTTGCGAAGGTAGATCGGCGCGGAGTCCACTGGGAGGATGATGCGGCTCGTTCGGCTCACCGTGATCACGGGCCGACGCAGGTGCGGATTCAGTGTTTTGAATTCATCCACTGTCAGCCCTGCTAGCTTTGCCGCGAGATCCCGGTCAATGCTTGTGGTTTTGTCGATTGCAACAAAATGGGGTCGATCCTCGATTACGGGAAGCGTGAGTCCGAAGCGTGAAGGGTCTTTCACAATTTCGCGCAGGGCAATGAGCTGGGGCACGTAGCTCCGAGTCTCTCGGGGCATTTTTAGGCTGAGGTAGTCCGTTTTGAGGCCGCGGGCCCGGTTGCGTTTGATGGCTCTTGACACCGAGCCTTCTCCCCAGTTGTATGAGGCCAGCGCGAGAAACCAATCATTGCCCTGCAAGGCATAGATGCGCTGCAGGTATTCCATGGCCGCGCGCGTGGACTCAATCACATCGCGCCGTTCGTCTGTCCACCAGTTTTGGCTGAGATCAAAGTTTCGACCGGTCGATGGAATGAACTGCCACAGACCGGCTGCTTTTGCTCGAGAGGTGGCCTGAGGATTGAAGGCCGATTCGACAATCGGCAGCAGCGCGAGCTCCATCGGAAGATTGCGCGCTTCAATTTCCTCAACAATATGGTGGAGGTAGGGGCCACCTCGCTCGAATACTCGGTTCAGGTAGTCAGGGCGAGAGACGAAGCGCTTGATGTAGGGCGCAATAACCGACGCTGGGAGGTCGGGCATTGCAAACCCCCCGCGTATACGGTCGAGCACATCTTGGGGGCCTTTCGCCTCCGATGACTCAGGAATGATGGGCGAAGAGCGTGATGGAGCGACTGCTGCCGGGGGCGTTGGCTCTGGCGTGGGCACTGGATTCGATGCCTGCGCTGGCAACGGGTTGACCGTCGCTTTGGGGCCGGGGGGCACTGAGGTCGTTGGTGCAGTAGCGCATCCGACCAATGAACCGAGCACCGACAAAGCGAGCATCAGGCCTGCGGCGCGTGTCCAGGTGGCGATTGGGGAGGGGAGTTGCATCATCTTCGGATTTTAGTTCGGATTGAGATCGAGGGGCGGCGCGCGGTAGACATCCTTTCGGAGTCTGAGCGCACGAAAGTCCTCGAGGGAGTCCGCACGCAGAAACGGATTGCTGTGCCGCTCGAGTCCGATGGAGCTGGGGAGCGTTCGGCGCCCAGTCCTGCGCAAGGCAATCACATCCCGGAGTCGCTCGCGAATCGGCGCGTCGTCGGGGAAGGCATCGGCGGCGAATTGAAGGTTGGATAGGGTGTACTCGTGGGCACAGTAAATCTCGGTCTCGTCCGGGAGCGATTGCAGAAGGCGCAACGACGCGTACAACTGCTCGGCCGTGCCACCCAGCAGGCGACCACATCCGCCTGAGAAGAGGGTGTCCCCAGAGAATAGGAGTGGAGGTGAGTCGTCAACACAATACGCAACATGATCGAGCGTGTGGCCAGGCACCGCCAGGGTCTTGGCCAGTTGCCCTTGCGGACCAACCCGCACACTTTGGCCTGGCGCGACTGGATGGTTCACGCCCAGGCTCTGGCATGCATATGGTCCGAAGACCGGGATGACCGAGAGCGGGTCTTGCTCTGGTGCGCGCAGCGCGTCGGCCTGCAACTGCTCCAGGCCGCCCACATGGTCTTGGTGATGATGCGTGATCAGCACGCCCTCTAGCCAGGCCTTATGATCCGCAAGGTACTGAAGAACGGGCTCCGCATCGCCCGGGTCGACAACGAACCGTCCACCCTCGGGACCTTGGAAGGCCCAGATGATATTGTCTGTAAAGGCGTCAATTGCGTCGATCTTCATGTGGTTCCCTCTTGTTTATGGCTAGGCACTCTCGACCCAACCCCTATGATGCATGGCCTAGATGGCTCTCGTCACCGAGCGGGGCTGGGCTTGCCCACCTCACCCAGGCTTGGCTTAACCAGCGCTTATCCGATCAGTTCGGATACCAGGCCCTCGAAATCGGCCCTGGTGGCCTCCATGCACTCGCCGAGAACCGGATCGCCGCTCGCAGCCGCCTGAGCTTCTATGCCCCAACCCTCGGGCAGTTACAAGACATGCCGGAACTTGTTTGTACGCCAGAGGCTCTGCCGCTCGAGTCTGACTCCGTCGATCTGCTGGTGCTCCTATTCGCGCTTGAACTGGTGGATGATCCACACGCGCTGTTGCGGGAGGTCGAGCGCGTGCTCATTCCAGAGGGGCAGGTTGTGATCGTGGGCTTGAACCCTCACAGTCTCTGGGCCCTGCATCGACCAGTCAGCCCGGTATTTTTTCCTCCCATTCAAGGTCACTGGCTCCCTTACCGACGCCTTCGGGATTGGTGCCAGTTGTTGGGACTTGAGGTGAATCAGGGCGCCTTTGGGCTCTATCGCCCGGTGTGCGAAGGGGAGTCTGCCTGGAATCGCTTGGCCTGGATGGAGCTTGCAGGTGCGCGCTGGTGGCCGGCATTCGGTGGGGTCTACTGGCTCGGCGCAACCAAGCGTCGCACGGGCATGCGGCTGATCCGCGCTGACTGGAAGCGAGAGCGCGTTGCCGGGGCGCGGGCGCAGACGGTCACAAGCGCCAAGGCGCGATCCGAGCCGACCTGACGATGGAAGTCCATCTTTTTACCGATGGGGCCTGCAAAGGAAACCCTGGGCCCGGAGGCTGGGGGGCGCTATTGCGATTCGGTTCAACCGAGCGAGAGCTCTGCGGTGGGGAAACCCTCACCACAAACAATCGTATGGAGCTCACGGCCGTGATCGAGGGGCTCAACGCACTCACACGCCCGTGTGAGGTCTGCATCGTGACCGATTCTCAATATGTGAAGAACGGTGTGGAACAATGGATGAGTGGCTGGAAGCGCAAGGGATGGAAGACGGCCGCTGGAAAGCCCGTTGCGAATCAGGATCTCTGGCAGGCGCTAGACTCAGCCCTCGGCCCCCATACGGTGAGATGGTCGTGGGTGAAGGGGCATGCTGGTCACCCGGAGAACGAGCGCGCGGATGAACTTGCCAATCGCGGAGTTCTCAAATTGAAAGGACTGGAGCAGTGAGCAGAATACGGTGGGTATTGCTGGGCGTGATCTTGCTTGCAGGCGGAGCCTGGTGGTTTCTGAAGCCTGGGTCAACGGGTGTGCAGGCACCTGCCCCTGGGGCTGCTGGCGGCGGACGCCCTGCACCAGCGGTCGAGGTGCGGCCCGTGCAGCGAAGAGACCTTCAAGACGAACTCGTCGCGACTGGAGAGTTCCGAGCAGTGGAGAGTGTTCTGATCCGGCCTGAGGTTGCTGGACGTGTGGCACGCATTCATTTTGAGGATGGCGCTCGCGTAAAGGCCGGGGACCTGCTCGTCTCACTGGATGATGCGCTGATTCAGGCAGAGCTCTCCCAGTCAGAGGCCGAGGCTCGGCTTGCTGACTCTAATCGTCAGCGTGCGGAGGATCTTTTCGCTCAACGGTTTATCAGTTCGCGCGCATTAGATGAGGCGCGCGCCAATGCATCCATCGCCGCAGCGCGACGAGATCTGGCTAAGGCCCGCCTTGCGCGTACGCAGATTCGCGCACCATTCAGCGGCCAGGTGGGGCTTCGTCAAGTGAGCCTTGGTGGTTACGTGAAGGAGGGTGAGGCACTGGTCTCGCTTGAGGACTCCGATCAACTCCATTTCGATTTCCGAGTGCCAGAGCGCTATGCGCATCTGGTTCAATCAAAGCAGATGGTTCGCGTGGAGGCCGATGCCCTGGATGCCCCCATCTCGGCTCGGGTGTCTGCCATCGATGCGCGGGTGGAGGCAGACGGGCGGTTTCTTCAGATTCGATGTCGGGTGCAGAACCCCGACCAACGCTTGCGCTCTGGGGTTTTTGGCCGTGCAAAGCTGACCGTGGATGCAAGAAAGGCTGCGTTGGTGGTCTCAGAGGAAGCGCTGGTTGGCGAGAAATCAGGCTATTTCGTGTGGAAGGTCCAGGACGGAAAAGCCTTGAAGGTGCCCGTTCAGGTGGGCCTGCGTCTTGAGCGTGACGTGGAGGTGAGGGGTGCTCTCGCGGAGGGTGACCCGGTGGTGATTGCGGGGCAGCTCAAGATCCGTAGCTCGGGGCAGCCGGTGCGGATTCAGGCGCAAAAGGGTTAAGGTCGCATGAAGCTCTCCGAGATCTGTATTCAGAGGCCAGTCTTTGCAACGGTGCTCTCGCTCATCATTACCCTCGTGGGGGCGGTGAGCTTGACCAAACTCTCCATCCGAGAGTATCCAAAGATTGACGAGCCATCCGTTACAGTCGAGACAGAATATCGAGGCGCTTCGCCCGAGATCATCGAATCCCAAATTACCAAGCCGCTGGAGGACTCCATTGCCGGCATTGAGGGTATTGAGGTCCTCACCTCGGTGTCGCGCACGGGGCGCTCATCGATTACGGCGCGATTCAACCTCTCGCGCGATCCCGACAGTGCAGCCTCCGATGTTCGCGATCGGGTCTCTCGCGTTCGGTCCCGCCTACCTGATGGTGCAGACGATTCGCGTATTTCAAAAGTAGAGGCCGATGCGCAGCCTGTCCTTTGGCTCACACTGAACAGTGAGACCCTAGACCTGATGGAGCTCTCTGAATTGGCCAACCTACTGGTCAAGCCACGGCTGCAGACGCTCCCGGGGGTTGCCGACGTCAGAATCTTCGGCGAGCGTCGCCAGGCCATGCGCATTTGGCTCGATGCTCAGAAGCTCACGAGCTTTGGTCTCACGGTGCAAGATGTTGAGAATGCGCTGCGTAGGCAGAACGTCGAGATTCCTGCGGGCAGCATTGAGACACCCGGCCGGGAACTCTCTGTCATGGCCCCGACGGACCTTCAGCTTCCGGAGGAATTTGGCAGCATTGTGCTGCGCTCACCGCGTGGGAGTGCAGCCTTTGTGCGGATCCGTGATGTCGCACGTGTGGAGGTTGCCCCAGAGACTGAGAATCGGGTTGCGCGCTACAAGGGGCGAAACAGTGTTGCACTCGGCGTCATCAAGCAGGCGACGGCCAATCCGCTCACGATCTCGAAAGGTGTTCGAGCGGCATTGCCGATCATCCTGACGGATCTTCCAACGGGAGCTGGCCTCGATGTCGCCAACGACAACTCGGTGTTTATTGATCGCTCCATCCGGGCGGTCGCTTTCACCATCGCAGAGGCGGCGCTGCTGGTGGCTCTGGTTGTGTTTATCTTCCTCAAGGATGTGCGAGCGGCGATCATTCCGATCATCACCATCCCAGTGTCATTAATCACAACCTTTGCGCTTTTGCACCTCTTTGGCTTCTCCGTAAATACGCTCACGCTGCTGGCCATGGTGCTCGCGATTGGAGTGGTAGTGGACGATGCGATTGTGGTGCTTGAAAACATTGCGCGCCACGTTGAAGATGGCATGAAGCCCATTGAGGCTGCGTTTCAGGGCATGCGAGAGATCAGCTTCGCAGTTGTTGCCATGACACTCACCTTGGCCTCGGTCTTCGCACCCATGGCATTCTCATCTGGACGCACCGGCCGGCTCTTCGTGGAGTTTGCGCTGACACTCTCAGGTGCGGTGATTGTGTCCGGTTTCGTGGCCCTCACGCTCTCGCCCATGATGTGCTCGCGCTTTCTGCGCCCACACGTTGCTGACCCCCAGCCCAAGGGCTGGCTGCGGCGTGTGGGCTTGGCATTCGATCGCGCTTTCGATCGGCTCAGTCAAGGCTATTCGCGCGTGCTCGAGAGGCTCTTGGGACGCATTGTCTGGATTGGGTTGGCAGCCCTCGCTATTGCAGCACTCGGAGGGTGGCTTGCCAGTTCGATTAAGAAGGAGCTCTCACCCGTGGAAGACCGCGGACTGCTCTTTACCGTGATGAGTGCCCCGCAGGGCAGCTCAATTGAGTACACCGCGCGTTATGCCCTGCAGCTTGAGGATATCTTTTCAAAGGTACCCGAGACTGATCGCTTCTTGGTGATTGCCGGAACGCCAACCCCAGACAAGGGCATCTCTTTCTATCGCCCGGTTCCGTGGGAGCAACGCGATCGGTCTACGGTCGATCTGCAGCGTGAGTTGCAGCCCAAGGTCATGGGGATTCCCGGCATTAACGCCTTTGTAAATACACCTCCGTCCTTCGGTCAGAGCCCCCGAAGTCGACCAATTCAGGTCGTGGTTTTGTCTTCGGCTCCCATGGATCAGTTGGCTGCCGTGAGTGAGGCCATTGCTGCGGAGCTCTCCAAGAGTCCCATGCTTCAGGGCGTTGAGACCGACTTGCAGATCACGAAGCCGGAGCTCCGATTGGAAATCGATCGAGAGCGAGCAGCAGAACTTGGGGTCGAGGTGGATGCGATTGGTCGGACACTTGAGAGCTTGCTTGGAGGCCGACAGGTAACGCGATTCAAGAAAGGCAATGAGCAATACGATGTGTTGGTCCAGCTTTCGCCTCAGGGTCGAAGCACCCCCGACACCATTCGTGCCATGACGGTGCGTGGTCGAGATGGGAAGTTGGTGCCGCTCTCAAGCCTCATTGAAATGCGTGAGACCGTGGCCCCCCGCGAACTGAATCATTTCCTTCAGCAACGGGCTGTCAGCATTTCTGCGAATTTGGCACCGGGTGTGGCTCTGGGAGATGCGCTTACCGTTGTTGAGTCGACTGCACGTCAGACCATGCCCGAGAATTTCCAGTTGGACTACGATGGGCAGACCCGAGAGTATCGAGATTCGCAAGACGCGATTTATTTTGTGTTCGTCCTTGCGCTGCTTTTCATCTACCTTGTTCTGGCGGCTCAATTCGAGAGCTTCCTCCATCCTCTGGTGATTCTGGTCACTGTGCCCTTGGCCATGACGGGGGCGCTTCTGACGATTCTTGGCACCGGCGGCTCGCTGAATGTCTATTCTCAGATTGGCCTGATTGCACTCATTGGACTCATCACGAAGAACGGCATTTTGATTGTGGAATTTGCCAATCAACTGCGCGCTAAAGGCATGGGCATACACGAGGCCACGCTCAAGGCGACGGCCTTGCGCTTTCGCCCTATTCTGATGACCAGCATCGCAACGGTGTGTGGTGCATTGCCGCTGGCACTGGCGTCGGGTGCAGGATCCGAGAGCCGCCAGGAGATTGGCTGGGTCATTGTTGGCGGAATGTCACTGGGCACGCTGCTGACGCTCTTTATTCTTCCCACCGTTTACGCCTGGGCTTCAACATGCGTCTTGTCATACTCGACACGGAAACGACCGGTTTAAAGGTCGAGGAGGGGCATCGCGTCATTGAAATTGGCGCGATCGAGCTTCAGAACCGACGTCCCACGGGCCGGCGGATGCACGTGTATCTCAACCCAGAGCGAGAGGTCGATGAGGGCGCTGCGCAGGTACATGGCCTGACCTGGGATCAGCTCCGTGATAAGCCACTCTTTGCCTCGGTGGCGACCGAGTTCGAGCAGTTCATTGCGGGGGCAGAGCTCATCATTCACAACGCGCCTTTCGATGTGGGTTTTTTAAATGCTGAGCTGTCCCGGCTGGGCCGACCGACCGTCCCCGAGATCGCAGGAGCGGTGACCGACACGCTGCGATTGGCGCGCGATCTCCACCCTGGGCAGCGTAATTCCCTCGATGCCTTATGTTCTCGTTATGGCGTGATCAATGAGCATCGCGTGCTGCACGGCGCGCTACTCGATGCAGAGCTGCTTTCCGAGGTTTTCCTCGCCATGACCCGGGGCCAGGAGACATTGGATATTCTGGCTGACCCACAGGATGGGGCCGTGGGTGCTCAGGTTGTGTTTGAGCGCAGTGCTGCGAGCCTTCTTGCAGCGACGCTTCCTGAGTCTGAGCGACTCGCGCATGAGCAGATGCTCGACAGCCTCGACAAGGCGTGCACTCTGGGAGCGGTTTGGAGGAGAGGGCAGGTATGCAGCTCAGGCTAGTTGAGGCAGGCGAGGGCACGCTGATAGATGCGTCCGAGGTCTCATGGGTGGTACCCGTCGAGCAGGCGGATTTGCATCATTGGGATGCCCGAGGGCTGGTGGGGATGGCCAGAGGGGTTCCGGTGTGGGTGGAAAAGCCCCTGGAACACGCCCGTTGGCTTGTCCTCTTGCGCCCTAATGGAGACATCTACCCTGGGCGTCTTGCCCGAGACATTGACTGGATTGATTCATGATCAAGATTCGACCTCAGCGCCTGGTGCGGCGCTCAGCACGCGCGCTGGCGCTTGGTGTTCTGACGCTCGTGTCACTGCTTACAGGCCTGGTCCTGCAGGCCATCGATTGGGTTTTGGTTCCCCCACTGTTGCTTTCTGAACGCCTTGGCGACTCGGCAGTTGCGCCCGTACTCGTTGCGGTCTGGCAGCCACTCTGGCCCGCCCTAGAGGGCTGGACGGAACTGATTCAAACGGTTGTGGGGGCCTCGCTTGGGTCTGCGGAGGTTCTCGCACAGGGCATAACGACTTGGGTGGTCCTGCTGCCATTGGCACTGCTTGGCTTGATCTTGGGCCTTTTTGAACTCCTCGGGCTGCAAGCAGATCTCTCCCGCTTTCGTGTGGAGGCCGACCCCATCACATCGCACGCCGCGGAGCCCCACATGGAGACAGCTCAGGCTGAGGCGTCCTCTGTCCGTGAAGAATTTTTCTCTGAACTCGATGCCTCCGAGGAACGCATTGAATTGATGCAGCACGAGCTTGATCAGCTTCGAGTCTCACTGATAAACGCGGGTCTGCCCAACGCACTCGATGACCCGCACGAGCCGCTTGAGCAAGCCAGATTGTCTTGCGAGGCGGTCCGATTGCAGCTCAAGGCCCTTCGAGGTCAGCAGCAGGTTATTCAAGCCAGAGCTATGGGGTTTCGTGCATGAATGAGCAGGGCGAGGGACTCGAGTCTGCGCTTGACGGGCTTCTAACTGGCATTGATCAGCTGCTCACGCAGCGCACTTCGGCGGCAGTGCCTTCGGTGCCGCTCAACAAGGACGCTCGGCTTCGTTCACCCTCAGAATCGACCCCCCGACCAGATCCCACCCTCCACGTCGTCACGGCGTTGCTGCATCAGTCCGCGATGAGCAGCGGCCTGAGAGAGGCCACCGTGGGCGTCATTCGCAGGCTTGTGCTTGGTCGCGCTGTGGCCCCTCCCGACGCGCTGGCATGGCGCGGAGAGAACCAGATTTCGCCAAGGCTGCTGCCATGGCTCACGCATGTCTGCGATCGGCCTGGCCTTCAAGCTTGGACGTCGGAAGAGGGCGAGTGGGTGTATTTGGCTCAGCCGATAAGCCATGTTTCAGATGCTGCCCTGCGCACGAGCCCCGGTGCTTGGCGGGCAGACCTTTGTGGGGGGTTTCCGGTGGCCAGCCTCGCTGAGGTGTCGGATGCGCTCCAGGGAGCAGACACCGATGAGCCCTATCAGATCCTCAGGGTGCCTCGATTTCCGGAGTTCTGTCGGCTCACGCTCCAAAACGGGCAGATGCTCGTCGATGCTGGTGGACTGCCCGCAATGGTTCGTTGGCTTGATAGGCCCGAGTCGCAGGCGCCCTCACTGCTTGGCCTGGCATGGCCTCTTTCAGAGACGCTTGATGAGCACCTGAGATTTCCGATCCCAGTTGTAGGCGTTGCGTCGGACTTCCGGTAGCTCATCGACTTGTGCGGGCTGGAACCCGCGCTTTAAAAACCAGTGGGTCGTGCGGGTGGTCAACACAAAAAGCGCCCGCATGCCTTGTTGACGGGCCTGGTGTTCGACGCTCTTGAGTAATCGCTCTCCGTCGCCTTTTTCTCGCGTGTCTGGTCGTACCATAAGGCAGGCTAACTCCCCCATCGGAGAGTCGGGAAAACGATAGAGCGCTGCACACCCGAAGATCACGCCGTCGTGCTCGATCACGGTGAACCGGTCGATATCACGTTCAATATTGGTGCGACCACGCGGCACCAGCGTGCCGTCGGCCTCCAGGGGCTCAATGAGAGAGACAATGGCTGCGACGTCGTCGATATTGGCTGGGCGAAGTGCTTCGAGGGTTTCTTCAACCAACATGACACCCACCCCGTCGTGGGTGAAGAGCTCGAGCAGAAGGCTGCCATCTCGAGTGTATGGCACCAGATGGGCCCGCTCGACCCCGCCTCTGCAGGCGCGAAGCGCATGGCTCAGCGTGAAGGAGGCTTCATCACCAAGCCCCCCTTGTGCCAGCATGCGTTCGGCCTGATCCTCTGAAATTTCAATCAAGGGCTGAGTCTCATCTGAGTTCTGTGGAAGGCCGTCGGGGGAGACCATGTAGATCAGCTTGTCGCAGTCGAGTGCCACGGCTAGGCTTGCGGCAACATCTTCTAGGGTCAGATTGAAGGCGTCCCCTGTGGGTGAGAAGCCCAGCGGGGGCACCAGCACAATGGAGCCACTGAGTAGCGCTTGTCGAATGGACTCTGCCTCGATCTTGCGCACAAGCCCCGTGTTCTCGTGATCGACGCCATCGACGATGCCGACCGGGCGGGCGGTTACGAAGTTTCCGCTGAGAATGCGAATCCGTGAGTTGCCCATCGGCGTGTTGGGGAGCCCGGCCGAGAATGCGGCCTCAATGTCAAGACGCAACTCTCCCGCCGCCTCCTTGGCGCACTCGAGCGCAGGCCGATCAGTAATGCGCATACCGTTGGCATATCGGGCCTCGATATGGCGCAGCCGAAGCTGCTCCTCAACCTGTGGGCGTGACCCGTAGGCCAGCACAATGCGCATACCCATTGCCTGCAGAAGCGCCACATCGTGCACCAGTGACTCGAGGTGCCCTTCAGTGACCAATTCACCGGGAAAGGCAATAACAAAGGTCTTGTTGCGAAACGCATGGATATACGGGGCGACGGATCGGAGCCAGGTGACAAACTCGTGGCCGACGGCGGAGGAGGGCAGGGCATCCTGCGTGGGATTGGGCGACATCGCAACAGTATAATTTTGTTGTGACAGACTGCGCGCATCCGAGCCCTGAAGATCTTCGTCGCGCGGCAGCCGAGCGCGGTATTGCATTCGACGAGAGTCTGCCTGTCAGTGTGCACTGGGTCGAGATCGCCCAGGCCCTGATCGCGCATCCCGTCCTGATTGTCTGCGGTGAGACGGGCTCGGGAAAGACCACCCAGCTGCCCAAGATTGCCCTTGCCGCCGGACGCGCAGCCAAGGGACGATCCATTGCGCATACCCAGCCTCGCCGCATTGCGGCGACCAGTGTGGCGCGGCGCATTGCCCAAGAGCTTAAAACCGCCTGTGGCCCCCAGCCCGATGCGAACGTGGGCTACAAGATTCGGTTCTCTGATCAGAGCCGGCGCGGTCAGCCCATTGTGCTCATGACCGACGGCCTATTGCTGGCCGAATCTCAGGCGGACCCACTGCTTCGGCGCTATGACACCATCATCATCGACGAGGCCCACGAGCGCAGTCTCAACATCGATTTTCTGCTGGGCTACCTCAAGCAGTTGCTCCGACGCCGGCCCGAGCTGCGCGTAATCATTACCTCGGCCACGCTCGATGCGAAGAAGTTTGCCCAGCACTTCGCACAGGGTACGCAGCCGGCTCCGATCTTTGAGGTCTCTGGAAGGCTCTATCCAGTGGAAACCCTCTGGCGCCCTGCCTCAGACGATCGCCAAGACCTCGTAGAGCGTGTGGTGGCAGGCGTAGAGGAGGGCCTCTCATTGGCGCGGGGTGGAGACTGTTCAGACCTCTTGGTCTTTCTCCCCGGTGAGCGAGAGATTCGAGCGGTCGCCGATGCACTGACGCCGATCGTGCGCAATGTTGACATCTTGCCGCTCTTTGCTCGACTGGCGCAGGGTGATCAGAACAAAATATTTAAGCCTACTGGCCGGCAGCGGGTGGTGCTCGCAACCAATATTGCTGAGACGTCTCTCACGGTGCCTGGCATTCGTGTCGTCGTCGATACAGGCCTCGCCCGCGTCAAGCGTTATCGCATCAAGGGCAAGGTCGAGCAGCTCCAGATCGAGCCCATCAGCCAAGCCCAGGCCAATCAGCGCGCGGGCCGTGCAGGGCGGTTGGCCCCTGGGATCTGTATTCGATTGTTCTCAGAGGACGATTTTCGAGGTCGTCCTGAACACCCAGACCCTGAGATCCATCGCTCCTCGCTCGCGTCTGTCATCCTGCGCATGAAAGCTCTGGGGCTGACCGATATCGACCAGTTCCCGTTTGTGGATCCTCCATCTAAGCGTGCTATCACAGATGGGCTCGCATTGTTGCGTGAGCTCCAAGCGATTGATGGTCAGGGGGCGCTCACCGAGGTAGGGAGAGACCTCGCTGACCTTCCTCTCGACCCAAGGCTGGCGCGCATGCTGGTCGAAGCCAAGACATCCGCATGCCTGCGTGAAATGATCGTGCTCGTCTCTGCGCTCTCCTGCCAGGACCCCCGCGAGCGGCCGCTCGATCAGCAGCAGGCTGCTGACACAGCACACAAGCGTTTTGCCGATGAGCGCAGCGAATTCAAGAGCTGGATTCGGCTCTGGGATTGGATCCAGGACGCTTTTGAGTCCAAGGCATCCAATCGAAAACTAGATCAGTCGCTCAGAACCGATTTCCTCTCGCCGCTTCGCGTCAGAGAGTGGCGCGACCTACATCGCCAGGTGCATGACTGGGTGCTTGCTCGGGGCTGGCGCGAGAACGACCAGCCTGCTGACGACCTTCGGCTGCACCAGGCCATCCTCACCGGCCTGCTCTCAAATGTGGGCTGTCGAATCGATGAGCCGGGCAGAGTGGGACACGTCTGGGCAGGCACACACGACATCAAGTTCTCCATTTGGCCGGGCTCCTTTTTGGCCAAAAAACCCCCTCGTTGGCTGATGGCGGCTGAGCAGGTCGACACCAGTCGCCTCTATGCGCGAACCATTGCTGCAATTGAGCCTGAGTCAATTGAGCGAGCAGCGGCCCACCTCATCAAGCTCTCGTACTCAGAGCCGCACTGGGAAAAAAAGGCAGGGCGCGCGGTGGGCTATGCCCGAGGAACCCTCTATGGCTTGCCGATCTATGCTCGACGACGTGTGGCCTGGGCGCGGCTGGGGCCAGAGCAGTCCAAGGAGGCGCGCGCGCTCCTGATTCGAGAGGGACTGGTTGGACAAGAGATCGAGTGTGGGCTGCCGTTCTATCGGCACAACCTACAGCTCATGCGAGAGGTCGAGCGCATGGAGCACAAGGCACGTCGCCAGGATTTGTTGGTCGATGAGGGGTTGATTGAAGCCTTCTACGAGGCCCACCTTCCTGAGGGTGTGGTGGACGTTGAGAGCCTCGAGTCATGGTGGCGTAAGGCGAGTCGGCAGCAGCCAAAGCTGCTCTACCTCACAAAGTCGGATCTCATGCGCCATGAGGCCGCGGGCATCACCACCGATCAATTCCCGCGGCAAATGGCACAACAGGGACTCTCGTTGGCACTGGACTACCGTTTTGAGCCGGGGGAGGTGCAGGACGGCTTGCAGGTGAGCGTGCCTGTCTCTGCACTCAATCAGCTTCACGCCGATCGGCTCGACTGGCTGGTGCCAGGCATGCTCAAAGAGAAGGTGTTGGCGTTGCTCAAGAGCCTGCCGCAGCGCATGCGTCGGCAAGTCTTGCCACTCGAGGAGGTCGTCCAGACATTCTGCGAGACATGGCGCGGACGGGAGGGGGACAAGCCTCTGGTGCGTGCACTTATCGAGCACATCACCCAGGTGAGAGGGGTCTCGGTTGGTGTCGACGACTTCAAGCGTGAGACCCTTGCGCCCCACTTAACAGCCTGGGTGAAGGTGCTGGATGAGCATGGTCGTTTACTTGGACAGGGGCGTAATCTTCAGGCACTCAAAGATGCCCATGGCCAGAGGGCCACGGCGGCCTTGGCGCCCGTACAAGACGACACGGTGCATCGATCTTGGACCTTTGGTCCGCTCGAGCCTGTCATGGAAATCGAGCGGGCAGGTCAGCAGCTCTGTGGCTACCCCGCCCTTGAGGATGCTGGAGATGGGGTGCGTCTGCGCCTGCTCGATGACCCAGATAAAGCCCGAGCAATGCATGGGAGGGGACTCGCGCGTCTTTTTGCGCTCGCTGCGAAAGAGCAGGTGCGAGCGCTCGAGCGCGATCTCCAGAAGAATCGTGAGCTCAGCGTTGGGTGGGTTGCACTGGGCGAGAGGGAGGGGCTTGTCGATCAGATCAGCCTGCTGGCGATTCGTCGCGCCTTTCTCTCCGGACCCTGGCCCCACGACTCCACCAGCTTTGAAGCCACTGCAATTGCGGGTCGCAGCAGACTCATGCTCATTGCACAGGAGTCCACACGCTGGCTTCACGCTGTCATTCAAGAATGGACGCAGGTCCAGCGACGGCTTGCGGCACTCAAGGCATCGGATCCCGTTTCACAGGACATTCAAGAGCAAGTCCAGCGGCTCATGCCCAAGGGCTTTGTTCTGGACTGCCCAGATGAGCGGGCCAAGCACCTGCCGCGTTACCTCAAAGCCATCAGCCTTCGCCTAGACAAGCGCAGAAGCGATCCGGCCAGAGACGATCAACGTATGGCTGAGGTGCGCGCGGTCGAACTGCCTTTCTGGCGTTGGGTGCGTGCGCAGCGGGGTGCTTGGTCGGAGGAGGCCATCGGCTTTCGTTGGCTACTAGAGGAGTTACGGGTTGCAAGCTTCGCGCAAGAGCTCAAGACTCCCGTGCCGGTGTCTGTGAAGCGACTTCAGAAGACCTGGAGTACGCTCAGCGTCCAGGTTTAAACGAGGAGAGCACGAGTGCCAGAACAGAACGAAGCCCTGGAAATCGGGTTGATTATTGTCGGAGACGAGATCCTCTCGGGCAAGCGAGAAGACCGTCATTTTTCGAAGACCCGCGAATTGCTTTCAGCCCGGGGTCTTGCGCTCTCGTGGGTGAGCATTTTGGGAGATTCACCCAGCCGTTGTACCCAGCTCCTGAAGCAGACATTCGCCTCGCAAGACCTGGTCTTTAGCGTCGGCGGCATTGGGTCTACTCCCGATGACTACACGCGGCAGTCCGCTGCTCAGGCCTTGGGGAGGCCCCTGGTGTTGCACCCCGAGGCCAGAGATCTCATTGCGCAGCGGTCGCAAGAGAGTGGCCAACCGCTCACACCAGAGCGTCTGCGTATGGGCGAATTTCCGCAGGGTGCCCAGATTGTGCCGAATCCTTTCAACCGAATTCCCGGATTCCAGATAGACCGTCATTACTTTTTACCTGGCTTTCCGGTCATGGCCTGGCCCATGATGGAATGGGTGCTCGATACGCACTTTAAGGACTGGTTTCAAGCGCACGCTGAACTCGATTGGTCCATGACGGTGCTCAAGATCTTTGAGGCGGCGGTAACGCCCTTGCTCGAGCAGATCTCAAATGACTTCCCCTCACTCAAGATTTACAGCCTGCCCTCTGGACCCATTCCCGGTGAGGCCTCATTGCCCCCCAAGCGCCATCTTGAACTGGGTGTGAAGCTCACTGGAGCCGCAGCGCAAGGTCTTGATGACGGTCAGCGGAGTCAGGCAGAGGCGGATCTCGCAAAGGCCTACGAGGCTTTGCGTACTGGTGTGTTGGCCTTGGGCGGAGAGGTGACCGAGGAGCGGCAGCTCAAGCGCTAACGGCATGCAAATCGATGCCTACAGCACGGATGTTTTCGTACTTCCCCTGCCTGATGGGCACCGCTTTCCCATGGAAAAGTACCGGCTGCTGCGCGAGTCAATTGAGACTTGGCCACAGATTCGACTTCAAGAGCCACCTGCAGCCACGGACCAGCAGCTTCATCTTGTGCATAGTCCTGCCTATGTTCAAGCGCTCGTGTGCAAGCAGCTCTCCGATCGTGAGCAGCGCCTGATTGGTTTTCCGTGGAGCCCTGAGATGGTTGAACGCTCCCGACGCTCAACCGGGGCCACCATTGCCGCTGCGGAGTCAGCGTGGTCTGGGCGTTACGGCCGAGGTGCCGTGCCTGTTGCATTCAACTTAGCAGGCGGCACACACCATGCAGGGCCAGAAAAGGGTGAGGGATTCTGCTGCTTTAATGATGCTGCGGTCGCAGCTCGCGTCATGCAACAGCGGCATGGCCTGGGTCGTATCGCCATCCTCGACCTTGACGTGCACCAGGGGAACGGCACCGCCGAGATTTTTGCAATGGACCCCAGCGTCCTCACCGTGTCCGTGCATGGGGCGCGCAACTATCCGTTCCTCAAGCCAGCATCTGATTTAGACATCGCCTTGCCCGATGGCACCCGCGATGATCCGTATCTCGAGGCAGTTGAGGCCGCCCTCGATTTTCTGGCTGGCCAGGGGCCCATCGACCTGCTCATTTACCTCGCGGGTGCTGATCCACTCGATGGTGATCGTCTCGGGCGTCTTGCTGTCTCCCTGACCGGTCTGAGCGAGAGAGATCGGCGTGTTTTTTGCTGGGCTCGGATGCGGCAAGTCCCGGTCGCAGTGGCGATGGCGGGCGGGTATGCCCGTCCGATTGAGCGAACGGTGGAAGTCCACCGTCAGACGGTCGAACGTGCTCTGGATATTTTTGTGAGAAACCATGGATAAGACTCGGAATTTCAAATCTTTTTTGTTAGACTTCGTGGGTCGGAATTCGGGAGTATTTGCGTGAATCTTGTGTTGAAGCACAGCCTTTTTGCGGTTGTCTGCGGTGTTTTCCTGGTCACGACGGCTGCTCAGGCCAACGAATCGGCCAAATCTGGCCGCAGCCAAGCTACCACGCCCCAACACATCAAGACCAAGCAAGAAAAAGCGGCAAAATCGGCCAAAGCGACCAGAGCGACCAAAGGCGCCAAAGCGAGTGTCAAGCGCGCGACGCAGCGCACGAATAAACGGGTTGTTCAGCGCGACCCCAAGAACCGAATGTCAGCCAAATCGAAGATGGGTGTGCAGTCGGCCATGACGACGGCTGCGCTGAGCTCCTCTGCTGCGCTGGTGGTGGATCAGATCTCCGGTGAGGTCATTTTCGAGAAAAACGCGACAACCGTTCTCCCGATTGCATCGATCACCAAACTGATGACTGCCCTGGTTGTTGCTGAGGCTGATCTGCCCATGGACGAGCAATTGACCGTCACGAAGAATGATGCCGACCTAGAGAAGGGGGTGAGATCTCGTCTTGCAGTGGGCACACGTTTGACCCGAGCAGAGTTCATGCACCTTGCGCTCATGTCGTCTGAGAACCGAGCCGCTCATGTGCTCGGGCGGACTTACCCGGGCGGCATGGATGCCTTCGTCGCCGCCATGAACATAAAAGCCAAGCATCTGGGCATGGCCGACAGTCGATTTGTCGAGCCTACCGGCCTGAGTGCCTCAAATGTCTCCAGCCCACGCGATCTCGTTCGACTCGTGGAAGAGTCTCACCGGGTTGAGGAGATTCGTGAGTACTCCACTGCCCGAAAGCTCAACATTCGTGTCCGAGGCCGCGACACCCAGTTCATCAATACCAATGCCCTGGCGAGGGGAGATCAGTGGGAGCTCGGTGTATCGAAGACAGGGTTTATTCGTGAGGCTGGCCGTTGTCTGGTCATGCAGGCCGAGGTAGATCGCCGGCCTGTGATCATGATCATGCTCGACGCCAGCGGAAAGCAGCAAAGGCTGCGCGATGCCGAGCGGCTTCGCCGCTGGATTGTCCAGCAAGCTGATCAGGCGCCTCGGTCGAACCCCAACGCCTGAGAAATCTGCTCAGCAGTTTGTTGCAAGGCTTGCAGCCAGCCGTCATTGGCGCGGTCTGCTGGGGCCGAAATTGAGAGTCCAGCCACCAGTCGGCCCGCATCGTCTCGAATGGCAGCTGCAATGCACCGAACGCCGAGTTCGAGCTCCTCGTTGTCTCTCGCAAATCCCTTCTGCCTTACCTCGTCGAGTTCGCGTTCGAGCGTGGGGAGCGACGTAATGCTGTTGCGCGTCTGGCCTGCCAGGCCGGTTCGCATGCTGTAAGAGCGCACGGCACGCACGTCATCCGCAGCTAAGAAGAGCTTGCCCGTGGAGGTGAGGTGCAGGGGTGCCCGCCCACCAATAGCGCGCACGACCTGCATGCCCGAGCGCTCACTGACGGCTCGCTCAATGTAAACAATTTCATCTGCTTGGCGAACGGATAGGTTGATCGTCTCTCCGGTGAGCCGATGCAATTCCCGCATGGGCCCAGCGGCCGCGTCGCGGACGTTGAGCCTGGCCTTCACCAAGTTGCCCAGCTCCAGAAGACGCATGCCAAGTTGATAAAGCCCCGGCTCGGTGCGATCGACCATGCGTGCCAGTACAAGATCATTCAGAATTCTGTGCGCGGTTGAGGGATGGAGCCCTGTTCCCTGCGCCAAGGCCTTCAGCGCAACGGGCTCATCCTGCCGAGCCAGCACGTCGAGCAAGGCGTTCATACGCTCAATGACCTGAATGGCGGGTTTCTGTGGGGTGACAGGGGGCGCGGCGGGCTGCATGCTTTTCGATAGGTGAAATGGCAGAATGGAAGTTTACAAAGGGATGTCACAGATGTCTGCCCCTGAATTAACGGAAAACACACGAATTGCCGTGTTCGTGACCTGCCTGGTTGACCTCATGCGGCCAGAAATCGGGTTCGCTACGCTCGCGCTCTTGGAGCGTGCAGGGTGCGAGGTTGTGGTTCCGCCAGACCAGACCTGTTGCGGTCAGCCTGCATTCAATGCCGGAGACCGGGCCTCAGCGCATCGGCTGGCAGAGCGCGTTCTGGCCCTGCTCGAGCCTTACGACTTTGTTGTCATTCCATCGGGCTCGTGTGCTGGCATGATCAAGGTGCACTACGTGGAACTCTTCTCCGACGATCCAACCTTGCGTCGACGTATGGCCGATCTGGCACCTCGAGTCTACGAGCTCACCGATTTCTTGGTGAAGGTCATGAAGGTCAATGAGGTACCTGGTCGATCTCAAGGAACCATCACCTATCACGATTCTTGCAGTGGTCTTCGGGAACTGGGTATTCAGGAACAGCCTCGTCGCCTGCTCAAGATGATTCCAGGGCTCAAGATTGAAGAGATGCGAGACAGCCGGGCCTGTTGTGGGTTTGGAGGCACTTTTTCCCTTAAGTACGGAGAGGTCTCTTCTGCGATCGCAGATGAGAAGATCAGTCAGGTGCAGGCAACGGGCGCTCAGGCGGTCGTGCTGGGCGACCTGGGCTGCATGTTGCACTTAGAGGGGCGCCTGAGACGGCTTGGCGATGACAAGACGCAGGTCTTGCACATTGCGCAGGTGCTCGCTGGCGAGCTCGAGGGTTCATAGGAGCGTTATCGTGCAAGTCCAATCGATGCACTTCAAAGCTCGGGCTGGTCAGAAGCTGGCCGACGTGAGACTGCAGAAGAATCTGAAGCGGCTGAGCCAGAAGTTTGTCACTGCCCGGGCCGTTGCCATTCAAGAGATTGATTTTGAAGCGACTCGGTCCGCTGCGGTTGAACGCCGGGACAGAGCAATATCGCGGCTCGATCTCTACCTCGAGCTATTTGAGAAGAATGCCACTGCGACGGGTGCTTCGGTGCTCTATGCTGAGTCCGCCGCGGAGGCGAGCGAACTGGTGGTGCAAATCGCTCGTCGTCACGAGGCCAAGACGGTCACCAAATCGAAGTCCATGGTCTCTGAGGAGATGGCGCTTAACGAGGCCCTGAGAGCGGCTGGGGTCGAGCCCGTAGAAACTGATCTGGGTGAGTACATCCTCCAGATCAACAACAATGAGGCGCCAAGCCACATCATTGCCCCGGTCATTCACAAAGACAAAGAGGAGATCTCCGAGCTCTTCGCGAAGGTGCATCAGAAGCCGCCTCTCTCCGATATTTCCCAGCTCACAAGAGAGGCGCGAGAGCAGCTTCGGCCCAAGTTTTTACGCGCAGACATGGGCGTGACCGGCGGAAATTTCGTGATTGCCGAGACCGGTTCCGTTGCGCTGGTGACCAACGAGGGCAACGAGGGCATGTGCACCATCATGCCCAAGGTCCATGTGGTGGTAACGGGCATTGAGAAGGTGTTGCCGACCCTCGAAGACTTCGCAACCATTGCACGATTGCTCACCCGGTCTGCTACTGGACAGTCCATTTCGAACTACATCTCCCTGCTCACCGGCACGCGCGTTGAGGGGGAGCCCGATGGCCCCGATCATCTCTACTTCGTGCTGGTCGACGGAGGACGGTCCTCGCTCTTGGGGAGTGAGTTTCAAGAAATGCTCCGATGCATTCGCTGCGGGGCATGCATGAATCATTGCCCTGTGTATCAGAAGATTGGCGGGCACGCCTATGGCTGGGTGTACCCAGGGCCAATGGGCTCTGTGCTCACGCCCGCGTATAGGGGCCTTGAGAACACTCTGGACCTACCGCAAGCGGCCACGCTCTGCGGTGAGTGCCATGTGGTCTGCCCGGTCAAGATTCCGCTGCCTGATTTGCTTAGGAAGCTGCGTGAGCGTCAGTTCGAGCGACACCTGCGGCCATGGACGGAGCGCATAGGACTTGCGGTCTGGTCGTACGTTGCGGCGCGGCCACCCCTGTATAGACTCACGACGCGTATCGGAAGTCGGGTGTTGCGATTGATGTCGAATCGTCGCGGCCTGATTCGGAGTCTGCCACTGGTGAAGGGCTGGAGCGCCACGCGCGACATGCCCGCGCCCGCGAGTGGAACCTTCAGTCAGCGCTATGCGCGCTGGCAGTCTGACAGAGCGGCGACCAGGTCCGAGACTAACTGAGGTCCCTGGTAAATCAGGCCGCTGTAGACCTGGACCAGGCTTGCTCCCAGTTGCACCTTCCTGCATCCCTCAGATGCGGACAGGATGCCGCCAACCCCGATGAGGGCCACCGCTTGGGGTAGGTGAGCGCGCAGCAGGCGCAGGGCCTCATTCGAACGCTCAAACACCGGTGCACCAGAGAGGCCACCGGCTTCTTGTGCGTGTGGGTGCCCCACAACGTGGCTGCGGTCGAGTGTGGTGTTCGTCGCAATCACAGCCTCAATCTCGTGAGCAACCACAGCCTGGGCAATAGCCTCGATGCTGGTTTCGTCGAGATCAGGTGCCACCTTCAGAAAGAGCGGAACCCGGCGACGATGCTGCTTTTGGAGGCCAGTCGCTTCTCGCCGAATGGCACTAAGCAGTCGATTCAGGGCCGCCTCATTTTGTAAGTCTCGCAACCCCTTGGTGTTCGGAGACGAGATGTTGATGGTGACGTAGTCCGCCCAGGGGTAAACGCCGCGCAGGCCGATGCAGTAGTCGTCTTCAGCCTGATCGACGGGGGTAGAGGCGTTCTTTCCAATGTTGAGCCCGAGCACGCCACGCTTCTCGCGTACCCACACAGACCGAGAGACGTTCTGAATGAACGTTTCGAGCCCAAGATTGTTAAATCCCATGCGATTGATGATGGCCCGGTGCTCTTGCAGCCGAAACATGCGTGGCTGCGGGTTCCCGGGTTGGGCCTTGGGGGTGACCGTGCCGACCTCAATGAAGCCAAATCCAAATCGAGCAAGGGAGTCGATGTGGGCAGCATTCTTATCGAGGCCGGCGGCCAGACCCACGGGATTGGGAAACGAGAGGCCAGCCACTTGAATGGGTGTTGCATAGGGCAGGGGCATTGCCTTCGGCAGCAGAAAGCCAAGCGATTCATGGAGTCGTTGGAAGCCTTGCAGACTCAGGTCGTGTGCGCGCTCCGGAGAAAGAGCGAAGAGCGCAGGACGAATCCAGCGGTAACTGCTCTCAAAAAGGGTCATGCACGGGGTTCTTCTACGGCTGTCCACTGGCCCTGAGAGAGCACTTCAGTGGGCCGAAAGCGAGCCTTGTATGACATCTTCGGGCTCTCCTCAATGTAGTAGCCCAGATAGACATAGTCCAGACCGAGTCTCTGACATTCAGCGATTTGCCAGAGCACACCGTAGGTTCCGAGTGAGTCCTTAGAAAGATCGGGGTCGAAAAAGGTGTAGACCGCGGAGAGGCCACTTTGCAGTCTGTCGATGAGCGAGACCATGACCAGCCGTCCCGCCTCTCTGAACGTGATCAGTCGGGTGTCAACCTGGCTCTGGAGCAGAAACTGGGCGTACTGATCGCGGCTGTCTTGGTCCATGCCGCCGCCCATGTGCCGCCCGCTCTGGTAGCGCAAATACAGCGCGTAGTGCTCGTCCGAGAACATCAGGGGGACTTCTTGTGCCTGGAGTCGCCCTGAGAGCTTGCGCCAGGTACGGACCTGCGTTTTGCTGGGGTTGAATGCTGCGACGGGAACCCGAATGGGCTGACAGGCTCTGCAGTTGTCGCAATAGGGCCGGTATGAGAAAACGCCACTGCGACGAAAGCCCAACTGGACCAGGTCGCTGTAGACGCGAGACTGAATGAGATGGTTTGGCGTGGCGACCTGCGAGCGCGCCTTGCGCCCCTCGATGTAGCTGCAGGGGTAGGGGGCCGTCACGTAGAACTGTAGACGGCTTAGGGGGAGGTCGCGAAGGTTGGCCATGGCAGGGTTTTCACCCCCCAGTCTAGTGCAGGCAGGTCCACATTGGAAAGCACTGTGGATTCAAATGTCGCTCGCGGGATGGGGCGGGCGCCGTAAAGGGCCAAGTGCTGGGTTTGCTGCTGGCAGTCAATGAACGGTGCGTCCTGGGCTTCTGCCAGTCGCACCAGGGCGTCCAGGCAGAGCTTTGAGGCGTTTGCCTCGTGGCTGAACATGCTCTCGCCAAAAATCATCTGCCCAATCGAGACGAGGTAGAGCCCACCAATCATCTGCCCGCTGCGATGCAGGCTAATGGAGTGGGCGTATCCGAGGGTGTGAAGGCCGGCATAGGCTCGAATGATCGCTGCGGTGATCCAAGTGCCATCTTGCCCCTCTCGCGGCTGTGCACAGGCGCGCATGACCGCCACGAAATCATGGTTCAGCCGCAGCTCAAGGCCGGTTTGGGCGGCCTTTCGGATGGCCTGCCGCAGGGACTTGTGCCGACGGAAGTTGCTCACGCTCAGCACCATGCGTGGGCTCGGTGTCCACCAGAGCACAGGCTCGCCTGGACCTGACCACGGGAAAATGCCCCGTCGATACGCCTGCAGCAGCATGGGCCCAGTGATCTGATCGCTCGCCGCAATCAGTCCATTGGCACCGCTCTCCTCGGGCCAGGCCATGTGACTTGGCGGGAAGCTGCCGTCAGGCTCGACCCAGGCCAGGCGTGGCGTGCTGAGTTGGCTCACGCCTGGGGTGCAAGACGCGTAATCGATTCAGCGTGGACGCGCTCGATGCCCAGGCGTCTGTCCTCGAAGTAATGCGTGAGCGCCATCTGGACTGAGCGAAAGGCTAATGCTTCCCAAGGAATGTCGGCCTCCGTGAACAGCGCAGCCTCGAGTGTTTCTGGACCAGGGTCGAGTGCTTGTGTACGCATCTCGGCCAAATAAAACAGGTGCACCTGGTCGACGTGAGGAATGTCGAAGACGGCAAACAGTCGTCCAAGCGCGATGTCTGCACCGGCCTCCTCAATGGTCTCGCGAATGGCGCCCTGCGCAGTCGATTCGCCCAACTCCATGAAGCCTGCTGGGAGCGTCCAGAACCCGTGGCGCGGTTCAATGGCCCGGCGACAGAGCAACACCCGGCCCTCATAGGTGGGAATGGTCCCGAGCACCATCTTCGGGTTCTCGTAATGCACAGTGTTGCACTGAGCGCAGACAGCACGCAGGCGATTGTCATCGGCAGGAATCACGCGTTGCACCGCATAACCACAGCCTGAACAGAAATTCATGTATACTCTCCAGTCTTCGACGCGGGGTGGAGCAGTCTGGCAGCTCGTCGGGCTCATAACCCGAAGGTCGTAGGTTCAAATCCTACCCCCGCTACCACTCATTTCATGAGTGTCAGCTCAGCCTAGCCTCGTCTCTCTCCCAGTAGACAACCATAACAGCGTTGGCACATGCTCGCGGTTATGACGCTCCTCAAATTTTGCCTCAGTCTGGTCGTGCTGCCAGCACTCTTGGCCTGTGGCGGCTCAGGGGCCACCCCGCCGTCAAGTCTTCCCGTAACCGATCGCGGTGCCGTTGCGCTCGCGCCACCGGCCACACAGCTGCCGAGTGACTGGCCCTACGGTGCGGTCATGCAGGTCTATGTGCGCGCTTACCAAGACAGCAACGGCGATGGCATTGGTGATCTCAAGGGGCTCACGCAGCGACTCGATTACCTTGCCTCCTTGGGCATTAAAGGTATCTGGCTCATGCCAGTAACCGCCAGCTCGGATCGGGATCACGGATATGCGGTGCAAGACTACCGAGCCATTGAGCCCGACTACGGCACCCTAGACGACCTGCGCGCCTTCATTCAAGCGGCCCACACAAAAGGCATTGGCGTCATCACCGACTACCTCATCAATCACGCCAGCGATCAACACCCGCTCTTTCGCAATGCGCGCGCAAGTGCCCAGAGCCCCGATCGCAATTACTTTGTCTGGCAAGCGGAGAAGCCAACTGGCTGGGATGTCTGGGGAAAAGACCCCTGGTATGCCGCTGAGACCGGGCACTACTTCGCGACTTTTGGTTCAAATATGCCCGACTTTAATTGGCGCAATCCGGCGGTCGAAGCTTTTCACTTTGACAACATTCGCCACTGGCTAAATCTTGGCCTCGATGGCATTCGCTTCGATGCCACCAAACACCTCATTGAAAACAGCGCCCGCAATTGGGACAACCAACCGGAGAGCCACGCCATCATGCGACAGGTGCGTGAGCTCGTGCGGCAGGTGCCCCATGCGCATATGGTGTGTGAGGCCCCAGCGGCCGTGAGAGACACTACCGAGTCTTGTGGTCAGGCCTTCGACTTCGACCTGCCGGGTAAGCTGTTTTCGGCTGTCAATGCGCCCGCAGAGAACCACGTGGCTGTGCTGGCCGCGCACATTCGTGGCCTGCCCGCCAACCCTGCAGTCTTTCTCGCCAATCACGATCGCTTTGCGGGGGATCGCGTCTGGAACCAGGTGGGAGGCGATCTGGGTCGCGCGAAGCGTGCAGCGGCGTCGATTCTGCTCATGCCGGGAACGCCATACCTCTACTACGGAGAAGAGATCGGTATGGGTTCCAACCCGAACCTCTCGGGTGATTGGGGACTGCGCACCCCGATGAGCTGGACGGCATCTAGTGCGGGCTTCTCCGCGGGCCAGCCCTTTCGTGCGGCATCGGGCAACCAAGGTCAGCAGAATGTCGCAGCTGAGGAAGCAAGGCCCGAGGGGCTCTTACACTTCTATCGACAGCTCATGCGCCTGCGCAATGCCAGGCCGTCCATTGCGCAAGGGGAACGTCTTCAGGTCGTCTCTCAAGGCGCGGTCTTGTTGGTGGAACTGCGTCGCGGGCAAGAGGGAACCCTTGTGCTGCTGAATTACAGCGACCAGTCTGTGAGTCAGACCGTCACCGGCTTGTCACGCTGGAAGGGCGTGGTGTCGCTCTTGGGAGCGGCCGATACGGACGCATCCATCTCAGCCGGGGGCACGCTGCGCGTGAGCCTTCCCGCTGGAGCGGTCGCAGTGCTGGGGCTGTCACCATAAATTGACGACGTAGCCTGTCAGAGGCAAAGTGCGGGGATGACTAAATCCCCCTATCCATTTTCGGCCCTTGTGGGCCAAGCAGAGATGCAGCTGGGGCTGCTCATCGCCGCAGTCGACCCTCTCGTGGGCGGTGTGCTCATTCTGGGGCATCGCGGCACCGGCAAGTCAACGGCTGTCCGAGCGCTTGCAGATGTGCTTCCCCCAATCAACAAGCAAGCTGTCCCCGTGGTGGATCTGCCACTTGGTGCAACTGAAGATCGTATCCTGGGCTCCATCAACCTTGAACGCTTATTGGCGACGGGTGAAAAAGTTTTTGAGCCAGGCCTTCTGGCCAAGGCGCACCAAGGGTTTCTCTACGTGGACGAGATCAATCTCTTGGAAGACCACCTCGTGGATTTGCTCATCGACGTGGCTGCCAGTGGGGAGAGTCGGGTTGAGCGCGAGGGACTGAGTGTGGTGCATCCATCTGCTTTCGTCCTGGTGGGCAGCGGCAACCCGGAGGAGGGCGAGTTACGGCCACAGCTCCTCGATCGCTTTGGTCTGTCAGTGGAGGTTCGCACGCCCACAGACCTGCACGAGCGGGTCGAGGTCGTCTTGCGCCGCGAAGCCTATGATCGCGACCCGGGTGCTTTCCATCTGGCGTGGGCAGACGCGCAGGTTGGACTGCGCAAGCAGATTCAAGCGGCCCGAAAGGCGCTTCTAAAGGTCAAGCCCGATGACAACCTATTGCCTGCAGTTGCAAAGCTCTGCATAGACTTGGGAACCGATGGTCTGCGGGGTGAACTTGCATTGCTCCGTGCTTCAAAAGCCTATGCCGCACTGCATGGGCAGAAGCGCGCGGGGCTTGATTCGGTTCGCGCGGTTGCGCCCATGGTGCTGCGCCATCGTCTGAGGCGTGACCCCTTGGATGATGTGGACTCGGGTGATCGCGTACAACTTGCCCTCGAACAGATGGTCGGATGACCGTTGACGACCTAGACTGCCTTGTCTCCGCCTGGCTCTCCCCGGGGGGCGGCGGTCTATGGGTGCGTGGGTCGGAGGGGCCGAGCCGGCAGGCCGTGATGCAGGTCATCAAGCGGCATTGCGCCGGCCTGGGCCTCACGATGCGAAGGCTGCCTGCACGGTTAAGCGCGGATGCGCTCGATCCGCAGATGGACCTCGCTCAGACCCTGGCCTTGGGTCGGCTGATCACAATGCCTGGGCTCTTGGGCCAATCGACAAACCAAGTGCTGGTCTTGCCGATGGCCGAGCGCCAGCCTCTGGAAACGCTGCAGCGGTTGGGTCAGGCCGCAGATGCTCAGAGCCTCAAGCTCTTGGTGTTCGATGAGTCGTTGGACGATGAGCCCGCGCTGGCGCCCGTGCTTGCAGACCGCATGGGCCTTGGACTCGATCTGCGCGCTGAACCTCGACTGGTCGAGGCTGATGCTGATGTTGATGTTGGTGCCGATGCCGAGCCCAAGACGCAGAGCCTCGCAGTAGAGCTGCCAGCAGCGCTCGCCGAGCAGGCTGCTGGCCTGCTGATGTCGATGGCCATTCTCTCGGTGCGTCCCTTACAAGCCTGTTTGAGACTCATGCGTCAGCGTGCGCAGTGGTGTGGCCGATGCGTCTGTACGGCCGAGGACCTTGCCTGGGCCTTGGCGTTTACGGGCGCTCCGCATGCGCGTGTCATGCCCGGTTCGGTGCCGTCTGAGGGTTCCTCACCCGACGAACCGACGGAGCCGCCACCAGACGCGAGCGACCCGGGTGACTCGGAGGCGCAGCCCCAGGAGGATTTTTCAGAACAGGTCTTGGAGGTGCTTGCCACCCAAACCTTACTTCCGGAGGCCCTCCTGAAGGTATTGGTGCAGGCACGTCGCGATCGGCGCCCCCCGGCGCGTCGTGAGGGAGGGCGCCAAGGCCAGCGTGTGATGACGCGAAGTGGGCGTGGCGTGCGCATGGGTCTTCTGCGCCAAGCGCCGCGGGACGGCCGTGAGCGCATTGCATGGCTGCCTACTCTGCGCGCCGCGCTGCCACTGCAGCGCTTGCGAGAAGCGCATGGGCGCTTGAGTGTGCGGCTCGACGACCTGCATATTTATCGGGTTGCCCATCGACGTCCCGTCACGACCGTGTTCTTGGTCGATGCCTCAGGCTCGATGGCCATGAACCGTCTGAACGAGGCGAAGGGTGCAGTGGAGCTGCTGCTTGCGGACTGTTATGTTCGAAGGGATCGGGTGGCACTCATCAGTGTAGGTGGGAAGGGGGCGCAGCTCTTGCTGCCCCCAACACGTTCATTGACTGCGGCCAAGCGGGCCCTCTTGGCCATGCCTGGTGGTGGGGGAAGCCCGCTTGGGGCTGGCTTGGTGCTGGCCCATCGTCTTTTGTTAAATATCGCTCGGGCTGGCGAAGATGCTGTGCTGGTCTTGCTCACAGACGGGCGCGCCAACCTCTCGCGTGACGGCCAGCCGGGTAGAGAGCAGGCTCAGGCAGAGTGTCTCGCCCTTGCCAAGCCATTGGTGCTTCTGGCGCAGCGGCGGCTCGTCATTGACGGTTCGGTGCGACCGGAGCCAGCCGCCCAACGCCTTGCAGAGGGATTAAACGGGGCCTACCTCGCCCTGCCGCACGCCCGCGCGCAGGGCATTCACGCGGCGATCCAGTCTGCAACCCAGTGAGCGGTCGCCTCGGGTTGGTGCTCATGAAAGAGGTGACCTCCGCTGGGCCATGCGCTCAGTGACGCTTGGGGAATGAACCGCTCCGCGGCGGCACGCACCTGCTCGTAGGGAATCCACGGGTCATCTCGCGAGGCCAGCAGTGCGATGGGGGCGTGGATTTGGCCTCCATGTTTGAGTACAGCCTCTAGATCGCTATCGGACATAAACCTCAAGGCCCCCTCGAGATGGCCCGGCGCTCTCAGCAGTGCAGCCATCTGCGCCATGCGCGTGGCGGGGAGTGGAGATCCCGTTGAACGAATGATGGCCTCAATCACGCCCGGAACGCGGATGCTGGCTTCCATCAGCCAGAGGCTGGGCCGGCTCAGCAGCAGGGGGGCCAGGATGGGTCCGAGGGCGAGCGTGTATAGCGTGGGCGGAATGATGAGCGACGGAGCAAGGCCAATCAGCCCCCAAGTCTCTGGGTGTGGGTGCGCTTCGAGCGCCTGAAGTCCCACAGCAGCCCCTGCGGAGTGCCCGACCAATACCGCCTGTCGGCCATGAAGTGGCTGGCTGCGGAGTAACACCGCAAGGCTTGCCCCAATCTCTGCAATGCCCATCGCACAGCCGCGCGGGGGCGATGGGCTCTCCCCGTGGCCGGGCAGATCGAGCACCCAGAGGGTCCAGTCTTGTGGCCAATGCGGCACCAAGGTGTTCCAACTGCTGCCGTCAGCCCCCGTGCCATGCAGCAGGACAACCACCGGGGCGTGAGGGCTGCCCGCACGCATAAAACCAGACCAGCGCAGTCCATGGGCCTCGCAGGCAGTCCGAGACCAACGATCGCTTTGGGCCAGCGGGGGCAAAAAACCGTTTGACGTGTCCATGATTGATGTCTATGTTAGTTAACAATCAATGTGTAAATCAAAAATGACATTAAGGGGGTGGCCATGTTGAAGGAACGGATCGATCGGGTCCTGATGCAGGTCGTTAAGGGGGCAGCGGCTGAGGGCGGGCCCCCAAAGTTGGCCGAGGCCATTCACCACGCGGTATTCCCTGGTGGTGCGCGTGTTCGGCCGCAGCTGTGTCTGGCGGTGGCGCTGGCCAATGGCGATGATGACGCCACGCTCAGTGAAACCTTCGCTGCTGCGCTTGAGCTCATGCACTGTGCCTCGCTTGTTCATGACGACCTCCCGTGCTTTGACAATGCTGCACTTCGCCGCGGCTTGCCATCCGTCCACGCCGCATATGGCGAGCGGCTCGCAGTGCTGGCCGGCGATGCCCTCATTGTGATGGCCTTTCGTGTCGTAATCGGGTCGCGCACACGACATGCCCACCGGCTGGTCTCTGTCCTCACTCATCTCGAGCAGAGCGTTGCACCGCCCTTCGGCATTGCTGCAGGCCAAGCTTGGGAATGCGAACCGCGCGCGCTGCTGCAGACTTATCAGCGCAGCAAGACGGGCGCATTGTTTGCTGCTGCCACGGCCGGTGGCGCAGCCGCGGCTGGCGCTGACCCCCAGGTCTGGCGTGGACTCGGCGAAGCCCTCGGAGAGGCTTATCAGGTCGCTGACGATATTCGTGATGTCCTCATGGACGCCGCCGATCTGGGTAAGCCAGCCAATCAGGATCTCTTGCTTGATCGACCCAGTGCAGCGCGTGAGCTGGGTCTCGAGGGCTCATTCGAGGCCTTTGACGCACTCATCGCTAAGGCCATAGACAGCATTCCCCCGTGTCGCGGCGCCGTGCGCCTGCGCAGCATGGTGCTCAAAGAGGGCGAGCGACTCCTCCCACTGGATCTGCGAACCCATCCTGCAGCTCAGCGCGAGGTTCATTGAGGTGGTGGCTGCCGTTGCATGGATCCGTGATTTTGTGCTCGCAAAGCCCAGCCGGCAGCGATGGTTTATGCGCATCCCCTTTGTGGGACGGTATGTCCGGCAGCAGTCGCGAGAGGTCTTCGATCTTGTGGCCGGGTTTGCCTATTCGCAGACCCTACTTGCGACGGTTGAGCTCGGATGGCTCGAACGCTTGCGCGGCGGAAGACATCTCACGACCCAGGCGCTTGCATCGGCAGATGGGCTCAGTCCGGAGGCAGCCCTTCGCCTTGCCAATGCCGCGGCGGCACTTGACTTGCTGCGCCTCGTAAATCCCTCAGGCGTGCCAGACCTGATGTCACAGTGGGAGCTCGGTAGTCGCGGCGCAGTCATTGCCGCGAGTCCGGCGATGTTGGCACTCGTTCGTCATCACAAGTCCGTCTACCGAGACCTGGCTGACCCCATTGCCGTGTTGCGAGGCGAGTCTGGCGATCCGGAGCTGCGGAAGACTTGGGCCTATGTGAATCATCGCGGTGAGGGCCAGGTGTTGGGTGAGGACGATGTCGCGCCTTACTCAGATCTCATGGCCTCATCTCAGCCTCTGGTGAGTGAACAGGTGCTCCAGGCTTTTGACTTCTCCGCGCATCGTCAGATGCTCGATCTCGGCGGAGGGCTGGCAGCTTTCGCCTGTGCTGTGGCTCGCCAGCATCCCTCCTTGGGCATCACGGTCTTCGATCTGCCAGCCGTGTCGCGTTTGGCTGACAGGGCTGTGGCTCAAGAGGGGCTCTCAGGACAGATCCGTTGCGTGGGGGGCGACTTTTTCAGTGATGAGGTTCCGCAGGGGGCAGACCTGGTCACGCTCGTGCGTGTCTTGTACGACCATCCCGATGCCTTTGTGCAGCGGCTGCTCGAGCGGGCTTTTGCGCTGCTCAAGCCCGTCGGCGGCCGGCTGCTGATTGCCGAGCCTATGGCCCTTGGGCGGTCTGAGGCAGCCATGTCGGATGCTTATTTTGGACTGTACCTCTGCGCCATGGGCGGGGGCAGGGCGCGATCACCCCTCGAGCTCGAGCAGCTCTTGAGGCGGGCTGGGTTTCGGTCTGTGCGGCTGTTGCGCACCCAGTTGCCCATCCAAACGGGTCTGCTGGTTGCCGATGTCTAGAAAACCGATGTGTAAAAAAGAATTGACATCCTGGCCAAACGGCATACGATGGGTGTCATCTAGACTAGACATTCAAATAGTCAACTAAAAATGACAACACACAGGGCAAGCGCCGTAATTCTGGATCAGCCGGGCAGCATTGAGCTCCGCACAGTCGACCTTACGGCCATGCAAGCAGAGGACATCCGCGTGCGCACCGCATTTAGCGGCATCAGCACGGGCACTGAACGTCTGTTTTACACGGGAGAAATGCCCGCCTTTCCCGGAATGGGTTATCCGCTTGTACCGGGCTATGAGACGGTTGGAGAAGTCATCGAGGCGGGCCCAGCAGCAAATCTTCAAGTGGGTGACTGGGTTTTTGTGCCTGGTGCGAACTGTTACGGACCCATCCGCGGGTTATTCGGTGGCGCCTCGTCAGAGCTCATCACCGCAAGTTCACGTGCCTTGCGCATAGCGCCCGATCTACAGCAGCAAGGTGTGCTCATGGCACTGGCTGCGACAGCGCACCATGCGCTCGCAGGTGCGAATTATGTTTTTGATGTGAAGCTTCCTCGGGCAGGTCTGCAGGCACCCCTGCCCGACCTCATCGTCGGACATGGTGTTATGGGCCGACTCTTGGCCCGCATGATCGTTGCCTTGGGTGGCTCCCCCTTGGTCTGGGAGACCGACACCAAGCGCCATGGCGGTGCACAGGGTTACCGTGTGCATGAGCCCAGCTACTGCAAGGGGCAGTCTTACTCCGTCATTGTCGATGCCAGCGGGGCTGGACAGGCGCTTTCGAGCTGGATCGATCACCTCCGTCCGGGCGGTGAGCTCGTACTCGCCGGCTTTTATACACAGCTTCTCTCATTTGGCTTTGTGCCTGCATTCCTGCGTGAGGCGCGCATTCGTGTGGCCGCTCAATGGCAGCCCGACAACCTGCTCGCTGCTGCCCACATGGTCTCGATCGGAGCACTTTCGCTCGACGGATTGATTACCGATGAACACTCCCCAGAGCAGGCACCGCAAGCCTATGCGCATGCCTTCAGTAGCTCAGAGGCTTTGAAAGTGGTTCTTGACTGGAGAAAGCTGCAATGAGCATTTCTGACACCAATCTGAAGGGTGCGCCCGTTCAATTCATGATGAAAACGCGCCTGGCCGCGGAGGCTGCCATGGAGCCTGATCCCGTTCACACGGGCGAGGTCACTAAAGAGACTCAGATTATTGCGATCTATGGCAAGGGCGGCATTGGTAAAAGCTTCACCTTGGCCAATCTGAGTTACATGATGGCCCAGCAGGGCAAGCGCGTGCTCCTGATTGGCTGCGATCCCAAGAGCGACACCACCAGCCTTTTGTTTGGCGGGAAGGCCTGCCCCACCATCATCGAGACCTCCTCGCGCAAGAAGAGCGCGGGTGAAGCTGTTGATATTGGCGATGTCTGCTTCAAGCGCGATGGCGTCTATGCCATGGAGCTCGGTGGACCAGAGGTCGGACGGGGATGTGGCGGCCGCGGCATCATCCACGGCTTTGAGACCCTCGAAAAGCTTGGCTTTCACGAGTGGGGATTTGACTATGTCCTGCTCGACTTCTTGGGCGATGTCGTCTGCGGCGGCTTCGGCCTTCCCATTGCTCGTGACATGTGCCAAAAGGTGATTGTGGTGGGCAGCAATGACCTGCAGTCGCTCTACGTTGCAAACAATGTCTGCTCGGCTGTGGAGTACTTTCGAAAGCTCGGCGGAAATGTCGGCGTAGCGGGCATGGTCATCAATAAAGATGACGGCACGGGAGAGGCTGCGGCCTTTGCTGAAGCAGCAGGTATCCCGGTGCTCTCGGCCATTCCTGCTCATGAGGATATTCGTCGCAAGAGTGCGGCCTACGAGATCATTGGAAAGCCCGATGGCGAGTGGGGTCCGCTCTTTGCCCAACTTGCTGAGAATGTAGCCATCGCGCCACCGGTGCGCCCCAAGCCCTTGACGCAAGACACTCTGCTCGGTCTGTTTAGCGCAGATACCGTGGGGCGCAATGTCACGCTGCAGCCGGCAAGCCTGGCAGACATGATGGGCCGTGAGATCACGGTCAAGCCCAGTCTCGAAGTGATTTACGACGAAGCCTAAGCCCTCCATGAACGCGCGTCAGCCTATTCCCATTCAGCCGGTCCCTGCCAGCGAGACCCTGCAGCAGTACGCGGCTGATTACCCCAAGGGGCCGCATGATCAGCCGCAGAGCATGTGTCCTGCGTTCGGCTCCTTGCGTGTGGGCCTGCGTATGCGTCGCACTTCGACAATCCTGTCGGGCTCTGCGTGCTGCGTGTATGGGCTCACGTTCACTTCGCATTTCTACGGGGCGCGTCGCAGCGTCGGCTATGTGCCGTTTAACTCCGAGACTCTGGTCACTGGCAAGCTCTTTGAGGATATTCGCGAATCGGTCTACGCCGAGGCAGACCCAGAGCGTTATGACGCCGTGGTCATCATCAATCTCTGTGTGCCCACGGCCAGTGGTGTGCCACTGCAGCTACTGCCCAAAGAGATCAATGGCGTGCGCATCATTGGAATCGACGTTCCGGGTTTTGGCGTGCCCACTCACGCCGAGGCAAAAGATGTCCTTGCAGGCGCCATGCTGGCCTATGCGCTCAAGGAGGCACAGGCTGGCCCCGTAGCGGCCCCTCGCAACGGTCGCGCGAGTCTGCCCACCATCAGCTTGCTGGGCGAGATGTTTCCGGCAGACCCCATGATCATTGGGCAGATGCTTGCCCCTATGCAGCTCGCGGCAGGGCCTGTGGTACCCACCCGCGAGTGGCGTGAGCTTTACGCGGCACTCGATTCGGTCGCCGTGGCAGCCATCCACCCGTTCTATACGGCGAGCATGCGCGTATTTGAATCTGCCGGCCGCCCGCTCGTGGGATCTGCGCCCGTTGGCGTCGAGGGCACCGCGCGCTGGATCGAGTCCATTGGCCATGCTGCGAATGTGCCCGAGCACCTCATCGCGCAAGCGAAGCAACAGGTCTTGCCTGGAATTCGCGAAGCCCTGGCCCGAATGCCGATTCGGGGTCGGATCACCGTGAGCGGCTATGAAGGGTCGGAGCTCTTGGTGGCCCGTTTGCTGATTGAGAGCGGAGCCGAGGTCCCTTATGTGGGCACCGCCTGTCCGAAGACGCCGATGAGCGCAGCCGATGCAGACTGGCTCCAAGCGCGCGGCACGCAGGTCCAGTACCGTGCATCGCTCGAGCAAGACATCGCAGCGGTCGATGCGCTTCGCCCCGATCTCGCCATTGGCACGACCCCGGTTGTGCAGTGGGCTAAGGAGCGCTGCATCCCTTCGCTCTACTTCACCAATCTCATTTCTGCCCGCCCCCTCATGGGTGCCGCTGGCGCCGGGTCGCTTGCGCTTGTCGTGAATAAGGCGATTGCAAACCACGCGCGTTTTGAGGCTATGCGCGACTTCTTTGGCGATGTGGGCCAGGGAGACCAGGCTGGCATTTGGCAGGACACCCCGCAAGAACGACCCGAGTTTAAGGCGCATATCCGTCGACAGGTTCAGAAGGCAGCAGCGCGCCGCAAGGCAGAGGAGATGGGCGCATGATGGTGCTTGATCACGATCGTGCCGGCGGCTATTGGGGCGCCGTCTATGTGTTCACAGCAATCAAGGGATTGCAGGTTGTGATCGACGGTCCTGTGGGCTGTGAGAACCTGCCGGTCACCTCGGTATTGCACTACACCGATGCACTTCCGCCGCATGAACTTCCCATCGTCGTGACGGGGCTCGCCGAGGAACAGCTCGGTCGTGAGGGCACAGAGGGCGCCATGAAGCGCGCCCATGCTGCGCTTGACCCCGACCTTCCTGCAGTGGTCGTGACAGGTTCTATTGCCGAGATGATTGGCGGTGGAGTCACACCAGAGGGCACCGGGATTGCGCGCTTCCTGCCGCGCACGATTGATGAGGATCAGTGGCAGTCGGCCAATCGCGCCATGCTCTGGCTCTGGAATGAGTATGGCCTTCGCAAGCCTGGCCCTGTTCAGCGCGTGGAGGGCCAAAAGCCCAAGGTCAACATCATTGGCCCGGCCTATGGCACCTTCAACATGCCCAGCGACCTTGCTGAGATCAAGCGCCTGATTGAGGGTATTGGGGCCGAGGTGCACATGACCTTCCCCCTGGGCAGTCATCTGATGGATGTTCCCCGACTTGCCGAGGCTGAGGTCAACGTCTGCCTGTACCGCGAGTTCGGTCGTTTGCTCTGTGAGGCCCTCGATCGGCCCTACCTGCAAGCGCCCATCGGCCTGCACAGCACAACCGCCTTCTTGCGCGAGTTGGGCAGGTTGCTCGATCTTGATCCGGAGCCCTTTATTGCCCGCGAGAAGCACACCACCATCAAGCCAATTTGGGACCTCTGGCGCAGTGTGACCCAGGACTTCTTCGGCACCGCAAGCTTTGGCATTGTTGCAAGCGAGACCTACGCGCGTGGTCTTCGACATTATTTTGAGGACGAGCTTGGCTTGCCGTGCTCATTCGCAATTGCTCGCAAGCCCGGCGAAAAGACCCAGAACGAGGCCGTCAGAGAGGCCTGCCAGAAGTCGACACCGCTGATGGTCTTTGGCTCTTACAACGAGCGCATGTACCTCGCCGAGGTGGGTGCAAAGGCCACTTACATTCCTGCCTCATTCCCAGGTGCCATCATTCGACGGCATACCGGAACCCCGTTCATGGGTTACAGCGGTGCGGTGTATCTCCTGCAAGAGGCTTGTAACGCGCTCTTCGATGCACTCTTTCACATCCTTCCCCTGGGCTCGGACCTCGATAAGGTCCAGGCCACGCCCACGGGCAGCAACACCGCCGACGATAAATCGCTGGCCTGGTCTGACGAGGCTCAGTCCCTCCTCACTGAAATTATTTCCACCCAGCCCGTCTTGCTCCAAATCTCTGTGGCCAAACGCTTGCGCGATCGCGCTGAGCGGCTCGCCCGAGAGTCGGGCTTCGATCGTGTGGAGCTTGATCTGCTTCGGGAAGCATACGAGGCACTGTATTCGGGGGTGACCGCGTGAGCGCGTTGCCCTCCAACCGAATGTCGTGGCGTGGTGTCACGGCTGCCCATTCCGTGCGGGCCCTGCGCGGATTTGGCCTTTAAGCCAACTCAAAGGAGAACCTCCCCATGAGCAACAACCGAAGCATCTCCGGCCTCACCGACGAGGAAGCCCAAGAGTTCCACACCTACTACATGCAGGGTTTAGTGGGCTTTACGGCTTTGGCAGTCATTGCCCACATCCTCGTTTGGGCGTGGCGCCCCTGGTTTTACTGATCTCTTAAGCAACAGGAGGAATGTCCATGGAGCAAGTCTCGCACCTCAGCCACCGGTTACCCCACAAGGGCGACGCGTGGGCGGTTCACGGGCTATTTGCCGTGCTGTTTATGGCCTTTTTCGCGGTCGCGCTGTTGGCCCAAGTGCTCATGCTCGACTGGCGTTCCTGGTTCCCTGGAGCCGAGAGCAGCAAGACCATGACCGGCGGCGTAAGGGCAGCGGTTTACACCCTGATGTCGCATCTCACCTAAATAGGAGTAAGCAATATGTGGCGAGTTTGGAAACTCTACGACCCGCTTCGCGCCATGGTGGTGCAAGGCGTTTTCTTGTTCGGTCTGGCAGCAATGATTCACCTCATTCTGCTGAGCACCGCACGCTTCAACTGGATGGATGGTATGAGCCAAGCCGAATACAAGGCTGCAGTTCAGAACTCTTCCATGCCCAAGAAGTAAATCGTTGGAACGCGAGCACCGCGGGGCCTCCTTGGGACCCGCGGCGCTCGTCACCTGAATTCGGAGGACATCGACATGGCCATGCTGAGCTTTGAACGCAAGTACCGCGTGCGGGGAGGGACCCTGCTGGGCGGTGATTTGTTTGACTTTTGGATTGGGCCCTTTTATGTCGGGTTCTTTGGGGTCACCACAATCTTTTTCGCCTTCCTGGGCACTGCACTCATTCTTTGGGGCGCCTCTCAAGGGCCGACCTGGAACCCTTGGCAGATCAACATTGCGCCGCCCGATCTGAAATACGGACTCGGCTTGGCCCCGCTCGCTGAAGGCGGACTCTGGCAGATCATCACGGTCTGTGCTATCGGAGCCTTTGGGTCGTGGGCCCTTCGCGAGGTAGAGATCTGCCGCAAACTCGGCATGGGCTATCACGTGCCTGTGGCTTTCAGTGTGGCCATCTTTGCGTACGTGACCCTGGTGGTCATTCGTCCCTTGCTTATGGGCGCGTGGGGGCACGGATTTCCCTACGGCATCTTGAGCCACCTCGACTGGGTCTCCAACGTGGGCTACCAGTTCTTGCACTTTCACTACAACCCCGCGCACATGATAGCGGTGAGCCTATTCTTTACGACCACTTTTGCGCTGGCGCTCCATGGTTCGCTCATCCTCTCATCGACGAACCCGGGGCGTGGCGAGACAGTTAAAACGCCTGAGTACGAAGACACCTTCTTCAGAGACACGATTGGCTACTCGATTGGCACCCTGGGCATTCACCGGCTTGGGCTCTTCCTCGCCCTTGCAGCCGGCTTCTTTAGTGCGGTCTGCATTGTGATCAGCGGGCCCTTCTGGACGCAGGGCTGGCCGCAGTGGTGGGGCTGGTGGCTGCGTCTGCCCATCTGGTCCTAAGCGGTCATCCTCGAACTGGCTCAAGGAAAACATCATGCCTCAATATCAAAACCTATTTACTCAGATCCAGGTCGAGGGACCTGCTGACCTTGGGATTCCCTTAGATCGCGAGATTGATCAGCGTGAGCGCGGCACCACCACGTGGCACGTTCACTTGCTTGGTCGCATTGGCAATGCGCAGATCGGCCCGTTCTATTTGGGCTTTCTCGGTGTCGCCTCTATCTTCTTCTTCGTGATTGGCTTTACGGCTATCGGCTGGAACTATTTGGTGCAGGTGAATTACAGCCCCATCGAGTTTGTGAAGCAGCTGTTTTGGCTCTCGGTAGACCCACCACCACCCGCCTACGGGCTGAGCATTCCGCCCATGAATCAAGGCGGCTGGTGGCTCTTTTCGGGCTTCTTCATCACGATCTCCATCCTGCTCTGGTGGGCCCGCACCTATCGCTTGGCTGTTCAACTCAAAATGGGCACGCATGTGGCGTGGGCCTTCGCAGCTGCGATTTGGCTCTACCTAGTACTGGGCTTTTTCCGCCCAGTCCTGATGGGTAGCTGGGGTGAGGCCGTGCCGTTTGGCATCTTCTCGCACCTCGACTGGACGACCGCATTCTCGCTGCGGTACGGGAATCTCTTCTACAACCCATTTCACATGCTGTCGATTGCCTTCCTTTACGGTTCCGTCCTGCTGTTTGCGATGCACGGCGCCACCATTCTGGCCGTCGGCCGCTACGGTGGTGAGCGAGAGATCGAGCAGATCGTCGATCGTGGAACCGCCTCAGAGCGCGCAGCACTCTTCTGGCGTTGGACCATGGGCTTTAACGCCACAATGGAGTCCATTCACCGCTGGGCGTGGTGGTTCGCGGTCTTGACCTGCATCACGGGTGGTATTGGCATCTTGCTTACGGGTACTGTCGTCGATAACTGGTACCTCTGGGCTGTGAAGCACGGGGTTGCGCCGAGCTATCCAGCGATCTGGGATCCAGTCGTTAGCCCATACACCGACGCGGTCACTGCTGCTCCCACCGCCGCTCCTGCTGCTCCTGCTGCCGCAGCTCAATAAGGAACTCATCATGAAAACCACTCGAATCGGAATCTTGGCGGGCTTGGCGGTTGGCGTTAGTTTGCTGCTCACCGGCTGTGAGCGTCCACCCGTTGAGGTCGATCAGATCGGCTACCGCGGTGTGGGCATGGAGCAGGTGAAAAATCCTGCTCGAGAGGCCAAGTTGGCGCTGTTGAACCAGGCGCCTGAAGCGCTTCCGCCGGCCGACCCGAACGGACCGAAGGCGCGAAACATCTATAAGAACGTGAAGGTCCTGGGGGATCTATCCGAGGCCCAGTTCAACAACATCATGGCCGCTATGACCTTGTGGGTGGCCCCCGAGCAAGGCTGTGCCTATTGCCACAACCTACAGAACTTCGCAGACGATAGCCTCTACACCAAGGTCACGGCACGCAAGATGACGGAGATGACCCTGGCCATTAACAGTCAGTGGACCAATCACGTCGGAAATACTGGCGTGACCTGCTACACCTGTCACCGTGGCAACAATGTGCCAGAGAAGCGGTGGTTCTCTGCGCCCGATGTAAAGGTCGCGGGTCGCCTCTTGGGCAATGACTCGGGTCAGAATCGTGCCGGCGTTGAGGCCAACGGCAATACCTCCTTGCCCTACGACGCGTTCACTCCCTATCTCCTGAATGATCAAGAAATTCGCATGGCGGGCACGACTGCACTGCCCACAGGGAATCGTCAGTCCATCAAGCAGACCGAGTGGACGTACTCCCTCATGATCCATATGAGTGAGGGATTGGGCGTGAACTGTACCCACTGCCACAACACGCGGGCCATGGCGGAGTGGGAGCAAAGCACACCTGCGCGACTGACGGCCTGGCACGGGATTCGGATGGTACGAGAGCTCAACAACACATGGGTGGTCCCGCTCACCGACATTCAGCCGAAGGACCAGCTCGGTCCCACAGGGGATATCAGCAAGATCAACTGTGCGACCTGTCATAACGGCGTGAATAAGCCGCTCTATGGAACGAGCATGCTGACGAGCTTCCCCGAGTTGGCCGGCAAGAAAGACCTCGTCGCAAAGCAGTAGGTAAAGGACACAGATAACAACTCGCCTCCTCTCCGGAAGCGTGGTGGCCTCTACTCTCCCTGGTCAGGGGCCACTTTTCACCACCTTGGTCTCCAAGGTGGTGTTTTTCTGTACGGGTTAGCCTTTAAGGGTTCAGTACGACAGTCGCTACGTTGAGCAGTCCAGCGAAGCTGACCCAGAGCCAGGTTGGGACCATGAGCCAGGAGGCTCGAACCGAGATGGGCCGTAGTCGAATGACCAGAAGCCCGACCGAGAGCCACAGCAGGCAGATCTCCATGAGTGCGAGCGCGGGCTGCTGGAGAAAAAAGTAAAGCATGCTCCAGCCCACATTGAGCAGATAGTAAAGGCCAAAACCGAGCAATACCCAACGCCTTGCAGCGTCGCCCTGTGCTGCGCGCCACGCCACGACGCTAGACCAGGCGGTGAGCGTAAAAAGCGTTGTCCAGGCGGGCCCAAAGACCCAGTCGGGCGGCTTGAACCAGGGCTGGTTGAGGCTGTAATACCAGCTGTCCAAGATTGTGAGCGCCCCGCCTGCGCTGGCCACACCGAACGCGGCAAGCGCCGCAACGACTGTGTCTCGCTTCACGCCTTGGCTAGGCCGAGCAGATGCGCAATGTCCTTGACGAGGATTCGGAGGTGGGCCATGGGCTTTCGACGAACCATTCGCTTATTCATGTACGCATCGAAGGTGATTTTCTGGACATCTTCATCGCGACAGATTTTAACGAATTGTTCACGGCGTTTATCGTTGCCGTACCAGAAACGTTGCAAGAGACCGAGCACGAAAAAGATGCGCCCATGGTCTTTCATGAACGCCTTTCTTGCGATCTTGAGCGAGGCTGGCTGCCCGGTCCGAAGGAAGGCCTCGCCCGCGCGAGCGGCAAGCTCTCCGCCGAGCATGGCGTAGTAAATGCCTTCGCCCGATGCTGGTGCCACCACGCCCGCAGCATCGCCGGCAAGCACCACATTGCGCCCGTCATCCCAGGTGGGGAGAGGTTTCAGAGGAATCGGTGCACCCTCTCGGCGCACCAACTCGAGTTGATCAAGCTGGGATTCTTTACGAAGCGCCTGAGTGGCCGATCGCAGCGAGAACCCCTTGTCCATGCTGCCGGTGCCAATGCTCAGGCAGTCCCCGTGGGGGAACATCCAGCCATAGAAGTCGGGAGAAAAGCGACCGTCGTAGTAGACATCGCATCGGTCTGGATCGTAGTCAAGACTCGGTGCAGTCTCTCTGGATGGCGCGCGCAGAATCTCGTGATACGCGAAAACCGTCTTGCCCTCGTCTGCACGGGGAATACGCTGGGACGCGACGCGAGACCGTGCACCATCTGCGCCAATCACCATACGCGCCTTTAGGGTGATGAGTTCTGGGCCATGCCGGTGGTCCTGATCCTTGAGCAGCACCTGAATGCGGGAGAGGCCATCGGGCCCCATGGCGTCGACTTGCTCGCAGAGCCCGGTGAGCCGAGTTGCTCCAGCCGAGGCGGCCCTGCAGCGGAGCCACTCGTCGAAATCCTCCCGGTTCACCATGCCTACGAATCCATCCTCGATGGGTATATCAACCTGCTTTTGACTCGGGGAGATCATGCGAGCGCATCGGATTCGGGCAACGATGAGGTGATCGGGGATCTGATAGTCACGGATAAGGCGTGGGGGGATGGCTCCGCCGCAGGGTTTGATGCGGCCTCCTCGATCGAGTAGCGCAACGCGCCAACCAGCCTGCGCCAGCAGAAAGGCTGCAGTCGACCCTGAGGGCCCACCGCCAACAACAACGGCATCAAAGGGCTGATGCATGAATGGCCTCTCTTTCGGGGGTGAGTGGGGCACTGGATGGAATACGTTTGGGCGACGGCTCTGAAATCTTGGCCCCAAGCCGAGCTGCCAAGATGAAGAGCGCCGCTTCAAGTAAAAAGACTGCACCATAGGCCTGACTTGGCGCATCCAAGAGCCCCTTGGCAAGATCGGTGAGTCCCGTTCCAAGCAGACCTCCGAGCGCAAAGGCAATCGCTTGAGCGGCACCAAAAAGCCCCATGCGGGTTCCCTCGCGTTGCGCCTGACCTTCGCCTGCGAGACGCATCATGGACGCAATAGCGGCAATCGAGAAGGCGCCATTGGCAGCACCAAGCAAGGCGACATTCGAGACGAGTGGCCACTCCGTGTTTTGCGTGAGCCCGGCAATGGCCATTCCCGCCAGTGCTATCGCGGACAGCAGGCACCCACCCATCGTCCAGCGCTTGAGTGATCCCACCCTGGATCCAATCCCTGCAACCAGCAGCATCCCGATGAGCACCCCCGCATGCTGCATGCCGGAGAGTTGGGTCGATGCGCCGGGTGAGTACCCGAACACTTCCCCGGCAAAGGGCTCCAAGATCAGGTCTTGGGTGCTAAAGGCCAGCATCGAGACAAATACAAAGAGGGTGAACTGCCAAGCCTGCGATTCTTGAATAACAGCACGCAATGCACGCCTGAATGAGGTCTTTTCAGCGGGTAATCCGTGCTCCGGCCGTTGGGCCTGTGGCAGTGGGGTCTGACCCTCAAGCCGCAGTGTCATGGCAAAGGTAACGACGACTGCGATCAACGTAATACCCATACTCACCTCTAGGAGCCTGTTCATGGAGAATGGTTCGAGCAGGTGCCCTGCCACGCCTGCTGTTGTTGCGAATCCCGCGATCATCATGATCCAGACCAGGGTTGCCGCACGGGCTCGACGGCTGGGTAAAACCTGTTTGGCCAGCAAGGTCAGTAATGCCGTACCGCAGGCGCTTACACCCAACCCAATCAGGGCGAAGCTGGCAAAGAGGCCTGCATATCCCACGCGGGTGTCATGTGGGATTTGGGTGGTGGACCAGGTTGCGAAGAGGCCGCCTAGGGCCAACACAACCATACCGCCTCGAATGAATGGCGTGCAGCGACCTGCCTGGTCAGACCCAAACCCCATGCGGGGCCGAAGAATTTGCACCAGGTAGTGCATGGCCACCAAAATGCCCGGGAGAATCGCCGCCAGCCCAAGTTCCACAACCAAGACGCGGTTGAGTGTTGAGGTTGCCAGGACAACGACTGCGCCAATGCTCGCCTGCACAAGCCCGAGTCGGGCAATGCCAAACCAAGAGAGGTGGGTTGCCGTCTGGGTCACAGCAACTGCTCCGTGAGGCCGCGCAATGCAAAAGCGCTCACCATCATGCCGGCGACAAACAGGGGCACTCCGAAGCCGCTGTAAAACCGCGCCTGTCCGATTGGGTCGTTCAGAAAACGCTGCATCAGCCAGATCTGTCCCATCAGCAGCCCGAGGACCGTCAAGGCAGAGACGGGAGCGTCCCACCAAGCAAGCAGCGCGATCACACCCACCTGGGGCAGCCCCATGGTCAGGCATGCCGTCAGTGCTGCGCCCCGAGCGCCAAGCTGTACCGGAAGTGAACGCACGCCCATGACGCGATCACCCTCCATGGATTTGAAGTCGTTAAGGGTCATGATGCCGTGGGCACCCAGGCTATATAGGAAGGCCAGCACCAGCGAACGAGCCTCCGGCATGGCACCACCCGCCATTACGGCTGCTCCGGTCATCCAGGCTAAGCCCTCGTAGGAGACGCCACAGGCGAGGTTACCAATCCAGCCGTTCTGCTTAAACCTCACCGGAGGCATGCTGTAGCCCCAGGCCAGCAGTAGACCGACAAGCGCAGCTGCGAAGCCCCAGGGACCCAAGGCCGTCGAAACGGCGAGCGACGCGAGAGTCCAAATGACGGCGATGTAGAGACCCCACCGACCAGGAATGCGACCAGACGGAATGGGGCGCTGGGGCTCATTGATGGCATCGACGTGTCGATCGAACCAGTCGTTGATGGCCTGGCTCGTGGCGCAGACCATCGGACCCGCCAGCACAATGCCGACACCAATCAGGAGCCATTGCTGCGAGAGCGACGCACCCGAGGCCACCACGCCGCAGGCGAATGCCCACATGGGAGGAAACCAAGTGATGGGCTTGAAAAGCTCAGTCACGGCCAGCAGTCGCGTGCGTACGAGGGACATGCCCCGATTCTCTGCTTGACAAAATGAAGCGTCAACTGCAATTTACAGTTTCACGTCTTGGAGCGCTTAAATGAAGACACCCGCTGCGGTGGTGATTGGAAGTGGGGTGGGGGGGCTCGCTGCTGCGATTAGGCTCCGAAAAAAGGGCTATTCCGTGACGGTGTTGGAGCGACTGGAGCAACCCGGTGGTCGCGCCTGTGTCATTCGAGATGGGGGCTACTCCTTTGATATGGGCCCCACCATCATCACAGCCCCCTTCCTGCTGCAAGAGCTCTGGGCGCTCTGTGGTGAGCGGTTCGAAGACTACGTTGACCTGCGCCTGATGGATCCCTACTACCGGATTCGCTTCTCCGACGGCAGCCATTTCGATTACTTTGGTGACACGGAGCGCATGCGCGAGGAGGTCAGGCGTGTCTGTGCGGCAGACGTCGCGGGCTATGACAGCTTCATGCATGAGGCCGAGCGTTGTTATGCCCTTGGCTATGAGGACCTCGGCACCGTTCCCTTCAACCGATTCTCGGAACTGATTGCCGCCATTCCCTCTATGGTCCGCATGCGGGCTTGGGAGAGCATTTATGCGATGGCCTGCCGGCATTTTTCGAGTGACAAGCTGCGGCAGGTTTTTAGCTTTCATCCGCTCCTCATCGGCGGAAACCCCCTCACGGTGACCTGTGTCTACAGCCTGATTGCGGCACTGGAGCGGCGGTTTGGAGTGCATTCCGCCATGGGGGGGACCGCAGCAATCGTGCGCGAAATGGCTGCCCTCTTTGAGCGCCATGGGGGTGAAATTCGCTACCTATCTGATGTCACTCAGATCGAGACCGCCGCTCGGCGAGTCACAGGGGTTCGCCTTCGGGACGGACGTGTTATTCCCGCAGACTTGGTGGTCTCGAACGCAGACGCAGCCACCACCTATCAAGAGCTCTTGTCCGAGCATCCTCGGCGCATCTGGACGGATCGCAAAGTCCGCCGCGCACACTATTCGATGAGCCTCATGGTCTGGTACTTCGGCACCAAGAAGCGCTATGAGGACATTCCGCACCACATGATTCTCATGGGGCCACGCTATGAGGAGCTCCTTCGCGACATCTTTGAGCGCAAGGTCCTTGCAGATGACTTTAGTCTGTACCTGCACCGGCCGACTGCAACCGATCCCTCGCTCGCACCAGCCGGATGCGATTCCTTTTATGTGCTCTCGCCGGTCCCGCACCTTGATGCAAAGATCGATTGGCAGACCAAGGCAGAGCCCTACAGGGCTCGCATTGCAAAGGCACTTGAGGACACCGTGCTGCCGGGCCTGTCCGATGTCCTCGATGTCTCTCATACCATCACGCCAAACCATTTTGATTCGCGCTACCGGTCATTCAAAGGCGCGGCCTTTGGCATGGAACCCAGGCTATTGCAGAGTGCCTGGTTCCGTCCACACAACAGCAGCGAGGAAGTGAGCGGACTCTACTTAGTGGGTGCAAGCACACACCCCGGTGCAGGTATCCCGGGCGTGCTGACCTCCGCCAAGGCATTCGATGAAATGCTAGAGCCTGTCGCCGCATGAATACACATATGCATGAATGCGAGGCGCTCATGCGCACCGGCTCGCGCTCGTTCTTTGCTGCCTCGCGGCTGCTTCCGGCGTCGCTGCGTGCGCCATCGGCCGCGCTCTATGCGTTTTGTCGCGTCGCCGATGATGAGGTCGATGAGAATGAGGCCTGCCCAGCGGTTATGCAGGCTCTCCACGATCGCCTCCACGCCATCTACTCGGGTCGCCCGGGCGAAGCCCTCTCGGACCGAGCGTTTGCAGAGGTGGTGCAGACCTATCGACTCCCGCGAGAACTCCCCCTGGCCCTGCTCGAGGGCTTTGCCTGGGACTCTCAGGGCCGCCGTTACGAGACCATTGACGAGGTCTACGACTATGGGGCCCGTGTGGCAGGCACGGTCGGCGCCATGATGGCGCTCATCATGGGCGTACGTGAGCCGTGGGCCATTGCGCGAGCTTGTGAGCTGGGTGTCGCCATGCAGCTCACCAATATCGCCAGAGATGTCGGCGAAGATCAGAGATTGGGTAGGCTCTACCTCCCACGCAGCTGGATGCGAGAGGAGGGGCTCTGCCCCGACGAATGGCTAAGGTCGGGCGGGCACTGCGAAGCCTTGGGACGCGTCGTGGCCCGCCTGATTGAAGCCGCCGATGCGCTCTACGGTCGGGCAGAGCAAGGGGTCATGGCACTCCCTCGAAACTGTCGTCCTGCGATTCTCTCCGCAAGACATATCTATTCCGATATTGGTCGTGTCTTAGAGCAGCAGCGCTACAACGCGGTTGATCGCCGTGCCGTGGTCTCAGGAAGGCGTAAACTGGCGCGGATCGCTCAGTCGCTCCCCGCAGTGATCCTTGCGCCCGGGTGGCTTCGAGGCCACAAGCCCTTACCCGCCATTCATTTCCTGGTTCAAGCGGCCCTTCCATCGGCTGCAGCCATCCCGCCAAAAACCGTATCAGAAAAGGCAGGCTGGATGATCGACTTGTTGCTTACACTCGATGAGCGCGAGCAATCGCATCGGGGTCGCACACTCTCGCGCGACTGATCACCCGATCCGTGGCATGCGCCAGGGCAGCATGGCCTTCACAATGGGCGAGCGCAGCCGGGGCAGGCTCAGCGTCTCGTGCATGGCCACGACGCGTTCGCCCAGCAGATCTGCCTCGACCATACCTCTGGCATAGAAGGGTGTGTCCTCGAGGGTGCGGACTCGGTGTGGTATGGCCCGAATCGAGCGCGCCACACGCCAGGCTGTGGTTCCCAGTTGGGCACGCGGGGCGGGATCGAAATCGACAACCGATCCGTCAGGCTGAAAACGCAGGGCGAGGGTGCGATCACTCCCGGACTCGGGCCGAATGTCATAGAGCACAGCGACGCTGCCATCCGAGAGGTCAGCTCGGCACCAGTCCCAGCTTGCAAAGGGTCCCTCGATGGGCTCATCGCCCTCGTTGCTGTCGAGATACCCATGCCCTGACCATCGAAGCGCCGGGTCTTTGAATGAGGCGTGAATCCTGGCGCGCGGGGCAATTGGGCCCCATCGATGTCGTCCATCGGCATCGAGTGCGGTCTGAAAGCGAAACAGCTGTTGAGGCTCAAGGCGCACCTCACCCCGAACCCTACGTGGAATGGGGTACAAGTTCCATTCGTCGACGGTGATCACCAACGCGTGCCCGTCCCAATGCGCACTGCTCTGGCCCAGTTGGTAGTGGGACTCAGAGCGTTCAAGTGACTGGGCACTGCGCTCGGTCATGGTCCAGCGCTTATTCCCAGGGCTGTAGAGCGCCACGTTTACAGCGCAAAAGTCCTCTGGCGCGCTCTGGCGGCCCTGCTGGAGCGCGCGCCGGTGGGACCAGTGGTAATAGGGTGAGAACACGCTCCCGACAAAAATGATGATGGTTAAGCCGTGCTGGCCACAGTCGCTGATGCCGTCGACATACCACCAGAGATAACCACCCGGCTTGACTTGCTGGCTAAATCCCGGTCCGCCATCACGGCCTCTGCCGCCAAACGGCCCGAGAGCGCTGCCATTGGGACGCCCGCTCCCGGGTGCACCGTGCCCCCCGCCAAATAGAGACCCGGCAGTCGACTCCGAGCAGAGGCGCGTTGGAAGACCGACATCCAGCCGTGGGGGGCGCGCCCATACAGCGCTCCCCCCGAGCCCGGAAACCGACTGTGAAACGTTCTGGGCGTTGCCCTGTGCTGTGCAGAGATTTGGAGCGATAGGCCAGAGGCCTGCAGGTGCTGAAAGACGCGTTCCTCGCATTGCTGGAAATCCTGTTCGTGAGGTGTGGCAGCATCGCCACGGGCTGGGGCATTGACCAAGAGAAAAAGGCGCTCAGTACCTTGAGGGCTGCTCAGGGCCTCGGGTCCATAGCCGCGGTCTTGGGCGTTGAGGTAGAGCGTGGGGCGTTCGGGCAATTGGCCACATTCAAAAATAGAACGAAACTCGTCAGGATAGTTCGGCTGAAAAAACAGGTTGTGCACATGGAGCGCAGGGCCCTGTACTTCGGCGAGCATGCTCCACGTGAGGGCTGACAAAGACCGAGGGTTGGTCTCTTGCGGTGTCACGGCCGACAACCCATGTGTTCCGAGCAGACCCTTTGCCAGTGCTTGTACATCGCCATTAAAAATTACCGCATCAGCCTGAATCACCTCGCCATTGGATAGCGAAACGGCATTGCAGCGACCGGATTGGACCTGCAGTGCGTCAACCTCGGTGTTAAAGCGTGCATCAACGCCGAGTGCTTGAGCAGCGCTCAACATGCCTGATGCAAGTCCCTGCATGCCACCTTCTGCAACCCAGACACCGCAGAGCTCAACATAGGCGATGAGCATGAGCGTTGCAGGTGCTGCAAGAGGAGACCCGCCTGTATAGGTTGCATAGCGCGCAAAGAGTTGGCGCAGTTCAGGGTCGGAGAATGTCTGACCGAGGCGGCTCCATAGGGAGGGCATGGCGCCGAGTCGAGCGAGCTGTGCGAGGCCACTGGGGCCTAAGCCTGCCGTCATGCTCAAGAGGCTTGGCCGCTCGCCCCGCATGTAGATGGGCTCCATGCGGTCGTATAAGGCCTTGGCAGTCTGAACAAAGGAGCGGAACTCGGCCGCAGACGTTCCGCCTGAAAAGGCCTCGATCGCGGCCTCACTCTGCTGTGCGTCTGTGAATAGGTCGAGGCTTGGCCGGTGTGGCCAGTGGTGTCGACCGAGTACGGCCAAGGGGTGAAGGCAGACATAGTCATTGAGGCTCAGCCCTGCGGCATCGAATAACTGGTCAAAGACCCATCGCATGGTCATGACCGTGGGGCCAGAGTCAATCAAGTGGCCATGGAGTGCTGTCTGGTGGATCTTTCCGCCGGGGCTATGGTGTTGCTCGAGCAGCACCACCTCCACGCCTCTTCGCGCAAGATCAATTGCGCAGCTCAGGCCCGCCGATCCGGCTCCAACCACAATGACCTTAAAGGGCTTAACCACGGAGCGGTGTTCCCTTCCATTCCCCTCCAGCAGACGACACCGAGAAACGCACAAACATCGATTCGCTGAAGTGTTCGTCTCGATAGGCGGTCTGTATAGCGCGCAAATGGGCGCCTGATCGGGCATAGGCGTTCATATGATCAAGGCTATCCCAGAGGCTAAAGGTAGCCTGGCGCAGCAGGGGGGCTTCACCCAATCCAACGGCAAGTTGACAGCCCTCAGCCTGCGTGAGGTCAGCCTCGGCTGCGGGGGATTGTGACCAGAAGGCATGCATTTTTTGCAGGCGGATGCTGGCCCGTGTGAGCGAGGCAACGGGCCCCTTGCTCTCGGAGTCTGGTTTATTGGGCGTTGGGCTGAATCCAGACCAGGAGCCACGCACGGAATAAGGCTTGAGCAGCAGCCATGCAAACTCCGCGGCACGTTGTCGATAGCGATCTAAGACAGGCGCCTCTTCCAAAAAAGCGCGAGCCTGTGCCTCGTGATCAAAAGCGGTGAAAAGTCCCTGGTGCGAGAGACTCGGTGCGAGTCCAAACCCACCATCTCGGCCTGAACCCAGAACCTTATGAAAGAGAAGGCCAGGGGCCCGCAGTGGCAGAACTGCTGCCAGGGGAAGCCTCATCATGCCCCAGAGCCTCGATGCCGGTTGCCAACGCACCAAGACCAGCAAGATGGTGGGGTCAGGCGCTGTCATCCTCCTGCCCACCATCAATGCCAAATCGTCGCAGCTTGACGTAGAGGCTCTGTCGAGAGAGGCCCAGCATGTCGGCTGCCGAGGCCCGATTATTCTTGGTCATGGTGAGGGCACTCTCAATGCAGAGGCGCTCAATGATGTCGACGGTTTCCCCAACGATTTCTTTCAGGGGCATACGGCCGACCAGTGCAGCGAGATCCTCGCCGGAGCGTCCAACGGGACTGGCCTTGGCGTCTCGTCCGAGGCGACGACCGATTTCACGGACCGTGAACGCAAAGACCTTGCCGTTGGTCTGCTCTATGGCCACGCCGGAGATCTCGACGGGCAAGGCACTCTTTCCTTCAGACAGCAGCTGTGTCGCAAACAGGCGGACTTGGCCGCCCTGCGAGAGTGAGTTGAGCATCACGAGCAGGTCAGTATTCGCGCGGCCCAGCCAGCGATTGAGATTTTCTCCGATGAGCTGCCCGTGATGACCGGCCTGCACCATTTCCACGAACGCCTGATTCGAAAACTGTATGCCTCCCTTGGCGTCGCAGATCACAAGCCCGTCACTCATCGAGTGGGCCACGCTTTGCAGGAGTGCTGCGGTTCCTACATGATCGGGATCCACGCGGTCATCGATTCGAATCAGGCATGCAGAGCCGTCATCTCGCTTGAGGTGAAAGACGGAAACCGTGTGAGCGGACTCTTTGCCAAAAAAGCGCAGGGTGGTCTCGGTGCTGCGCCCAGAGGTGTCGACCTGCCGAAGGGCTTGTTGAAAGTTACCCACGCTCTGCTGCGTCATCAGACCTTCGAATGTCTTGCCGACCAACTGCTCGGGCTCCTGCCCGAAAAATAGGCCGGCCGCGCGATTGCTCTCGAGGACTTGCAGTCTGTCGAGCCTCAACACGAGCACGGGCTCATTGACGAGGTCGAAGAGCAGCCGATATTGGTTCTCGAGTCTGCGCAGGCGCAGGTAGTCGCGTTCCATAAACTGCTGGGCTTCCAAGAGTCGTGCTTGGAGCTCGGCCACGCTGCGAAGGTCTCTGCCAATGGCGACGTACTGGTTGGGCTTGCCGGTCTTGACCAGGGAGAAGAGGACGGGAATATCTTGTCCCTCATGACCACGATGGTTGATGTGCCGCCAGCGCGTGACAGGCTCACCAGAGCGCACATCGCGCAGCATTTCATCGACTTTGACGCGACTCTCCGAGCTGACGGTGTCGACCCATTTTTTCCCGACCCAAGATTGAAACGGCACCGATTCCCAGATCTGGGAATCGCCAGACGCGTTTTCGATGACGCCATCGTACGTGACCAGCAGGGTGATGTCGGAAGCTGCGGCGACCAGCGCGGCAGCAGTTTCGTCGTCGAAAGTGGCCTGAGGGTGGTCGACGCGACCCGTTCTATCCACGGGCGAGTCCTAGCGCGACGAGTTGCGTGGCTTGTTGGAGCGCATCGGGCGCGTCCCCGCAGACTGCGTCGGCCTGGAGGGCTTGAACCTGGTCGGGAAAGAGGTGAACCGCCGGGCCGCCAATCATCACAAAAGGTTGGGAGTGCTCACACGCATTGCGCAGCGATTGTATATGTTTACGTGCATGCAGTAAGTCTTTTTCACAGGAGAGGGAAATCCCGAGGACATTCGGATTCGCCCGCGCTGCGTCGAGGATCTGCCCCTCGGGCTCCCGCGACTCGCTCACCGTGACAGACCAGCCCGCAGCGAAGAAGACTGCTCCCAGCATTTGAACGCCGAAGCGGTGCTGCGCGCTTGGCATCGCCGTCAGAAAGATGGTTGGACGGGAGCGACGGTCCCGATTCAGTGAGCCCTGGTGGACCTCTGGGACGAGTCGCATAAAGATCTGCTGTAACTGCCAGAGGCCAACAGTGACATCGGTGAATCGACAGGAGTCCTCTTCCCAGCCTTGACCCAGGTGGCGCGCTGCAGGTTGCAAAACACCAAGAAAGATCTCGATGAGGGACATGCCGGTGGCACGTTGTTGCTCAACAAACGCAAGGCAGGGTTCCAGTCGACCCGCAAGCGCCAATTGGGCCAACTCGATGGCTGCGGGGTTGGGTTTGTGTTCACCGAGCGCTCCAGTGACCCAGGCGGCTCCGTTGTCGATGGGACCGGTCTCGTGCACCTGGGCGAGGGTCGGGATGACGGCCTGGACTAAAAGCGACCCGAGCGCTGACTGTGCGTCTCCTTGGGTCCCACCGTTGCCGTTCTGGCGGTCTGCATCCTTCATTTACATCCCCTCATGCCTGGCTTGGTCCGGGCTCCCATGGTGCGCCTTTTTCCGCGAACTGTGTGTTTCAGTGTGCGCGTGGCGTTTGTCTATGTCAACTAAAATGGATGTCAATAAAAATTGACATTCTTCGGGCGCCGTCCTAGAGTCAGGCACAGCCCCCCAAAAGACGGAGAGACAGGCCGGCATGACAGAGTTTGCAGTTCCCTCCCCCGCCACTGAAGCCCCCAAAGCGTCCAGTCGGATTTACACACCGGAGCAGCGGTTTCGTCGTGATCAGACGATCTGGACCCTCGTCCAGGGGGTGCTGGCTCCGCTCCAATTCCTGGTTTTTCTCATCAGCCTCGGCCTGGTGCTGAACTTCCTGCAGACGGGCGAGGGCCAGGTGTGGGCCGCGGGCTCTGTCGTGATCAAAACCCTTGTCCTCTATCTGATCATGGTGACGGGTGCAATCTGGGAGAAGGTCGTATTTGGTCGCTACCTGTTCGCACCGGCCTTTTTTTGGGAAGACGTCGTCAGCATGGGGGTGATTGCACTGCACACCCTCTATCTATTTGCCTGGCTGCAGGGTGATGCATGGCTTCAGGTCGAGAGCCAGATGTGGGTCGCGCTGGCGGCGTATGCCCTCTACGTCGTGAACGCCGCGCAGTTTCTCTGGAAACTCCGACAGGCAAGGCTGGAATCGGCATGAATGCCCAGACGCCTCCAGAGAGCCTTCAGCCTGTTCGCTGGATGCCACTGCGCGAGCGCGGTCAGCACGAGGTGTTCTGTGGCCTCACCAGCATTGTCTGGCTGCACCGAAAAATGCAGGACGCATTTTTTCTCGTGGTGGGCTCAAGAACCTGTGCCCATCTTATTCAAAGTGCCGCCGGCGTCATGATCTTCGCTGAGCCGCGGTTCGCCACGGCCATCATGGAGGAGCGCGACCTCGCAGGACTGGCCGATGCCAACGAGGAACTCGATCGCGTCGTACAGACACTCCTTGCTCGGCGTCCAGACATCAAGACGCTCTTTCTGGTGGGCTCTTGTCCGTCTGAGGTCATCAAGCTCGATCTCTCGCGAGCCTCAGAGCGCCTCACGCTTGCACATCAAGGCCGGGTTCGCGTGGTGCATTACTCGGGCAGTGGCATTGAGACCACATTCACTCAGGGCGAGGATGCCTGCCTTGCTGCATTGGTTCCATTGGCACCGTCTTCCGATCAGGATCAGCTCTTGGTTGCCGGTAGCCTGCCCGATCTGGTCGAGGACCAACTGCTAGGGCTTGCCCGTGAGATGGGTATTCCGCTGGTTCAGGCATTCCCGGGCCACCGTGCAGAGAACCTGCCCGCCATCGGTCCAGGTACGCGGGTGCTCTTGGCACAGCCTTTCTTGAATGACACCGCCCGTGCGCTTACAGCCCGAGGTGCCGATGTGCTGGTCGCCCCTTTCCCAATTGGAGCCGAGGGCACGCGCCGCTGGCTTGAGGCTGCAGGACAGGCATTCCATATTGACGCGAGACGGACGCAGTCGGTCCTGGCCGCCCCACTTGCGCGCGCCGAGCGCGCGCTCGAGCCGTGGCGCGCCCGGTTGATGGGCAAGCGCATCTTCTTCTTTCCCGACTCTCAGCTCGAGATTCCTCTGGCACGCTTTCTGGCGCGTGAACTCCATATGGAGCTCGTCGAGGTCGGAACCCCGTATTTAAACCATCAGGTTATGTCGGCAGAGCTCGATCTCCTTCCCGCAGGGACAGCACTCTCCGAGGGCCAGGATGTTGAGCATCAGATCGATCGCTGCGAGCAGGCTCGGCCCGACCTCGTTGTCTGCGGACTTGGGTTGGCAAATCCCTTTGAGGCCAAAGGGCAGCTCACCAAGTGGTCCATTGAGCTTGTCTTTTCTCCAATCCACGGGTTCGAGCAGGCAGCAGATCTGGCGGCGCTTTTTGCTCGGTCGTTCCTTCGCACGGATCGCATTGGATCGTTCCAAGAAGGGGCACACTGATGCAACTCTCTCTCTGGACTTACGAGGGGCCCCCCCACATTGGAGCGATGCGCATTGCAACGGCCATGCGCGATGTGCACTACGTGTTGCATGCACCTCAGGGCGATACCTACGCGGACCTGCTCTTCACGATGATCGAGCGCGCTCGGCGTCGACCCCCCGTGAGCTACACCACCTTCCAGGCGCGTGACCTTGGCAAAGACACTGCGGCCCTCTTTCAGGAGTCGGCCCGATCTGCTGTGGAGCGCTTTCAACCCAAAGCCTTAATGGTTGGTGCATCGTGCACAGCCGAGCTGATTCAGGACGATCCTGGCGGCCTTGCAGAGGCCCTCAACCTGCCCATTCCGGTTATTCCGCTTGAGTTGCCTGCGTATCAAAAGAAGGAAAACTGGGGCGCAGCCGAGACCCTGTACCAGCTGGTGCGACGCGTGTGTCCCGCGCGAGATTCGTCGTCCACTGCAGAGCGGCCGCGTCAAAGCTGCAATATTCTCGGGCCGACGGGTCTGGGCTTTCGGCATCGAGACGATCTGCATGCGGTGGTGGAAATCCTCGAGGCGATTGGGGTAGAGGTTCAGACTGTTGCACCCTGGGATGCAAAGGTCGAGGACCTTGCCGAGCTGCCGCGTGCAGCCTTCAATGTGGTGCTCTACCCTGAGATTGCGGGTCTCACTGCGACCTATCTCAAACGCCAACATGGTCAGCCTTTTACCCAGACCATCCCCATCGGTGCGAAAGGGACCGAGGCGTTTATTCGCGAAGTTGCCGAGTTGGCCGGACTCTCACCAGAGCAAAGCCTCAGGCGCGCAAGGACAGCGCAACCCTGCAGGGCGCCTTGGTACTCGGCTTCTGTCGATGCGGCCTATTTAACCGGTAAGCGTGTCTTTGTGTTTGGGGACGCCACGCATGCGATGGGTGCAGCCCGAGTTGCGCGCGATGAAATGGGATTTACCGTGGTGGGGCTGGGAACCTATAGCCGTGAGTTCGCACGCGAGGTTCGTGCCGAGGCCGCCACCCATGGACTCGAGGCCCTCATCACGGACGACTACCTCGCCGTTGAGGAGGCCATTGCCAAGGCCTCCCCGGACCTTGTGCTGGGTTCACAGATGGAGCGCCATATTGCCAAACGGCTGGGAGTGCCTTGCGCGGTCATTTCTGCGCCCGTGCATGTCCAAGATTTCCCGGCCAGGCGCGCGCCGCAGATGGGATTTGAAGGGGCCAATGTGCTCTTCGATACCTGGGTTCATCCGCTCATGATGGGCCTTGAAGAACACCTCCTGTCCATGTTCAAGGAGGACTTCGAGTTTCACGAGCAGGCAGGTGCCTCACATCTAGGGTCTGCTTCCCGGTCAGCCGCAGCGCCAGAACAACTTGCCCCGCCGGAGCAGGGCCTTCATGGCGCCTTGGTCTGGAGTGATGAGGCTGAGCAGGCGCTGAAAAAAATCCCATTCTTTGTGCGCAAGAAGGCCCGCGCAAATACAGAGACCTTCGCGAGGGAGCGGAATCTCTCCCCAATCTCGCTCGATGTCCTCTACGAGGCCAAGGCTCACTATGCGCGCTAAGGCCAGAGCTGCCGAGCCCCAGGCCCCGGTGCGGGTCGTGGTGATCACCATGGACACTCACCTGTCATCGGCCACTGCACATGCCGCTCAGATGCTCTCGCAGGATGCCCCGGGTGTTGAGCTGCGCATGCACGCTGCAGCGGAATACACCGCAGACCCAGAGGCATTAACCAGCGCTCTGGCTGATATTGCAGCGGCAGACATTCTCATTGTCACCATGCTCTTTCTCGAGGAGCATTTTCTGCCCGTGCTCGGGGCGCTCCAAGCCAGACGTGCGCAGTGCGATGCCATGCTCTGCGCGATGTCTGCTGCGGAGGTGGTCAAGCTCACGCGTTTGGGCCGCTTCGATATGTCCAAACCGGCCACGGGCCCGATGGCCTTTCTCAAACGATTGCGGGGCAAGCAGCCAGAGGCGGGGGATTCAGGGCGCAGTGCGCGCGGCGGCTCGGGTGAGCAGCAAATGCGCATGCTGCGCAGGCTGCCCAAGATTCTCAGATTCATTCCGGGCACGGCCCAAGATGTTCGTGTCTATTTCCTCGGACTTCAGTATTGGCTTGGGGGCTCACAGGACAACATGGTGAGCATGACCCGAATGCTCATCAACCGGTACGCCGCAGGACCGCGCGAGCACCTCAAGGGACAACTCCCCCCAAAAGATCCAATCGACTATCCGGAGCTTGGGGTGTACCACCCCGATCTCAAAGGCAGACTCTCCTCGCAGGCAAAGCTACTCAAACTTCGGGCAGATCGGCCGCGCGTGGGCCTACTCTTACTCAGGTCGTACCTTCTCGCGGGAAACACTGCGCATTACGATGGGGTCATTCGGTCCCTTGAAGCGCAGGGGCTGGCTGTGGTCCCTGCTTTTGCAGTGGGGCTCGATGCCCGCCCGGCAATCGAGTCCTTTTTTATCGAGAACGGGCGTCCAACGATCGACGCCATGGTCTCTCTGACGGGGTTCTCACTGGTGGGTGGGCCGGCCTATAACGATGCACAGGCAGCCGAGGAGATGCTCACGCGACTCGATGTGCCTTACGTGGCAGCGCATCCGGTCGAGTTTCAGACGCTCTCTGATTGGGGCGCATCGGAGCGCGGGCTCATGCCCGTCGAGTCCACCATCATGGTGGCGATTCCCGAGCTCGATGGTGCGACAGCGCCTATGGTGTACGGCGGGCGACCGGGTGTTGCGGGTGCGGTCTGCAAGGGCTGCCAACGGGGCTGCACGTTCACAGAGGTGCGTTCTGCTCAAGACATGGTGAGCTGCCCCGACCGAGCAGAACAACTGGCGCTTCGGGTCAAAAAGATGGTCGAGCTGCGCCGTGCTGCGTCCCATGAGAAGCGCTTGGCTGTGGTCTTGTTTAATTTTCCGCCCAATGGTGGATCGGTTGGAACGGCAGCCCACCTCGCAGTGTTTGAATCGCTGCATGCATTGCTGGTGTCTCTGCAGTCGCAGGGGTATTCGGTCGAGCTCCCCGCCGATGCCAATGCCCTGCGGTCTAAATTGCTCGGGGGAAATTCAAGCCGCTATGGCACCGATGCCAATGTGCTCACCAGCCTAAGCGTGACAGATTACATGCGCATGGAGCCGCACCTCGCCGAGATTGAATCTTGTTGGGGCCGTGCACCCGGCCGCCAGCTTACCGACGGTCGCCAGTTGTTTGTGCTGGGTGAGCGATTCGGATCTGTAGAGGTACTCCTTCAGCCTGGGTTTGGCGTAGAGGGAGATCCCATGCGCCTGCTCTTCGATCGGGGGCTCGCACCAACCCATGGATTTGCCGCTTTCTATCACTACATCAAGTCGGTCTTCCAGGCACATGCAGTGCTGCACTTTGGCACCCACGGGGCACTTGAATTTATGCCGGGCAAACAGGCTGGAGGCTCAGGCTCCTGCTGGCCTGACCGGCTGATTGGTCACCTACCGAACTTCTATCTCTACGCCGCAAACAACCCATCAGAGGGCACGATTGCGAAGCGTCGATCCAATGCGACGTTGCTCTCCTATCTCACGCCTTCGATCACCGAGGCTGGGCTCTATCGGGGCTTCGCTGACCTTCAGCAGTCCCTCGATCGCTGGCGCAGCCAGCCCCCCTTAGGTGCGGAGCCCTTGGTCAGTGGTTCTGAGGCCGAGACCCTGGCCTCGGTGATTTTCGAGCAAGCCCGTGC